>Ga0307278_10000004_pt1 | contig 145274 bp, 141 predicted proteins | sample ER_DNA_117_FD_194482 | JGI IMG/M metagenome (GOLD analysis project Ga0307278, IMG submission 194482) | Bulk soil microbial communities from the East River watershed near Crested Butte, Colorado, United States - ER_DNA_117 | ecosystem: Environmental > Terrestrial > Soil > Floodplain | place... | reverse complement strand
CCACCTGGCAATCCGTGCGCGAAGTAGAGGTAGTCCTTCAACGTCTGCGGATCGAGCGCGCGGCCGCCGCCGCGGCCGACCACCACGTTCTTCTCGACCGCGTTCATGATCTTGAAGACGGTGTTCAGGTCCAGCTGCGACGAGATCTGCTGCTTCATCGCCTTCAGGAAAAGCTGCTGCCGCGCATTACGGTAGAGATCCGAGTCGAAATGGCGGAAGCGCACGTAGGCGAGGGCGTTCGTGGCATTCACGCGCTGATACCCGGGCAACAGATTGATCTGAGAAACACCGGGACAGTTGCTCGCATCACAGAGATAACGGTGATCGATGTCGAGCCAGACGCCGCCGAGATTGTTCACGAGCTCCGTGAAGCCCTTGAAGTTGACCGTGATGAAGTAGTTGATCGGCAGGCCCGTGAGCGCGCGCACGGTCTCGACGCTTCCGAGCGCACCACAGAAGGAGAACGCAGCGTTGATCCGGTCTCGGGTATCTGGATGCCCGGGACACTTGATCGTCGCGATCAGGTCTCGAGGGAACGAGAGCATGGAGAGCGAGTTCGTTCCCGGGTCGGCCCGAACGAGAATCAGCGTGTCCGAGCGCCCGGTGAGCTCCGCTTGGCTGCCCTTCCTGCGGTCGGTGCCGATCACGAGCGCGACCGTCGGCTGGCCGGGGATCGCCAGGTCGAGCCGCTTGGCCGCGGCGCGATCAGCTTTCGTCTTCGGGGCGATCGCGTTGAGGAACTGATGGGTCTTCAGGTAGGCGGCGCCCGCCACCCCGCTCACGACGATCAGAGAGGCAAGCACCACCCAGAGCACCACGGTTCGCACGACCTGCCACGCGCCGCGGCGCCGCGGCTCCGGCTGCCGGTAGCGCTTCATCGGCGTGTGGACGCCGGGCGGGTAAACCGCGCGGCCGTTGCCGTTGACGGCCGCGCCTCGTCCCATGCCTCTCTTCAGGGTGGTCTTCATTCGGCCTTAAAACAGGACGGCGCCCGTTCCGAGGGCGCCAGCCGGTCCCGAGGATAGCCGACCGCCCGGCTGGCCAACCCTCTCAACCGTCTCCTCGCCGGCCGGCGCGTGACCCGGCGCTAGAGGGCCCCTGCGGGGGAACGGGTCTCATAGCCCAAGTTCGGCGTCAGCCAGCGCTCCGTCTCTTCGACGGTCGTGCCTTTCCGAGCGGCGTAGTCCTCGACCTGGTCGCGGGCCAGACGTCCCACCGAGAAGTAACGCGCGCTGGGATTGGCCAGGTAGATGCCGCTCACCGCGGCGGCCGGAGTCATCGCGAACGATTCGGTCAACGCCAGCCCAACGCTGTCGGCGCCGAGCAGCTCGAACAGCTTCAGCTTCTCGGTGTGGTCCGGGCAGGCGGGGTAACCGAACGCGGGGCGGATCCCGCCGAAGTGCTCCGCCAGCAACTCCTCTTTCGGCAGTTCCTCCTCCGGCGCGTACCACTCGCGCCGCGCCTGCAGGTGGAGGTACTCCGCAAACGCCTCCGCAAAGCGATCGGCAAGCGCCTTGACCATGATCGCGCGGTAATCGTCGTTCTCGCCTTCGTACCGCGACGCAAGCTCGTCCGCTCCGTGGATCGCGACGGCAAAGGCGCCGATATGGTCGCCGTCGGGTGAGACGTAGTCGGCGAGACAGCGATTCGGCCGCGAGTCGCCATATGCGGACTGCTGACGCAGCAGGTTGAAGCGGATGCCGGCCTCGAGAACGATGTCGTCGCCGTCCGAGCGGGCAGGCCAGTAGCTGTAGACACCGCGAGCCTGCAGCGACCCGTCGCGCACGATCTCGTCCAGCAGCTCCTGCGCCTCGTCGTAGAGCTCCCTCGCCGCCGGTTCGTCCAGGATCGCCGGAAACTTCCCCTTCATCTCCCACGCGTGGAAGAAGAACTGCCAGTCGATGTATTCGCGCAGCGTCGTCAGCTCGGGCTCGACCGCCTTCGTCCCGGTGAACGGCGGCGCCTTCAGGTCGTCGAACGGCACGCGCTCCTTGTTGGCGCGGGCCTCTGCGATCGTCAGCAGCGGCTTCCGCTCCTTCTCGGCGTACTGCTCACGCAGGCGGTCCTGGAGCTCGCGATTCTCCTCGTCGAGCTCAAGCTTCCTTCCCGGGTCGAGCAGGCTGGAGACGACGCGGACGACGCGCGATGCATCGAGGACGTGCAGCGTCGGCTGCGAGTACTCCGGCGCGATCCGCACCGCCGTGTGCTGCTTGGAGGTCGTCGCGCCGCCGATGAGCAGCGGCAGGTCGAGCTCGCGCCGCTCCATCTCCTTGGCGACGTTGACCATCTCCTCGAGCGACGGCGTGATCAGTCCGGAGAGACCGACGACGTCGCAGCCTTCCTCGAGCGCGGTCTCGAGGATCCGGTCGGCGGACACCATCACGCCGAGGTCGATCACCTCATAGTTGTTACAGCCGAGCACAACCCCGACGATGTTCTTGCCGATGTCGTGCACATCGCCCTTGACCGTGGCGAGCACGATCTTCCCCTGCGCGCGGTGGGCGTGCAGCCCGGCAGCCTTCTCGGCCTCCATGTACGGCTCGAGGTATGCCACGGCACGTTTCATCGCGCGGGCGCTCTTCACGACCTGAGGCAGGAACATTTTCCCCGAGCCAAACAGGTCGCCGACGATCTGCATCCCGTCCATCAGTGGGCCCTCGATCACCTCGAGCGGGCGCGCGAACTTCTGGCGCGCCTCCTCGGTGTCCTCTTCGATGAAGTCGACGATGCCGTGGACGAGCGCATGCGACAGCCGCTCCTCCACGGATGCTTCGCGCCAGGAAAGGTCTCGTTCGCGCTTCGTTGCTTCGCCTTCAACGCGCGAGGCGTACTCGACGAGCCGCTCGGTCGCGTCCTCGCGGCGGTTGAAGATGACGTCCTCGACCAGCTCTAGCAGCTCCGGCTCGATGTCCTGATAAACCGCTAGCTGACCGGCGTTGACGATGCCCATGTCGAGCCCGGCGGCGATCGCGTGGTAGAGGAACACGGCATGCATCGCCTCCCGCACAGCGTCATTGCCGCGGAACGAGAAGCTGAGGTTCGAGATACCGCCGGAGATCTTCACGCCGGGGCAGTGCTCCTTGATCTCCCGTGCTCCTTCGATGAAAGCCTTGGCGAACTCGGCGTGCTCCTCGATGCCGGTTGCAACCGCGAGGACGTTGGGGTCGAAGATGATGTCGTCCGGATCCCAGCCGTCTGCCGTGAGCAACTTGTAGGCGCGCTCGCAGATCTGCACCTTCCGCTCGACGGTGTCGGCCTGCCCTTGCTCGTCGAACGCCATCACGACAACGCTCGCGCCGTAATGCTTGATCCGCCGCGCCTGCTCGAGGAACTGTTCCTCGCCTTCCTTGAGGCTGATCGAATTGACGACCCCCTTTCCTTGCAGGCACTTGAGCCCGGCCTCGAGCACGGACCAGCGCGAGCTGTCGACCATGATCGGGATGCGTGCGACATCGGGCTCGGTGGCGAGCAGGTTGAGGAAGGTCGTCATCGCCTCCACCGAGTCGAGCAGGTCGGCATCCATGTTGACGTCGAGGATGTTCGCGCCACCGCGGACCTGCTCGTGCGCCACCTCGACCGCCTCCTGGAACTGACCGCCTTCGATCAGCCGCCGGAAGCGCGCCGAGCCGGTGACGTTCGTGCGCTCCCCGACCATGACGAAGTTCGCCTCGGGGAAGATGCGGAACGGCTCCAGCCCACTGAGGCGCGTCAGCCGCTCGCTTTCCGGGACACGCCTGGGGGTCTGACCCTTGGTCACGGCCGTGATGGCCTTGACGTGTTCGGGCGTGGTGCCGCAGCAGCCGCCGACGATGTTCACCAGCCCGTCCTGAGCGAACCCGCGGAGCGCCTGGCTCGTATCCTGCGGCTGCTCGTCGTGCGTCCCCATCTCGTTCGGCAGCCCCGCATTCGGATGGCACGCGACCCAGGTCGGGGCGACACGCGCGAGGTCTTCGACGAACGGGCGCATCTGTGTCGCACCCAGCGAGCAGTTGACGCCGACGATGAACGGCTTGGCGTGCTCGACCGAAAGCCAGAAAGCATCGACGGTCTGCCCGGAGAGGTTGCGCCCGCTGCGGTCGATCGCCGTGAACGAGATCCAGAGCGGCAGGTCCGGCGCAACGTCGAGCGCCGCGGCGATAGCGGCCTTGGCATTGAGCGTGTCGAAGATCGTCTCGATCAGCAGGAGGTCGACGCCGCCCTCCGCGAGCCCCCGGATCTGGTCGGCGTACGTGTCGTACACCTGGTCGAAGGTGTGCGTACGGAACGCCGGCTCGTCGACGCGCGGCGACAACGAGAGCGTGACGTTCAGAGGGCCGACCGAACCTGCGACGAAGCCGCCCACCTCGTCGGCCGCCCTCCGTGCCAGGTTCGCCCCGGCCACGTTCATCTCGTAGGCGTGGTCCTCGAGCCCGTAGTCCGCCTGGCCGATCGTCGTGGCTGTGAAGGTGTTCGTCGTGGCGATGTCGGCGCCGGCGGCGAAGTAGTCGCGGTGGATGCCGAGGACGACCTCGGGCCGCGTCAGGTTGAGCAGGTCGGGGTCGCCCGCAACGTCACGCGGATGCTCTTTGAACCGCTGGCCCCGGTAGGCATCCTCGCCCTTGACCTCGCGCTGGATGAGCACGCCCCAGGAGCCGTCGAGCACCGCGATGCGCTCGCGGAGGATGGCTTCGAGTCGTGTGCGCGCGTCCTGCATCCAGTGCCTTCCTTCGGCCTAGAGAGAATCACGCCTTTGGCCAGCGCGAGGGCTCTTTAGGCGTTTGTTAACCCGGTCGCCAAGCTGCCTTTCAAAGCTTTCCGGTGAGAAGAGCGTAGCAGCCGACTAGGTGCGACCGGACACGCTGAGCTGGTTCTCGGCGTGCTTGATGCGCTGCTCGAGCTGCCAGCGATCGGCGTTGGACTCGCCGCGCTCGACGAGCTCCAGCTCACGCTGCGCGGTCTCGAGCTGCTCCCTGGCGCGTGCGTCGTCGATCTCGGTGGCCGGAATGGCGTCGTCCACGAGCGCGATCGCGCGGTCCTGCTCGACCTTGAAAAAGCCTGCGCCGGTCGCGAACTCACGAACGTCCCCGCTCTCCCGGTCCAGGTACACACGGGTCGAGCCGGCCTTCAGGGTTGCGATCAGCGGCGCGTGACGCGCCAGGACGCCGATCTCACCGGCCGCGCCGGGGACGATGATCATCTCCACTTCGCCCTCGAAGGCCGGGCCGTCCGGCGTCACGAGGGAAAGGTCGAACTTGTGAGTTTCGTCAGCCACTTACAGCGGCGGGCTCGGGCTCTTCCTCACGTGCGACCTCGGCCTCGTCCTCGGGAGCAGCGTCCTGCTCGTCTGCTCCGGAATCGTCCTCGCCCGAGAGCCGGCGTCCCTTCTCCACGGCCTTGTCGATCGTGCCGACCATGTAGAAGGCCTGCTCGGGCAGCTCGTCGTGCTTGCCCTCGAGGATTTCCTGGAAGCCCTTGATCGTGTCCTCGAGCTTCACGTACTCGCCCGGTGTACCGGTGAACTGCTCGGCGACGAAGTTCGGCTGCGAGAGGAAGCGCTGGATCTTGCGCGCGCGGCTGACCACGAGCTTGTCCTCGTCCGAGAGCTCGTCGATGCCGAGGATGGCGATGATGTCCTGCAGGTCCTTGTAGCGCTGCAGGATCTCCTGGACGCGAGTCGCAGTGGAGTAATGCTCGTCGCCGATGATCCCCGGCTGCAACGCGCTCGAGAACGAGTCGAGCGGATCGACGGCTGGGTAGATCCCCTGCTCGACGAGCGTGCGCGTCAGCACGACGGACGAGTCGAGGTGGGCAAACGTGTTCGCGGGTGCCGGATCCGTGAGGTCGTCCGCCGGCACGTAGATGGCCTGCACGGACGTGACCGCGCCGGTCTGCGTCGAGGTGATGCGCTCCTGTAGCTGGCCCATCTCGGTGGCAAGAGTCGGCTGGTAGCCGACCGCGCTCGGCATGCGGCCGAGCAGCGCCGAGACCTCGGAGCCTGCCTGCGTGAAGCGGAAGATGTTGTCGATGAAGAGCAGCACGTTCTGACCCTGGTCACGGAAGTACTCGGCCATCGTCAGTCCGGACAGACCGACTCGCAAGCGTGCGCCGGGCGGTTCGTTCATCTGGCCGTAGACGAGCGCAACCTTCTCGAGCACACCGGACTCCTCCATCTCGAGCAGTAGGTCGTTGCCCTCGCGGGTGCGTTCGCCGACACCGGCGAAGACGGAGACGCCGCCGTGCTCGCGAGCAACGTTGTGGATCAGCTCCTGGATCAGCACCGTCTTGCCGAGACCGGCGCCGCCGAACAGTCCGACCTTGCCGCCCTGGATGAACGGTGCGAGCAGATCGACCACCTTGAGGCCCGTCTCGAAGACTTCGATCTTCGGGGAGAGCTCGGTGAACTTCGGCGGGTCGCGGTGAATCGACCAGCGCTCGGTGTCCGCCGGCGGGGCCGGCTTCTCGTCGACCGGCTCGCCGATGACGTTCCAGATGCGGCCGAGCGTGACGTCTCCGACCGGAACCGAGATCGGCCCGCCGGTGTCGGCCACGGGGAGGCCGCGTGCGAGCCCGTCGGTCGAGTCCATAGCGACAGCCCGCACGCGATCGTCGCCAAGGTGCTGTTGCACCTCAGCGATCAGACTGCGCGCTTCCTGACCCTCCTGGGCGGGGACGTCGATCCTCAGTGCGCTGTAGATCTCCGGAAGCTCACCCGAGAAGACGACGTCGATGACGACGCCCTTGATCTCGACAATCTTTCCCGTTGCCGCGTTCGTGCCGTTCGTTGCGTCAGGCATGAGCCTCCTCGAAGAGTCCGTCAGCGCAAGCTGCAGCGAGCAGGCGCTCGCGCGCGAGAAAGTTTAGCGAGAGAAAGGCGTCGCGGGCTTAAAGAGGAACAGCCCCACCCGTGCGTCCACGGTGAGGCGCTGCAAGCGAGTCGAGCAGATGACGCTCGTAGTCAATCGACTGGACGTACGCCTGTGACGACGAGGCGCGTGTCGGCGAGGAAGAACTGCTTGCGGACCCGAGCCCGCCGTGGCCGGCCAGAATTCCCTGAGAGCTGCCGAGCCCGATCGCCAACAGGACTGCGGCGGCAGCCGAGCCGGCCTGGATCCAGCGTGTGGCGACGTAGCGCCGGTTAGGGACGACGATCGGAAAATCGAGCTGCTCCAGAGGCGCCGCCCGCAACGACCCGCTGATCGAGACCGCACCTGCGTGGTACGTGCGACAGGCCGCGCAGCTGTCGAGGTGCAGCCGGAGGTCGGTCTCCTCGAGCTCCGACAGCTCGGCGTCGAGCAGCGCGGAGATCTGCGCCCGCGCGCGGTCGCACCTACGAGCTGAAAACGTATTGATCATTGGCAGTTCTGACGAATCCTCAGGAAGATAGTTAGACATTCGGCCGATCGCCTGGCCGGCTTGAGCCGCAAGTGGACGGATCAGGCGCGCTGAGCGGCCGGCGAGGCCTCGCCTACGATGTCGAGCGGCTTCATCACCTCGGCGAAATGGCAGGCGGACGGGTGCCCCTGGCCCCGGTCGATCAAAGCCGGAACCTCTTCGGCACAGATCGGCTGCGCCTTCCAGCAGCGGGTGCGGAAAGGGCACCCCGAGGGCGGGTTCGCCGGGCTCGGCACGTCGCCTTCGAGGACGATGCGCTTGCGCTTGCCGCGCTGCGTCGGTTCCTCGATAGGTACCGCCGAAAGCAGAGCCTGCGTGTACGGGTGTGCCGGCCGATCGTAGATATCGGCCCTCGTACCGATCTCCATGATCTTGCCCAGATACATTACCGCGACCCGGTCAGAGATGTGCCGGACGAGCGACAGGTCGTGCGCAATGAAGAGATAGGTCAGGCCGAAGTCTCGCTGGAGCGACTCGAGCAGGTTGACGACCTGCGCGCGGATGGAGACGTCGAGCGCGGAAACCGGCTCGTCGAGCAGCACCATCTGCGGGTTGAGCGCGAGCGCGCGCGCGAAGCCGATGCGCTGGCGCTGGCCGCCCGAGAACTCGTGCGGGAACCGGTTTGCGTGCTCGGGGCTGAGACCGACGGTGCGCAGCAGCTCGTCGACTCGCTCACGGCCGTTGACGCGGTAAAGGCCGTGCACGCGAAGTGGCTCGGCAACGATCTCGCGGACGGTCATACGCGGGTTCAGCGAGGCGTACGGATCCTGGAAGACGATCTGCAGCTCGCGGCGCACCTCGCGCATCCGCCTACGGCTGTAGTTGGTGATGTCCTCGCCGTTGAAGACAATCCGCCCGGCGGTGGGCTCCAGCAGCTTGATGATCGTCCGGCCGAGCGTCGTCTTGCCACAACCCGATTCACCGACGAGCCCGAGCGTTTCCCCTGTCCGCACGGTGAGGTCGACACCGTCGACGGCGTGTACCTGACCGACGGTCCGCTTGAGCAGTCCTGCGCGAATCGGGAAGTGCTTGAAGAGCCCTTCGATGCGGAGGATCTCCGTGCCTTCGTCCGCGCGCCCGTGGACGTCTGCCTGTTCTGTCGCGAGACTCACGAGGTGGCTCCGGCCACGGGCTCGTCGACGAGCTTGCTGCTCTGTCCTTCGAGCTCCTCCGCGAAGTGGCAAGCGGAGAGATGGCCGTCCGGGCCGATCTTCCGCAGGGGCGGCTCTTCCGTCCGACATCGGTTCCGTCCCTGGGAGAGAAAGCAGCGCGGATGGAACGGACATCCTGGCGGACGCGAGATCAGGCTCGGCGGCTGACCCGGGATCGGTCGCAGCCAGTCCTCGTCGACCGTGAGGCGTGGCAGGCTGTCCATCAAGCCGACGGTGTACGGATGCCTCGGCGCCGCGAACAACGTCCGCACGTCCGTCAACTCGACCACCTTGCCGGCGTACATGACGACCACACGGTCGGCGAGCTCGGCGATCAGCCCGAGGTCGTGCGTGATCAGGATCGTCGCCGCGTGGCTTTCTTCCTGCGCCTTCTTGAGCGCCTCGAGGATCTGGGCCTGGATGGTCACGTCGAGCGCGGTCGTCGGCTCGTCCGCGATCAGCAGCTTGGGCTCGTTGGCGATCGCCATCGCGATCATCGCGCGCTGGCGCATGCCGCCCGAGAACTCGTGCGGGTATTGGTCGTAGCGCCGGTCGGGATTCGGCACGCCGACCAGCTTGAGCAGTTCGATGGACCGCAGCTTGGCCGCCTTGTCGTTGATGTCCTCCTGATGCGCCTGGATCGCCTCAGCGATCTGGTGTCCGATCTTCAGCACCGGGTTCAGCGACGTCATCGGGTCCTGGAACACCATGGCGACCTCGCCCCCTCGCAGCCGGCGCAACTGCTTCTTCGACATCTTCAGGAGATCCCGCCCGTCGAACGTCGCTTCGCCTCTGAGGATGCGCCCCGGCGGCTGTGGGATCAGCCCGAGGATCGCGAGCTGGCTGACGCTCTTGCCGGATCCCGACTCGCCGACGATGCCCAGCGTCTCCCCGGGGAAGACGTCGTAGGAGACGCCGTCGACGGCGTGGACGATCCCATCGTCGGTCGCAAACTCGACGACGAGGTCGCGGATCGAGAGAATCGGCTCAGGCACGCGTTCGGCGCTGGGTCGGGTCGAGGGCGTCGCGAAGCCCGTCACCGATGAAGTTGATGCAGAGGACGATCAGCACGATCGTAAGGCCTGGGAACGTGACCAGCCACCACATGCTCGACGACACATCCTGGCCGTCGGCGATCAGCTTCCCGAGGGACGGGTTGGGCGGCTGAATCCCGAACCCGAGGAAGGAAAGCGAAGCCTCGGTCAGGATCGCGATGCCGACGATCAGGGTCGCATTGACGACGATCGGGCCGACGGCATTGGGGAGCATGTGCCGGAGCATGATCCGCAGATCACCGGAACCGGCCGCCTTCGCCGCCTCGACGAACTCCTTCTCGCGCAGCGAGAGGAAGCTGCCGCGCACGATGCGGGCAAGACCGGTCCAGAAGAGTAAGGCCAGGATGAACGCGACCCGGATCGGGTTGCCGGTGCCGAGGAAGGCCGCGGCGGTGAGCAGGACTGCGAGCCCCGGTAAGGTCAGGATCAGATCGGTGAAACGCATCAGGATGTTGTCGACCCAGCCGCTGTAATAACCGGCGACGGCACCGATGATCGTCCCAAGGATCGTCGACACGAGCGTGACGATCAGCGCCACCTTCTCCGACGTGCGGATCCCGTAGACCACGCGTGAGAAATAGTCGCGCCCGAGGACGTCGGTGCCGAAGAAATGGTGTGCCTTGAGGGTCGGCGCCTGCCCGGAGTGCTCGAAGTCCTGAGCGTCGAACCGATAGGGCGTGATCACGTTAGCGAATACCCCGGCGAGCAGAATGATGGCCAGCACCAGGAGGCTCACCATCGCGAGCCGGTGCCGGAAGAACCGCTTGCGCGCATATGCCCATTGGCTCCGGGACTTGAGCTCGAGGCCGTGCTCGTGCACGAGATCGATCCCGTCCGGGAGATCCGCCACCACTGCTGCTCCCGGCGTGGCCGGGGAGATCGTCGCGCCGTCCGCTCCCGCCCCGACCACCGGCGGGAAGTCCAAATCCTTGTCCGGCCTCGTCTCAGTCAAAGCGGATTCGCGGGTCGATGTACCCGTATAACACGTCGGCGATCAGGTTGAAGGCGACGACGGCCGTTGCAGTGACCATCAGCCAGGCCATCACGACGTAGGCGTCCCGGCTGAAGAGGGCGCCCAGGAAGTACGGCCCCATCCCGTCGAGTTGGAAGATCGACTCCGTGATGACGGCGCCGCCGATCAGAGCGCCGAAGTTGAGTGCGGAGACCGTGACGACCGGTATCAGCGCATTTCGCAGCGCATGCTTGAGCGTCACCGTCCGCTCGGGGAGTCCCTTCGCGCGCGCGGTGCGAACGTAGTCGGAGTTGACCACCTCGAGCATGGACGCCCGCATGAAGCGGCTGTACTGCGCGATCGACAGCAGCATCAGTGTCATCGCCGGGATCGCGAGATGCTGCAGGCGGTCGATCCAGAAGTGGATCCCGCCGCCGGGATCCGGCGAGCTGAGCCCCGAGGTATAGAAGATCCGCACGTGCCACTTGATGAAGATGTTCGTGAAGAGAATCTGGAGCATCAACGCCAGCCAGAAGACCGGCATGGCAAAGCCTAAGAAGCTGAAGGTCGTCGCCGCGTAGTCGAAGATCGAGTATTGGCGGATGGCCGAGTACACGCCGATCGCAACACCGACGAGCAGAGCTAAGATCTCGGCGAGGAAGACCAACTGCAGCGTGTGCGGGATGACGCGCTCGAGATCCTGCCAGATCTTCACACCGGGCTGGAGGAGCGGCGATCCGAACTTGTCGGTCACTGCGCTCTTGAGCCAGTAGACGTACTGCCTCGGCAACGAGTCGTTCAGGTGGTTCCGGACCTCGATGTTGTGGATCGTCTGCTTCGAGAAGAGCGGGTTCTGGCGGAGCGCCGCCAGGGGATCACCGACGGCGGTGACCGAGAAGAAGATCAGGACGCTCGCAGCAAAGAGAACAGGGATGCTGTAGAGAAGCCGCCGAACGATGTAGGTGACCATCTGCCGCCCTCGCTCTGTGAGCGCTTCGTCCCGCCCCGGGGGGAACCCCGGGGCGGGACTGACGCGGTTACTGGTTGCTCAGTTTACTAACCGGCCTTCCAGGCTTCCGTGTTCCAAGTCGGGCCCTGGAGGGTCGGATTGTCGACCAGACCCTTCAGCTTCGTCTTGAAGACGAAGTAGGTCGGCTTCTGGTAGAGCGGGATCGTCGGCACGTCGTTCGCCATGATGGCGTCCGCCTTGTTGACGAGGTTGATGCGGGCCTTCGGATTGAGCGCTGCATCCGAGGCCTTGAGCGCGTTCGTCACAGAGGCCTTGCAGTAGCCCTTCCAGTTCGACCCGCCATACCCATTCGGGTTGTCCGCGGTCTTGTCATCGGCGCAGCCGTAGATGTCGACCTGGCCGGCGGGATCGCCGGTGCCGACCCACGCGAACAGTGCGAGGTCGTACTTGTTCGTCGAGATACGCGGGAAGAACAACGACGAAGGCTGGCTGTCTGCGCGGAACTGGATGCCCGCGTCCTTCGCCTGTGCCTGCAGGATCTCGACTGCGAGCTCACGCAGCTTGTTCCCGGACGTGGTGCCGAGTCGGACCGATGCCTTCTCGCCACCGCAGGAGTAGATCCCGTCGCTGCCCTTCGTGCAGTTGTGCGCCTTCATGATCGCGGCCACCTTCGCCAGCCGCTTCGCCTTGTTGCTGATCTGGTACTTGGCGAAGTGCGCTACGTAGATGCCCTTCTGCGCGGTGACATACGACAGGTTGTTCAGGGTCGGCAGACCGGGGTTCAGGGTCGAGTAGAGCTGCTTGATCATCCCTGTGCGGTCCAGCGAGTAGGCGATCGCCTGCCGGAACCAAGCCTGGCCCAGCAGCGGATTGCTGTTGCCGGCACCCGTGTTGATGTCGATGTGCTCGATCGTCGTACCTGCGTGCGTCTGCACGCGGAGTCCCGACTGACTGCGGAGCTGTGCCAGCTGGAGCTGCGGCTGCGGGTAGATCGCGTCTACCTCGCCCCCGCGGATTGCCTGGATCTCCGTGTCAGTGTTCGTCCGGAACAGGAACGTGATCTTGTCGAGCGTCGGGCGCTTGCCGAAGAACGAGCTGTTGCGGACCATGACGATCGACTGGCCCTTCGTGTAGGTCTGGAGCTTGAAGGGGCCGCTGGCCATCGTCTGGCCGGACTTGTTGTTGTAGTTCGTGTCCCAGACCGTGTTGAAGTCCGTGCCCTCGAGCGCGTGCTTCGGCAGAACCGAAGTCGCGAACTGCACCTTGTAAGGTGCGTAAGGGGTGCTGTAGATGAACTTCACGGCCTTCGCGTTGACCTTGACCGCGCGGGAGATGGAGTCCCACCCGGAACGGCCGGCGATGTCGAATTTAGGGTCGACGATCGTCTTCCAGGTGAAGATCAGGTCATCGGCGGACACCTGCTTCCCGTCGCTCCACTTCGCCTTCTTGTTCAGCGTGACGAGAACCGTGAACGGCTTCGTGCTGACAACCTTCGCGGTGCCCATGTAGGGCTTAATGCTGAAGTCCGGCTTGACGATGAGCGGGCTCGCGAGTGCGATGCCGGCGGTCCACGACGTCCACGTGTTGTTGCAGCCCCCCGTGAAGCCGTTGAGACATGGCGGCTCCTGCTCTGCGCCGAAGGTCATCGACCCTGCAGTCGACTTCTTCGACGCGCCGCCGGCGGCTCCGGCGACGATGAGGCTCGTCACGGCAACGAGCACGCCGAGCACGAGCCGGAAATGACTTCGATGCATCTACTTCCCTCCGTTCGGTCGAAGCGCGAAGCGTGTCTCCGCACTCCCATTCCTCCTCTACCGCAGCCCGCTGCCAGCGGACGCGGTAGTCTGCCACAAGGGAGGGTTTCCCTTGCCCCGGTTCAGACGCCTGCTGGGGCGTTTTGTTAGCCCCGCGTCTACCCCGTTTGGGCGTCGGCCCCGGCCACCACTTCGAGGATCTCCTGCGTGATCTCGGCCTGCCGGGCCCGGTTCATGGCGAGGGTGAGCGTGTCGATCAGTTCGCCCGCGTTCTTGGACGCACTTCGCATGGCGGTCATGCGGGCGCCGTGCTCCGAGGCTGCCGATTCCAGCAGGGCCCGATAGAGCTCGGTCTCGATGTAGACCGGGAGGAGTCGTTCCAGGATCTGCTCGGGCTCCGGCTCGAAGATGAAGTCGCCGCGCATCGCGTCGTCCCGGCGTTCCTCCTCACCGGTCTCGAGCAGGTCCTCGGAGAGGGGCAGGATGTCTTGCACCGTCACCTTCTGGACCAGGGCCGACTCGAACTTGTTGTAGACGACGATCACCCGGTCGACCTCTCGTTCCGTGTACAGGTCGGCCAGCCGGTGCGCGATCGCCTGGGCATCCGCGTAACGGGGCTGGTCGGTGAAACCCGTGAACTCTCCGGCGAGCTCGAGCCGCCTGAAGCGAAGCGAGCCGACTCCACGTCGCCCGACCCCGACCCAGCTGACCTGCTTGCCCTCGTCGCGGAGCCGGCGTTCCAGCGCGAGCGCACGCCGGAGGATCTGCGAATTGAACGCACCCGCGAGTCCTCGGTCTCCGGTGAGAGGAACGATCGCGACCGTCTGCTCCTGGTCGTGCTTCTGGAGGAGCGGCAGACCACGTACCGATGAGCTCGCGCGCGCGGTCCCGGCCATGAGCTCGAGCATGCGGTCGGCGTAGGGACGCATGTCCTCGATGCGCGACTGGGCCCGCCTCAGCTTCGCCGCCGCGACGAGCTCCAGCGCGCGTGTGATCTTCCGAGTGTTGCGGATCGATCTGACCCGCCGCTTGATGTCCTGGACGGTGGCCATCGCTAGCCCACGAGCGAGCCGGACTCCTCGACGTGGAACGACCCCAGGACCTTCTTGATCTCCTCGTCGAGCCGTGCGGCAACTTCGTCCGACAGGTCGCCGCTCTCCCTGATCTCCTGGAGGATCGAGCTTTCGGCGCGCAGATGCTCGATGAGCTCCTCGGCGAACCGCGGCACGTCATTCACCGGAATGTCGTCGAGGTAGCCGTTCACGCCCGCATAGAGCGCGACCACCTGCTCCTCCGTAGGCCACGGCTGGTACTGCGGCTGGTTGAGGAGCGCGACCATCCGCTCGCCTCGTCCTAGCGCCTTCCTGGTCGCCTCGTCGAGCTCGGAGCCGAACTGGGCGAATGCTTCCAGCTCGCGGTACTGCGACAGATCGAGGCGCAGACGGCCGGCGACCTTTTTCATCGCCTTCGTTTGCGCCGAGCTGCCGACGCGCGATACGGAGATACCGACGTTGATCGCCGGCCGCACGCCCGAGAAGAACAGGTCGGACTCGAGGTAGATCTGACCGTCGGTGATCGAGATCACGTTCGTCGGGATGTAGGCCGCGACGTCGCCGGCCTGAGTCTCGACGATCGGCAGGGCGGTGAGCGAGCCGCCGCCGTTCGCATCCGACAGCTTGCACGCACGCTCCAGGAGCCGCGAGTGCAGGTAGAAGACGTCGCCCGGGAACGCTTCGCGTCCGGGCGGTCGGCGCAGCAGCAGCGACAGCTGGCGGTACGCGTCCGCGTGCTTCGACAGGTCGTCATAGATCACGAGCGCGTGGCCGCCGTTGTAGAGGAAGTACTCCCCCATCGCGCAGCCGGCGAACGGCGCCATCCACTTGATCGGAGCGGCCTCCTGGGCGGCCGCGGACACGATCGTCGTGTACTCCATGGCGCCGCGGTCGCGGAACAGCTCGTACACCTGCGCGACCGTCGAGGCCTTCTGCCCGATCGCGACGTAGATGCACTTCACGTCCGTGTCCCTCTGGTTCAGGATCGTGTCGATCCCGATCGTCGTCTTACCGGTTTGGCGATCGCCGATGATCAACTCGCGCTGGCCTCGCCCGACATTGGTCATCGCGTCGATCGCCTTGATCCCCGTGAGCAGCGGCTCCTTCACCGGCTGGCGCGCGACGACGCCCGGAGCCTTGAACTCGAGCAGCCGCGTCTCGGACGTCTCGATCGGCCCTCCGCCGTCGAGCGGAGTCCCGAGCGGGTCGACGACGCGGCCGAGGAGCGCCTCGCCGACCGGGACGCTCGCGACCCTGCCGGTCCGCCTGACCGGCTCGCCCTCCTTGACATGCTGCCACTCGCCGAAGAGCGCGGTGCCGACATCGTCCTCTTCGAGGTTGAAGGCGAGGCCGACGACGCCGTGCTCGAACTCGAGCATCTCCAGCGAGACCGCGTTCTCGAGGCCGTAGGCACGGGCGATCCCGTCACCCACCTGCAGGACGGTCCCGACCTCCGCGAGGTCGGTCTCGACGTCGTAGTGCTCGATCCGGTCCTTGAGGATCGAGGTGATCTCTTCGGGACGAAGCTTCACTGTTTTCCTTTCATGGTCAGACGGATGGCTTGAGGCCGGCCCGGCGAAAGTCGCCGCGCCCCTGGGCGAGTTTGATTCCGGCGGTCAGCTCGACTGCCGCAGTGCGCGTGGTCGCGCCGATCCCGCGGAGAGCATCCTCCCCCTTGGCGACCTGATCCTGCTTGCCCGAGCTGAGCAGCCTCGTCGCGCGGGACAAGGTCGCGCCGATCTTGGCGTAAACGGCGCAGGCCTGCCTGAAGTGATTGCCGATCTTCTTCAGCTGCTGATCGTTGCCGGGCGGCGGGCCGACGCGCGTGAGGTGATCGTCGCAGCGCTGGAGATCGTTCATGCGCGCGTAGATCGTCTGGAGCGCCTGCTGGTTCTGCGTCTCGATGTAGAAGCGCACCTGTGAGTTGGCGAAGTTTCCGATCACCAGGAGATCCGGGCTGAGCGGACGCAAGAACCAGTCGACGACGCGGCTCGCCCACTGATCGGACGTCGTCGCCGCGGGCGGCACGTTCGGCACTGTCGTCGTCGGCGTGGTCGACTTCTTCGAGCCGCAGCCTGCAACCACCAGCGTGGTGAGGAGAAGAGCGATGAGGACCGAGAGCTTCATCATCCTGTTGAGACGAGCTCCCGGCGTAAACGTTCGATGCGCCCGCGGACGCTGGCGTCCACCCGCATTGAACCAATTTGCAGGATCAGCCCACCGATGAGCGCCGGGTCGACCTTCCGCGCGACCTCGACCTTGCGGCCGGAAGCCTCCTCGATCTGCTTCACGAGCCCGCGCGCGTCGTCCTCTGAGAGCTGCAAGGCGGTCGTCAGCTCGACGTTGAGCCTGCGCTCCTCGACGGCCATCAGGCGGTCGAACTCGCGCGCGATGTCTTCGATCTCGGCGATGCGGCCTTTCTCCGCCGTCAGGCGGAGGAAGTTCCGAACCAGCTGATCGGCGCCGCCGATCAGAGCATCGAGCAGGTCGGCCTTCGTGGCGGGATCGAGCTCGGGATTTCGCAGGACGTTCCGCAGCTCCGGAACGTCTCTCACGGCTGCGGCGAAGTCGCTCAACTCTCCATAGACCTCCCGCAACCGTCCCTGCTCTTTTCCTGCGTCGAAGAGCGCCTGCGCGTATCTGCGATGGACCGCGGCTATCTCACGCCTCCTGCTCCAGGACCGAGAAGTCGAGGTCGCGGATCGCCTCGTCGATCAGGCGCTTGTGGTCCGCGTCCTCGAGAACCTTGCCGGTCACCTTCGTGGTGGCGATGAGCGTCAGCTCGGCGACCTCCGTGCGGATCTGCTCGAGCGCACGCTGCGTTTCGGCCTCGATCTGCCGCTTCGTCTCTTCGAGGCGACGCTGGCGATCCGCTTCCGTCTCTTCCTTGACCCGGCGCGCCATCGATTCCGCGACCTTGCGGGCCTCCGCGAGGATCTGCTCGGCCTGGCCACGGGCCTGCCCGATGAGAGCGCGGTGTTCCTCGAGAAGCCGCCGTGCCTCGGTGCGCGCCTTCTCAGCCTCTTCGATCGAGCGATGGATGCGCTCGCGCCGCTCGTCGATTGCCTTCTGGATGAACCCGAAGGCGTAGCGCTTGAGGACGAAGAACGTGATTCCGAAGCAGACGATGGTCCAGACCATCAGCCCGAGTCGGACTTCGATCAGCGGATTCGCAGCGACCAGCATCAGACCAGGACGTAGGCGAGAATCGAGCCGAGCAGGCCGTAGAAGACGACCGCCTCGGTCAGGGCGAAGCCGAGCCACTGGATTCCCGTCAGCTCGCCTCTCAGCTCCGGCTGGCGCGCAACAGACTGGATCATCGAGCCGAAGATGTTGCCGATGCCGATGCCGGCGCCGAGCGCGCCGAGGCCGACACCGAGGGCGAGGCCGATCGCCTTCCCTGCTTTCGTGACGTCGCCCGACGTTGCGGCGAGAAGAGTGTTCACGTCATTCCTCCTTGTTATCCGCTGTGCCGGTAAAGCTGGCACAGCTCTTTTGGTCGGCATCGCAAGCGACGCCTCAATGCTGAGGCTCGATTGCCGAGCCGATGTAGATGGCGGACAGAGCGGCGAAGATGAACGCCTGAATCCCGACGACGATGACGACCTCGAAGACGTAGAACAGTGTCGCGGGCAGGAGAACGAACAAGAGAACCCAGGACTGGAAGATGAAGATGAGGCCGAGGAAGGTCAGGATCAAGATGTGGCCCGCGAGCATGTTGGCGAAAAGTCGGACACTCAGCGAAATCAGCCGCATGAACTGACCGAGCACCTCGAGCGGGACGATGAGCCCCAGCAACGCCTTTGGGGCTTCCGGGATCCAACTCTTGAAGTACGCGACTGGGCCGTTCCAGCGGATCCCTTCGACGTGCGTGAAGACGAACGTCAGTACCGCCAGCGCAAGCGTGACCGAAATGGAGCTCGTGGCCGCGTAGATGCCCCAGACAGGGATTCCGTGGTACGTCTCGCCCGTCAGCGGTAACGGAATGAAGCCCAGGAGGTTGACGACGAAGATGAAGAGAAAGAGAGAGGCGACGTACGGGAACCAGCGGCCGATCGCCTTCGCCGGCAAACCTTGCTCGGCGATCTGCACCTGCGCCACTTCGTAGATCTGCTCACCGATGGTCTGCCGCACCCCCGGATCTACACCAAGACGGACACGCATCAGCACGAGTCCGAGCACGATCGTCACGACGGTCCCGAGCATGAGGTACGCAACGGCCTTCGTGATCGACAGGTCCAGCGGCCCCAGATGGATGGGGACCCAGTCGTGCTGCTCGAACTCCACGACCGGATCGAACTCGCCCCGCGCGAACGCCGCCTGCGGAAACGCGAGCGCGAACAGTACAACGGCGAGCAAGCGTCCCCTCATCGGCCGGCCCCGAAGTACGCGACCATGGAGAGTCCGAGCTCCAGCGTGTAGGCGAGCGCGTACACGAGGGCAGCCCCCAGCGCGAGGTGCGGATTGGCCGCCGCGGTCGCGAACAGGACCACGAGGAGTCCCAAAGTCTTGAAGAGCAACCCGAATGCCTGCATTCCGGAGGCCGCGAGGTTACCGGTGTCCTTCCTCGCGCGCCTCAGTATGTAGTCGAGTGCGTGGATACCGAGCCACAGAACCGCGGCGAGCGCCCACGCGGACATGTTCCAGCCGAGGATCAGGAACAGCGGCAGCGCGAAGAGAATGACAAGGGAGCCCGCGAGGGCCGGCAAGAGATGACCCGGCTCCGGCCGCGGCGTCGTGAGGAGGCCCGAACGCATCGTCAAAAGCTGTCCCGGTAGCACCAGTAAACCGTGTAGGTCGCGAGCGGGATCCCGATCACCGCACCGATCAGGATTCCAATTCCGGGTGAGCCTGACAACCAGCCGATCAACAAGCCGACTGCGACCGAGGCGAAAAGCACTCCGACCAGGACACCTCCAGCTTCGGCGTACTGAGCAGAAGGGCGGCTCTTGGGCTCCATCTGGCCGGAGCATACCAAGTTTGTAACAGCGCTAGACCGCTTGAAACAGGCAAAAACCGCGGACTTTGTACTACGCCGACTTGCGCTTGTCGACGCGAGCCTGCTCTTCGCGCCGCCTGATCATCGGATTCGCGAGCTTGACGATCTCGAGCAGATACACCATGTACACGGAGGCGGCCAGGGAAACCAGCCCGAAGGCGGAGACGATGAGGGTTCGCCACGGATGCCATTCGCCGTGCTGGTGGGGGCGGATGAAGCGGAGGGCCAGGGCAGTGGCGGCGAGCGTCCCGCACCAGAGCCAGATGTAACCGGCAGCGCGGCGCTGCGAGAAGCCGATGTTCACGAAGCGGTGGTGCAAGTGCTGCCGGTCCGCGACGTAGACCGGCTGCCGATATTTCAGCCGCTTGGCCACGACGAACGAGGTGTCGAGGATCGGGACGGCGAGAACGAGCAGCGGGAAGAAGAGGGTGACGATCGACGCCGTCTTGAGCAGGCCTTGCAGCGGCACGGTCGCCAGCACGAACCCGAGCAGCAACGCACCCGAGTCGCCCATGAAGATCCGCGCCGGATAGACGTTGTGGCGCAGGAAGCCGAGGGCCGCGCCGAGCACGATTGCGGACAGCAGCGCTGCCTGGATCTCCGGCCGCGGCAGCGAGAGGGCGATCAGCGTGAACGTGAACGCGGAGATCGCCGAGACGCCGGCAGCGAGCCCGTCGAGGCCGTCGAGGAAGTTGACCATGTTCATGATCGCCACGATCCAGAGCACGGACAGCGGCATGCCGACCCAGTCCGGGAGCGAATGGATGCCCAGGATCGGGAACGTGAACCGGTGCACCCAGATCCCGGACGCGACCGGGATTGCGGCCGCCACCAGTTGGCCGCCGAGCTTCTCCCACCAGCGCAGCCCGCGAAAGTCGTCGACGGCGCCGACGGTCGTCGCGACAGCGGCGCCGAGCAGCAGTCCGCGCGCTTCGCGTGAGAGGTCGAGGAACGCGAGCGCCGGGACGAAGATCCCGAAGAAGAGCGCGAGACCTCCCAACCGAGGCACGGTGCTGCGGTTCAGGCGCCGGCCCTCCGGTCGGTCGACGACGCCGAGCAGCCTCGCCATCCCCCCGACCGCAGGCGTCAGCAGGACGACGATCGCCGCAGCGAGCAGCGCACCCCAGATGACTTCGAGGTGATCGGCGAGCGTGCGCAGCATCTACTTCGTGCCGTAAAGCCGGTCGCCGGCGTCGCCGAGACCGGGGACGATGAACCCGCGCTCGTTCAGACCACGGTCGATCGCGGCCACGACGATCTGCACGTCGGAATGCTCGCGCATGATCCTTTCGATCCCTTCCGGCGCCGCGATGATCGCAATCAGCCGGACGGAAGTCGCCCCCGCGTCCTTCACGGTCCTGATTGCCGCGGCGGTCGAATTTCCCGTCGCCAGCATCGGGTCGAGCAGGATCACGTCGCGCTCGGCGACGTCCGCCGGAAGCTTCGCGTAGTACTCGATCGGCTCGAGCGTCTCCTCGTCTCGGTACATGCCGATGAAGCCGACCCTCGCACTCGAGATGAGCGAGAGCACGCCGTCGAGCATGCCGACGCCGGCGCGCAGGATCGGGCAGACGGCGACCTTCTTGCCGCTGATGTGCGGGAACTGTCCGACCTCGAGCGGTGTCTCCACCTCGACGTCCTCGGTCGGCAGGTCCTTCGTCGCCTCGTAGGTCAGCAGCAGCGTGATCTCGTTGACGAGCTTGCGGAAGTGAACGGTCGGGGTGTTCTTGTCGCGAAGGTAGGAGAGCTTGTGCTGGACGAGCGGGTGCTTGACCTCGACGACGCTGCCTGTGCGGGTTGCCGCCACCGTCACTGGGTCACGTAGGTCGTCCAGCCGCGGAAGCCCGGGTAGAGCGGGCGCTTCGCGCAGAGCGCCTCGGCGCGAGCACGCAGCCTGCCGAGGTCGGGTGAGTCGCCGAGGGCCTCGACGATGATGCTGCCGATCTCGCGGAAGTCGCCTTCGTCCATGCCGCGCATCGTTGCCGCGGGCGTCCCGATCCTGACGCCGCTCGCGACCGTCGGGGGCCGCTCGTCGAACGGGACGGTATTGCGATTCACGGTCAGCTTCACCTCGTCCAGCCGCTCCTCCGCGTCTTTGCCCGTCCAGTCGGTCGAGCGCAGGTCGAGCTGCAGGAGGTGCGTGTCGGTGCCGCCGGTGAGGACGTCGAGCCCTCCCTCCATCAACGTGTCCGAGAGCGTGTCTGCGTTGCGCCGGACCTGCGACTGGTAGTCGTGGAAGGCCTCCGTCGCGGCGATCTTGAAGCACGTCGCCTTGGCCGCGATCGTGTGCTCGAGTGGCCCGCCCTGCATGCCCGGGAACACGGCACGGTCGACGGCCTGTGCGTGCTCCGCCGTGCAGAGGATGAAGCCGGAGCGCGGACCGGCCAGGGTCTTGTGGGTCGTCGAGGTGACGAAGTCGCAGTGCTCCATCGGGTTCGGCTGAAGGCCTGCCGCGACCAGCCCGGCGAAATGCGCCATGTCACAGAGCAGCAGAGCGCCGACGTCGTCGGCGATCTCGCGGAACTTCGCCGTGTCGACCGTGCGCGGATACGCAGAGCCGCCGCAGATGATCAGCTTCGGTCGCACTTCGCGCGCCTTCGCCAGCACCTCGTCGTAGTCGACGACATTCGTCTCGCGGGAGACGCCGTAATGGGCGATCGTGTAGAGCCGGCCGGAGAAATTGACCTTGAGCCCGTGTGTCAGGTGGCCCCCGTGCGCGAGCTCGAGCGAGAGGATCGTGTCGCCCGGCTGCAGCGCAGCCATATAGACCGCCATGTTCGTCTGAGCGCCGGCGTGCGGCTGGACGTTCGCGTGGTCGGCACCGAAGAGCTCCTTGGCGCGGTCAATCGCGAGCTGTTCGATCTCGTCGACGATCTCGCAGCCGCCGTAGTAGCGCTTGCCGGGATAGCCCTCCGCGTACTTGTTGGTCGGCGTGGAGCCGATCGCCTCCAGGATCGCCGGCCAGGTGAAGTTCTCCGACGCGATGAGCTCGATCTGGTTCCGCTGGCGCTCGAGCTCGCGGCCGAGCAGGTCCGCAATCTCCGGATCGACCTGGTCGAGCCCCGCAGCGGTCAGCTGCTCGAAGGTCTGCTGCGCAACGGCCATAGCTCTCCTCTCCCGGGGGTCAACCTGATCGTACTGCCGCGTCCAGTCGGCGCAGAGCTTCCTCGGCAGGGAGCGCTCCCTCGCGAAGAATCCGCGGCTTCTCGCCGGTGAGGTCGATCACCGTCGACGGGCTGCCGGGCAACTCGCCGCCGTCGACCAGAGCCGCCGCGCCTTGCCGTATGTCCTCGGGCACTTCGTCGAGCCGTTTCGGATCGGGCCCCCCGGGACGATTCGCGCTGGTGGCCACTAGCGCGCCGACGGCGGCGAGGACCTCGGCACCAGGACCGTCGAAGTCGGGAACCCGCACGCCGATCGCCTCCGGGTTCGTCCCGGTCAACCAGCGAAAGCGACGGGCCGGATTGGGGAGGACGAGCGTGACCGGACCCGGCAGCAGCAACCGCGCGAGCGCCGCGGCACGCCCTTGCAGCTCCGGCAGACACTCCAGGAGGTGGTCGACGTCCCGGGCGACGAGCGCGCTCGGCGCAGTTAGGTCTCTCCCCTTCAACTCGTAGAGACGCGTCGTCGCCTCCTCTCGGTGAGGGTCTGCAGCGAGCCCATACACCGTGTCGAAGGGCATGACGATGGGCTTGCCGTCACGCAGAGCCTCAGCGGCCGAAGTCAACGTCGCCCCTCGACCACACGGTCCTCCTCGGCGAGGTCAGGAGTAATCGCGATGTCCGCATAGCCGAGCGACGCCATGGCGTCGGCGACGTGGTCCGCCTGCCCGTCTCCGACCTCGAACACGAGCAGTCGCGTGCTCGCGAGCCTCGCGATCTCCTCGTGGAGCCCTTCGCCGACGAGCGCGTCTCGCGGCTCCCAGTCCCTGATCTCTGGCTGCAGCGAGTCCCATTCGTCGGCCGGGACGTACGGCGGGTTCGAGACGACAAGGTCCCAGCCCTCGGCCGCGGCCTCCAGGTCGCCCTCTCGAACCTCGACGTGCAGGTCGAGCCGCTCGGCGTTCTCGCGCGCGAGCTCGACCGCCGCCGGCGCGAAGTCGACCGCGGTCACCCGGGCGTCGGGGCGTTCGTCTGCGATCGCGAGCGCGATCGCGCCAGAGCCGGTGCCGAGATCGAGCACGCGCGGCTCAGGCTGGTCACGGAGCAGGGCAAGACAGCGCTCGACGACGACCTCCGTCTCGGGGCGCGGAACGAGAGCACGCGCGTCCGTGTTCAGAACGAGCCTCCGGAAACCCCACTCGCCGAGGACATAGGCCAGGGGCTCGCGCTGCCTGCGCCGTTCGAGCAAGTCGTCGAACTCGTCGGGGACCTGCTGGGCGCGCCGTTCATGTACGCCCGTACGGGAGACCCCGAGCACGTGGGCAAGGAGCAGCTCGGCATCGACGCGCGGAGTGTCGACGCCTGCCTCACCGAGCCGCTGCTCGGCGACACGTAGGGCTTCCGCGACCGTCACTGCTCGAGCGCGCGCCGGCGTTCCTCCGCGCCGAGCGCCTCGGTGAACTCGTCGAGCTCCCCCTGCAGGACCCTGTCGAGCTGGTGGACCGTGAGCTTGATGCGGTGATCGGTGACGCGGTTCTCGGGATAGTTGTAGGTGCGGATCTTCTCCGCGCGCTCGCCGCTGCCGATCTGGGAACGCCGGGTCGCATCGAGCTCTGCGCGCTGCTTCTCGCGTTCGTGCTCGTAGAGGCGCGCGCGCAGCACGCGCAACGCCTTCTGCCGATTTTGGAGCTGGCTCTTCTCGTCCTGCATCGCCACCACCAGACCGGTCGGAAGATGGGTGATGCGAACGGCCGAGTCCGTCGTGTTCACGCTCTGCCCGCCCGGGCCCGTCGACCGGTAGACGTCGATCTTCAGATCGTTCGGGTCGACCTCGACCTCGACCTCCTCGGCCTCCGGCATGACCGCGACCGTGGCGGTGGAGGTGTGGATTCGTCCTTGCGACTCCGTCTCGGGCACGCGCTGGACGCGGTGCGTCCCGCCCTCCCATTTGAACACCGAGTAAGCGCCTTCTCCCTTGATCCCGAACGTGATCTCCTTGAAGCCGCCGGCCTCGTTCGGGCTCGACCCGAGGTGCTCGACGGTGAAGCCCCGGCGTTCGGCATACCGCGTCAGCGCACGATGGAGGTCGGCCGCCCACAGAGCGGCCTCATCCCCGCCGACGCCCTGACGGATCTCGATGATGACGTCCTTGCTGTCGGCCGGGTCGGTCTCGACGAGCGCGACCTTCAGGTCCTCCTCGAGCGAGATCAGCCGTTGCTCCAATTCGGGGACGAGCTCACGCAGATCGCTGTCTTCGAGCGCGTCGTCGAGATCGGCCCGAGCCTCTCGCCAGCGCTGGCCCAGCTTGTAGGGGCCTTCGAGCTCCTTCAGCTTCCGCCCCGCACCGGCCGCCTCGCGGTGGTCGTTGTAGACGGCGGGGTCGGACATGCGCTCCTGCGCCTCGCGGTACGAACGTTCGAGCTCGTCGAGCAGTGGTTCCAGGTTGCCGGCCATCGCCGGGTCAGGTTAGCTCTGTAGGCGCGCGTTGAGGCTGATTTCCGGGACGCCGGCGAGCGCTTTCGACACGGGGCAGTTTTCCTTCGCCTGTGCGGCGGCCTGCTCGAAAGCGTCCTCGTCCATCCCCGGGACGCGTCCGGCCACGTCGAGCACGATTTTCGTGATGCCCTCGCCCGGCTGGAACGTCACCGTGGCAGACGTCTTCAGCTCCTCTGGAGCATGACCCTCCCTGGCGAGGCCCCCGGAAAGGGCCATCGAGAAGCAGGTCGCGTGCGCGGCGGCGATCAGCTCTTCCGGGCTCGTCATGCCGTTCGGCTCTTCCGAGCGGGCAGGCCAGCTCACGTCGAGGCCGCCGACGGCACCGCTCGTCACGGTGTCGACACGACCGGTGCCGCTCATGAGATCTCCGCGCCACGTCACCTCGGCCTTGCGATCAGTCGCCACTAGGTTCTCCCTTCCTCTTTTCCTGTTACACGCGCGCGCGAGGCTACGCCATCACTTCGACTTTGCGCGCGTTCGGGTCTTTGGTCTCGAGCGAGAGGACTTCCTTCAGCGCGCGTATCGAGACCTCGATCTGATCGAGCGACGGCTCGCGCGTCGTGAGGCGCTGCAGCCACATCCCCGGCGCCAGCAGGGCCATCAGGATCCGGTTGTTCTGATGCTTTCCCGCAAAGCGGATCAGTTCGTAGGCGATGCCTGCGATCACGGGTAGCAAGAGGATCCGCGTCGCGATCAGCCAGTACCAGTGTGGGCGACCGAAGAACGCGAACACGAAGATCGCGATCACCATCACCCAGAGCAGGAAGGCTGTGCCGCAGCGGGGATGGATCAGGCTGTGGCGCTGCACGATCTCGGGCTTGAGCTCCTCCCCGGCCTCGTAGGCATTGATCGCCTTGTGCTCCGCCGCGTGGTACTGAAAGACGCGCCGCAGATCCGGGAACAGCGAGATCAGAGACAGGTAGAGGATGAAGATCGTGACACGGATGCCACCTTCGACGATGACGAACCAGCCTGTGCGCTTGATCCCGATCCAGTCCGTGATCAGTGCCGGCGAAACCTTGAAGAGCAGGACAGCGAACCCGATCGCGATCGCGAACGCGAAGATCAGCTGTGCGCGCGTCAACTCGGTGGCGACTTCCTCACTCTCTTCGCCCTCCTTCGCTTCCGCCACAGCCGCGTAGTTCGCAGAGATGGCGAGTGCCCGAAAACCGATCGCCAGCGACTCGCCGAGCGCGATCACGCCGCGGATCACCGGCAGCCGGAAGATCAGGTGCCGCGCCATCGGCGACTTGATCGGCTGGTGTACCTCCGCGATGTCTCCGTCCGGCTTGCGGACCGCGACGGCCCAGTTGGACGCGCCGCGCATCATCACGCCCTCCAGGACGGCCTGTCCCCCGACGTTCGTCACTTGGTGCTAGCCGCGGCTTGCGCCGCCGGCCTTCTCGAGCCGGCGCTGGAAGCGCTCGACGCGTCCGCCCGTGTCGACCAGCTTCTGCTTGCCCGTGTAGAACGGGTGGCAGTTGGAGCAGATCTCGACGTGGAGCTCGGGCTTCGTGGAGCGCGTCTGGAACGTGTTCCCGCACGAGCACGTAACGGTCGCGAGGACGTATTCGGGGTGGATCTCAGGCTTCATCTGGACTCAGGATAGCAGCGGCTGTTTCGGGGGCGACGTTGCCCCCGGAGACGACTGCGGCGACGGTTTGACCCGGCTCTGGCACGAACGCTCCGGACAGCAAAGCCGCGGCGGTTGCCGCTCCGGCGACCTCGCAAGCGAGCTTCATCCGGCCGTACATGAAGCGGAACGCGTCCTTGAGGGCGTCTTCGGTGACGAGCACCGACTCGACTCCGAGCTCCGTGCAGACACGGACGCAGTTCGCGCCCGCATACGGACCGTTGAGACCGTCGGCGATCGACTTCGCCTCGACGGTGACCGGCTCGCCCGCTTTCAGGCTCTCGTGCAGGGCCGGCGAGCGCTCCGGCTCCACCGCGATCACGCGCGCCTCCGGGTTGAGTGCCTTGACGGCGGTGGCGATGCCCGAGACCAGCCCGCCGCCTCCGACCTGGACGAGGACGATGTCCGCGTCGGGCGCATCCTCGAGCATCTCCAGGCCCACGGTTCCCTGTCCCGCCATCACGTACGGATCGTCGTACGGATGAACGAGAGTGCGGCCGGTCGACTCGATCAGGTCCTCGAGCCGCTCGAAGGCAGTCGGGATGTCGGCGGCTTCTGTGTCGATCGTCGCGCCGTAGCCGCGCGCCGCGCTGATCTTCATCGGGCTGGCGGTCTGCCACATGACGACGAGCGCGTCGATTCCCTGAGATGCCGATGCGTACGCCACCGCCTGCGCGTGGTTCCCCGCGGAGATCGAGATGACGCCGCGCTTCTTCTCGTCGTCGGTGAGCGTCGCGAGCTTGTTCAGCACGCCGCGCGGTTTGAAGGAGCCTGTGCGCTGGAAGAGCTCTGCCTTGAACCGGATATCGGCTCCGACCTGCTCGGAGAGCGTGGCCGAGCTGAGCAGCGGCGTGCGGTGGAGCCGGTCACCGATGCGCTCGCGCGCGCGGTAGACATCGTCGAGGGAGATCAGCGAATCGGTCGTGGCCATAGTCGAGATCGTACTTCCGGTCCGCCCTAGACGTACTCTTCGCTCTCTGCGTAGGCCAGGCGACGGTCGATCCGTTGCTCGCGCTCGACGTCAGGAAGGAACCAGCGCTCCGCGATCGCGGTGGGCACGACCGCGGAAAGGACGACGACGCTGACGAGCAACGAGAACTGGGCCTTGTCGATGATCCCGGCGTTCAGTCCGTACAGCGACGAGATCGTCCCGAAGGTCAGCCCGGTGCTCATCAGGAGCGTCGTGAAGGTGGCATGTCGTCGATCGGCGCGCCGCGCCAATGGGTAGATGAACGCGATCTTGGGCAGCATCTTCGCCACCAGTAGGACGGCTAGCAGCCCGAGGTTCGCGACGACCGCCCCGAGCGAGACGTTCATCCCGCCCTTGATGAAGAAGAAGGGCGTCAGGAAGGCGAAAGCCACGACGCGCAGGCGTTTCTGCTCTTCGCGGTGTTCCTGATAGTGGCGGCTCATGACGAGGCCGAGGACGAACGCAGGCAACACGGCGTGTCCCTTGGACTCGTCGGCGAGCACCATCAAGACGAGGAGACAGAGGAAGACGAGTTTGATCTCCGGTTCGATGACCCGGTCGCCGTAGCGTCCGAAGAACCAGGGCGCAATTCGCGGGAGAACGACGATCAGCAAGAGCGAACCGGCCAGGAAGACCGGGAACCAGATGTTCGGCTTGATGAAGATGGCCGACAGGGCGAGCGCCGTGCAGAGATCCGTCACGAATGTCGCGCTCATCAGGAGCTTGCCGATGCTGGTGTGCGTCAGCCCGCGCTCGACGAGGACGGCGTACACCACCGCGAGCGACGTCGTCGACAGGGCGGTCCCGGCAATCAGGGATGCGCGCGTGCTCCAATCGAGAATGAGATACGCAGTGGTCGAAGCAACGACGAATGGACCGAGGAACGAGACCACGCCGATACCGAACGATGCTCCGAGCCGGCGGCGCATGTACGCCGGATCGACTTCCATCCCCGCGAGAAATGTGAGGACGATCGATCCGAACTTGGCGATGAAATCGAGCCACTCCTGCGTTTGCAGGTGAAAGAGGTTGCCCGCCGCGACACCGAGGGTGAGCTCGAGCAGGGCAACGGTTACGCCGAGCTCGACCGAGATCACGCTGGCGACGAGGACTACGGCGGCGAGGACTGCTGCGAGTTGGACTGAATCCACGGTGGCCTCCTACTGATCGTCGTTTGACGTTCGGTAGAGGCCATCAGCCCCCGAGGGCGGTTAGGCGCGAGCCTCATCGCGCTCCCGCAGGATACAGGCCGCTTCTTAGTACTTGCCCTTGCCGCAGCCGGCGAGCAGGAAAGGCGCTGCGGCCGCGAGCAAGAGTGTCAGTCGTCTTCGCATGTTGGTCCTTACTGCTCGGCGTGACCGGCGGTTTTCTCTACCGCGTTACGTCACAGTTTCGTACCCGTGCCTGGCACCGGTACGTAGCCGAACGAGCGTCGCCTTCACCACGGAGTCCCTGGAGGGAGACGCCCTCGTCACAGCGACGTCACAGTTTCGTACCCGTGCCTGGCACCGGTACGTGTCCGGAGGAGCGTCGCCCTTCGCGGCTACGTCAGCTTGTACTCGGGACCGCTGCCGCCCTCGGGCGGGGTCAGGCGGCCACCCTTTGCGGTGATGGCGCCACACTGGACGCAGTTCGACGGCGTGACGTCGACACCCGTCTCCGTCGCCTCGTAGACCTGCGCCGGGCACATTCGCTCCCAGAGGTGCGCGACGTCTTCCGCCACATCACGCCGGATGACGATGTGGTTCGGCTGGTCGTCGCGCGTCTTGTTCCCCGAGGCGAAGACGGACGAGAGCTTGTCGAAGGTCAGCTTGCCGTCCGGCGCCGGATAGCTCTTCGCGCGGTCCGTTCGGATCAGATCGACGTCGGCATCTCGCTCGAGCTCGAGGTCGCGACGTGGAAAGCGGCCTTTCGAGGCGGTCATCGCGCCCGCGAGCGCGCCGCCCAGGACGAAGCCGCGCCCGAACGCTGGGCGCATGTTGCGCACCTCGTACAGGTCCTTCCAGACGAAACTCCGCTTCAGCGCATCGTCATAGGACGAGAGCGCACCCGGCGTCGCGGGCGTCTGCCCCCGCTGCAACGACGCAAAGGCCGCCTCGGCCGCGAGCGCGCCGGACTCGATCGCATAGTGGATCCCTTTCAGGGCCGGAACATTCACGAGCCCGGCACCGTCGCCACAGATCAGCAGCCCCGGCGCATGCAACTGCTTCGGCAGCGCCAGGAAGCCGCCCTCGGGAATCGTCTTGGCGCCCCACTCGACGCGCTCGCCGCCTTCCAGCAGCTTGCGCACGAGCGGATGCGTCTTCAGCTCCTGCAAGAGATCGTGGACGGAGAGCTCGACGTCGCGATAGTCGAGACCGAGCACCATCCCGACCGTGAGCATGTCCTCCCCCATCGGGTAGATGAACGAGCCGCCGAATTCGCGGTACTTGGCGCTCGGCCGCAGCGGCCAGCCCATCGTGTGGATGACACGGTCGAGCGGCCGCACAACCTTCCAGACCTCCTTCACCCCGAGCGCCCAAATCTGCGGGTTCTCGCCGGCCAGGCCGAAGCGGTCGAGCGCGACACCCGTGAGATGCCCCTGCGTCCCTTCGGCGAGGACCGTGACCTTCGCGACCAGATCCGAGCCCGGCTCGAAGTTCCCCAGCGGCTGGCCATCGCGGCCGCTGCCCCTGTCGCCCGTCCTGACCCCTCGTGCTCTGCCGTCCGAGATGAGGAGCTTCTCCGCCGCCGTCTCGGGCAGGAGCATCACGCCTGCTTCCTCCGCCTGCTCCGCGAGCCAACGGCCTAGTCGCGACAGCGACGCCACGTAGTTGCCCTCGTTCTTCATCGTCGGCGGGGCAGGAATGCGCAGCGCGTTCTGCCTCGTCAGGAAGTAGACGGACTCGTGCTCGACCGGGCCGTAGAAAGGCATCTCGTCGAGGCGCTTCCGTCCCTTGAAGAGGCGTCGTAGCGCACGCGGATTGACGACCGCGCCGGAGAGGAGATGCGAGCCGGCCTGCTTGCCCTTCTCCAAGACGGCCACGGGAACCTCGCCGAGCCGTTCGCGGAGCTCCGGAGCATCCTCCAGCAACTGACCGAGCCGAATCGCACACGCGAGCCCGGCCGGCCCGGCGCCGACGATCAGGACGCCTACTTCGATGCGCTCCTCCGGCGGATCGCTCGGCGCGGCGATGTAGTCCGCCGCACGAAACGGAGGGGGGAAATCTGCAGGCTTTGTCACGACGCTTTCCGCGCTTTGACGAGCTCGGTCAGCTTCGGCACGACCTCGTGCACGTCGCCGACGACGCCGAGATCCGAGAACTCGAAGATCGGCGCATTCGAGTCCTTGTTGATCGCGACGATGACACCGGAGCTCTGCATGCCGACCTTGTGCTGGATGGCGCCGGAGATGCCGCACGCAATGTAGAGCTTCGGCGACACTGTCCTGCCCGTCTGGCCGACTTGCGTCGAGTACGGGTACCAGCCGGCATCCACGACAGCGCGCGTCGCGCCGACCGCGCCGCCCAGCGCCTTCGCGAGCTCCTCGACGAGCGTGAAGTTCTCCGGACCGCCGAGGCCGCGCCCGCCGGCGACGATGACGGGTGCGTCTTCGATCGACGGGCCTTCGCTCTCCTCGTGCGCCTGGTCGACCATCCTCGCCGACGTCGAGAAGTCCTCGAGCGCGACCGTCATGTCCTCCACGTCCGCGGAGCCACCGACCTCGGTGGGATCGAAGGATCCGGAGCGAAAGAGCGCGATCCTCGGCTCGAACTTCCACCCGACGTCGACGTACACGGAATCCTGGAGCGCGGGTCGTTTGCCGACAAGCTTGCCGTCCTGCTGAACGAGGTCGGCCAGGTCCCAGTTCACCCCCGCGTCGAGCCGGGCGGCCAGTCCGGCAGCGACGTCTGCGCCGAGCACGGAGTTGCCGAACAGCACGGTGTCGATCCCCTTGTCGCGCACGAGTTGCGCGACCACGTCGACGCGAGGCTGAGGGAGCGGCGCCTCGAGCTGCGCGTCGTCCGCGACATAGACCTTGGCAGCCCCGAACTTTCCCGCTTGGTCGGCGAGCGCGCGCACGCCCGATCCGATCACGACGCCGGCGACTTCGGCATCACTGAGCGAGGCCGCCTTCGAGAGCACGCCAAGCGACCCCTTCAGCAGCTCGTCGCCGTGATGCTCGAGGAAGACGAGCGTGTTCATACGAGGCGTTTCTCCGCGAGAAAGTCGAAGATGGCCTGGGCGCCGTTGCCGTCGTCCTCGATCTTCTTCGAGTCGCCGCGCGGCGGCGGGTCGTTCAGTGCATAGACCTCGGTGCGCGAGCCTTGCTCGCCTGCGCGATCGCTCTCGACACCGAGATCAGAGAGCGACACGGTCTCCTGAGGCTTGGACTTCGCTCCCATGATCCCCTTCAACGACGGATACCGCGGCTCGTTGATCGCGTCCGACACGGCAACAACTGCGGGCAGCGGCGCCTCGATCACGTCGTAGCCGAACTCGGTCTGCCGCTTGACCGTCAGCTTTCCGTCCGCGTGCCTGACCTCCGCCGCCTGCGACACGACAGGCAGACGCAGACGGTCTGCAACCGCCGCCCACAACACCGCACCGTCCGAGTCGCCGGCCTGCTGCCCGAACAGGATCAGGTCCGCGTGTTCGCGCTCGAGCGCCTTGGCCAGCGTGTAGCTCGTTGCGACGAGATCTGATCCTGCAGCCGCGTCGTCGGTGACGAGGACCGAGCGGTCAGCGCCCATCGCCAGCGCCTTCCGCAGCGCGTCCTGGGCCTTGGCCGGCCCCAGCGAGATCAGAACGACTTCGCCCGCGCCCGTCGCATCCTTCAGCCGCAGCGCCTCTTCGACAGCGTTCGCGTCGAAGCCGTTCAGAGCACCTTCCCCCGAGCGATCGAGCCGCTTGGTTTCGGGGTCGATCCGGCTGTGCCCTTCGGGGACCTGTTTGACGCAGACGGCGATCTTCATCGGTGCAGGACTCTACTGAGGCTGACTTGTACCGAGGCGCCTGCTACCGTCCCACCCTTCGAGCGCGAACCGGAGCGCCCGTCCTCTCATGAGACGCCACCGGACGACAGCCCGAGGGGTTCTCTTCCTCGCCGCGACGATCGGCCTTGCCGTCGGCTCTGCCGTGGCTTTCGCCGCCACAGTTCCGGAGCACATCATCTTTCCGGTCGTCGGCAAGGTGGCCTACATCGACGATTTCGGCACGCCCCGCCCGGGCGGACCGCATCAGGGGAACGACATCATCGCCGAAAAGAAGTCGCCCGCAGTCGCCGCGGAAGCAGGCAAGGTGAAGTACTGGACGACGTCGGGCGCGGCCGGCTGCATGCTCTACCTCTACGGCGAGAGCGGCACGACATACCTGTACATCCACCTGAACAACGACCTCACGATGAAGAACGACAACCGCGGCAAGTGCGTCAAAGGGACCGCGTACACGGTCAAGAACGGCGCCAAGGTGGCCGCCGGCCAACAGATCGCGTATGTCGGCGACTCGGGCGACGCAGACGGCCGCAGTTCGCACCTGCACTTCGAGGTTCATCCGGGCGGAGGAAAAGCCGTGAGTCCGTATCCGTACCTGCAGAAGGCCTACAGGCTCCTCTTCACGGCCAAGCCGGGAACAGCGTTTGCGCTGACGCTCACGGGGACCGTGGTCTCGGCCGCGATCGACCGCCTCGTCGTGAATGTCTCGACGTCGCAAGCGTGGCCGTCGGGACTGACGCTGTCGAAGCTGAACCGGACGATTGCCCTGACCGTCCCCGAGTCGACCGTCGTGCAGAGCCTGAGCTCCACCGGCACGTTCCGAGCGGTCGCGAACGTCACGCTCGCCCAGAAGGGCGACAAGGTCGTCGTCTGGACGCAGCCCGCGTCCGCGACACTCAAGGCGCAACGCGCCGATGACGGCGTCCTCAACTCAGCGCTGATCCAGCTCGGCTAGCGACCCCTGAAGGCTGGCGCGCGCTTCTCCACGAAAGCGGCTAGACCCTCCTTGGCGTCGTCGCTCGAGAACAGCTCGCCGAATGCCTCACCTTCGGCCTCGAGATTCTGGGCGTGGTCGCCGCCGAGCGCACGGTTCGCCAGCTCCTTCATCAGCCTGAGTGCGATCGGGCTCTTCGAGGCGAGCAGCGTGCCGACCTCGCGCGCCTTGTCGAGAACCGGATCGTGCACCGCGTTGACAAGCCCGATGCGCACAGCCTCCTCCGCGTCGACGATGCGCCCGGTGAAGATCAGCTCCTTTGCGACGCCCAGGCCGCACAGGCGCGCGATGCGCTGGGTCCCGCCCCAGCCGGGGATGATGCCGAGGTTGACCTCGGGCTGACCGAGTTTCGCGCCGCTCGCTGCATAACGGATGTCGCAGGCGACGGCGAGCTCGCAGCCACCGCCCAGTGCGAACCCGTTGATCGCAGCGATCGTCGGCTTGGGCATGGTCTCGAGCAGCCGACCGGCCTCATGACCGAGCGCACCCCACTCCTTCGCCTGCTCGACGTCGAGGCCGCTCATGTACTTGATGTCCGCACCCGCGACGAACGCCTTCTCGCCGGCGCCGGTCACGACCACGACGCGCGCCGAAGCGTCGTCCGCAAGCTCGCGGAGATGGTCGCGCAACTCGCTGAGCGTCGCGACGTCGAGTGCGTTCAGCGCTTCCTGACGGTCGATCGTCACGATCGCGACCGCCTCTTCGCGCTCCACCCGGATCAAACGGGGACTTTGCCTTTGAGAAAGTCGACGATCTCGGTGGTCGGCGCGCCCGGGGTGAACACTTCCGCAACTCCGCGCTCCTTCAGCTCGTCGGAGTCCTCTTTCGGGATCGTTCCACCGACTACGACGAGCACGTCCTCGGCTCCGTTCTCCTTCAGTCCGTCGAGGATCCGCGGGACGAGCGTCATGTGCGCGCCCGAGAGGATGGAGATCCCGACCGCATCGGCGTCCTCCTGGATCGCCGTCTCGACGATCTGCTCGGGAGTCTGGTGGAGGCCGGTGTAGATGACCTCCATGCCCGCATCGCGCAACGCACGCGCAATGATCTTCGCGCCGCGATCGTGCCCGTCGAGGCCGGGTTTCGCGATCACGACTCTGATCTTTCTCGCCACGCCCATCAGTTTACGGCCCTTCCGGTCTCAGCCCTTTGCGCGGACGAACGTAAGCGTCCAGCCTGCGCTCTCGGTAAGGCGCCCTTTCTCCGGGGAGCCGTAGATCTTGCGCTGAGTTCGCGAGGCATGCAGATTGATGCGGGCGAGCCGTCCCTCCGTCAATGCCGCTTTCGGCAGACGTAGAAGATTCAGCGCCGGGCCCAACGGACTGCGCACGACGTCTGGCGGCTCACGCGGGCAGTCGGCAGTTGCGAGCCGGACGTTGGCGATCCCGTTCAGCGCGATGAAGCCCGGCCGCGGGCTCACGACATGCACGCTTGCCCCGGTGAACGCACGCCGGGTCTGCGCACAGTCGGCGATCTTGCTGGTGCCAACATCACCCCCGCAGCTCGCCTCCGTCGTGTTGGCGCCTGCGAGTGTCACCGTCCCGGCAATTCTCCGCACCTTCACGGGCAGCACACGGCCGCTCGACAGCCGCACGGTGACGGGCACGGCCGTGCGGAAGCTCACGCTACGGATCCCCTCCGAGGTCTCCGTCCGCCGGCAGTCACCGCTCGTCACGGGAGCGGCGGTGAAGGTCCACTCCTGGTGGACGGTGCCGACGATTGTGAGCCGAAAAAGTGTCGGCGCCGGCGCGGCCGACGCATGCGCAGCCACGACGCACGCGACGCCGAGTAGGCCGAGTAGACGGACGGTTCGCCGCAGAGGGCCCAGAGCGTCGCACATTTGCGCCGCTTCACGTAGCGATCAGAACACAGGTGTCTCTTTCCACACGCCCCACACGGCCCTCAACGCGTCGCACATCTCGCCCATCGTCACATAGGCCTTCGAGGCGTCGACGATCTGCGGCATCAGGTTGCGGTCCTCGTGCGCGGCGTCTTCCTTCAGACGCGCAAGCGTCGACTCGACCGTCGCCGAGTCTCGGCGGTCCCTGAGCGCCTGGACACGGGCAATCTGCTGCCCCTCGAGCGTTGGATCGATCTTGAGCAGCTCGAGCGGCTCCTCGTCCTCGTGCTGGTACCGGTTGACGCCGACGATGATTCGCTGCTTCTGCTCGACCTCGTGCTGGTAGCGAAACGACGCCTCCGCGATCTCGCGCTGGAAGAAGTTCTCCTTGATGGCAGCAATGACACCGCCGAGCTTGCGGACGCGGTCGAAGTAGTCGTACGCCTCTGCCTCGAGCCGGTTCGTAAGCTCCTCGACGTAGTACGACCCGCCAAGGGGATCGATCGTGTTCACGACACCCGTTTCGTGGGCGATTACCTGCTGCGTGCGAAGCGCCAGCCGGACTGCGTTCTCGGTCGGGAGCGCCAGCGCCTCGTCGAACGAGTTCGTGTGCAGCGACTGCGTTCCGCCGAGCACCGCCGCCATCGCCTCCAGAGCCGTCCGGATGATGTTCACCTCTGGCTGCTGTGCCGTCAGCGAGACGCCGGCCGTCTGCGTGTGGAAGCGCATCAGCCACGAGCGCGGGTTCTTCGCGCCGTAGCGCTCCTTCAGCTCGTGCGCCCAGATCCGCCGGGCGGCGCGGTACTTCGCGATCTCCTCGAAGAAGTCGAGATGCGCATTGAAGAAGAACGACAAGCGCGGCGCGAAATCGTCCACGTCGAGCCCTCGCTCCACCGCCGCCTCGACATAGGCGAAGCCGTCCGCGAGAGTGAACGCCAGCTCCTGCGCGGCGGTCGAGCCCGCCTCGCGAATGTGGTATCCGGAGATCGAGATCGGATGCCACAGGGGCATCTCCTGCGCGCAGAACTCGATCATGTCGATGACGAGCCGCATCGACGGCTCGGGCGGGAAGATCCATTCCTTCTGCGCGATGTACTCCTTGAGGATGTCCGTCTGGATCGTGCCGCGCAGCTTTGCGCGCGGCACGCCCTGCCCCTCCCCGACGCACAGATAGAACGCCAGCAACATCGCGGCGGGCGAGTTGATCGTCATGGACGTCGACACCTCGTCGAGGGGAATGCCCGCGAAGAGCGTCTCCATGTCGTCGAGCGAGTCGATCGCGACACCTTCCCGGCCGACCTCGCCGAGCGAGCGCTGATGGTCGGAGTCGTAACCCATCAGCGTCGGCATGTCGAACGCGGTCGACAGGCCGGTCTGGCCGTGCTCTAGAAGGTACCGGAAGCGAGCGTTCGTCTCCTCGGCGGTGCCGAAGCCGGCGAACTGGCGCATCGTCCAGAGCTTCCCGCGGTACATGGAGGGATAGACGCCGCGGGTGAATGGATAGACGCCCGGATAGCCGAGGTCGCGCTCATAATCGATCTCGACACCGTCGGGTGCGTAGAGCGGCTCGTTCTCGAGGCCGGAGATCGTCGAGAAGAGCTCGCCTTCACGCTCGGGCTTCACGTCGTAGAGCTCACGCTTCCACTCGGCAGTGGGGCTTTCTTCGGACCGCGCGCGCGGATCCTCTGTCGTGGCCATCCTTCCTTCGATTCTACGGGCGCGATTCCGGCTCCTGCCATCCGACGCTGCTGCCGATATTCGTCGCGTGGAAAAGGTCGTTGCAGTTGTCATTTGTGGCCTGGTGGCACTCACGGCGGCGGGTGCGCCGGCGGCTGCGACGAACCGCGACCTGTTGCGGAGCGCGTCACACCTGTCGGGGCTGCCGGTCCTCCGGGTCGTCCCCGAGCAGACGCTCGCCGGTACGCAGTACGACTCCGCAGTCATCCGGGCAACCCAGCGGGAGTACCCGGGCTCGCTGCGCAGGGTCGACGCCGCGCTGTACGCGCGGCTCGGGCTGATGCCCCGCAGCCTGCAAACACAACTCGTATCGGCGAGCCAGGCGTCACGTGCCTGGTACGACCCGGCAGCGCGCAGGCTCTTGCTGCGGCGCGCGCCGATGCCACAGAGGGCACGGCTGGTGAACGAGTTGGTGCGAGCCCTCGTCGATCAGAGCTTCAACCTGCGGCGGATCGCCGGACTGCGCGTGCGCGACCGCGACCGTGCGCTCGCCGCGAAGGCCATCGTGGACGGGACCGCTGCACTGGCGTCGGGTGTCACTGCAACCCCCGTGCGCGGCGCGCCGCTCGATCGTTTCCTGCAGCTCGAGTCCGGTGTCGGCGCCGGCAAAGCGCTGGCGAAAGAGTTGCGCTACCTCGGCGGCTTGCGTGCGCTTGCGAGCGCACTGCGATCGTTTCCGCAGACGACCGAGCAGCTACTGCACATCGACAAGTTGCTCGAGCGCGAGCCTGCAGTGGACGTAGGACTTCGAGCGCGGATCGGCGACTGGAGGCTCAGCGCGTCCGAGACGTTCGGAGAGCTCGACGTTCGGAGTCTGCTGCGCACGTTCGGCGTCCCGAACTCGGTCGCCGCGGCCGAAGGCTGGGGCGGCGGTCGCATGGCGCTCTATGTCTCGCCGACGGGAGAGACGACCGCCGTGGTCGCTCTGCGCTGGGATACGATCGACGATGCGGCGGAGTGGCGCGACGCAGTGCCGCGCTACGTCGAAGCCGCGTTTCCCGGAGCGACGCCGCGCGATTGCCCGCCCCTCGACCACTGCTGGTCGAGCGCGTCGACGGTCGCTTCCGGGGTGCTGGGAACGACGAGCGTCTTCGCGAGCGGGCCCGGCGCCGACACCGTCGCGGCGGCCCTCTACACCGAGAAGTAACCCTCGACTCGAGCCTTAGGGTCGGCACTTCCTCGATCTGCCCAGATCCCTGACTTCGCGGATGACGTGGCGCGGTTACTGCGCCGAGGAAGAAATGTGCAGATTTCCGTACCCCAGAGGGGGGATTTGCACCGAAACGACACCCGTTAGAACCGCCAAACGCTTCAGGAAGCAAGGCCCGAGCGCCGATTCCTCCAAACGGAGCCACGAGTCAGCAATGGCGCGTGGATGGAGAATATGGCGAGCTTCCCGGACCTGCGGCCTCATCGGCGCTCGGCGAAAGCCGAGTCCTCGGTCGCGTCCAAGACCAGGACTCGTCTTCTCCTCGTGGTCTCCGCCACGCTCCTGTTCACAGCCTTTGTCGCCGTCACCGAGCTCGCCACTCTCCGCGGCAAGAAGGCACACGACGCATCGGCATTCCTGACGAGGGAGCTGGGTCCGCCGCTGGACTCCGCGCCCCTCGTCAGGACGCCGGCGCCTGACATCGACGTCTCGGTTTCGCCTCAGGGGTTCCACGCGAAGCGGGGCCCACACTCGCTCGGGCTGGCGCTAGTCGGCGGCAAGCCGCAGCACGTCACCTCGTTCGCCCACGGGATCTCGACGAAGACGGACTTTGGCCGCGCCGTCGTCGCCGTCTCCCCGAAGAAGACCGAGCAGTACCTCGTCGTCGACAAGCACCACGGAACGAGGACGTGGAGCTGGCAGCTCGACACCGCCGGACTCACTCCGCGAGTCGGCGGCGACGGTTCCGTCGGCTTCATCGCCGGCCATCGTCTGACGGACAACTTCGTGATCGCAGCTCCGAAGATCCTCGACCTTCGCGGTCACGACATCTCGCCGCGTGGTCTGCACTGGGACATCGGCCGTAGCGCGGGCAAGTGGTCGCTCGAGCTCGCCTTCGACGACAGCAAGCTCGCGACGCCGTATGTCATCGACCCGGCGTCGTACAACGTCGGCGCGGGCACGGTAGGGCCCACCGCCGCGGCCGCGAGCATCGCGCTCACCCTTCCCGCCAGCATCAAGCTCGGCGACCTTCTGATCGCGCACGTGACCTGGAAGGGTGGGTCGAACATCACGACGACACAAGCGGTTCCCGGAGCGTGGACGCAGCTCGACGCGACACGCAACCAGGGAACGAACATCGGTGCGCAGGTCTGGTACAAGAACGCGACCGCCGCCGACACCACCGGCGGCTCGTACACCTGGAACTTCGCGCCGAACGCGATCGCCACCGGCGGCATCGCCGCCTACACCGGAATCGACAAGTCCGTCGCTCCCGCGGTCTCACAGCTCGTGACCGCTGCGACCAACGACAACGTCGTCTATTACCCCGCGATCACGCCCGCTGCGAACGGCGCTCAGGTCATCTCGGTCCTCGGCTGGAACAGGGTCTCGAACGGAGCCAACCTCACGCCGCCCCTCTCGGTGAACGGCGCCGCCGGCGCACCGGGCATCAACACCGACCGCTGGGAGACCGTCAACAGCGGGGCGATCACGTCGGAGCTCTCCGACTTCACGCAGAACGTGGCTGCGGCCGTCAACACGAACGGGGCGAACACTGCAGGAGGGTCGGGTAAGAACATCGCCCATGTGGCCTTCCGGATTTCATTGAAGGCAGATGTCACCGCACCAACGAGCAGCTTCGCGCTCAGCTCCGTCTCGCCGGCCGGTAGCGCGTACTACTCCGGAGCGGGCACGACGGTCTGGTATCGAGGCACCGGCCCGAACTGCGCGGCCGAGGTGCAGGTCGCCGGGAAGTGCTCATTCAAGATCACCAACACCGTCAGCGACGCGGGCTCGGGGCCGGCGTCGAGCATCTTCGCCGCCCTCGGAAGTCCGGGCACCCACTGGACCTTCACCAACGGCACAGTCACCACGCCTGCCGGCGGTCCCTACGTCTCGAACTTCTATGCCTGGTCGACGGGGGCCACGGAAACTCCGACCGATCTGATCACGGGAACCGACGGCGGCGGCAACACCGACGGCGGGACGACGCTGACGTTCAACAACGACGTCACCGGCCCGGCGGTCCCGACTCCTTCGGTGACGGCCCAGTACTACACGAGCCTCTCCGTGCCAGTCTCGCTCGGCGCCGCCACGGACACCGGCGGCTCCGGCGTCAACGCCGCCACCATCACCGTCGAGCGCGACACGATCGGGCTCGCAGGCGGCGCCTGCAACGCCTTCACCGGCAGCTGGTCAACCGTCACCCTCACGGCCGGCAACGACACCACCGTCACCAGCGGCAACTGCTACCGCTACCGCGAAATCGCCGCCGACAACGTCGGCAACTCCACCACCTCCAGCATCTCCAACACCGCCAAGGTCGACAACCAGAGCCCGACGAACTCGATCACCACAAGCAGCGTTTCGCCGGCAGGCTCGGTGTACAAGAACGGCGCGACGATCTACTACCGAGGAGCGGCCGCCGGCTCCCTCAAGCTGACCAACGCGGTCACGGACGGCGTGTCCGGACCCGCATCGTCGGCAACCGCAGCGCTCGGCGGGACGTCGACCGGCTGGACGCACACTCCGTCCACGGTGTCGACGCCGGCAGGTGGCCCGTTCGACTCGAACACGTTCAGCTGGAACGCCGGCACGGGCAGCTCGCCGACCGAGGTCGTCACCGGCGCCGACGCCGCCGGCAACACGACCGCCGCCGGCGCCCTCACCTTCACCGACGACTCGGTCGCGCCGAGCGTCACGCCCCCGAGCGTGACTGCGGGGTACTACACGAGCCTCTCCATCCCGGTCACCAAGAACGGCGGCACCGACGGCGGCTCGAACGTCGATGCGACGACGAGCAGCTTGCAGCGGGACGACATTCCGCTGACAAACGGGAGCTGCGGGAGCTTCACCGGCAGCTGGTCGACCGTCACCCTCAGCGGCGGCAACGACAACGGCGTCACCAACGGCAACTGCTACCGCTATCGCGAGCTGCTCTCCGACAACGTCGGCAACCAGGGCGCCTCAGCTGCGTCGAACACGGTGAAGGTCGACACGACCGCTCCGTCGGCGCCGTCGCTTGCGTTCAGCGGCCTATCGGCGAACGCCTACGACAACGGCTCGGGCACGCTCTACATCCGCCCGTCGGCCGGTGGGACGTTCACGGTCACCGGCTCCTCGACCGACGCGCAGAGCGGTATCGGCTCCTACACGTTCGGGACGCTCAACTCCAACGGCGGCAGCAACTTCGGGGGCAGCCAGACCGGCGACCACTACGACTACACCTTCGGCGCCTCCACCACCGCCCCCTCGACGGCGCGCACGGTCAGCGCGACGAACGGCGCGGGCACCGCTTCATCCGACAGCACGTACTCGATCGCCGCGGACACCACGGCACCCAGCGTGAGTGCGCCGAGCGTGACGGCCGGGTACTACACGAGCCTCTCCGTCCCGGTGACCAAGAACGGCGGGACCGATGGCGGGTCGGACGTCGACAACAGCACGAGCATCCTGCAGCGGGATGACATCACCCTGACGAACGGGAGCTGCGGGACCTTCCCCGGATCGTGGTCGCCGGTGACGCTCGTCGGCGGCAACGACACAACCGTCCTGAGCGGGCACTGCTACCGCTATCGCGAGCTGCTCACCGACCACGTCGGCAACCAGGGCACGTCCGGAGCGAGCAGCGTTGCCAAGGTCGACACGCAAGGCCCTGCGAACAGCGTGTCCACGAGCAGCGTCTCGCCCGCAGGCTCCGTCTACAAGAGCGGCGCCACGATCTTCTACCGGGGCTCGGCAGCCGGTTCGTTCAAGCTGGCGAACGCCGTTACCGACGGTGACTCCGGTCCTGCGTCGTCCGCGACGGGTGCGCTCGGTGGAACGACGACAGGCTGGTCGCACTCGGCGTCGACGGTCTCCTCCCCGGCCGGCGGCCCTTACGAGTCCAACGCCTTCAGCTGGAACGCCGGGACGACGAGCTCGCCGACCGAGGTCGTCACCGGCGCTGACGCCGCCGGCAACACGACCGCTTCGTCCACGCTTACGCTCACGAACGACTCGTCGGCGCCGACGGGAGGCACGCTCACCGTCAACAACGTTGCAGCGACGGCCATCGGACCGGCAAGCTACGACACCGACGGCTCGTTCCCGATCGACGTCCGCACCGACCACACGGAGCCCGGCGGCGAGTCGGGCCTCGCGTCCTCCACACTCGTTCGCACGAGCGCGTTGTTCTCGTCCGCCGACACCTGCGGCTCGTTCGGCTCGCCAGTGACGCTGGTCGGAAGCCCGAACCAGAGCGGCCTCACGACGGGTTGCTACATGTACACGCTCACGGGCACGGACAACGTCGGCAACACGGTGTCGATCTCGACCGTCGTCAAAGTCGACACCGACAACCCGAGTGTCTCGCTGAGCGATCCGGGGACTCCTCTCGCGGGAAGCGTCTCGCTCGACGCGAGCGCCTCGGATGCGTCGACGACCGTCCAGCAGGTCGTGTTCGAGCGGGCTCCGGCCGGCGGCTCGACGTGGACGACGATCGGCTCCGACAGCTCGTCGCCCTATTCGACCAGTTGGAGCACGGGCGGCGTCACGGATGGGCTCTACGACGTCCGCGCGGTCGCGACGGACACCGCGGGGAATACCAACACCAGTCTGGTTGCGAGCCGGCGGGTCGACAACACGGCCCCCGACACGACGATCGACTCGAGCCCGGCCGACCCGTCCAACGACACGACCCCGGACTTCAGCTTCAGCTCCTCCGAGACGGGCTCGACCTTCGAGTGCCGCGTCGACGGCGGCAGCTGGTCGACGTGCACCAGCCCGGAGACGATCTCGCCCGCACTCGCTGAGGGCAGCCACACCTTCGACGTCCGCGCAACGGATGCCGCCGGCAACACAGACGCATCGCCGGCCGCGTCCACGTGGACGGTCGACACGACCGCTCCGAACACGACGATCGACTCGAGCCCCGCGAGCCCGTCCGGCAACACGACGCCGACCTTCACGTTCAGCTCGTCCGAGACCGGCTCGACGTTCGAGTGCAGGCTCGACGGCGGCACGTGGGATCCGTGCACGTCGCCCGACACACTCTCCCCGGCGCTCGCCGAGGGCAGTCATACCTTCGACGTTCGTGCCACGGACCCGGCCGGGAACACCGACAGCCCGGCAAGCCATACGTGGATCATCGACATCGGCCCACCGAACACCACGATCGACACGAGCCCCGGCAGCCCGTCCAATGATGCCACCCCGACGTTCACCTTCAGCTCAAGCGAACCGGGCTCGACCTTCGAGTGCCGACTCGACGGTGGCGCGTGGAGCGGATGCACCACGCCGTTCACTGTTGCCCCCGCGCTGGGCGAGGGGACCCACACGTTCGACGTCCGCGCGACGGATGTCGCAGCCAACACGGATGCATCGCCGGCGAGCTACACGTGGACGGTCGACCTGACCGCGCCGAACACGACGATCGACTCCGGGCCCGCGAATCCGTCGAACGACGCGACGCCCTCGTTCGCCTTCAGCGCGTCGGAGCCGGGCTCGACGTTCGAGTGCCGTATCGACGGTGGCAGCTGGTCGTCGTGCACCAGTCCGCAGACGATCTCGCCGGCACTCGGCGCCGGCAGCCACACCTTCGACGTTCGCGCGACCGACCCGGCCGGCAACACCGACGGCACGCCCGCAAGCCGCACGTGGACCGTCGACCTGAGTGCGCCCAACACGACCGTCGACTCCCACCCCGCGGATCCGTCGAACAACACAGCGCCCGATTTCAACTTCAGCTCGTCTGAGACCGGTTCCACCTTCGAGTGCCGCCTCGACGGCGGCAGCTGGACGTCCTGCTCCAGCCCGGAGACGCTCTCCCCCGCGCTCGGCGCCGGCAGCCACACCTTCGACGTGCGCGCAACCGACCAGGCCGGCAACACCGACGCCACGCCCGCCAGCTACACGTGGACTGTCGACCTGAGCCCGCCTAACACGACCATCAGCTCGCACCCAGGCGATCCCTCCAACGACACCACGCCGGCATTCTCGTTCAGCTCGAACGAGACCGGCTCGACGTTCGAGTGCCGCGTCGACGGTGGCGGCTGGACGACCTGCACGAGCCCGGACACGATCTCGCCCGCGCTCGGCGCCGGCAGCCACACCTTCGACGTGCGCGCGACCGACCAGGCCGGCAACACAGACGGCTCGCCCGCGAGCTTCACCTGGGCGGTAGACCTGATCGCGCCCAACACGACGATCAGTGCGCATCCGTCAGATCCCTCCAATGACACGACGCCGTCCTTTGCCTTCAGCTCGAACGAGACCGGCTCCAGTTTCGAATGCCGCATCGACAGTGGCAGCTGGACCTCCTGCTCGAGCCCGGAGACGATCTCACCCGCACTGACCGCGGGCAGCCACACCTTCGACGTGCGTGCTACGGACGCCGCCGGCAACACCGACGCAACACCGGCGAGCTACACGTGGACGGTCGACCTGGCCGCGCCGAACACCACGATCGACTCGCACCCGTCCGACCCGTCCGGCAACACCACCCCGAGCTTCAGCTTCAGCTCGAACGAGACCGGTGCCACCTTCGAGTGCCAGATCGACGGCGGCGGCTGGACGTCGTGCGCCAGCCCGCACACGATCTCGCCGGCACTCGCGGAAGGCAGCCACGGCTTCGAGGTGCGCGCGACCGACAGCGCCGGCAATACCGACGCAACACCTGCCGGCTACAACTGGAACGTCGACGCGACCGCGCCGACCACCACGATCGACACCAATCCGTCCGACCCGTCGGGCAACACGACGCCGAGCTTCAGCTTCAGCTCGAACGAGACCGGCTCCACATTCGAATGCCGCATCGACGGCGGCGGCTGGACGACGTGCTCCAGCCCGCACTCGATCTCGCCGGCACTCACAGAGGGCAGCCACACCTTCCAGGTGCGCGCCACCGACAGCGCCGGCAACACCAGCGCCACACCGGCGAGCTACACCTGGACGGTCGACCTGACCGCGCCCAACACGACCATCGACTCGAGCCCGGCTGATCCGTCCAGCAACACCACACCGAGCTTCTCGTTCAGCTCGTCGGAGACGGGCTCGAGCTTCGAGTGCCTCCTCGACGGCGGCAGCTGGACCTCCTGCTCCAGCCCGGAGACGATCACGCCCGCACTCACGGCAGGCAGCCACACCTTCCAGGTACGCGCTACCGACGGCGCGGGCAACACCGACAGCTCCCCCGCGAGCTACACCTGGACCGTCGACTTGACGGCGCCCAACACTGCCATCGACTCACATCCGGCCGACCCGTCCGGCAACAGCACCCCGAGCTTCAGCTTCAGCTCGAACGAGACCGGCTCCAGCTTCGAATGCCGCGTCGACAGTGGCAGCTGGACCTCCTGCACCAGCCCGCACACGATTGCACCCGCACTCGCAGAAGGCAGCCACACCTTCGACGTGCGCGCCACCGACGCAGCCGGCAACACCGACAGCTCCCCCGCGAGCTACACGTGGATCATCGACACCGGCGCTCCGTCGGTGACGATCACAGGCCCGACCACCTACGTGAACGGCGCCGATCCCAACAACTATACGGTGACCGCGACGACGCCCGACTCGGACGTCACCCGCGTGGACTTCTTCGAGTGCACCGACGCGAGCACCGCATGCGCCACCGGCTCCTGGGCCCAGTTCGGTACGGATAGCACCGCGCCGTACGACGCAACGTGGGCGACGCCGGCCTTCGACGGCCCGAAGGCGATCCGCGCGGTCGCCGTCGATGCAGCGGCGAATACCGGTCAGCACATTCGCACGATCACGATCGACCGCAGCGCTCCGAGCAACGTCACGGTGAGCTACCCGAACAACTACGTCGTCGGTTCCTACGCGATCACGACGGACAACGGGCTGGACTTGGACGTCAACGCGGCCAGCGGGTCGCTCCAGCGGCAGACCGGCGATCTGGCCAACGACACCTGCTCGTCGTACGGAGGCTGGGTCGCCGCAACGAGCCCCGACACGCTCGCCTCCGGCAAGTGCGCGAGGTACCGCTACAGCGTTGCCGACAACGCGGGCAACGTCGCGGTCGCGACGTTGTCCAACGAAGTGAAGTCGGACACGGCCGCGCCGACTTCGACTCTCACCGACCCGGGCGCCACGCTGCGCCAGACAGTCACCCTGAGCGCAAGCTCGGGCGACACGGACGGCTCCGGCGTCGACTCGGTCGCGTTCCAGCGCCGGCCTGCGGGCAGCGGCTCGTGGACCACGATCTCGACGGACGCCTCCTCGCCGTACTCCATGTCCTTCGACACGACGAGCGTTGCCGACGGCCTCTACGACTTCCGCTCTGTCGCGACGGATACGGCCGGAAACGCCGAGACATCCCCGGCCGTCGTCGCCAACCGCCGCATCGACAACACGGCGCCGAGTGCCACAATGCTGAGCCCGGGCAATCCTGCCGGCGGTCCGGTCACGCTGACCTCGAGCACGAGCGACACGGGCGGCTCCGGCATCGCCACGGTCGCCTACGAGCTCGCGCCCAACGGAGGAAGCTTCAACAGTCAGTCCCCTGTCTGGGACACGACGCTCGTCTCGGACGGCCTCTACGACCTCCGTGTCGTTGCGACCGACGTCGCCGGCAACACGCAGACCTCCGCCATTGTCACGATCCGCGTCGACAACACCCCGCCTGCGCTGACCTTCTCGACTCCGGCCGGCGGCACGGTCGTCAGCGGCACGGTCAATCTCGTCGGGAGTGCAAGCGACGCCTCCCCTGCGAGCCCGCCCGTTACCTTCGCCTACAAGCTGCACAGCGACCCGCCGAGCGCCTACGCAGCGACCGGCGCGGCCTGGAACACGGCAACGCTGTCCGGCGGCGACGGGCTCTACGACCTCCGGGCGCGCGCGACCGACGACGCAAACAACACCGCCGCTGTCGAGAACACCAGCATCCGTGTCGACAACGCACCGCCGACCGTGTCGATCACGGCGCCCGCCGCGGCGATCAACGGCTCGCTCCCGAGCCCGACGACCTTTGCGGCCGATGCGAGCGACCTGGGCGGCAGCGGCGTGGCCCAGGTGCAGTTCTTCGAGTGCTCCGATCAGAGCAACAACTGCGCGACCGGAATCTGGAACCCGCTCGGCACGGTCCCGGCACCCGGTCCATACAGCGTCTCCTGGTCGATCCCGGCTGCCGACGGCACCCACGCCCTCGCAGCGGTTGCGACCGACAACGCGGGCCACCCGGCCACCGCGATCCTGAACGTCGACGTCGACCGGACGGCGCCGAGCACGACGATTCTGACGAAGCCATCCGATCCGTCGAACGTCGCAGCTCCGGCCTTCACGTTCGACTCGACCGAGCCCGGCTCGACCTTCGAATGCAGCATCGACGGCGGCGCGTTCGCAGCTTGCACCAGCCCGCACAACCTCGCAGGACTCACCGACAACGACCACACCTTCGAAGTGCGCGCGACCGACGCGGCCGGCAACACCGACGCGACGCCGGCCACGTGGACGTGGCACCGCGACACGAACGATCCGACCGGCACGCTCAACAACCCGGGCGCCAACGTCCGCCAGACGGTCACGCTCACCTCGACCGAGACGGATCCGCCGGCAAACGGCTACGCGTCAGGCCTCCAGTCGGTTACGTACGAGTACTCCGCGAACGGGACGACCTGGGCTCCGATCGGCACCCTCAACTCGGCACCGTTCGACACGATCCTCTGGTACACCGGCGGCGTCGCCGACGGCGTCTATCAGCTCCGCCTCGTTGTGCGCGACGTAGCCGGGAACGACACCACGTCAGCCACGGTGGCGAACGTCCGGATCGACAATACGGCGCCGACGACGAGCCAGAATGATCCCGGCCCGTACCTGCGCGCTACGAACACTCTCACCGGCTCCGCAGCAGACTCCGGCTCGGGCATCGATCACGTCGACTTCCAGCGCGCACCCGCGGGCAGCGGGTCGTGGACGACGATCGCTACAGACTCCACGCCGGCCGACGGCTTCCAGGCCGTCTTCGACACGACGAGCGTCTCCGACGGTCACTACGACTTCCAGACAATCGCGTACGACGTCGCCGGGAATCAGGCAGCCGCTACCCCGGTCACCGACCGCCTCGTCGACAACACCGTGCCGACCGCCACCATCAACGACCCAGGTACATACCTGCGCGGCGCGGTCAACCTCACCTCTTCGACGGGCGACCCGGGCGGAGCCAACGCGTCCGGCGTCGTGACCGTCGCCTACGAGTACTCGACGAACGGCGGCGGCACCTGGCAGTCGACCGGCGCCAACTTCAACTCGACCGCCGTCCCCGACGGGAACGTCAGCCTCCACGTCGTGGCCACGGACGCTGCAGGCAACACCACGACCTCAGCGCCAGTCACGAGCCTCGCGGACAACACGAAGCCCGCCACGACGGACAACGCTCCGAGCGGCTGGCAGTCCAGCCCGGTCACTGTGACGCTCACGGCCAACGACGGCGGCTCCGGCGTCAACGTCACCGAGTACAGCGTCGACGGCAATCCGACGTACACCACCGGGACGAGCGTTTCGATTCCGGCCCCGGCCGACGGCTCGAACGACGGTGCGCACACGATCGCTTACTTCTCGGCGGACAACGCCGGGAACATCGAGACGATCAAGAGCGCCACCGTGCTGATCGACGCGACGCCGCCGGCGTGCGCGTCCTGCTCGGCCGCCGACTACCTCCGCGGAACGGTCACCCTCAGCGCCGATCCGAGCAGCGGCGGCTCCGGGATCAAGTCCGTCGCCTTCGAGTACACGGACGCCGGGGGCTCGACCTGGACGGCGATCGGCACCGACATCACCGGCCCCGGCCCGTATACGTCGGACTGGGACACGACGCTCATCCCCGATGGACACTACGACCTGCGCATCCAGATCACGGACAACGCGGACAACGTCACCACGACGAGCTTGCCAGACAAGGTCGTCGACAACACTGCGCCGGACGTCGCGCTCGTCGGCGCGCCCACCGGGGGCCAGCTCGTGTCCGGCACGATCGCGATCGCCGCGTCGGCTTCCGACGTGACGTCGCCGATTGCCTCGGTCAAGTTCTTCGTCCAAGGCGGGCTCCTCGCCACGGACACAGGCGCTCCCTTCACGCAGAGCTGGAACACGACCACCGGCTCCGACGGCGCCGCGACGATCCAGGTCGTGGTCGAGGACATGGCGGGTAACACGGCCACGTCGCCTGTGCGGAACGTCACAGTCGACAATGTCGACCCGACGCCGACGCTCGCCGACCCGGGCTCAAACCTCAACGGCACCGTCTCCCTGACGGCCTCGTCCGACCTCGACACAGCCCAGGTCGACTTCGAACGGCGTCCCGCGGGCAGCGGCTCGTGGGTGACGATCGCCAGTGACACGACCACACCGTGGGGCACGTCGCTCGACACCACCGCACTCACCGACGGTCTCTACGACTTCCGCGCGGTCGCCACCGACCAGACGGGCCATACGGGCACGAGCCCGATTCGCGCGAACGTCCGCATCGACAACACGTCCCCTGCTGGATCGCTGACGGGGCCGGCGAACGGCGCCACCGTCGGCGGGACGAGCGTTGCGCTCAGCGGTTCCTACTCCGACGGCGGCTCCGGCGTTGCCTCGGTGCGCTACGAGCTCCGCCCGACGGGCGGCGGATCGTGGACGACGATCGCGACGTCGACGAGTGCGCCGTTCAGCGCGAGCTGGGATGCCACGACCGTCTCGTCCGGCAGCTACGACCTTCAGCCGGTCGTCACCGACGGCGCGGGTAACACGTTCACCGGCGCGCTGCGCACGATCACGGTGGACGTGAGCGCGCCGACCGTCGTCCTCACGAACCCGGGCGCGACGATCTCCGGCTCGGTCATCCTCGACGCCACCGTCAGCGGCTCGGGGGCGACGCAGGTCGTCTTCGCCGCGACGCCGGCCGGCGGCGCCTCCTGGTCGTCCCTCGGAACGGACACGAGCGCACCGTGGAGCACGACGTTCGAGACCCTGCAGCTGCAGGACGGCCTCTACGACCTACGCGCAACCGTCTCGGACAACCTCGGGAACACGTCCTCCGACGTCGTCGCCGCGATCCGGGTCGACAACACCGCCCCGCGCGTCGTCTCCTCGACGCCCGGCGAAGGCACGACGGTGCCTTCGGCCAACGCCATCGGCCTCGTCACGAGCGAGAACGCGACGCCTGTCGGCGTGACGCTCGACGGCAGCGCCACCGTTGCTCCGGTCGTGAGTGGGACTCATATCGACTATGGCACCGGCACGCTCGGCCCCGGACTGCACACGCTCGCAGGCGAGCTCCAGGATTCCTCGGGCAAGATGGCGCCGTTCCGTATCCACTTCACCGTGTGGACGGCGTCGAGCTCGGTCGCGCCCCCGGTCGACAAGAACACGGCCGCAGGCTCGCCGACAACAGTGGAGTCGGCAGACGGCTGGGTCTCGGCAACGATGGCGGCAGGCAACTGGTCCTCGTCGACCGGAGACTGGCTCATTCTTCGGATCACGCCGACGGCGGCTCCCGCCGGATTGACGAACGGTTTCGGCGCCGGGCCGATCACGGTCGACGTGACCGCGCGTTGGGCGCTCGCCGGCACGGAGGTCCACGAGTTCAACCGGGCGATCGGCATCCTGATGCGCTCGACCGAGAAGGGCCTCGTCCCCGCGACGTTCGAGAACGGACACTGGCGCGTTATCTCACGCGTCCCGTCCGCGGGCACGCTGCCCACCGGCTGGGAAGACGGGTTCTATACGGACGGCGCGGGCTTCCACGTCCTGACGAAACACCTCTCGCTCTTCACACTACTGCGCGACCTCGAGGCACCGAACCCGCCACAGAACGTGCGCGGCTACCTCGGCCCGACCGGTCTGACCCTCCGCTGGACGGGGGGCACCGACAACAGCGGCACCTACGACTTCGTCACCGTGTTCTCCGACTCGACCGACGCAGGCCACTTCGGCGTCGACTACACTGCCGCGAGCATCGGCCCGTGGTCGGCCGGTGACCCCCGCATCTTCCGGTTGAAGGAGACCGACCTCGCCGGGAACGAGAGCTCCTTGACACCGGTTCTACGCCAGGTACCGCCGCTGGTCGGCAAGACGCCCGACGAGGCGGCCGCGCTGCTCGCGCCACTCGGTCTGAAGCTCGGCCCGACCACGATCGGGGGCACGGGTCCGGCCGGAACGATCACCGGCCCTGCCGGTCTCGTGCTCGCCCAGGAAGGCACCGCGATCGACGTGACCGTCTCCCCGGGCGCCGGCCTGACGCGACTCGTGTTGAAGGTGACGACGGCGCCGAGGGTCAAGCCGGCTGCGCGGAAGAACATCGCCGCGCGGATCTCGCTGACTCGGGCAGCCGGCGTGACCGCGGAACTCTTCAGCCCGCGCCGCGTCAAGCTGTACACCTGGCGTTTCTCGCTCAAGGCGGGCCGCTCGATCGTGAAGCTGCGCCTCCCGCATCAGGTACGCCGCTCCGGTGTCTACACCATGCGCTGGACCGCGCGTTCGGGTCGCGAGTCGATCGCCCACAAGATCACGATCCGGCTCGTGGGCGCACATAACGTGACCGCCGTGCCTGCTCGGGTGCTCCTGGCCGGGCCGGCCGCCGGCGGCATCAGGGGAACCTTCACGACGCAGAAGCCCAAACTCATCACCGCTTCCGGCATCGAGCCGACCTTCGACGCAGCGGCCAACAGGCGCACGGATGTCCGTGTGATCGTGGTCGACGTCGACGCATTCGGTGTCTCCCTCATCCGTGACCTGCACGCAGTGTTCCCCTCGACCAAGATCGTCGCTCTCACCTCGGGCCCGAAGCAGATGGCGGCGTCGCTGAAGGCCGGCGCGGCGATCGCGCTACCGCGCTCTACACCGGCCTCGACCCTCGGCCGCCTGATCCAGAGGCTCCTGGCAAAGCCGCCGAAGCCGGTCAAGTCCGTGAAACTGGCCGGGCCGCCGCACCAGAACGCCGGCCACCTGCACTAGCCGAGCGAAGGTTCACCTTCGCTCCGCGCTCTCGTGGGTCAGCCGCCCGGTTTCCAGAGCGGCTCGTCGCGGCCCGCGTCGGCGTTCGCGGAGCGCGCTGCGATGAACAGAAAATCGGACAGTCTGTTGAGGTAGGCGAGCACGAGCGGGTTGATCTCGTTCTCCTCGTTCGCCGCGAGCGCGTCCCGCTCGGCGCGCCGGCACGTCGTCCGCGCGACGTGCAGACGGGCGGCCGCCTCGGTTCCGCCGGGCAGGATGAAACTCTTGAGCATCGGCAGTTCGGCGTTGAGCTCGTCACAAAGCTGTTCGAGTCGATCCACTGCGGCCTGGTCGACTCGGAGCCGATCCGTGACGCCGAACGGAACGGAGAGGTCGGCGCCGACGTCGAAGAGGTCGTTCTGGATCCGACTAAGTGGTGCGCGCAGACGCTCCCCGAGGCCCGCGTCCGTCAGGACTACACCAACGGCCGCGTTCAACTCGTCGACGGTCCCGAACGCACCGATGCGACAGTCGAGCTTCGGCACCCGCGAGCCGTCGCCGAGCGACGTCTCTCCGCCGTCCCCCGCCCGCGTGTAGATGCGCGTGAGCCGCACCGGTTCGTCGCGGCGACGCGGGCTCAAGCGACGGCCTTACGAATTGACACGAACTCGGCACACACGTGTGCGCCGGACAGCGGTATCGTCGATTGCAGTGGGTGGTGGGTGACAACCCCCACCCGGGTGGGGATGTGTACGCGCGTGTACATCAAGAGAAAGCGCACGATCAACCGGCCACCAGAGATCGTTCGGTCGTGCCGAGGATGCTGCGCGCGATCACGAGACGCTGAATCTCGCTGGTGCCTTCGTAGATCTCGGTGATCTTCGCATCGCGGTAGTACCGCTCCACCGGAAACTCCTTCGTGTAGCCGTACCCGCCCAGAATCTGGATCGCCTCCGCGGTTTGCCGCCTCGCCATCTCCGACGCGAACAGCTTCGCCTTTGCACCTTCCTCGGTGTGCCGCCGGCCGTGCTCCTTCAGCCAGGCCGCGCGGTACACGAGCAGCCGCGCGGCGTCGATCTCCATCGACATGTTTACGAGCTTGTGCTGGATCGCCTGGAAGTCGGCGATGCGATGCCCGAAGGCGCGCCGCTCGGCCGCATACTCGCGCGCGACCTCGTAGCCGGCCTGCGCGATCCCGAGTGCCTGCGCAGCGATGCCGATGCGGCCGCCGTCGAGCGTTCCCATCGCGACTCGAAAACCACGGTTCTGCTCGTGAAGCAGCCGGTCTCGACCGACCTGTGCGCCCTCGACCACGATGTCGCTCGTCACGGAGGAGTTGAGCCCGAGCTTTTCCTCGTCACGGGTCACGCGCACGTGTTCTGCATCGAGGATGAACGCGCTCACGCCTCGAGCCCCCGCGACCTCCGGATCGGTGCGCGCGAACAAGATGAACGTCCCTGCGTGGCGTCCGTTCGTGATCCATTGCTTCGCGCCGGTGATCGTCCAGCCGTCAGTTGCCGCTTCCGCTCGCGTGCGGAGCGCGCCCGCGTCTGATCCGGCCTCCGCCTCTGTGAGCGCGAAGGCGCCAAGTTGCTCGCCGCGTGCGAGCGGTGGCACGAAACGCGACTTCTGCTCGTCGGTCCCGTACGCCAGAATCGGCAGCGTTGCGGCGCTCGTGTGAACCGCGACGGTCACGCCGACGCCGGCGTCTGCGCGCGACAACTCCTCGAGCACCAGGACGTAGGAGAGGAAGTCTGCACCGGCGCCGCCATACTCCTCCGGCACGCACGCGCCCATCAGGCCCAACTCGGCAAGCTTCCCGAACAGCTCGCGCGGAAAGTGATGCTCACGATCCCACTGGGCTGCATGTGGATCGATCTCGGCCCGCGCAAAGTCACGCGTAAGCGCCTGAATCTCTCGCTGGTCCTGCGTGAGGTCGAAGTCCACGTCGCAGGCGATGATACGTGGCGTCTTTGTGGGCCCCGGTCCCGCGTGCTCGGGCCCGGCTACGCCGCGGCGAGCTCGCGGCGGATCTCGCGCAGCGCGGGCTCGACCATGACGAAGGCGTCGACCACGTCGGGATCGAACTGTCGCTTTCGCTGCTCGAGGATCTCGGCATGCGCAGCGTTCCAGCTCATGGCGCGGCGGTAGGGCCGATGACTCGTCATGGCGTCGAGCGCATCGGCGACCGCGAAGATGCGCGCACCGAGTGGGATCTCGTCGTGGACGAGGCCGTCCGGATATCCGCGCCCGTCCCAGCGTTCGTGGTGAGAGCGCACGATCTTGAGGCCTTCGCCCCTCAGAAAGACGACGCCCGACAGCATTGCCTCGCCGAGGACCGTGTGCGTCTGCATCTTGCGCCGCTCCGCCGGGCTGAGCGGGCCTGGCTTCTGGAGGATCCCGTCGGGAATCCCGATCTTGCCGATGTCGTGCAGGAGGAACCCGTACGGCGCGCTCTCGTCGCGCACAACTCCTCCCTCGCCGACGGCCTGAGCGAGAGCAGTCGCGTAGCTCTGCACGCGCTGAGAGTGCGCGCGGGTGCCCGTGTCTTTCGACTCGAGCGCGCCCGCGAGCGCCGAGACCGTTTGGAGGTACGCGCTTTGCAACAGCTCGCGTTGGGCGCGCTCGACGCCCAACATGTGCCTCAGGTCTCGCGCGTAGAGCAGCAACTCCTCGTCCGGCCTCTGAGTGCGCTTCTCCTTGGCCCGGAAGGGAACGCCGAAGAGACCGCCCCCCGCCAATCGCTCCGCGACGGCGAGCAGCTCGAGCGGGCTGAAGGGCTTGCGCATGAACGCGTTGGCTCCCGCCTTCTTCGCGGCGACCTCGGTCCCGCCCTCCGAGCCGGTCAAGAGCACGATCGGGATGTCACGCGTGGCCGGCGCGGCCTTCAGCTCGGCACAGAGCTCGAGGCCGGTCGTCCCCGGCATGTTGATGTCGAGCACGATTACGTCCGGCCTCGCGCTCTTGATCTTCCGGCGCGCGACAGCGGCGTCTTCGGCTTCGACCACGGCTACGTCGGCGACCTCGAACGTCGTCTTCAGCAAGGTGCGAAGCGCAGGATCGTCGTCTACCAGCAGGATCCGCAACGCGCGGTGCCTCCCTTTCCCGAAACCTGAGTGCTTTTGTCGGCAGCGGGCTCGGCAGACTTGAGCCCTCGGAGAGACAGACGCGTTTACCGGCGAAAACCTTGCGCCTGGGTTGTTTATGGGTTTCTACGAATATTCGTAGAACCCTGAGCCGCTCTTCCGGCCCAGTTTTCCGGCAACGACGAGCTCGCGCAGAAGCGGGCACGGTGCGTAGCGGTCGTCCCCGAGGCCCTCCCGCAGCACCTCCATGATCGCGGTGCAGGTGTCGAGCCCGATCAGGTCGGCAAGCGCCAGCGGCCCGAGCGGGTGCGCGAACCCGAGCCTGGCGATCGTGTCGATCGCCTCGGCTTCAGCGACGCCGTCGTGCAGCGCCCACACGGCCTCGTTGATGAACGGCATCAAGATACGGTTGGAAACGAAGCCCGGAAAGTCGTTCGCAACAGCAGGCGTCTTACCCAGTTCGCGCGCCAGCGCAGTGATCGCCGCGGCGGTCTCGTCCGAGGTGTCCCGGCCGCGGATGATCTCAACGAGTTTCAGGACGGGCACCGGATTGAAGAAATGCATCCCGATCACCCTGTCGGGACGTCCGGTCGCAGCAGCCAGCGACCCGATGGGAATGGACGACGTGTTCGAAGCGAGCACCGCCTCCACCGGCAGCTCTGCATCGGCCCGCCGGAAGATCTCCTCCTTCACCTCGGCGTCCTCGACCACTGCTTCGATCATGAGGTCGGCCTGGACGAGACCCTCGACGGGCTCGACTCGCGCGAACACCTCCTGCGCGGCCGGACCGCCTTTCTCTTCCAGCTTCGCAAGGCTCCTGCGCATCGTGTCGAGCGCGCGGTCCGTCGCACCCGGCTGCGCATCGTGGAGCGAGACACTTCGCCCTGATGCCGCGACGACCTGGGCGATGCCTCCTCCCATCTGGCCCGCTCCCACCACGAGCACGTGCGCGAATTTCATGTCGGCGAGCCTACGCCGCTACGAACGCCGGCGGCGTCCGATGAAGAGCCCGAACGGAAGGAGCAGGATCAGCGGCAGAAAGAACACGCGGCCGCTCGAGAGGACGTAGACGAGCACCGCGACTGCGAGCCCGCCGAGCAGCACTACGAACGTGCGAGGCATGGTCGCGATGTCACCACCCGCGACGTCAACTACACCTCGAGCAACAGTGCGTCTCCCTGGCCGCCGCCGGAGCAGATGGCCGCCAGGCCAAGGCCGCCGCCGTTGCGGCGAAGCTCGTAGATCATCGTGCCGAGAATGCGGGCGCCCGACGCCCCGATGGGGTGCCCCAGCGCAACCGCACCCCCGTTCACGTTCACTTTCTCAGGGTCGACCTCGAGCATCTTGGCCGAGTTGAGCACCACCGAGGAGAAAGCTTCATTGAGCTCGACGCGCTCGACGTCGCCGATCTTCTTGCCGGCCTTTGCGAGGGCAGCCGCTCCCGCTTTCGCGGGCGTGCGCGCCAGGTATGCGAAGTCGTCGGCGACGTAGGCCTGCGAGATGATCGTCGCAAGCACGTCGAGCCCACGCTTCCGCGCGAACTCTTCGCTCGTCACGACGAGCGCACCCGCTCCGTCATTCACACCCGGTGCATTGCCGGCAGTCGTCGTCCCGTCCGGATCGAACGCCGGCCTTAGCCTGGCGAGCTTCTCGTAGGACGTATCGCGGCGCGGGCCTTCGTCGACGGCGAACTCGCCGACAAGGACGATCTCCTCGTTGAACTTGCCGTGGTCGATCGCGTCCACCGCCCGCTGGTGCGATCGGAGCGCCCATCGGTCCTGATCCTCGCGCGGAATGCCGAGCTCACGCGAGACGAATGACGCCTGTTCGACCATGTGCTTGTTGTCGAAGGTGGAAGTGAGCCCGTCGTGCGTCATCAGATCGATCAGGGTCCCGTCCCCGAGCCTGTAGCCGAAACGCGCCTTCTTCAGCGCGTATGGCGCGTTGGACATCGATTCCATCCCACCGGCAACGACGACCTGGCTATCGCCCGCCCGGATCATCTGATCGGCGATCTCGACGGCACGGATGGAGGATGCACAGACCTTGTTGATCGTGTCCGAGCCGACCTCGATCGGCAGTCCTGCGCCGATCGAAGCCTGACGAGCGGGCGCCTGGCCGACGCCACCCTGAAGAACCTGGCCCATGATCACGTACTCGACCTCGTCGTTCCCGACGCCGGCGCGGTCGAGCGCAGCGCGGATCGCGATCGCGCCGAGCTCCGTCGCCTGCTTGTCGGCGAGCGAGCCGCCGAGCTTGCCAAACGGAGTTCGAACTGCGGAGACGATCACCGACCGAGCCATGGTTCGAGCGTACCAATAGGCTTCAGGTATGCCGACGCAGCACACAACCGTGAAGCGGCATCCGGAGCGCGGTGCCTACGACCGGGCGACAATCGACTCGATTCTCGACGAAGCGTTGATCTGCCATCTCGGCTTCCTCGCCGACGGCCGTCCGTTCGTCATCCCGACGATTCACGCCCGCGACGGCGACACGCTGTACGTCCACGGCTCGCCGGGGAGCCGCATGCTCAGAGCCGCGAAGGAAGGACTCGACATCTGCGTGACCGTCACGCTCCTCGACGGGCTCGTGCTCGCTCGCTCGGTTTACAACCACTCCATGAACTACCGCTCGGTCGTCGTCCTCGGACGCGCACGCGAGCTGACCGACCGTGACGAGAAGCTCCGGGCGATGCAGCGCGTTGTCGAGCACGTCGTTCCCGGACGCTGGGATGACGCACGCCGGCCGAATGACGGCGAGATCAAAGGCACGACGATCCTCGCGCTGCCCCTCGACGAGGCCTCCGCGAAGATCCGCAGCGGCCCGCCGACCGACGACGACGCCGACCTCGAGCTCTCCGTCTGGGCGGGCGTGATCCCCTTGAGGATCGAGCCGTCGGAACCCGTGCCGGACGCGGCCGTCGACAGCCCTCCGCCTTCGTACGCAGCCGGCTATGTCCGCTTGACCCCGGCCGAGGCTGCGCCTACCCTGAGGCCACGATGACTCCCGCAACTCGCATCTGGGCCTGGCGTCGCGCGCGGAGCGGGAGCCTGCACCTGCGCTGACCTAGGCCAGTACAGCCCGTTTCCGCTCACCGAGACCTTCCACCGGAAGGTCTTTTTTGTGCGCCCGTCAATTCAACGGAGAATCTCGAGATAGCCATCGCACCCGACATCGCCACCGATCTCGTCACCCCTCTCGGCGCCTACCTGAGGCTGCGCCGGGAAGGCCGTGCAGCCTTCCTGCTCGAGTCGGTCGAACGCGGACGGCTCGGACGACACTCGCTCGTCGGCTGCGGCACGCGGCTCTGCGATCTCGCGGAGGCAGAGGCGTGCGGAGAGCCGGTCGTCGGCTATCTCTCCTACGACTACGCCGCGCGCCTGGAACCGACCGTGCCTCTTCCGGACGAAGGGACCGGTCTGGCTGAGAGTCGTTTCGTCGTCGCGGACGTCCTGATCAGGTTCGACCACGTCCTCGGCAGCGCGGAGGTGATCCGCGGGGACCCTGCTGCGCTGTCGTCGCTGCTTGCGCAGCAGGTTCCGGGTCTTCCCCGTTCGCACGGCCGGCGCGACTCGGCCCGACGCACTCCGGGCCGAACGGAATACGAAGCATGGGTGCGCTCGGCCAAGGAACACATCCGCGCGGGCGATGCGTTCCAGATCGTGCTTTCGCAACGTGCGGAGCGACTCACTTCGGCCTCTGCGCTCGAGCTCTATCGCGCCTTGCGGCGTGTCAACCCGTCGCCGTACCTCTTCCTGCTCGAGCTCGACGACCTCGCGCTGATCGGGTCGTCCCCCGAGACGCTGGTCAAGTGCGAAGGCCGTCGCGCCGGCGTCAACCCGATCGCCGGGACGACCGAACGAGGCGAAGGCGATGCAGAGCGGCTGCTCGCGTCCGAGAAGGACCGAGCCGAGCACGTGATGCTCGTCGACCTGGGTCGCAACGATCTCTCGCGCGTCTGTGTGCCCGGCACCGTGGAGGTCGAGAAGTTCCTCCAAGTGGAGCGGTACTCGCACGTCACGCACCTCGTCTCGCAGGTGGCCGGGGACCTTCGTGACGACGTGACACCGTTCGACCTCCTGCGCGCCTGTTTCCCGGCGGGAACGGTGTCCGGTGCGCCGAAGGTGCGCGCGATGCAGCTGATCTCGGAGCTCGAGGGCAGGCGACGAGGCCCGTACGCAGGCGCGGTTGGCTACGCCCTGCCGGAAGAAAGCACGCTCGACACCTGCATCGCGATCAGGACGATCGTCCTCCGAGACGGAGTCGCGCATCTGCAGGCCGGAGCCGGAATCGTCGCCGATTCCGAGCCCGCCGCCGAGCACGAGGAGTGCCTGCGCAAGCTCGCGGCCGTCGAAGCGGCGATCGATCTCGCGGAGGCGGATCAGCGGTGATCCTGCTCGTCGACAACTACGACTCCTTCACCTACAACCTCGCGCATCTGTTCGCCGAGCTCGGCGCCGACGTCACCGTGCGCCGTAATGATGCGATCGACGCCGACACCGCGGAACGACTCTCGCCGTCGCACCTGGTGATCTCACCGGGTCCGGGCCGTCCTGCCGACGCCGGCTCGACGCCGGAGATCGTGCGGCGCCTCGCGCTCACCATTCCGACCCTCGGGGTCTGCCTCGGGCACCAGGCGATCGTCGAGGCGTTCGGCGGCGAGGTCGGAGCCGCCCGGGAGCTCGTCCACGGCAAGTCCTGCACCGTGAATCACGACGGAAGAGGCGTCTTCGTCGGGCTCCCACAGGAGCTCGAGGTCGGGCGGTACCACTCCCTGGCCGCGACTAGCGTCGCGGCCCGGCTGGAGATCTGCTCGACGGCGGCCGACGGGGAAATCATGGCTGTTCGCCATCGCAATCTGAACGTCCACGGCGTCCAGTTCCACCCCGAATCCGTCCTCACCCCACTGGGGCGCGAAATCGCGCGAAACTTCCTGAACCAGTGATCCAGGAAGTCATCAGCAAGCTGCTCGACGGTACTCAGTTGGCGCGTGCGGAAGCACGCGCAGTGATGGACGAGATCATGCGCGGCGAGGCGACGCCGGCTCAGATCGGAGGATTTCTGGTCGCACTGCGTTCGAAAGGCGAGACGGCCGACGAGATCACAGGTTGCGCCGAGGCGATGCGCGACCACGTCCTCGTCGTTCGGCCGGACCGTGACGACCTCGTGGACACCGCGGGCACCGGCGGTGACGGGGCCCACACGATCAACATCTCGACCGCCGCGGCGCTCGTCGCCGCCGCCGCCGGCGCCGGAGTTGCGAAGCACGGCAACCGCGCGGTCTCATCTGCGTGCGGGTCCGCCGACGTCCTCGAAGCGCTGGGCTTCACACTCGCGCAAGAGCCGCAGCGGATCGCGAGGTCGATCGACGAGCTCGGCTTCGGCTTTCTGTTCGCTCCTTCACACCATCCTGCGATGCGGCATGCCGCGGCGGTGCGTAGGGAGCTCGCGACGAGGACGGTGTTCAACGTGCTCGGCCCGTTGACGAATCCCGCAGGCGCGAGAGCCCAGGTCGTCGGCGTCTACTCCCCCGACCTCGTGCGAACGATCGCCGACGTACTCGCCCGTTTGGGCGCTCGCCGCGCTTATGTCGTACATGGTGAAGGGGGCATCGACGAGCTCTCACCGGTCGGCCAGAACCTCGTCGCCGAGGTCGTGGACGGCGAGGTGCTGGAGCGCCGGCTCGATCCCGAAAGCGAGCTCGGCATCCCGCGCTGCAGCGTCGACGAGCTCCGCGGCGGGAGTCCCGCGGAAAACGCGGAGGCGATCCGGGAGATCTTTGCCGGCGCAAGCGGTGGGCGGCGCGATGCAATCTTGCTCAACGCCGCCGGGGCGATCGCGGCAGGCGGGCATGCCGCCGACCTGCGCGAAGGCCTCGAGGTGGCGCGGCGGACGATCGACTCGGGCGCAGCGGCGGAACGGCTCGAGTTGCTGATCGCGTTCTCGCGGGAGATCGTGGCAGCCTGATGGGCCGGTTCCGCGACGCTCTCTCCGCCTCCGGGCTCGCCGCGATCGCAGAGGTGAAACGCCGCTCGCCGTCCGCGGGAGACCTTCGCCCCGACGCCGACCCGGCGCGGCTCGCCGCGCAGTTCGCGAACGCGGGCGCGGCCGCGATCTCGATCCTCGTCGATGAGCGTTTCGGCGGGTCGCTCGACGATCTCAGGGCCGCGCGCGCCGCGACGGTGTCGCCCCTCCTGGCCAAGGGATTCTTCACCGAGGAGCTCGACCTGCTGAAGGCGAAGGTCGCAGGTGCCGACGCTGTCCTCATCCTCCTGCGCGACGTCGACGACCAGCGCGCGGCCGCCCTGATGTCGTACGCGCGCGAGCTCGGCCTCGAGACGCTCGTCGAGGCTCACGACGCCGCCGAGCTGCAGCGAGCAGTCGGCCTCGAAGCAGAAGTGATCGGAGTCAACGCACGTGACCTCTCGACCTTCGAGATCGACCGCTCTTTCCAGCTGGAGCTGATCGCGCGCATGAGAACCCACGACGCAGTGGTCGTCGCGGAGAGCGGCGTGCACTCGCGTGCACAGGGCGCCGCGGCCGAGCTCGCGGGCGCCGACGCGATCCTGATCGGCTCAGCCCTGATGCGAGCCAACGATCCGGCGGGGCTCCTCCGTGAAATCCTCTCGCGCCCGCTCGTGAAAGTCTGTGGTCTCACGCGTCGCGAGGACGTCGATGCGGCCGTCGAGGCGGGAGCCGACATGCTCGGGTTCATCCTCGCCAAGGAAAGCCCGCGCGGTGCGCGCGAAGTGCTGCCCGTTCCGGACGACCGCCTCAGCGTCGCCGTGTTCGTCGGCGAGGCGGAAGAAGCGGGGTCCGATCTCGTCCAGCTCTACGACCGAGAGCAGGGTCGCGTTCGCGGCCGCGATGCCGTGCTCTTGCGGAACGGCGAGACCGTCGCGCAGGTGGTCGACCTCCCCTGGGACGCGCAGGACCCGCTCCACTTCCAGCGCGCCGCCGTTGTCGAGGGGCGGGTGATGCTCGCCGGGCGGCTCGGGCCCGACAACGTCCGTGAAGCGGTGCGGGCCGTCCGGCCCTGGGCCGTCGACGCAGCGTCGAAGCTCGAAGCGAAGCCGGGGATCAAGGATCACGACAAGGTGCGCGCATTCGTCGAGGCGGCTCGTTGACGTCGACATCCGGTCTCTACGGAACCTACGGCGGTCGCTATGTCCCGGAGACGCTGATTCCCGCTCTCGACGAGCTCGAGGCAGGCTGGCGCAACGCCCAGGTGGACGAGTCGTTCCAGACGGAGCTCGACGAGCTCGGGCGCAACTTCGGCGGCCGGCCGACGCCGCTCACGCGTGCCGCGCGGTTCGCTCCCGGCAAGCATCTCTACCTCAAGCGGGAGGATCTCCTGCACACGGGCGCGCACAAGCTCAACAACGCCCTGGGGCAAGCGGTGCTCGCGCGTCGCCTCGGCAAGCGCCGCATCGTCGCGGAGACCGGCGCCGGGCAGCATGGTGTCGCGACAGCGACGGTGTGCGCGCGCTTCGGTCTCGAGTGCGTGGTCTACATGGGCGAGGAGGACATGCGGCGCCAGCGACCCAACGTCGAGCGCATGAACCTGCTCGGCGCCGAGGTGCGCCCCGTCGACTTTGGCACACGAACGCTCAAGGAGGCGACGAGTGAGGCGATTCGCGACTGGATCACGAACGTCGAGACGACGCACTACCTGATCGGCTCGTGCGTCGGGCCCGCGCCGTACCCGGAGATCGTGCGCGAGCTGCAGGCAGTGATCGGCCGTGAGGCACGCGCGCAGTTCCTCGAGGCCGAAGGCCGGCTCCCGGAGATTGTCGTCGCCTGCGTCGGCGGCGGCTCGAACGCGATCGGCATCTTCACCGGGTTCGTCGGCGACGCCGACGTCCGCCTCGTCGGAGTGGAGGCAGCCGAGGCTGCGTCGCTCGGTGCCGGGAAGCCCGCGGTGCTGCACGGTGCCCGCTCGTCCGTGCTCTCTGACGAGGATGGCCAGATCGCAGATGCGCATTCGATCTCCGCGGGCCTCGACTATCCGGGCGTCGGTCCCGAGCATGCGTGGCTGCGAGATTCCGGGCGAGCGGAATACATGCCCGCGACCGATGAGGAGGCGCTCGACGCCTTCCTTGAGCTCACCCGCCTCGAGGGGATCATTCCCGCGCTTGAGCCCGCGCATGCTCTCGCCCGGGCCCGCGAGCTCGACGAGGAGCTCGTGCTCGTCTGCCTCTCGGGCCGCGGCGACAAGGATCTCGCCGAGGTGCTCGCCCGATGAGCCGCTCCAACCATGCGGCCGGACAGATCTCGACCTACCGCTTTCCGGATGAGCTAAGCGTCGACGAGTTGCTGGTGCGCGGTCCGCTCGAGTCGGACATCGACACGATCGCGCCGGCCTTTCGCGACCCCGCCGTCGGCGGCGAAGCCAGCCTGCCACCGGTCGATGCAGACACGCTCCGCGTCATGTTGCGCGAGCAGCTTCCGGGCATGCGCGCACAAGGCCTGCTGGCCGCGTACGTCATCGAGGACCTGCGTAGCGGCGAGCTGCTCGGCGGCGCCTCCCTGCATCATTTCGATCCTTTGCGCGACGTCGTCGAGGTCGGCTACTGGCTCTTCGTCACGGCTCGCGGTCGAGGCGTCGCGACCCGGTCGGTGCAGCAGATGACCGAGCACGCCCTGGCGAATGGCATCTGGCGCGTCGAGGCGCACGTGCGCATCGGCAACACCGCCTCTGAGCGAGTGCTCGAGCGCCTCGGCTTCGAGCGTGAAGGCGTCAAGCGGAAATACCTGCGCCACGTCGACGACCGTGTCGACGCAACGATGTTCGCGCTCCTCCCGGGCGACGCGTGAAGACGCTGGTCGTCTATCTGATGTCGGGCCCGGAGACGCCCGCGCTCGCCGCGGCAGCGGTCGCCGGCGGCGCGGACGTGGTCGAGCTCGGCTTTCCATTCTCCGATCCGCTCGCCGACGGGCCGGTGATCCGCCGCGCGGCGGAGCGCGCGCTCCTGCAGGGGATGCGGACGCGCGCGTGTCTCGACTGCCTGGCGCGCACACGCGAGCTCGTGCCGGAGACACCGCTCGTGCCGATGACCTACTCGGCGCTCCTCGAGGCCTACGGCTGGGACCGCTTCGCACGCGACGTGCAGTCCGCCGGCGCGACGTCACTGATAGTCGCCGACCTGCCGGTGGATGTCCGGCCCGAGCTCCGGCGCATCCAGCTCGTCGCGCCGACGTCGACCGACGAGCGGATGCTGATCGCAGCCGAGCGCACTGACGGGTGGTTGTACCTCGTCACCCTCACGGGAACGACGGGTGCGCGCGCCGACGTCTCCCCCGCCCTCGCCGGCCTCGTCGAACGAGCGCGCGCCGTGACGGACGTCCCGCTCTACGCAGGCTTCGGAATCTCGACGCCCGAGCAGGCGCGTGCCGCAGCGGAGTTGGCGGACGGCATCGTCGTCGGCTCGCGCCCCGTCGAGGTGGCCGAGAAAGGTCCGGAGCCGTTGCAGCAGTACGTCCGCACGCTGCGCGACGCTGTTGACTCGGTGGTAGCCGTCTGACCTGGCTCGTGCTGTTCGACGTCGACGGGACGTTGCTGCTGACGCACGACGAGGCCTACGTGGAGGCAAGCCGGCTGGCGCTCACAGCCGTGTACGGGATCTACGCCGAAGGGCTGGACGTCCCCGGCGACACCGCGCCGGCGCACATCCGTCGTGCGTTGCGCAGCGTCGGTGTTCCCGAAGCCGAGATCGACGCCGGACTTCAGCGCTGGTGCGAGACGTTCTCCGCCCACTACGTTCGCTTGCTCGCGGCCGCGGACACGAGGCACTGGCAACTCGGACCACATGCCGCCGAAGCGGCGGCAGCCATCGAGCACCGTGCCCTGCTCACCGGGAACCCACCCGCGGTGGCGCACGCGCGGATGGAGCGCCTCGGCCTAGGCGAATTGTTCCCGCGCGGGCAAGGCGCCTTCGGTTGCGAACGCGAGAACCGCATCGAGCTCTTCGACCTCGCGCGCGAGCGTGCCGGCAGCTGGCCCGCCGAGAGCACGGTCGCTGTCGGCGACACGCCGCTCGACGTTTCGAGCGCGCACGCAGCGGGCTGTCGCTGCATCGGCGTGACGACGGGCCGTTATCGGAGAGAGCAGCTGGAGGAGGCCGATGCCGTCGTCGCCTATCTCGGCGAGCTCGCGGGAGCGCTCGCCGCGCTCGGCTAGTTCTGGCACACGAACGTCACAGTCTCGTACCGGTGCCTGGCACGGGTACGACCACGGAAAGAGTGGCGCGTTACAGGGGAGTTGCGGAACACGCCACGCCTACGTCACAGCCGCGTCCCCGTGCCTGGCACCGGTACGTGTCCGCTAGAGCCGCTGCGCGAACATCCAGCGATGGCCCTCGAGATCCTCGGCTCGATATTGCCGCTGCCCGACTCCCGTGTTGTCCTCCAGCTCCGACAGGATCGTCGCGCCCGCTGCGACAGCGCGGCCGTAGTGCGCGTCGACGTCGTCGACCGAGACATGCACACCGTCGACGATGTACGGCGTCTGGCGCCAAATGCGAGCCGGCTCGCACACCTCGGCGTGATGCTTCGGGCTCTGGTAATCCGGGCTCGGGAACCCGAGCATGATCACGCCGCCGTCGAGCTCCATGTTCACATGGGTGACACGGCCACTCTCGTCGCTCCACCGGCCTGTCTCTTCGAAACCGAACGCCGCGGCGATCCAGTCGGCGGCACGACCGACGTCTTCGTACGAGAACATCGGGACGACGCGTTGTTCTGCCACAGAAGCGCACGTTAACGCCATCGAGGCCCCGACGGATGCCGCGACCTCGATTCGAGAGCCGCTACACCCTGTTTCTCACGTTGCTTTCACCTCACAGCAGCAAGCTCCCGAGCTGCCGAGTCGAAGACAGACGAATGGAGATCCACATCCGCTTCGGTCGTCGCAGGCGACATGAGCGCCATGTTGTGGAACGGCGTCAAGAGGATGCCGCGATTCAGGGCATAGAGATGGATCAGCCGGTCTAGCTCGGCGTTGCCACCGGCCGCGGCCTCGCTCCCGTTTCGCGGTCGCTCGGGACGGAAGAGATACTCGACGCGGCAGCCGAGACGCGTGACGTGCCACGGCAGGCCGTGCCGCTCGATTGCACCGGCGACCCCCGCTTCGAAGCGCTCGCCGAGGGCGATCATGCGCGCAAACGCCTCGTCCGTGAGAACTTCGCCGAGCGTGGCACGCATCGCAGCAAACGACAGGACGTTCGCGGCAACCGTGCCGCCGATGCCGCCGACGTCGGCGCGCTCGTCCCGCGGCAGCAGCGCCTCGAGCCGGTCCGCGACCTCACGCGAGAACCCGTAGGCGGCGGCGGGAATGCCGGCGGCGATCGCCTTCCCTACCGTCAACAGGTCTGGATCGAGCCCGTAGGCAGCGGTGTAGCCACCCGGTCCGGCGCAGAGCGTATGCGTCTCGTCGATGATCAACAGCGTCCCCGTCTTGCGTGTCGCCGCTCGAAGAGCGTCGTGGAACCCGGGCTCGGGATGGACGATTCCAATGTTCGTCAACGCAGGCTCCGCCAGCACGCACGCGACGTCGCCAAAGGCGAGCTCGCGCTCGAGTGCCTCGACGTCGTTCCACTCCACGACCCGCGTCGTCTCCTCGAGCGCGACCGGCGGCCCGACGTTGCCCTCACGCGAGACCACCGACGCACCGTCGAGCGCGGCGAACGTCTCGTCGACGGTGCCGTGATAGCACCAGTTGAAGACGAGGATCTTCGGCCGGCCGGTGAGCTCGCGCGCAAGCCTGATCGCGAACCGATTCGCGTCCGTCGCGGTGAGCGCGAACTGCCAGCTCGGCAGCCCGAAGCGGCGGGCCAGCTCTTCGCCTACCCAGAGCGCATCCTCACTCGGGAGCATGAGCGTGATGCCGCGTGCGGCTTGGTCTGCCACCGCCCGCACGGTCGGTGCCGGGGAGTGCCCGGTCATCGCGGCCGTGTCACCGAGGCAGAAGTCCGCATACTCGAGACCGTCCACGTCGCGAAAACGGGCGCCGTGCGCCTCGGCGGCGAACACCGGGAAGCCTCCCGCCCAGCGGATCATCCACGGCATCGGCACTCCCGCGAGCAGCGAGCGCTCGGCCCGCGCGGCGAGCTCGCGCGAACGCGGGTGCTCACGTTCGAACCGGTCGAGCTCTCGTGACATTAGATCGTCGAGCAACGTTCCCAAGGGTGGTTGTCTGGTCCCGCTCGTCACCGTGCTAGTCAATCAACCTCGAAACGCGCGTGCGGTCCGTTCGATTCGGGCATGATGATTCCGCTTTGGTGATGGACAAAGATCTCGTAGCCGACACCGCAGCGGCCGAGCGGCTCGGCACGGCTCTGCGTCGTGCCGGCTACTCGGAGGACGCAATCCACCGACTGCTCGGTGAAGACGCGTACTCGAGCGAGCGCGCCGACACGCCCGCCGAGGAACGCCGCTTGCCCAACACGCCGCTCGCGACGCTGGTGCGGCTGCTCTTTCTTCAGCTGCCGGTTTCGGTGCAGGATGCCGAGGCCGCACTCGGCCGCGACAGCGTCGAGGCGCTGGAGGCGACAGGCCTCGCGGAGGTCGACGACCGGGTCAGATCGCGTGCGCGGATCCTGCCGATCGGCAAAGTCCTCCTCGCCTCGGACGGCTTCTCCCGCGACGGCGACGACCCGGCCGACTACGTCGCGACCTACACCCCGACGGCCCGCGTTCTCGATTCCCTGACGCCTCGTCCTCGTGTCGAGCGGGCGCTCGACGTCGGTACGGGGAGCGGCATCCACGCCCTGCTCGCGGCGCAGCATGCTCGGCACGTGATCGCGACCGACGTCAACCCACGGGCGATCGCGTACACGGAGCTCAACGCAGCGCTGAACGGGCTCCGCAATGTCGAGTGCCGCCGGGGCAGCCTCTTCGAGCCCGTGGAAGGCGAGACGTTCGACCTGATCACGTGCAACGCGCCCTATGTCGTCTCACCGGAGCGTCGCTGGGTCTACCGCGACAGCGAGTTCTCCGAAGACGAGGTATCGGAGCGCGTTATCCTCGCCGCGGCCGAACATCTCGCCGCAGGCGGCTACGCGGCGATGCTCGTGAGCTGGCTCGCGTTCGACGAGAACAATCCTGACGAGCGCGTGCTCGCGTGGGCAGACGCGAGCAGTTGCGACAGCTGGATTCTCTCCACGTTGAACTCCGATCCGATCACGCACGCCGCCGAATGGAACTCCCACCTTGCAGGCGAAGCGCTCGGCGACGCTCTGGACGAATGGACGCAGTACTTCGATTCGCTCGGGGTGCAGTCGGTGAGCGAGGGCGCCGTGGTCCTGCACAAGCGCCCCGACGGCGGACACACCGCCCGGGTGGATGAGCTCGACGAGGACGAACTGGACGACGCAGGCGATCAGATCTTGCGCGCTTTCGCATCGCGAGCGAAGCTTGCCGGCCTCGGCGGGGACAAGGAGTTGCTGGAAACACGCATCGGCGTCGCCTCGACCCTGCGACTGGACCGCGAGCTCGAGCCTTCAGGTGGGCGTGCCGTCGACGTCGACGGCAGTGTCGAGCTGACGGAGGGGACGAAGCACGCGGTCGACGCGTCCGCCGATGTCCAAGAGGTGGTCGCCTCTCTCGACAGCCGTATGCGCCTGAGCGAAGTCATCGACACCACCGCCGATCGGCTCGGCCTGCTGGACGACGAGGTGGCAACGATCCGCGAGGAAGCGCTGGACGTCACCCGCGAGCTCCTCGAGCTCGGCGCGCTGCGCTTCCGCGGCGACTGACGACGAGCCGGGCTGTCGGGCCGGTGAAGATCGCCACGATCGGGATCTACGGCTGGACGCTCGAGAGCTTTCTCGCCGGTCTGCGCGCCGCAAACGTGCGGGTCGTACTCGACGTGCGCCAGCGCCGCGGTGTTCGCGGCCCGGAGTATGCCTGGGCCAATTCGCTCCGCATCCAGGCAGCTCTCGACAACGCCGGTATCGACTACCGGCACCATCAGGAGCTCGCGCCGACCAGCGAGCTCCGGCACGTGCAGTACGACGCGGACGCGCGGCACGGTGTCGGGAAGCGCTCTCGCATGGAGCTGGCTCCCGAATACCGCGAGCGCTACCTCCGTGAGATCCTCGGCCGGGTCGATCTCGGCGAGCTCGTCCACGCGTTGCCGGCCGAGGGCACGGCGGCGCTGATGTGCGTGGAACGTGATCCCGAGGCCTGCCATCGCTCGCTGATCGCCGAGCGTCTCGAAGCCGAACATGGCGTCTCTGTCGTGCACCTACGCCCCTGAGGCACTGGCAGACTGGTCGGCATGGAGCTCGGCGTTCCCGTCGTTCGCGCGAAGGTCGCTCGCAGGACCTCCTCGGTCGCGCCCATCGGCCGGCCGACGTAGTCTTTACGACACTGGAGTCAAGATCGATCTGGAGGTCACGATGAAAGGCGCCTCGAAGCCCAAGAAGCTGGGCAAGAAAGTAGCCCAGAAGTCCCTGAAGGAGAAGCGACAGGACAAGCGCGCCGCGGCGAAGAAGGGCTTCGGCTCGAGCTAGCTCAGGTCGATCGTGACCCGGGTGCTGGTCGTCGACGTCGGCGGGTCTCACGTCAAGGTGCTCGCCAGCGACGAGCCGGAACCCCGGCGGGCCGATTCAGGGCCGGATCTGACTGCCGCGCAGATGGTCGACTCGGCGAAGAACCTGGCGGCCGACTGGACGTGGGACTGCGTTTCGGTGGGCGTTCCCAGCCCGGTCCACGGTGGACGCGTTGCAGCAGAGCCCGTCAATCTCGGCGCAGGCTGGGTCGGGTTCGATTACGCCGCGGCATTCGGGAAGCCCACGAAGGTCGTCAACGACGCCGCGATGCAGGCGCTCGGCAGCTACGAGGGCGGCAGAATGCTCTTCCTCGGACTGGGAACCGGGCTCGGCTCCGCACTCGTTGCGGACGGATTCGTCCAGCCGATGGAGCTTGGGCACCTCCCTTACAAGAAGGGCACGTTCGAGGATTACGTCGGCAGCGCCGGCCTCGGCAAGCGGGGCAAGAGGCGTTGGCGCCTGGACGTCACAGACGCCGTCGCCAAGCTGAGCGCGGCGCTGGAGCCGGAGTACGTCATGCTCGGCGGCGGTAACGCCAGGAAGCTGGATCCACTGCCGCCGAATGCGCGGCTCGGCAGCAACCGGAACGCGTTCATCGGCGGTTTCCGCCTCTGGGACCCAGACGCGCCTGCAAAGGTCTTTGCTTAGCCGGCCACGCTACGGCTTGACTGCACGCAAGTGCAGGAACATCGGTACGCGCCGCCACCTGCGTCCCCGGTCTGTGCGGAGCGCGGGATCCGGCACAGGTGGCTCACGCAAACGCTCGATCAAGAACCCACGATCGGTAAGAGCGTCCGTGTATGTCTGCAGAGGTCGATGGGCGCTGACGAACCGCACGCGCAATCCCCCTCGGGCAACGTCGTCCGCGTAATACGAAGGCTCGAGGTATGAGCCTTCGATCATGAAAGGGCTGTCGCTGTCGTCTCCAACGAAGGCGCCGGCCGAATTGAGGGGATGCACGATCGCAAGGCAGAGTCGCCCGCCGGTGCCGAGCACGCGTTCGCACTCTCCGACCGCTCCTTCGAGGTCGTCGGCGTCCTGGAGGGACATGAATGCGATCACGAGATCGAACTCGGAGTCGCCGAAGGGAAGAGCCGCCGCGTCCGCGAGCAGGACCTCGATCTCCGGGTCCGCATCCAGTGCGGCGGCGACCATCGTTCGTGACGAGTCGATACCCACGACACTGTGACCGAGCGCCTTCAGATCGCGGGAGAGCCTGCCCTCACCACAGCCGAGGTCAAGCGTGCGACGTCCCGGGCGAGGCACGAGCTGGAGAAAGAGATCGCGGTGAAAGAGCCAGTAGCTGTCGTGGTTCGGCTCACGTGCCCAGGCGACGAACGCCGCCGCCTGATCGTCCCATGCGGCCCGAAGATCGGCCGCTTTCAGACGCTCTCTCCGGGACGGCTCTGCCTGCGGCGGCATGTCCAGACTTTATGGCCAGCTCCGGGCTCGAGTACGCCTCAAACCGCTCCCGAGGCCGCCACGCCCGCGGGACGCGCGCGTTCCCAGAGGCGCTCCCCGCACATCATGCAGCGCGGCAGCACCCGACGGACGATCACCGTGTTGACACAGGCGGTGCAGAGGAACCACCCGCTGGTGGCTACCCCGGCAGGCCAGAACTCCACGTAATCCCGCTCGTCATCAGCCCGCCCAACGGGCTCGGTTCCGTCCCCCGGCTCGTACACCTCAACCCCCTCAATCGCTGCGAGCTCCCCGCTCCTGCTCCTTGTAGGTCGAAGGTGCAGCGGTGTCAACTAGCGCCCGAGCCTTGTCCGGCGGCGAATCCGCAGGCGCTTCTGCAACGCCTTGTCCTCCTGTCCATCCTTGATCGCGGCCCAGACGAACAGCCCGAGGACCAGGAGGATGGTCGCAACCGCGACGACCGCCAGGACGATCTCCTGTCCGGTGTGCATGGCGGAAGTCTAGGTCGCTCGCTCCGGCTCGTATTACGAAGTAGCAGTTGCGTCGACGGGCGCGCCGGCGTGCGCTTGCTGTCTGGTCCGAAGAAGCGCGCCTCCGATGACCGCCGCCGAAGCTGCGAAGAGAGCCCCGACGAGGAAGGCGGCGTGGTAGCCGCCGTTGAGCGAGGCGAGCGGGCCGTGGGCTGAGGCGCGGAGGCTGTCCGTACGCGAGGACGCAAGGCTGACGAGAACGGCGAGGCCGAGCGCGCCGCCCATCATGAACGCCGTATTGACGACGCCCGAGGCAAGACCGGACTCGCTCGGGTCGACGTCGCTCATCGCGGCAAGCAACACCGGGTTGAACGCCATGCCCGCTCCTACGCCGAGCAGGATCATGCTCGGCAGAACGTCGACGACGAAGCTGCCGTCGACCGGCGCTCGGGCGAACAGCACGAGCCCGGCCGCGGCCACGAACAGCCCGGCAGAGAGAGGAATCCTGAAGCCGAAACGCATGACGAGCCTCGCGGAGAGTCCGATCGAGAAGGCGCCCATGATCAGGTTCGCCGGCAGGAAGGCGAGACCGACCTCGAGTGGGCTATAGCCGAGTACCAGTTGCAGGTACAACGCCGAAACGAAGAACCAGGCAAACATGGCGGCGGCCCAGAGAATCCCGACAGTATTGGCGACCACGATGTTGCGAAGCTTGAACAGGGCGAGTGGGATGAGCGGCGAGCGAACGCGTGCCTCGATGACGATGAAGGCCGACAGCAACGCGACGGAAGCTCCGAGGAGCCCGAGCGTCTGCCCACTCGTCCAGCCGGTGTCGTTGCCGTTCACGATCGCGTAGACGGCCAGCATGAGAGAGGCCGTCACCGTGACCGCCCCGGCCACGTCCAGCCGCCCTCCGGCGGCCGAGCCGTGCGCGCTCGGCAGGAGCTTCAGCGTGAGGATGATGACCGCGACACCGATCGGCACGTTGACGAGGAAGATCCAGTGCCAGTTGAGCGTGTCCGTGAGGACGCCGCCGAGGAGCACGCCGAGGCTGCCCCCGCCCGACATCACGAAGCCGAAGATGCCCATCGCCTTGGCCCGATCGGCCTGCTCCGTGAAGAGATTCATCATCAGGGATAGCGCCACCGCCGAGACGACCGCCCCTCCGAACCCCTGGACCGCCCGCGCCGCGACCAGGAGCCCCGGCGTCGTGGACACGCCACATGCGATCGAGGCAACTGTGAAGAGCGCGATCCCGATCAGGAACAACCGTCGATGGCCATAGATGTCGCCGAGCCGGCCGCTGAGCAGGAGGAAGCCACCGAACGTGAGGAGATACGCATTCACGACCCACGCGAGCGACGTCTGAGAAAAGCCGAGGTCTTCCCTGATCGACGGCAGCGCGACGTTCACGATCGTCGAGTCGAGGACGATCATCAGGTCCCCTAAGCAGAGGATGTACAGCGCGAGCCAGCGAGTTCGGCTATCCAAGGTCATGTCGGCTTTCCTTTCGGTGCGTGGGTCGTAGTCTGGTGAGATAGACCGCGTCGCGGCCCACAACTCATCGGTGGCGAGACCGATGAGTTTTCACGGTTCGGCGGGTCTATCCCAAGATGGCAGCCCCAGTGCCGCAGACCGTCGCGTTCGCGATTCGCGGCCCAATTGAGCGCACCGATCTGCCCGGGCTCTGTGAGCGTGTCTGTGGACTGCTCGAGGGTGGCGCAGACGTGGCCCTCTGCGACGTGCGCGGGGTCGAACCGAACGCCGTGACGGCCGATGCACTCGCGCGACTCCAGCTTGCCGCGGGTCGGCGCGGTTGCCGGGTGCGGCTGCGCAGTGCGTCGACCGAGCTGCTGGATCTACTCGCCTTCATGGGCTTGAGCGACGTCTTGCCGGACTAGGACTCGAGCCGCAGCGGCAGCCCGAAGAGCGGAAACACACGCTCGGTGTCGAGGAAGAACGTGAACTCGACGATGCGGCCGTCGGAGATCTCGAGCACCTGCAGCGCCCACGGGTCGTAGCCCTCTCCCGAATCGCTGGGCTTGTACTGCCCGAAGGCCGGCGAGCCGTTCGCGGCCACGGTCGGGATCACCCGCGAGCCGCGGCAGCCGGCGCCCGGGCCGACCCACCAGCGCAGAATGTCCTCGCGTCCGCTGAGCCACAGGTCGTACGGGGGCATCGACTGCGTCGCATCCTCCTGAATCAGCGCGATGAGAGCATCCATGTCGTATTGCTCGAACGCCTGCACGTAGCGCGCGAGCAGCTCGGCGTCCGCCTCGTCGACGGAGGACGAGGTGTCCGCCGTGCTGAGGTTGCTCTCGTCGAGCGTGGCGCGGGCGCGCTGGAGCGCGCTGTTGACCGAAGCGACGCTCGTGTCGAGGAGCTCCGCCACCTCGCTCGCCTTCCAGCGCAGGACCTCGCAGAGGATCAGCACGGCGCGCTGCTTCGGTGGCAAGTGCTGCAGCGCGGCGACGAACGCCAGACGGATCGTCTCGCGCGAGACGGCCACCTCCGCTGGGTCTCCGTCCGCGACGACGAGGCCGTCCGGAACCGGCTCGATCCAGGTCACCTCCGGCAGCATGTTGAGATTGGACTCGATCGGTTCCCGGGCCGGGCCGAGGTCCATCGGCCGCGCACGCCGTTCCCGCCCGTTCAGCAGGTCCAGCGAGACGTTCGTCGCAATGCGGTAGAGCCACGACCGCAGCGCCGCCCGGCCTTCGAAGTTCTCGAGTCCGCGCCAGGCTCGGATGAAGGTCTCCTGCACCGCGTCCTCGGCCTCGAACGGGGAGCCGAGCATCCGGTAGCAGTAAGCGCGCAACTCCGCTCGATGCTGCTCGAACTGGTCCTCGAAATTGTGCGCGTCCGGCGCGACCGTGACCGATGGATCCCTCATGGCGGCCATCGTACGCGGTCCGCCCGATCCGTTCGTCGCCTCTAGGCCCCTCTTGCAGCGCGCACCTCGGTCATGAATCTCGCCGCCCGGTCGGGGTCGACGGGATTCCAGGTCCCACCGCCGACCTTGAGATCTGAGCCGACGATCGCACCGTCCGCGACAGCCAGGAAATCCCCGACATTGGTCGACTTGACCCCGGTGTTTGCCAAGACCGGCGTCTCATCGCCACACCCACGCTTGGCCTCGCGCACGGCCTCCACGGACGGCTCTGCGCCGGCCATCGGGCCGGAGACGAGGATGGCGTCGGCAAGGCTCGACACCCGCACGGACCGGGCCGTGGTCGCGATGTCGCGCGAACCGACGCTCGATGCGAACTCGGGGGTGATGTTCATGAAGACGGCGACGTTCCGGGCGTTCAGCTCGCGGCGGTAGCGCAGCAGCCTCCCGGCGTCGGGCGACCAGAGCCCCATGTCGGATTCGTAGACGCCGGTCGTCACCTCGCGGATGAACGCGGCCCCCGACACTGCTGCAACCGCCAAGGCTGCCTCGGCATCCCAGAGGTAGTCGACTCCGAACGGTCTGTCTCGCGGCGCAACCTCCGCCACCACCCGCGCCATCATCGCGACGCCCTCGAAGGTCGCCTTCAATTGGTAGGGGCGGTCACCCTCGTTGCAGAACAGAATCGCGTCGAACCCGGACCCGGTGAGAATCTCGACGTCGCGAGCCACCGACTCGACGATCGCGCGCGGCCCCCCGATCTCGTCGTACAACGGCGTGCCCGGCATTGCGGGCAGGTGCGCCATCGCGATGACCGGCTTCTCGACCCCGAAGAGCTCCCGTAGCGCGGGCGACATGCCCACTACCCTCCACGACGGGGCGGATGGACGAGCGCGCGCGATCGCCGAACGAGTGCTGCGATAACGGCGAGCGTGAGCACGGCCGCCGCCACACCCGCGGCCTCGTATCCGATTCCAACTCCTCGGCCTGACGTGATCAGGAGCAGCAGTCCTCCCACGATCGCAGTGCCCAGACTGGCCGACACGAGCAGGGCAAGCCGACGGACTACGACTTGCCTCTCACTGCGCCAGTTCCGGCGCTCGATCGACCAGAACGACAGCTCTGCCGCAACGAAGAACGCCGCCGCCATCAGCGGAGCACGCTCGTCGACCGTGCCCAGCCGCAGGCTGAGGAACACGGCGTAACCGGCGCCGACCCCCACGAAACCCCAGGGAAGAAGTGCCGCCCACCGGCCCAGAAGAGCAACAGCCGTAACCAGGAGCCCGATACAGCCGATCGACGTCACCACTGCGACGAGACGGTCACCGGCGATCGCCGAGTAGGCGACGACGACACCAAGGAACGAGAGACCGGCCAGTCCGGTGACTACACGGGTGCCGTTCTTGCGTGCCGGCGAAATGCGTCCACCTCCTCCATGGCGACAGCGAATGACGAGTCTTCGTCCCAGACGGCGACGGGGACGCCCGCCCGCATGAAGCGGCCGCGGACTGCGTCGCGGCGCAGCCGCCAGAGGCGGGACGCGATCTCCCGCTTCTCCCCTCGCATCGGTGCGACGAGCTCGAGTGGCGAGACCTCGATCACGACGAGATCGAAGCCACGCGCCCGCAGGTCGAGGAGGGCGGTTGCCGCCCGGTCGTCCAGCAGTGGAGTGAGCGCGACCACGAGCGCCTGCGGAGGAAGCGTGCGGCGAGGGATGACGACGAGGTCGCGCCAGGCGTAGCTGAGGATGATCTGCGTGTCGAGCATTGCATCGACGATGCGGTACAGCTGGCGCGCGCCCGTCGACGGCAGGAGCCAGTTGAGCGTCCCGCCGAAGCTCACGAACCCGACCCTGTCGCGCTGGCGGAGATACCGCGCCGCGAGACTTGCCGCCGCGCGGAGTGCAGGATCGAGCGTGCTCAGGCCGCCACGGCGCGCTTCTGCGAAGACGTCGAGGAAGATCACCACGTCGGCGTTGCGCTCCGCGTGATGCTCGTTGACCCAGAGCTCACCGCGCCGAGCGCTCGCGCGCCAGTTCACATGCCTGACCCGATCTCCGGCGACGAACTGACGGATGTCGGCGAACTCGATCCCCTCCGCCTTCTGGCGCGCCACATGGTTTCCCGAGAAGACCTGCGTCTCAGACGGCCGCAACAACATGCGCACGGCCTCCTGCGTCGGGTACACCTTGAGCGGCTGCCGCCGGTCGCTCACGGCTTCGTGCCGGAACAGGCCGAACTGATCGTAAGAACGGAGGTGGATCCGCCCGAGAGCGAACGCACCCCAGCGGACACAACGAAGTCGCAAAGGCAAGACACGTTCTTCTCCCGCGACGAGGCGGAGCGTGCTCGGATTGGCCCCTTCTTCGACTTCGATGCCAGGCGGAAGCTCGAGCAGCACGTCGATCTGCTCGGCCCCATCGCCCGGTCCAAAGCGGATCCACACGTCCAGCAGCTCCCCTTCCAGAGCGCGCTCGCGGTCGAGCTCGACCTCGACGTCGACGTGTGGCGCGCGAACTTGCAGCGTGCCGAGCGCCAGGACGAGTGCAAAGGGCGCGGCGAGCAGCACCAGTTCCGGGAGGCCCAGCACTAGCGCGGCCAGCAGTCCCAGCGCCGCCAGTCCGGCGTACGCGCCCAGCTTGGGTGATGCGGAGCGCGTCATTCCACGCGCGTCGGCAAGTCCTCCGCGGCAGGCGCCGGCACGGTCTCGAGCGACTCGCGCACCACATCTTCGGGGCGCACTCTCTGCACCCAGAGCTCCGGCTTCAGCATGAGCCGGTGCGACAGAGCAGGCACGGCGACCGCCTTCACGTCCTCCGGCGTCACGAAGTCCCGACCGGCCAGCGCGGCCTTGACCCGCGCGAGCTTGAGGATCGCGAGCGAGCCGCGCGGGCTCGCACCCACTTGCACTCGCTGGCTGGTTCGCGTCGACGAGACGATGTCGACGATGTACGTGCCAACGGGCTCGGAGACGTGGACCTGCTCGATCGACTCCTGCAGCTCGAGCAGCCCACGCCGGTCGGTGACCGCGTCGAGACCGACCTCGTCCACCCCGCGCTCGAGCCTCCGTTCCAGGAGAGCCCACTCGTCGCCTCGACTCGGGTATCCGATTCCGATGCGGAGGATGAAACGATCGAGTTGCGCCTCGGGCAGCGGGTAGGTGCCCTCGTATTCGATCGGGTTCTGGGTTGCGATCACGAGGAACGGCCGCTCGAGCGAGTTCGTGCGGCCCTCGATCGTGACCTGCCGTTCCTGCATCGCTTCCAACAGGGCAGCCTGCGTCTTCGGCGGTGCACGGTTGATCTCATCGCCGAGCAGCAGGTTGGTGAAGATCGGGCCGGGACGGAACTCGAACTCACCCGTTCGCTGGTTGAAGATCGAAGAGCCGGTCACGTCAGAGGGCATCAAGTCGGGCGTGAACTGAACGCGTCCGAAGTCGATCGCGAAGACCTGGGCGAAAGACCTGGCAATGAGCGTCTTACCGAGCCCCGGGAAGTCCTCGACGAGAACGTGACCGTCTGCAAGAAACCCGAGCAGAACGAGCTCGAGCGCTTCACGTTTCCCGACCACCGCGCGTTCGACCTCGTCGATGATCCGATCGCCGCGTGTCGCGATCTCTGCGACGGTCAGCATCCGTCAGAGCCTCTCGAGCTCTTCGACGACGACACGCAGATCTGCCGGGGCTGGGCCACGTGCGAGCCGGTCGCTCGGGGGAAGACGTTCGGGGCGGACGAGTTCCCAGGCATTGGCTCCAACCAGCTCGCGGGCGCGCTCCTGCTCTCGGTCCAGGTCGACCCCGAACCGCATCCACAGCCGGTGGGCGGCGATCTCGCGCAGGATTGGACGCAGACGAACGTGCAAGTGCAACGCGCTTGCGGTCGATTGCTCGACCTCGTTCACGAGGGTCAACTCGCCCGAATCGGCGGGGCGCCGGCGCATTTCCTCGAGAGCCCGATCGAAGTCCGACAGGCCTGTAGACCCTCCTTCGCGAGTCGTCCGCACGAGCGCCAGCAGCAAGATGCCACCCATCCCCAGGAAATAGACGTCGAGGAGAATCGACCGGGCTCCCGAGACCGCAAGAGCCGTGAGCCCGACGGCGGCGCTGAGCGCGAAGCCGACCTTGAAGGCGCGGGCGAAGATCCAGTTCACGCCGCGAGCTCCCGTGTGACCTGGAGGTCCTCCCTCACGGTGACCAGAGACTCGATTGCGCGTTCTTTCATTGAATCGTCGATCTCATGCCTGCTGAACTTCGCGTATTCGAAGAGCTCCGTCAGCGACCGGACAGCGCTTTCGCGGACCTGGAGCAACTGTAAGACGCGCGCGAGGTATTCGTAGGGCAGCTCCGACCGGCCACGCGCGAAGCCGTGTGAGGCGAGGATGCGCTCCATGTTCGCGTAAGCCGCGATAACGGCTCGCCGCGCGTCTCGTTCCCCTCGAAGGTCATCGATCGTGCTGCCTATCGCGCCTGCAAGTTCTTCCTCCACGCCACCCGGCTCCGTGCTCCTGGTTCCGGGCCGGTTGCGGCTGATGAAGATCCAGGCGCCACCGAGCAGAACGAGCCCGCCGACCGCCAGCGCGAGCGGCCACTGGAAATGAGCCGGCCGCGCAGGTACCGGCCGCGCGGTCGGCGACGCGAGTCCGCCGCCCGGGTGCCCCTCCGCCTGCTGACCGAACAGCTTCTGACTCCGCACGTTGAGATGCCCGTGCGTGATCGCCCAGGAGCCGATCCCCGTGATCAACGTCATGAAAACGAGGACGACGCAGTAGTTCCGGAGCCAGTGCGAGTCCGGATCCTGCCAACGATGGCGCCGCCTGAACATCATCACGAGCACAGCGACGATGGCGAACCCGTAAGCGATGATCAGCAGGGTGATCCAGCTGTCCTGCAGGCCGGAGGGAACCGGACGCGCGGCCAAGTGACCGTGCCGCGTCGGGCGACCTCCACTGGCTCCGAGCGTGACGAGAGCCAGGAGTCCGACGATCAGAAGCGCGACAGCGCCGGCCACGACCGGCCCGCCGGGCAACCTCTCGTTCCGCCGTTCCACAGTTGGACGAGAGCCTACGGAAGCGGTCAACCTCTCGCCAAAAGCTGCTTCGCTCTATGCCACGATCTCAGCGCCATTCAGCAGACGAGAGGAGCAGTCGTGACCAGTGCCAGCACAACCCTTTACCGCTGGGAGGACCTGCCGAAGGAGCAGCTCAAGCCTGACCTGGAACGCCGCCTCATCTCCACCGAGCGGCTGATGCTCGCGCACGTCTATCTCGAGAAGGGCTGCGTCGTCCCGCTGCACTCGCACGAGAACGAGCAGCTGACCTACATCCTCGAAGGACTCCTCCGTTTCTCGCTCGGAGACGACGGGTCGGAGGTCGTCGACGTCGCAGCCGGTGAGGTGCTCCACATTCCTTCACACGTTCCCCATAAGGCGGAGGCGCTCGAGACGACGCTCGATGTCGACATCTTCTGTCCCCCACGACAGGACTGGCTCGACGGGTCCGACGCTTATCTGCGGCGCACCTAAAGCTCGCCGGGAGCCGCGAACCGGTAGAAGATCGGGGCGATCTTCAGGAAGAGGCCGGTCACGAAGTCCTCGAGCGGGCGCGCGCTCTCGAGCCCGCCGAGGTTCACCGGCTCGTAGCCGGCGTCACGGATCAGCTGCTCTGTGACCTCGCGTGCCTCGTCGTCGGACGCGTACAGGCACCCCGGCGGTACGCGCTGCTTGGCGACCTGGTCGAAGAGTCTGCCGGAGTTCGCATTGAAGGCTTTCGCAACCGGACCGCTCGTGTGCGCCTTCACCTCGTGTGCGAGCGACTCGTACTGCTCGTCGCGTCCCGGGAATGCGTTCGTGGCGTCGATCGTGATCTTGCCGTCGAGACCCATGACCTCGGCGAGCGCGTCGGAGATCGAGCCCGACGGGACCGCGATGAGAACGACGTCCGCATCCCCAGCGTCACCGCCGTCGCGCCCGAACGACGTGACCTCGTGCCCGGCCTCTGCCCAGAAGCGGGCGAGACCGCCCCCGATCGTTCCCCTGCCGATGGTGGTGATCTTCATCTCACCCACTCCTTTCGATTGGTCATTCCCGCCACGGCGAGAGGCGATCGCCGCCTTTCATCGCATCATTGCGAGCGGCCACCACCTTCTGTCGATCACCGATGACTTTCGAGCCGCCAGCCCGTCTACACCCGACACACAGCCACAAGGAGGCGAAGGCGATGGCGAGCCACAAGGTCGGAACGCGGGAGGAATGGTCCGCGGCGCGCAAGGAACTGCTCGACCGCGAGCAGGAGTTGGGCAGCATCGACGAGGAACTGGCGAAGCAGCGACAGGAGCTGCCCTGGGTTCCGGTCGAGAAGGAGTACACCTTCGACACAGAGGAAGGGAAGAAGACGCTCGCCGAGCTGTTCGACGGGCGGTCGCAGCTCCTCATCTACCATCTGATGTTCGGCCCGACGTATGCGGCGGCCTGTCCGGGCTGCTCGGGGCTCGCCGACCATTTCGATCCGACTCTCGTCCACCTGAACAACCGCGACGTGACATTGATCTGCATCTCGCGCGCGCCGATCGAGAAGCTGCACGCCTATAAGCGACGGATGGGTTGGCAGTTCCCATACGTGTCGTCGTTCGGGAGCGACTTCAACTTCGACTTCGACTTCGCGTTCACCCAGGAGCAGATGGCGACGGGGGAGCTCGCGAAGATGGTGGCGGAAGCACCCGACTGGCTCAGGGACTGGTCCGAAAACGTTGGAACCGATCTGGCCTCCGGGATGGCCGAATCACCGGGCTGGAATGTCTTCGCACTCGAGGACGGCGTCGTCTACCACACGTATTCGCGGACCGCGCCTGACCGCTTCCTGCTGGCTCCGTACTACTACCAACTGCTCGACCAGATCCCCGACGGACGTGACGACGACTTCCCGCTGCGCCGCCATGACGAGTACTAGGAGATCGGCGACGGCAGCGTGTGCCGTTGCCTCCGACGCGCCCAGGTAACGCCGACCGCTAGAGCGACGAGCACGAAGCCGCCCGCTGCCAAGAGCAGCGGCATGGGCAGGTGTCGAGTCTCGCCGGCCTGTGCATCGGGGGCAGAAGCGCGAGTGACGCTCAATGTCCGCAGGTCGATCAGCGACACAGGACTGGCGCTATTCCGTACCACCAACTGCTTGCCGTCCCGATCGATGCGAAGGCGTAGCTGCCACAAGTCGGTGCCGGAGGCGATCCCGTCGAGATCGATGCAATGCGCCGACCGTCCGACGGTGTCGAGCGCGTGTACGAAAGGCGTGGCCCCTGCGCCGTCGTAGAGCGTGTAGGCCCAGCGGCCATCGGCGCTCATCGTCCGGCTCAGCGGATTGCCACGCATCTTCTCGCCCGGCTTGTCCGGATCGATGATCGGCTTCGCCAACAGCCGTCCGCGCAGCACGTCGAAGGCTTGGACGAGGTACCGCGTCGGGTCGTTCGGCGAGACGTAGTGGATGAAATACAGCCACGACCCCGTCGGCGACACGGCGTCGAAGCTGAAGTCGCCCTGCAGCTTCACGACCCGCTGCTGCTTCAAGCCGTCGCTGCTCAGAATGACCAGCTTCGTTGTGGCGCGGGGGAACGACGTCCGCGGCTCGATCAGGACGAGCGTCGTGCCGTCGGCAGACAAACCGCCGGCGGAACCGTCGTACGCAACCGCAGGAATCGTGAACGTGCCTCGCAGCGATCGCCACGCGAGCACTTGCCCGCCATGCTGTGCGATCTGCTCGACGATCGTCCTACTCCCAGCGGGGATCGTGACGTAGCGCGCCCCGTCAGAGCTCGAGGCGACCCCGGTGCTTCCCACGTCGATGCCGAGGACCGGCAGCCCGTCGGCCCGCGCCGCCACGGGAACGATCGCCGCGACGAGCGCGGCCACCAAGACAGGTACAGAGAGAATGCTGCGCCTCATCGCCCTAACCTCCATCGCGAGTAGTGACGTTCGTACTACGCGCGACGCGCCGGGAGAGGTCCCGAAAGGAGCGCCTAGTGCCGGTCGGCCGAAGCGTTGAACGTCGTGAGCACCTCGCGGCGGCTGTGCACGCCGATCTTCTCGAAGACGGACTTCAGATGATCCTGGACCGTGTGACTGGAGATGAAGAGGCGCTCGGTGACGGCACGTGTGTCGAGACCTGCGACGAGCGCCGCAACGACGTCGCGCTCGCGCTGCGTGAGCGCATAGGCACGGCACAGCACATCGAAGGTCTCGGCTGGGGCTGCGCCTCGCACTGTGACTGCGATCGTGCCGTCCGGGTCCCCCTCGAGAGGCGCGGCCTCGATCATCACCCAGCGGCCGTCGATTCCACGCTCGAGCGCGTGCGCTCCACTCAACGCGTCCTCCGAACGAGCGAGCGTCGCCACGGGATACACGACTGCAGGGAGCATTCCCCAGCCGGCAAAGAGCGCTGCCGCCGGCAGGGCATCGATCCACGAGCGAGCCGCCGCGGTCCAGCTGACGAGGCCCAGGCTCGGATTGAGCAGGATCACTCCCGGCGGGCTCGGCTCGAGCACGTGGCCCTCCTTGGCGGTGAAGCCGCGGCGAAGCGTAGACCCGAGGCAAGGGCCGACATCGGCCAGGAGCTCGATGTCCGCACTTTCGAACCGCCCATCGCTGTCGTTGCGGTACGCCTCGATCCATCCCCAGCACCCGAGCGCATCGCGGCACGCGACCACCGCGATGTCGCCGATCCCGACGGGCCGCAGAACCTCGTCCCAGCGCGAGGAGCGCGCCAGGTCGCCACCGGTCTCGCCGCTCAGGCTCCCGGCCGAGTTCGCGCGACGCGCGAGGACAGGCTTGGCCGCGAAGTGGTCGTCGGAATACTCCAGCTCGAGCGCCCGGGGAAGGCTCGGGCCATAGTCGTGCTCAGCGACGCCGCTCAGAGGCAGCAGGGTGTCGGGATCCGCGAAAGGCCAACACCAACGATCGAAGCCGATCACGCGCCGAAGGTCGGCGATTGCTTCGCGTTGGATCGACTCGCAGTCGAGACTTGAGTCGCTGAGCCGTTCGAGACGCTCTCGGCAGTGAGTCCGCTCTCGCGCGCTGGCCACGACTCAAGGATATGGCTGTCGAAGCGGAGACCCCAACTTATTGGGATTGCCCGAGCAGTGGCTCGCGTCTGGAATTGGCGTCAATGCAAGACCGAGAGGAGTAATCGATGAGAAACACCAGACGGTTTCGTCTGCTGCTCGTCACGATCGTCATCCTCGCCGCGGTGGTCGGCGCGTCCGTTGCTGCCGCCTCCCCGCCGACTGAAGCGAGCGGGACCGTCGGCAATACGTCCGCGACCTTCAACAGCGTGCGGGTGGCCGACGGCAACCTGATCGTCAATCTCAGCGCCACAGCGGCATATACCGGCACGTTCAGCGGCACCTCGACGATCGAGGGCACCCTGATCGTCCATGCCGACGGAAGCGCGACCTTCCACGACGTCGAGATATTCAGTGGAACCGTGAACGGCGTCCGCGGCACCGTGACCTTCAACCTCAACGGATCGAACGACTCTGCCCTGGCCAGCCACGCCACCGCAACGATCGTTGGCGCGACGGGCGATCTTGCCGGCCTCCACGGCGTGCTGCACGAAGTCGGAACGGTGGTACTTCCCACGGGCCCCGTCGGGACGTACAACGGACAGATCGGCTAAGCAGCCGGCGCGGCACTCGAGCCTGTAGAACGCACAAGGCGCCGCTTCCGGCGCCTTGTGCGTCACCGGCATCTCAGCTGAGTGGAACCTCGAGAGCGACATCGAGCTTCGTGTAGTACCGCGTGATCTCTCCGCCTCCGTATTTCGCGCGGAACTTGTCGACCACGTCGCGCACTCTGGCCGGATCGGTGATCGGCATCGCCGTTGCTGAGAACTCGCTGCCATCGGCACTCAGCCAGATAGTCGTCGTCTTCAGCACGTTCCTGTACCAGTCGGTGTCCGATCCTCGGACAGGAAGCAAGTAGAGCTCGTCGCCCTCCTGCACGAACCAGACGGGATTGGTGATCTTGCGACCGGAGCTTCGACCGATGACGGTGATTTCGACCTCATCCGTGCCCTCCAATGCCTGCTTGAACAACGAGAGTGACATCAATCAAAACCGAGCTCGTCGAGGGATTCGTGCAGCTCCGCCGAATCGTCGTAGACACGAAAGGCGCCCGCGTCGAGGAGTTCGTCCGAGCCGTAGCCGCCGCTCAGGAGCCCGACGCTGAGCATGCCTGCGCGACGGGCCGCGAGCAGGTCCCAGACCGCGTCGCCGACCACGTAGCAGTCCTCCGACCTGACGCCGAGGGCCGCCTGGCAGGCGAGGAAGAGGTCAGGTTCGGGCTTGGCCCGGGCGACACCGCCGCGGTCGATCACCACGGTCTCGTCACCGACTCCGAGCGCGTCGAGCGACAGGTCGATCTCGGGCCGACGGCCCGAGGTTGCGATCCCGTGCGGGATACCCCGGCGACGGAGATCCTCGAGCAGCTCCCTGGCCCCGGGCAGCGGGCGCCGGTCGGGAAGCAGCTCCCGAAAGATGGCCCCGTGGCGGAGCTGGATGTCGTCGATCTCCTTGGCGGAGAGCTCACGCCCGACCTCGCGCGCGACGCCGCGCGTGAACAGGCCGCCGCTCATTCCGATTCGGCGATGGATCCGCCAGCCGTCGATCGGCATCCCTTCCTCGGCGAGCGCGCGCTGCCAGGCGAAGACGTGTGCATAGACCGTGTCGACAAGCGTCCCATCCAGGTCGAAGATCAAGGCGCGCGCCGCCACTTGTGGAGCCTAACCCGCCACGGCCCGCGGGACGCCTTTCGGGATCGCTGCGGGCGCAGGCCGCGGCGTCAGTGTGCGGACAACTCGAGCACGACGACCGGGATCCGTCGGCTCGTCTTCTGCGCGTACCTGTCGTAGCCGGGATACAGATCCGCGAGCGCGCGCCATAGCCGCTCGCGCTCCTCGCCCTCCGCGTCGCGCGCACGCACTTTCCGCGTCTCGCGCCCGACCGTCACTTCCGCGAGCGGGTTCGCGCGCAGGTTCAGGTACCAGAGTGGATGTTGATGTGCGCCCCCTTTCGACGCGATTACTGCGTAGCCGTCGCCGGCCCCCGTGTAAACGAGCGGCTGCGTGCGGGGCTGTCCGCTCTTGCGGCCGATCGTCGTCAGCAGCAGCACCGGCAGCTTGCCGATCCGACCGCCGATCTTGCCGCCGGTGAGGCGGTAGACGCGCTTGTGCATGCCGCCGAGGATCCGGAATCCCAGGTTCGCCGTCGCTCTCCGGTCGCGAGTCGAAGTCACGACCTGCCAGTCTCAGTCCGTGCTGCCGCGCATCCAGCTCTCGAACTCACCTGGAGCATTCTTCATCTCCTGAGCGACCACCGCGACCGTTGCCGCTGCCAGCAGTCGAACACGGGTGTCGTCCATCTCGAACACCCCGAGCATCGCGTCAACCCAGCTGTCCTCCCTCAGCAGCTTGCCAAGGTCACGCATCGATTGGGGCAGCTTCACCAGATGCGTCTCCAGACCTTCGCGAAGGCGCTCGTCTTCGACACGAAGCACCGCGGCCAGAAGCTCGTCTGGAATCGGTGGGTCAGCTGGCAACTCAGACATGGGTGATCGCTCCTCGCGGGACGCCGCTCCTAAGGCAGACTCGCCTGGGCCGTGAAGCTTGCGGTCGATTCATTCCGTCGCACTAATGCGCCACGTTCTATTAACAAACGGCGGCTATCTTGGACCGAGATGGAGGGGTCGATCCTCGAACTGCTCGCCGAGCATGCGTCGCTTGGGTACGAGCAGATCGCGGCGCAGCTGGGCGCGCGGCCCGATGAGGTGCGCTCGGCGTTGGCCGACCTGCGAGACGGCGGATTGGTCGACGTCCTCAGCGTCGGCGACCTGGACGCGCGCACCACGAAGGCAGCCTCGTACTGGCGGCTTACCGACGCCGGGCGCAGCGAGTTGGCGCGTCGTCGCTCGGAATAGCAGATCCCAGCATCGGGCTACGCGCTCTGAGTCGCTCCTTCGTCTTCGTAGCTGCGAAGAAGGAGGACAGCGTTGTGTCCGCCGAACCCGAAGCTGTTGCTGAGCGCGATGTTCAGATCGACATCGCGTGCGCTGTTCGGCACATAGTCGAGATCGCAGCTCGGGTCGGGATTCTCGTAGTTGATCGTCGGCGGCGCGATGTTGTCTCTGAGCGCAAGTACGGTGACGGCTGCCTCGACCGCTCCGGCAGCACCGAGGCAGTGACCGACTGCACCCTTGATCGACGAGATCGGCGTCGACCGCGCCTTTTCCTCGCCGAGCGCGGCCTTGATCGCCACGGTCTCGGTGGTGTCTCCCAGTTCGGTCGAGCTCGCGTGCGCATTGACGTAGTCAACATCCTCGGGTGCGACTCCGGCGTCTCGCAGCGCGGCGTGGATCGCTCGCGCCTGTCCGGTCCCCGCCGGATCGGGCTCGGTCATATGGAAGGAGTCGGAGCTGAGCCCGTAACCGCCCACCTCGGCGTACACTCTGGCCCCGCGCGCGCGCGCGTGCTCCAACTCCTCGAGCACGAGCACCGCCGCACCCTCCCCCATCACAAACCCATCCCTGCCGGCATCGAACGGCCGGCTCGCACCGGCGGGGTCGTCGTTTCGGCGCGATAGTGCTCGCATCGCCGCAAAGCCGGCCATCGCCAGCGGCGTGATGCCCGCCTCGCTCCCGCCGCACAGCATTACCTCAGCACGGCCGAGCCTGATCGCGTCATAGCCTCCCCCCACCGCCATCGCCGAGGCGGCGCAGGCCGTGCACGGCGAACCAAGCGGACCCTGCAATCCGAGCTCCATCGACACGTAACCCGCCCCCATATTCGGCATGAACGCCGTGACCGACGTTGGATGAATCCGCCCGGTCTCCCCGAGCTCACGACAGCACTCCGCCAAACTGCTCACACCACCCTGAGCGGTCGCCATCATCGCGCCCACCCGATCCGGCTCGCTCCCGACATCGAGCTCCGCATCGGCCTCCGCCATCCGCGCCGCCGCCACCGCAAACTGAGCGAACCGATCAAGGCGCCGCAACGTCCGCCGCTCGAGCCAACGCTCCGGCTCGAACGCGCCCACCTCGCAGGCGATCCGAACCGGCTGCTCGTCCGGGGCGAAGGCGGTGATCACCGATCCCGCACACTCACCGGCTACCAACCGACGCCAGGTCGTCTCGATATCCGAGCCGAGCGGCGTCACGGCACCCAAACCCGTCACGACGACACGCCGCTCGGACGAACTCTTGGCCTCATCGCGATCAATGTCGGGCAGAGCCGTCGGGAATCCCATCTCCCGCATCATGCCCACCGAAGAAAGAGCCCTGCCGAGTTCAGACGAAACAGCCACGGGCCGCTGATTGCTTCAAGCGATCAAGTAACGATTGCCGCAGCCCCGGTCCGGGGCGGGTCCCTCCATTCGCACCCATACGGGGATGCCCGCCTTGCCCGTGCCTCGCACGATGAGAAGAGAACGGATGTGCGGCGCCCGCCGATGCAAGGACCCTCGTGCGCGCGCTGATCGTCTCCCTAGTGCTGTTCGTCATGCTCGCCGCTAGGAGCAGGTCCCGAAATGCAAGGGTCTGACCCCAGCCGGTCGACGCGTGACTCCAAGATGCACGTCCCCAACTGCAAGGGTCTGACCCCAGCTGTTTAGACGTCGCCGGTCTACATCCGTACCTAGAGACAAGTCCCGAAATGCAAGGGTCTGACCCCAGCCGTTCGAGCCGTGGCTCCAAGGTGCACGTCTCTAACTGCAAGGGTCTGACCCTAGCCCTTTAGACGTCTATCCCTTTTGCGCGTAGCTCTGCGAGGGCGACTCCGACTTGTAGGAGGAGAACCGCGAGGGTCAAGTTACCGTCCGCCGGCGAGCCTGTTGTCGCCGCCGAGTGCGGGGCTTTGTCGCTTTCGTGAGCTCGCTGTTGAAGTGCGTGACGGCTTCGGTCGGGAGCGCGGTGACCTCGCGTAGATGTCTGCTGCTGACAGTTGCCAGGCGGCCGACCAGTTCGCGGGGCGCGGTCTCGCCGTGCGCGCGACTGAGTAGCTCGTCGCTGACGGCTTGGGCGTAGCGATCGGCCGACTGCGCCCAGCCGGAGAAGAGCTTGCTGATTGCGGTCAGCGTGGCGAGCTGGACTCGGGTCGCGTGAAGGGCGAGGTCACGGACGGCGTCCGAGCGCTGGCCCGCGGAGGTTTGCGAGCCGCCGTTTGGATCGGTCGAGGTCTTGTTGCGCGTGTGCTTCGGTGCTGTCGTTGCCATGTCAGTCTCCTTTGTGGGGGTCGGTTGGCGTAGGACGATGTCGGGATATGTGCTCATTTGCTGCGAAGGGCTCAGGTCGCCGCCCGGAGTGCCTGGGCAGCCCAGCCGGCGAGAGCGAGGAGAACGATCGCGAGTGCGATCACGGCAATGATCAGGCGCTGCTTGAGCGGCCTGCGCCGAACGCGAGCGAACTCTCGCGGAGCAGGCATGCTCTGCCGCATGATCCCGATTACGAGTCTGCCTTGGGCCATCGCCTTCAGAGGCCCGCTGGAAATTGGATCGACTCTGGTCCGACCAGAGGCCGACCGACGTCGAGTTGGACTTGCGCGTGTGCGAGAAGCGGAATGTCGCGTGGGTTGCCGAGGTAGTGGCGGCCGTTGAAAAACGCGGTCACGTGCCCGGTCGTCGGGCCGACCCGCTCCGGGCCCAGCGGCTCGTTCCAGATGTCGAAGAAGTTGCCGAGCGTATAGGTGCGCTCGATGGGTGATTCGATGTGGATGATCCCGTCGGCCGCGTGCGTGTGCAGCCAGAAGAAGTCGGTCCCGCCGAGGGCAAGCGGGCCCTGGGCTGTCGATTCGACCTCGAGCGGCGGGGCGATGCCAACCCCGTAGGGGATCTGGCGCGGCGCACCGGCGACGAAGATCGTCAGGTGCGCATGGATGTGGAAAGCGAGTTGTTCCGCCGCCGCGGCCGAGATCCCGTCGACACTGTTGCTGGGGGCGGGAGCGTCGGCATGGGCAAGTGCAGGCGCGGCGGGTACCGGCACGCCTTCGGGCCCGAATGCACCTGGATCGGGCGGCGGCGAGAGCGCCCGCAACGAAGAACCGGGCGCAAGCGGAAGCGACGTTAGAGGAGCTGCTCGTCCATTTCCTCTTGCGCCTTGCCACAGCGCCAGGCCGACGGCGGCGGCGGAGAGCACGACCAGCGCGGCGCGAGGCCGCATCACGTTTGTCATCCAGCCGAACATCGTCAGCCGCGCCGGCGCTCTCGCGGCCGCGCCACGCGGTGCGACGAAATTCGCACCGGCGTGACGCGGTCAGACACCGACGCCTCCGTCCGCCCGCCGCCGCAGGAGCGGCGCGCCGCGCCGGGAGGGATCGGCGGGCACGTGGGTGAGAGAGTCTGTCGGTGTCATCTTTGACGTCGTTTTGCGCGGCTACCAGCCGCCGCCGGAGCCGTAACCTCCAGCGCTGGGCGGCGTGCTTGGCTCGACGGTGCGTCCACTCGCCGCGAGGGCGTACCACTCGGCGCCGAAGTTGGTCAGACCCTCGCCGTTTGTCTGGCCGGCGGCCTTGTCACCTACAAACGTGTACAGCGGGTGTCCTGCGTAGGTCACCTGCCGATGCCCGTCCTGGCGCTTGGTCACTCCCAGCATCGATTTGTGCACACCGGCCCCTGCGCGGGGCTGAGCGCGACTGATGAGCGGCGGCCAGAACTTCGCGCAGGTCGTGTCGCACGCGCTCTTGCCACCGAGGTCTTTCGCGAACACGTAAAGCGTTCGGCCCCGAGCGTCGACGAGAACCGGCCCGAGCGTCGTCTTCCTGAGCGCGACGAGTGCGCCCTTGGGTGCGCGCGACGCGGAAGAACTGACGCCGTAGGCGGAGGCGACGAGAACAGCGGCGCCGCCGAGCGCTCCGAGCGCGATACCCAGAAGGAATAGCCGGAGTGACAGCTTCTGTTTCATCGGGATCTCCTTCCGTTGATGACGGTCGAGCTCGTGGGTCGGGCATTGCTCGCGCCGTGGTGGCGTCTTGCGCGCGCCACCACCAGGACGAACACCCCGAGAAAGAAGGTCGTCAAGACGTCGAAGACCAGGGCGAGGACGATTGCCAGCCGGTAGCCGGACTCCATGAAGCCGAAGAGCGGCATGTATTCGCTGACGAGCAGGCTCGCGAGTGATCCGACCGCGATCCCGATTCCGCCGAGGGCGGCCAAGACGAGGATCAGGTCACCGATGTTCCGCCCCAACCGTCGGACCGGAGCGATCAACACGGCGCCGACAACCCCGGCGCCGACGAAGCTGAGCAGGAAGAGCGTGCCGATCGTCGGGACTACCGAGAAGTAGGCGCTGTAGTACTGCTGGGCATGAACGGCTCCGACCGCGAGGATCGAGAGGGCACCGAGGTAGCGGGCGACTTCGCCCGCTCTTCGGGTGCGACGGCCCGGGTGCGCCGGCAGAGCCCGCAACGGTGCGTTGGCGTCGATCGCTCGGTTGTGCGCGGCTTCGCTGTGTGCGCTAGCCACGGTGGATCTCCTTGCCCGCGGGCGAAATGACCCACCACGGGCCACCGAACTGGTTGACGCCCTGGCCTGTCGTCTGCCCAGGCTTCCTGTCGGTGACGAAGTAATAGAGCGGGTGACCGTTATAGGTGACCTCGAGCTTGCCGTCCTTCCGCTTCGTCGTGCCGAGGAGCGAGGCGCGCACGCCGAGGCCGGCATGCGGCTTCCCCTTGGTGATGAGCGGCGGCCACAGCGCAGCGCAGGCGCCGTAGCAGCCGCTCACGCCGTGCTTGTCCGTGACGAAGTCGTACAGCGTGATTCCCTTGCTGTCGACCAGAATGCGTCCGAGCCGCGTCTTCGCAATGGCGATTGTCGTTCCGCCGGCGTTCGTCCCGTTTGCGAACGCAAAAGCGGAAGCAGTCGCGACGAACACCGCCGACGCGGCGAGGACGCCAAACAGTTTGATCCAGTGCTTCATTTCATCGCCTCTTCCCTTGACGGCGCGGCCGCTGGTCGGCTGCGCGGGAGAGGCGGTCTTGGCCTCGCGTGGCGTCGTCACGAACGCCGCACGGTCAACCTAGCAGGACCGAGTCTCGCTACGCGCTGCTTACTCGCTACTCGCCGGACGCGCGAAGCGCGGGTCTCACGTGACGAGGTAGAGGCGATCCCGTTGTGCCGAGCAAACGCGCGACGTTAGTCGGCAACCACCAGTTGTAGCGGCCGACCAATGCCATGATCGCCGGCACCAGCAAGGCTCGGATGACCGTCGCGTCCACGAACACGGCAACGGCGAGCCCGAGCCCGAACTCCTGGAGCCCTGCAATCCGTCCAGCAACGAAGCCGGAGAAGGCCGCGACCATGATGATTGCCGCCGCCGTGACGATTCGACCCGTGTGTTCAAGCCCGTGGGCGACCGCACGCTCGTTGTCGCCCAGCTCGTCCCAGGCTTCCCGCATGCGCATCACCAAAAAGACCTCGTAGTCCATCGAGAGTCCGAAGAGCATGGCGAAGAGAAAGATCGGGATCCAGCCCTCGATCTGGCCGAACTGGTAGAGGCCGACGAGATCGCGACCGACACCCCAACGGAAGAACACGACGAGCATTCCGTAACTCGAAGCTACCGAGAGAAGGTTCAGAAGCACGGCTTTGAGTGGTAAGAGCAGAGAGCGGAAGGCGCGCATCAACAGCACGTAGGTGAGCGCGAGCACCGCAAGCACCAGCCAGGGAAACGCGGCATAGGAGCGGTGGAGAAAGTCGACGCCCTGTGCGGCGCCGCCGCCGACGAGCGTTCGCGTTCCGGCCGGAAAGCGAGCGGCAGGGATGATCGTCCGCCGCAAGCGGCCGACAAAGCTCTGCGCCTCCCCGGTCCCGTACTCGTGCCGGCCGATGACGACGAGCTCTTCGTAGCGTCGGCTTGGGTCGGCCAAGGGCGCGTCCGGCGCGGGCCGGATCGACGCGACCTCGGGGTCGGCACGGAGCCGAAGCTCCAGACGCGCGATAGGCGCCTGCAGGTCGTGTCCGAAGACGCGGCCGCTCCGGCCGGCGTCGACGACGACCTGGGTCGGCGAGAGCGCGCCGGGGCCGGCGACGCGCCGCAGGAGGTCGAAGCCCTGAACCGATTGCGGGAAGCGCGGGATCCCATCTGCGGAACCGGGCGTCAGCCGCAGTCCGAACGCCGGCACGGCGGCGAACGCGAGCGCGAGGGTTCCGGCCGTCACGTAGACAAGCGGCCGGCGCATGATCGAGCGTGCGTACCGGGCCCACAGGCCCTGCTCGACGTCACCCCTGCCGGCCGCGCGCGGCAGCGGAATCCGCAACCGATCGCGCATCGCCTCGGCGACGCGTACACGAGCGGCACCGCGCCGGCCGTTGACCGACAGCAGGACAGGTAAGAGCGTCAACGCGGCGACGATCGAGACGAGCGGAATCAGGAAGCCTCCGATGCCGAGTGACCGTACGAACGGGACCGGGATGAAGAGAAGGAGAGCGAGCCCAACCGCGACCGTTGCGCCGGAGAAGACGACCGAGCGCCCGGCCGTCGCCATCGTCCGCACCACCGCTTCGTTCGGTTCCTGACCCGCGGCAAGCTCCTCGCGGAAGCGGTAGACGACCAGCAGCGAGTAGTCGATCGCGAGAGCGAGGCCGATCAGCTCGACGAGATTCGTCACGTACGTCGCCATCGCGACGGCATGCGCGACGAGAAAGACGATCCCAAGCGTTGCCGCGATCGTCGTGCCGGCGAAGACGAGGGGCAACGAGACGATCGTGGAGACTCCGAGCACCAACAGCAAGACCAAGAGCGCCACCGGAATCGCAATCGCAAACTCTCCGCGGCGCAGGTCCTGGCTGAAGATCGGGTCGAGATCGTGCTGAATCGCGGCCTGGCCGCTGATGTAGACGAGCGCTCCGCTCGGTTGGCCGAGCGCCTGCTCCAATGCGGCCGTCGACGCCTTCGCTCGCGCGAGATCGAGCTGCGAGACGACTGTTCCCTCGATCACGTGTTCGCCGACGGCTCGAAGCGGACCGGCACGAGCGGTCGGGATCACCGCCGCGGCACGGTCGACGGTCCGTTGCAGTCGCGCCAGAAGCGGTCTGTCAACCGCGCGCGTGACCTTGAAGACGACTAGGTATTCGCCGTCGCTGCGATCGCCGAAGTGCTGCTGCAGGATCGACTGCACCTGAGCAGAGTCGGTTCCGGGGACGCCGAAATCGTTCGAGAGCAGTCCACTGAGTCGCGTCGACGCAAAGCCGCCCGCAATCAGCACGGCCAGCCAGATGCCAAGCACGAGCCAGCGCAGCCGCAGGATCAAACGCGTCCAACGCTCGATTGCGGAGTTTCCGGAAACCGATGACACAGTCAATCGAGCCGCTCTCCTCGTCGAAGTTCCGACCGCCCGGCTCCGAGTGAGGCGCACGCGACACCTCACTCGTAGCCTGGACGTTCTACCGTGGGCGCTACCCGTTGGGGACGATCGTTCCGAAAAGCCCGTCGGCTTCGTCGTTGAGGCCGGCTGTGAAGAACAACGTGTTCGGGCCGGCACCCGGCGTTGCGGGGGCAAAGCGCAGTCCCCACAGCCCGTCGATCACGATCGGGCCGCCGCCAGGCCCGCTGAGCTTGCCCTGGAACTCGCCGCTCAACGGGTCGTATGCGTTGACTCGGCCGTTGCCGAAGTTGCCGACCAGGATGTCGCCGCCGAAGGGGCCGAAGGTCGACGGCGCCAGCGTCACTGCCCAGGGAGAATCGAGCTCGCCTCGACTGACAAGCCGCTGGAGCAGATCGCCATTCGGGGCGAAGACATCGACGAATCCGTTGCCGGGCCGGGCAGCGTCATCCTCTTTGCCCGGACCTTGCTTGGCGAAGGTCACGAAGAGCTTGCCGCCGATGTTGTGGATCCCGAAAGGGGCAAACCCGGCCGGGATCGTCGGATCCGTGAAGCTGTTCACGAGATTGAAGTGGCTGTCGAACACGTCCACGGTCCCGAAACGGAAGTTGCTCGCGTAGAGGAACTTGCCGACCGGCGTGTTCACCAAGGCCAAGCCCTTGTAGAGCGCGCCCACGTCACCTGCGCTGTCGGTCGCGGTCGATCTGTCGACGGCGATGACCGCGTGAGGCCGGTCGACGTTTGGGTTCCAGCCCGCGATGGTTCCGTCTTCGGTCGCGAACAGGAAGAAGGCCGGACCGGAGTTGCCGTTCTCCGAGATCACGAAGTCGGACGACGTCGGATCGAAGGTGTTAAACGCCTGGCCGGTGGGCGCACCGACGGCGCCCTCCCCTGCAGACGGTGGTGCCGGGATGGCAACCACGAGCGGTTGAGGGTTGCCGGCGCCGTCGTACAGCGTCGTGACTCCGGCATGGTTGTCGGAGACCCAGATCGGGCTGCCCGGGCCGACCGACGTGCCCCAGGGATTCTTCAGGTTCGGGTCGGTGTGCGCAGCCAAACCGGGGATGTCCGAGACAAGGTTTGTCTGCACATATGACCGTGTGGCGATCCCGCCACCGTCGGCTGAGGCAGGCTTAGCGTTCCCCGCCAGGGCGATCGACGCGGATACCGCCGCGACGACCGCGGCAACCGCAACAAGAGAACGTCGTACTCTCATGATTCTCCCTTCGTGTTTGGGTAGTGCCTTCGTTGGCTGGCCCGCTACTTGCCGGAGGAGTCGTGCGCGGGAAGCAGCGCGTTGTGCAGGACGAAGCCGGCGACGTCGTGGCCGAGCGTCAGGCCGGCGAGGTGATCGAGCCGCGTGTGCTGGCCGGAGAAGATTCGGCTCAGACCGGCCTCTTCCGCGGCAGCGCCGAAGCTCGTGAACGAGCGCGTCACGGCGGGCAGCGCCGACGAGGTGACCGAGAACGACTGCTGGTGACCGTAGAAGCTGGCGAGCACGTCGGCACCGGCGGCGCTGATCGTGCTGTGGGCGCCGGGGTACGACGGGTCGGCCGCGGTGTTCCCTGCGAGCGGGAGCCAGTTCGGGTCGGCGACGGTGTTGGGATTGCCGTCGGTGTCGGCGAGGCGGATCGCAGTCACCGGCCGCCAGAGCCGGAACGTGTACTTGGCGTCGTAGAAGGCGATCGCCGAGTCGGCGAAGCTCAGGTTCAGGACCGCGAACAACCGCGCCGTCGTCGGCAAGTCGCTGTGGCGCGCGAGTGCAACGGTCTGGGCGATCTGGTTCCAGAAATTCTGGATCGGTGGGTTCCAGAACTTGCCGATCTGGGTCTGCTCGCTCGTGCGGGTCGTGCTGGTCGCCGAGCCGAGGCTCTGCGCCTCGTTGATCGCCGCCGCGTAGCCTTCGCTCGTGAGCGCGGGAGGCGGTGTCGGGCGGAACTGATCGCCGCGCTCGAGTACGAACGGCCTTACCTGTCCCCAGGTGGTGAACACTGGTGTCGGGAAGTTCGGCGGCGTCGGCGCGTAATCGCCGGGATTCGTGCCCGCGACGAACGGGGGTGGCATGACGTTCGACCCGTCGTTCGCCCGAATCGCGAGCAGATCGCTCGCAACCTGCTCGCCGAGACGGACGCCCCGATCTTTCGCCGGTCCGTTCGGCACGTGGGCGAGCTCGGCCGCGTAGTCGGAGTCGAGGCCGTTCTGCAGCGACGGGTAGAGCCCGACCAGGGCCGTGTGTGCGGCCGCGTCGGCGGCAGCGGTCTCCGAGGCGTCGCGAGGCGCGCGGACGGAGATCAGGTACGGCTCGTGCGTGCGGTCGATCGCATTGACCGCGTCGTAGATCGCAGCGTGGAGGATGGCGAAGTTGCGCGTTGGTTGGATGTTCGCCGGCTGCGCGCCCGGCGTGTTCACGATCGAGAGCAGAACCTGGTTCCAGTCGATCACCGGTTGCCCGGACTCCTTCTCACTCCGGGCGTGCCTCGCAGGGCCGCGGGCCTTCATCGCATCCGTTTGTGTCGTGCGGGCGTAGGCGCCGGCCGCGAGGACTGCAGCTGCGCCAAGCGCGCCGAGTGTGAGTCCGAGCGCGAACAGCCGTACGGTGAACCGTTTCATGACAGTGCTCCTTTTTCGTTGGTGGTTGCAGTCGTGTGGTGTGGGAGCAAGGGGCGAATCACGACCCCGTCCCCTGCGTTTCCGGCGCGAGTGTCCGAGCCAGGGCGTCGAAGCCGCCGCGATCGCCGTTGAAGAGAACGGCGAGCATGTCGTCGCGCGCGGTCAGAAAGACGCCGCCGACCTCGTCGCAGGCGACCAGCATCCAGTGCAGGTAACGCCGCTCGCTCGCCGTCGTTGCCCAGCCGATGTCGAGTTCGTAGATGCTCATCGGATCGGATCGATGGGGTACAGCCACGACTCGGGTCCATCCGCCGGCTCGCCGGCGCCGCGCAGGGAGAAGCGGTGGATCCTCGCGCTCGCTCCCTGCCCCTCGACGTGGCTGACGCTGAACAAGTGGTTGAGCCAGAGGCGGCCGTTGCGAATCGAGAACTCGTAGCGATCGAGCGCGCGCGGGGCAGGACCCGCCGTACGATTGCCCTCGGTGTCGAATTCGCTGCCGTGACATGGACAGCCGAAGCCGCCTGCGGGCAACGTCGGGACAATCCCGACCTCGCCGTTCGCCGTCTGTTCGGCGTGACGCTCCTGGTTGAGCGTCGGCCCGTTCGGTTGGGTCGGACAGCCAACGTGCGTGCAGCGGCTCGACATCACCGTGAAGCTCGGCAATCCATCGAGCAAGCCGTTGTTGCGGATGTAGGCGGCACGTCGCGATACCTCGCCGGTCTTCGGGTCGGCGAGGAACGTCGCCACGAGGAACCGGCCCTCTGGAAAGGCACTCACCGGTCCAAGGTCGACCGCGCGCCGCCGCTGACCGAGGAAGGAGGGCAGGACAGCCAACCCGGCGGCGGGTAACGCCACGGCGCCGGCGATAACGCCGCCGAGGCCGAGCGTCGCGCGCTCGAGGAAGCGATTGCGTGTGTAGCGCTCGCCGCCCGGCTCAACTTCCTGCGGGGCGGTCTCCTCGCGGGTGGTCGGCTGCTCTCCCTGACGACCGCCGCGTATCCAGGCGGCAGCAGCCACGACGGTGATTGCGCCGCCCAGCGGCGCGATCACCTCCGGATTCACGATCAGCCCGACGAGCAGCACCGCTACGCCGAACGCGAAACTGATCGGCCAAATCGTCGCGGCGCTCGCCGCGGATTGCTCATCAATGGTCGGACGCTCAGTCATCGCCTCTCCCTGTCGAATCACGCGAGCCGGACGGCTACGCGGGGAAAGAGGCGATCAAGGCCCCGAGCTGCGTCGTCATGAACGCCGCGAAAATCACGCTAGCAGGAGCGGTCGACCCTGGGCGGCAACTAACGTCTGCACTTCGATCAGGTCGGCGCGCTTACAACAAAACCGAAGACCTCAGCTCTGCGTAACCGCGAGAAGAGGACGAGTTGCCTTTACCGCGCACTGAAACAAGGAACCGGACTAAAACCTTGCTCGCCGTCGTTATCGGCCCTGTGGGAGCATCTTGCTAGGGGTGCCGCGCGCAGAGTCGGCGAGTGTCTGGCCCATGCGTGAGGCGGTAGGCCGCAAGCGCGACAGAACTGGCGATACGCACATCGAGCTCGAGTTCCGGTCGCAGGCCCTGCAGCTCGGATTCTGGCTCGGCTGGCTCTCGATCATCGCGCTTTTCGGCGGGCTCGCCGACGCCGGATCGAAACACCGCTGGCTGCTGCTCGCCTTGACACTTGCCGCAGCCACCTGCAACGCGGCCGCCATGTTCGTCCCCTGGCGCGAGTGGCTGCAAATCCGCCGCGGACGGCTATTGCTCGACCTCTGGTCCGGAGGACTGATCGGATTCATTGCGCTGCTCGTGTTCACCGGCGGCCCGAACTTCGCCCTCCTCCTCTTCCTCGCGATCCCGTTCATCGCGGTCGTCCAAGTCGGCTGGCGTCGAGGTTTCTGGCTCGCTATCAGCGCCGGAACGTGTGCGCTCGCGGCCGCGCTTGTCCCACTACCGGCTGGTGCAACGGCAATGCGGCTCGCGCTGATTGCCGCGGCTGTCACCGTCGCGCTCGTCCTCGCCCGAAGGATCCGTCGCGAAGCGGCTGCGCACAAGGACGCCGCCTTCCGCGCCGAGCTCGAGCGCACGTTGACGACGGAGGCCAATCACCGCATCAAGAACAACCTCCAGACTGCGGCCGACCTCCTGCTACTCGGCCGTCCACAAGGTGGCGACGGTCGGGCCTTCGACGACACCGCCGCCCGCATCCAATCGATCGCGACCGTCCATCGGCTGCTGACGGAGACCGACGACCCCGTCGACGCAAGTGCGCTCCTCAACAGCATCGCGGACGGGGCACCGGTGCCGGTCGCGATCGAGGCCGGGCCCGCAGCCCTCGACGCTTCTACGGCCCAGAAGCTCGGCATCGTCGCGAACGAGCTGATCACGAATGCCTATCAGCATGGCGCTCCCCCAATCGCCGTGCGCCTGGATTCAGGAGAAAGGCATCGCCTACGGGTCGATGACTGTGGCGACGGTGCCAATGGTGCGCCAGGTCTGGGTCTTCAGCTCGTACGGCGGGTCGTCGAACACGGCCTTCGCGGAAGCTTCGCGCTGACCACACGACCCGGCGGCGGTACTCGCGCCGAGGCCGTCTTTCCCGCCGAGCCGAGATGAAAGTCCTGATCGCCGAGGACGATCCGGTCGTCGCACTCGGTCTCACCGAGCGAGTGCGCTCGCTCGGACACGATCCGATCGGCCCAGTCGGCGACGGCGAGCAGGCCGTCGCCGAAGCGAAAGCGAGCCTCCCCGACCTCTACCTCTTCGACATCGAGATGCCCAATCTCGACGGGCTGGCAGCTGCAGTGCAGCTGGCCGGCGAGGGCCTCCGGCGACCGGTGGTGATCGTGACCGGCGTCGATGACCCCAGCCTCGTCGAACGCTCGATCGCGAGCGGCGTCAGCGCCTATCTCACCAAACCGATCGACACGCGCGAACTGGAGGCGGCGATCAAGCTGGCGGCCGCTCGCCACGCCGAGTTCGAAGCACTCGAGGCCGAAGTGAGCAAGGCTCAGCAGGCGCTCGAGGACCGCAAGCTCGTCGAGCGCGCGAAGGGCCTGCTGATGTCGGCACTCAAGCTCTCTGAACAGGACGCCTTCCGCAGACTCCAGATGACCGCACGTGAGCGCAACCTGCGGCTCGCCGATGTCGCTCGCCGCATCGTCGAACAGCAAAGCCTGCTCGAGCCGAAGCCCGACTCGCCGGCCGCCTCTCCGTAGCGGCCCAGGCGTCCGGATCGAATCAGCGCCCTCTATTCGGGTCGGTGAGAGACCGCTTCGATGTTGTGGCCGTCCGGCTCGATGACGAAGGCCGCTCTGAACGCGACGTCGCACAGATGAGCGCTTCCACTCAGAACTCGCTTGCAGACCACGTACGGCGGTGGAAGCGCTGCGCCAGCGGGTCGAACGCTGCGACGAAGCGTTGCTTCGCCGCCGTCGCTCGACTGTTCGACTTCGCGGCGAGCTCGAAGTCCGAATTCGGCGCCAGCGGGCACGTAGTCGACTTTGCGGTGAGGAAGCCGTCGTGGTAACGGCGATCTGCCTCGATCGACTGCTGCAGCGCCTGTTGCAGGATCGTGACCATCCGATCGGTTGCGGCGGTCGGCGTCTCGAAGCTGCCGAGTTGGCCGAGGATGCTCTGGCGATTCTCCCTTGCGCTCTCGATCCGCCGCGCGGCATCGCCGGTGGTGATCTTGCACGCCACTCCCGCAGCAACCACACGGCCTATGTCGTGCCGTCCCGCTGCCGACTGCCGGAGGATGTTCTCTGTCCGGTCGACAAACGTGCGGAGCCTCTCCGAGGCGACACCGCCCTGGCTACCGCGCGTCACGAGCACCGCGGCAACCGCGGCAGCGACGGCGAGCACGAGGCTCACGGCGGCGATCAACCTGCGGCGGTGCCGTCTGGGGACGGCAAGCCGCCGCGTCGCAACTATGGGCGCAACCGGGGTCGTAGCCGCGACGCGCGTGGCGTCGCCGTCTGCAGCAAGGGCGTTGGCGAAGCCGGCGGCGAGGGCGCCCGTCGTCGAGTACCGTGCATCGGCCTCCTTCGCCATCGCCGTCGCGAGGACGTCGTCGAGCGCCTGTGGCAGGCCGTGGTGCACGGTCGACACGGCCGGCGGCGCGTCGGCGAGGTGCGCCTGCAGCACGTCGAACTCCGACTCGCGGACGAACGGCGGCTGACCCGCGAGACAGTGGAAGAGGACGCAGCCCAGCGAGTAGACGTCCGCGCGGCCGTCGAGAGGCCGCCCGCGAATCTGCTCGGGCGAGGCGTAGTCGACGGTACCGAGGAAGAAGCCGGTCCGCGTCATTCCCTCCGAGCTCGTGCGTTTGGCGAGCCCAAAGTCGGAGAGATAGGCATGGTCGCCGGGCTCGGCGACGAGGATGTTCGCGGGCTTCACGTCGCGATGCACGAGCCCGGCTTCGTGCGCGGCGTCGAGCCCGCCGCCGATCTGGTCTGCGATTCGCGAGGTTTCAACCGCCGAGAGTGAACCGTGTACCCGGATCAGCGCCTGCAGGCTCGGCCCGTTCACATAGCGCATGGCGATGAAGAGGACGCCGTCAACCTCGTCGGCGTCATAGATCGGGATCACGTTCGGATGGTCGAGCGAGGCGGCAAGCTGAGACTCGCGGAGAAACCGCGCGCGGAAATCCTCGTCGCGGGCGAGGTCGGACGCAATCACCTTCAGTGCGACCTTGCGGGCCAGCCGCTCGTGCGTGGCCAGGAAGACCGTGCCCATCCCCCCGCGGGCGAGGACCGATTCGATCGTGTAACCGCCGAACGTCTCGCCGACGTCCGGTGTCACCGGTCGGGACACGTCCGCAGCCGATAGCCGAGTCGACGCTCGTTCTCGATCAGGTGCTCGGCTTCGAACGGCTCGAGCTTCTTGCGCAGCTCCCAGACCAGCTTCGCCAGCTCCTCGCGCGAGTGCATCGGCTCGTCCGCCCAGACGGCGTGCATCAGCTCCTCGTGCGTGCACAGTGCCGGCGCGCCTCCACTCGCGGCGTTTCGCTCGCCCATGTAGCGAACGAGCCGGTGGGCCTGGGCGCGGATCTGGATCTCGTGTCGCTCGCCGTCCCGCACGAGGGTGAGTCGAGCCTGGGCCGGGTCGTAGGTCAGACACGCGGCCGCGACCGGCCTGGCGAAGGGGACGGCGCGGGTCGCCTGCGAGTCGGCCGTCGCGTGGAACGCCAGCTCGAAGTAGCGCCGCTCTCCCGTTGCCGACACCGATGCGAGCACGCACACGACGTCTCCGTCCTGAAGTGCCGCCCGCTCGCTGACGCGGCCGAGCTCACCGCCTCGTCTGAGAAACGTCCCATTGACGCTGCCGCCGTCGACGACGAACCAGCGGCTCCCGCCCCGCTCGAACATGCAGTGGTTCGCGCGCGTGACGAGCTGCTCGGGGTCCGGCTGAAGCGCAATGTCGTTCGCGTCGGGAAGCCGCCCGACGGTGACACGTTGGCCCGAGAGCGCGACACTGTCGATTGTCCCGGAGTCCGGCCCGAAGACGACGACTTGGGCCGCACGCCCGCGCTCCCTCGTTGACGAGCGAAATTCCATTGATCGTCTAGCTCGCGTCCATGGATAAACGTCGCTCACGCGGCGACACTCGGTGCAGCGAGCAAGGCTACATTCAGAAACGGAGGAACCATGTTCAAAATCGGCAAGACCCTCACTCTGGCCGTGGCACTGATCGCCGTGCCGGCGTCGGCGCTTGCGGCGTCAGGTGCGACCCGGCTGCCGGGGACCTGGGGCAAGCTCCCCGCGGCGCCATCGTCGGTCTTCGGTACGAGCGTCTGGACGGGCAAGCAGCTGATCGTCTTCGGCACGAAGCCGTTCACGTCCACCACCGTCGTCGAGGCCTACGATCCGGCTGCCAACGCCTGGAGCTCCCTCGCGACGCCTTCGGGGCGCGTGTCGAACCTGGGCTACAAGGCCGTCTGGACCGGCACGGAGATGCTGGCCTGGAACGACTTCCAGCCTCTCGCGTACAGCCCAGCGACCAACCAGTGGCGACCGCTCCGGCGCTCGGTTCCGGGTGGGATCGTTATCTGGACCGGGCGTGAGGCGATCGGCTGGGGTGGCGGCTGCTGCGGCGACGCGCGGTCGAACGGTGCGGCGTACAGGCCGGCGACGGACACGTTCCGCAAGCTGGCCCGCTCGCCGCTCGCGCCTAGCCAGAGCCCGGTCGGCGCGTGGACGGGCCGCGAGCTCGTGCTGGTCGTCGGCGGTTTGGATCCCGACGGGAAGCCCTACCCCGCGCGGTTCGCCCGCGCGGCGGCCTACAACCCACGGACGAACACGTGGCGTCGGCTCGCTCCCGAACCGGAACGCGGCGGTACAGCGGTCTGGGACGGCCACGAGCTTCTCGTCGTCGGCGCCGGGTCCCGCTCCCGATCGGCGTTCGCGTTCAACCCCGCGACGAATCGCTGGCGGAGGCTCGGGTCGGTACCGTCCTCCCGCGCCGGGGCCTCGGCGGCCTGGACGGGGAAGCGCCTGCTGCTCTGGAGTGCCAACCGCGGTCTCGTCTACGACCCGAAGACGAACCGGTGGTCGGCGCTTCCGAGCTGGCCCCTGCGCGGACGCGGGGGTCCGATCGTGGCGTGGACAGGGCGGTCGCTGATCGTCTGGGGCGGGGAGATCGGCACGCCCGTCGGCACCTCGACGCCGCCGAAGTTCCCGCTTGACGGAGCCGCGTTCACACCGACGGCGCCGTAGTCCAAACCGAGGGGCGCAGCCAACAGATCCCTGCCTCCGATAGCGGCTCCGCCGCAAGGACGTTCGCGCAACGTACGCCAGTTGCGAGACCGTCTCCGTCCTCAAAACGGTCCACACTCGAGAGGGCGCCTAGCGCGTGCGCGTTTTTCGTTGACCCGCCGGCTTCAGCCGCTTTAGACGTACGAGTTCCTCACTGCGGCTACTGGCACCTGACGAGCCAGAGGCAGAGCGCCGCCTAGCCAGCGAGGTACCAACTCCAGTACCAACCTGGAGGCATTAGACGTTGCCGCCCAGACGAAAGCCCCGCCTGAGCGGGGCTTTCCAGTAGCGGGGGCAGGATTTGAACCTGCGACCTCCGGGTTATGAGACGTGCGTTGCTAGGTCAGGCAACAGCAGAAAGAGCATACTTTGGCGATGCTCGATCGGCTGAGGTCAGCTCAGCTCAGATCAGCACAGGTGGGCAAAAGTTTGGGCAAAAGTTCTGCGTTCGACGACCGCCTCAATGTCGCGCGAATGAGTCGACCTCGCGTGCGATCGCTTTGGGTGCGGCGAGCATGGAGAGGTGTCCGGCCCCCACGAGCATGTGAAACGGCGCAGAGCACCAGTGCGGGCACTCTCACGGTGCGCAATTGCGACAGCTGGAAGCCCTGGATCCCGTCTCGCAACATCATTCGGAAGGCCTCAAGCGTTCCCTGCACCTTGAACGGCCGCTCCCACTGCTCGAGAAACGCACTCGTGAAGGAAGGATCGTGCGGATACGCGCCGGCGAGACCGCGCCGGAAGATCCACTCTGAGCTCGTCGCGATCCGGTAGACGCTCGTAAACCAGGGTCCGACAAGCACCTTGCCCAGCCACGACGGTGTCCCTCCTGCCGAGATCGCGTCGCCGTCAATCAGAACGATGCCCTTCGGATCCGCTCTACGCCAAAGCGCATCGGCGACGACGACAGCGGCGCCAAGGGAGTGGCCAACGAGGACCGGACGATGCAAGCCGAAGCGCGTCTCAAAGGCGCGCACAATTTCGATCCAGCCGCGAAGCGTGTACGGGCCCTTGCGCTCCGTGTACCCGAACGGCGGCAAGTCGAGCGCGAATACGCGGTGGTCGCGCCCGAGTAGCTTGCCAACCCCGTCCAAACGAAGCTCGGCACGACGAAGCCGCCGAGCAAGATGATCGGCGTTCCGCGTGCCCCCCAGCGTCGGTAGGCCACCGCCTTTCCGTCCACGTGCACGAACGGCCCCGGGTAGAGCGCGGTCGCCGGCTTGACACCGTCCGCCGTCGCCGCGTTGTAGACAAGTGAGACGATCGTCAGCATGGCGAACAACTCGAGCAGCACCAGCCCGAGTCTCTTCGCCCAGCGACGCAGCCGAGCCACACCCCGACGTTAGCCGCGGGTGCACAGACCAGGTTCGATGAAGAAGGTAACGTCCTTGCGGGGTTGTCTGCGGCAATGATCCATTTCGATCTAAACGGGCGCAAGCTCGCCCTCGAAGAGGCGATCGTTCAGAAACTGCGGACGGAAACCCTTGTCAGATCCGGCTCCTCCACGACACTCAACGACGTCGCCGTGATCCTGTCGTGTGCGCTTTCAGAAGGAAAACCCATCACGCTCCGACGAGCGGAGTCGCGCGCGCTGGAACATTTGCTCGGCCAGACCAGGGCTGCCCCTGAACCCGCCGGGTCCGAGCTCACGGCGACCTCCGCGTTTCTCACCTGAGGTGATCTCCGGCGAGCTAACGTCGGCTCAGGTCATGAGACGTGCGTTGCTGGGTCAGGCAACATCAGAAAAGCGCATGCTTTGGCGATACTCGATCGGCTGAGGTCAGCTCAGATCAGCTCAGGTGGGCAAAAGTTTGGGCAAAAGTTTCGGGCCAACACCCTGGAGCCCATAGCACCCGCTTGCGTACAGCCCGTCCCCGTTTTCGGAAGCACCGTCTTCGAGCACTACTCGCTGTTTCAACGGGTCGTCCGACGTTGACGCGTGGATCGCAACACGCACAAGCCGTACTGATACACAACCTCAGTTGCCGGTCCAAGCCTTTACGTCCTAAGGCGCCTACCCCCGGCGTCCTGGCGAGCGTGGAAGTCCCATGGTCATCGCCGCCGCAATCGTCCTGCGCTTCTCGGCTATCCGGCCGACGGCCACGAACCATCCAAAGTGCGACTTTCGACAGATTGCTTTCCGCGCGTGAAGCCGTCGGGCAAAAGTTGGGCAAAAGTTTCCGCGCGGCCTCCGACTGCCGCAAGCAAAAGGCCCTGTTTCCAGGGCCTTTGCAGTAGCGGGGGCAGGATTTGAACCTGCGACCTCCGGGTTATGAGCCCGGCGAGCTACCTGACTGCTCCACCCCGCGTCGCTTGCCCGGATTATAGCTCGCGAGGCGTGAGACTGGCTAACTCGCCGCCAGCCCCGCAGCCGTCAGCGGGAGGCCGTTCGCCGAGCCGACTGTGGCCAGTTCTCCGCCTGCGCCGACCTTCCAGCCGAACACCCGGCCCGTGTCGGCATGCAGCGCATAGAGGTACTCCCAGTCCGAACTGAGCGCCTCGTCCCGGATTCCCGGCGTGCCGTCGACCGTCGTCGCCGCGACGGCTTCGCGCAGCTCGATGCTGCCGTCGGTGTCGATCGCGTACGTCGAGATCGTGCCGTCGCCGAAGTTCGTGACGAAAACGGTTCGACCGTCCTTGCTGATCACGGCCCAGCAGACCTCGCTGCGCGTGCTGCCGACCGCTCCGCTGACCGGCGCGAGCTCCGCACCGTCGCCGAGCTTGTACGAAGATGCCGACGCCTTGCCGGCCTGCGCACCGGCAGCTTCCGTCACGACGAGAACACCGTCCGCACGCAGATCGAAGCCGTACGGCGTCGCGCCCGAGGACTGGTGCGTGACCGGGTCCTGCAGTCGTCCGTCGGCATCGACGGCGAAGGCGTGGATCTTGTCCGCGCGGTCGGTCACGAGCAGCGTCCGCCCGTCGGGGCTGAACGCGACCTGGGCAGGATCGGTGGCGGCAGTGCGCGACGAGCCCATCAGCGCGACGAGCCGGTCGTCGTCGAGCTCGAAGCCCGAGACATTTGGCTCTCCGCCGGTGTTGAGCACGTACACGCGATCGGCGTGCACGGCAACACTCCGCGGAGTCGATCCGCCCGACTCCACGCGGTCGAGGAGGGCGAGCTTGTCTCCTGCGACCGCGAAGACGGTCACGTCGTTGCTGCCGGCGCTTGTTACGAACAACCGGTCGCCGTTCAGAACGATCGAGCTCTGCGAGGGCAGGTGCGGCTCGCCGGAGCCCTTTCCGCCCGTGAGATAGGAATCGAGGCGTTCGAGCGCGCCGCCGGCGCGGCGCGCGAACACGACGACCTCGTTGTGGTCTGCGTCGTTCGTCTGCACATAGACGAATCCGCCTGCCTGCTGCTTCATTGGAATCTCCTTTCGTCTCCCGATGTCCCAGCTACCGTCCCTCGAGAGAGCCGGCCGTTACAGTCGAGCCATGAGCCGTGTCGCGGCAATCGATCTGGGCACGAACTCGACGCGTCTCCTCGTCGCGGACGTCGACGACGGACGAATCTCCGATCTCGCGCGCGAGACACACATCACCCGGCTCGGCGAGGGCGTCGACGAACGCAGACGCCTCCTCCCCGGCCCGATCGCCCGCGTGCGGAACGTCCTCACCGACTTTCGCCGCACGGCGGAATCACTCGGGGCAGAGCGAACACTCGCGATCGCGACGAGCGCAGTTCGCGACGCAGAGAACGGCGAGGCGTTCCTCGGCGAGGTCGAATGGAGCTACGGCTTCGCGACACGCTTGCTCTCGGGACACGAAGAAGCGTTGCTGACGTTCCGTGGTGTCACATCGGAGCGGCCGCTCGAGCAAGGCACCGTGATCGTGGACATCGGCGGCGGGTCGACCGAGTTCGTCGCCGGCGGCCACGAGGGCGTTCGCTGGCACGAGAGTCTCGACATCGGCTCCGGCCGCCTAACCGAGAGGTTCCTGCACTCGGATCCGCCGATGGAAGAGGAGCTTGACGCGGGAGCAGCCGCGGTGCGCGCGCTCCTCGCGGCGCGCGTCCCGGACGAGATTCGAAGCGACACGAGCTCCGCGATCGGCGTCGCAGGGACGATCACGAGCCTCGCCGGACTGGCGCTCGGCTTGGAGGAGCACGACCGAGAACGCGTGCATGGATTCGTATTGAGTGCTGTGGCGCTCGAAGAGCAGCTTCAGCGTCTCGCGTCGGTGCCGCTCGAGGAGCGGCGTACCGTGCGTCCGCTCGACCCGGATCGCGCGCCGGTGATCGTCGGCGGCGCTGTCATTGCTCGCGAAGTGCTCGCATATTTCGGACTCGACAATCTGGAGATCAGCGAACGCGACATCCTCGACGGCGCAGCGCTCGCCGCAGCAGAGTTGCCAGAACAGGAAGAGGGCGCAGCACCGCCACGCGCACACACTTGCTGCTAGAAAGCGCCGCTCGCACAGCTCGGTAGAGTTGGAAAACAGCATGGCAAGGCGGAAGAAGAAAACTCCTGACGAGATCGCCAGAGAGAGGCAGTGGCGCGCAGAGTCGGATGCGAACCTTCGCCGACTACGCGAGCTCGTGGATCGCGGGTGGGCAGACCTGGAAGAGCGCCGCCGTCGAGAACCTGCGACCGACGCTTAGCGACTTCAGGGGTCGACGATCTCGATGTACGCAGCCGGCTGCGGCTGCTTTCGGGTCACGGTGCGCACAATGCCGTTGAACATCCCGAGCAGCCGACGCGTCAGGCCGTACTTCCGGTCGAGCAGCGGCTCGACGAGGCTTCCCCGCGGGATGTCGAGCAACCGCCCCACTCCCTCGTAGGACTCGCCGCGGGTCCGGCCGCGTAAGTCAGACCCCGAGACGATCACACGGGGATCGCGCCGCAGCCGCTTCACCTTCCAGGTCTGCGGCCCCGTCCACACGAGCAACCGGCGCCCGTCGTCGCTCACGACCCAGACCGGCGTCGCCACGGGAGTGCCGTCCTGCTTGAACGTCGTCAGGCTGATGTACTTCTCGCCCGCCAGCGTGCCCACGCCGCTCATCGTGCGAGCGTACTCCTAAGGCTCTGACGGGGGCGGGGGCTCGTCTTCGGCGAGGCGGCGCTGCAAGACCGTCCGCGACAGAATCCCGACGAGCCTGCCGTCTTCGACAACCGGAACGCGTTCAAAATCCTGCTCCTCCAGCGCGCGAAATGCCTCGTCGAGGTCCATCGACGCCTCGAGCGTGAACAGAGGTGGCTCGGCAATCTCGTGCAGCGTCGTGCTGCGCGGATCGAGACCGGGCGCGACGACCTGCGAGACGAGCGTCTTGCGCGTGACCACGCCGACGAGCCTGCCGTCGTCGACGACCAGCACGGCACGCACTGCGGGATCCGAGAGTCGCTCCCCCGCTTCCTGTGCGCTCGCGGTGACGTCAAGCGCACCCGGCTCGGGCACCATCGCATCGCGGACGTGTTGGTTCATGGGTAGATTCCGCGTGCCTTCAGCGCCGCGGCCACCTCGTTGATGCCGGCGACTAGAGCTGCTTGCCGTAGCGAGATCCCCTTCTGTTCAGCGAGCGCCCAGACGCGGTCGAACGCGTCGGCGAGCTTGTCCGCCAGTCGCGCACGGATCTCGTCGCGAGTCCAGAAGAGCCGACCGAGATCCTGCACCCATTCGAAGTACGAGACCGTGACGCCGCCGGCGTTCGTCAGCACGTCGGGCAGGATCAGGATGCCTCGGTCCACGAGGATCGCATCCGCTTCGATCGTCGTCGGGCCGTTCGCTCCCTCCACGACGAGCTTCGTGTCGATGCGCGGAGCGTTCTCCGCAGTGAGCTGTTCTTCGAGGGCGGCGAGGACGAGGATGTCGCACGGCAGCTCCAACAGCTCGGAGTTCGAGACGTGCTGGACGTCCGGATAACCGGCGAGCGTTCCGTGCGCCGCAACCCAAGCGCGTACCGCGTCGAGATCGAGTCCCGAGGGCGAGTAGATCCCACCGGAAACGTCCGACACGGCGAGCACGGTCGCGCCCTTCGAGACGAGCTCCTGCGCCGCGATCCCACCGACGTTGCCGAACCCTTGCACGACACAGCGCTGCTCCGCGAGGTCCCAGCCGAGTCGATGGCAGGCGCGTTCGATCACCATCACGACGCCCGCTCCGGTCGCCTCGTGCCGGAAGAGCGACCCGCCGAGCGAGATGGGCTTGCCGGTGACGATCTCCGGCACGGCGTGGCCGACCTGCATCGAGTATGTGTCCATGATCCACGCCATCGTCTGCTCGTTCGTGGCCATGTCCGGAGCTGGGATGTCTTCCTGCGGTCCGATCACGCCGCGCAACTCGCTCGTGTAGCGACGGGTCAGCCGCTCCAGTTCGCGCGGGGATAGCTCACGCGGATTGCAGCGGACGCCTCCCTTCGCGCCGCCGTAGGGCAGACGAAGGAGCGCGCACTTCCACGTCATCCAGACCGCGAGCGCGGTGCATTCGCCGAGGGTGACGTGTGGGTCGTAGCGGATGCCGCCCTTCGTTGGGCCGAGCACGCTCGAGTGCTGAACGCGATACGCCGGAAAGACGTCGACGTGCCCTTCGTCGCGGCGAATCGGAACCGTCACCATCACCGCACGCTCTGGGTAGCGGAGCCGCTCCGCGATCGACTCGTTGACCTCTGCGTAGGGAATCGCCTGCTCGAACTGCATCAGCGCAGTCCGGAAGAGAGGCGTGTCCCACTCGAGCCGGCCCTCCTCGGCGGACAGCTCTTCTAACTCGGTCACGCCGGGAGTCTAGGCGTCGGTCAATGCACCGTGATTTCGGCGATCATCCCCTGCGCTACGTGCGGCGGGCCACCCTTGCGATCGCTGACGAAGCACAGCAGGGCGTACGTGCCCGGCTTCTCGAGATCGAGCTCGGTGATCTGCTTTGAACCGCCGTCGATCCTGGCGGTGTAGGCGACGTGTGCAAAGTCGAGCGGCGGGTTGGCGCCTCCCTCTTTCATGAACGCCCTGCGCACCTCGGCCAGCGTGGCGCCGGGCTTGTAGGGAGCCGCAATGACATGGTGCGCCTCGGTGCCGGTATTCGAGAACTCGATCGTGTTCTTGTCCACGCTCAGCCCCGACACCCTGAAGCCGTACTCATATGCCTCGATCTTTGCCTGCGTCTTCGGCAGCTCGCCGCCGCCGTCCGCCTTGCCCTCGACCTTGAACGAAGCGAGCCCGAACTTCACGCCCTGACCCTCGTTCTGGAAAGGGGCGTCATAGACGATGTAGTTGCCCGGCCGCAGCCGCTGTGTCGCCGAGCGCGTGCCACCCGGGGGCGCGGGGCCGGTACCGCCCGCTACGTGAATCCAACCGGGGCTCCGCGCCCGTTCGGCAGCAATGACCTTCAACGCGTCCGCTGGAGTGTGGCCGGGGTCGAGGCGAATGAGCTGGGCCTCGTGAAACACTTTGCCGGTGTTCGCGAGCCTGACGGTCACCAGTCCGGCTGGCACCGACTTCGGGACGGAGAGATGCGTCTGCTTGCCGGCGTCAGTCGCCGTGATGGTGACCTTGGTCGGCATTGCCGCCTGCTTCGCGCCGACGTGGTCGCCGCAGCCCGCGAGGGCGACCGAGCCGACGACGAGCAGCACGAGCGCCGACACGCCGGGCTTGCGTGTGACTTTGTCTCTCATCGTCTAGCTGAGGGCCACGAAGAGGACCATCTGGCCGAGCGCCAGGACTGCGAGCACGATCGCGGCGATCGCCATCCTTGACTCGGCCGGACTCGCAAGCTCGCGGCGTGTACGGATCCCGAGAACGATTGCGACGATGGCGAGTGGAAGACCTATCCACAGCCCGCCGGCGGGAAGGTCCCAGGCGATCGTCGAGCCCGGAATCGACAGTAGTGCCAGCACAAGGGCCAGCCGGGGCCTTGCGCCCCGGAGGCCGACGTCGACGCCGGTGCGTTTTGCCGTGGTTTCCATGGTGCTCCCTTCGAGAGTTGGTCGGATCTCTCGAACCTACGAGCGCCACGGCCGCGGCCATCGCTGCAAGCACGTGGCCTGGGCACGTGCCAGCACCTGTATTCGAGCGAGTGGTGGCGCGGTGTTGGGGTCAGTCCGTCGCGACCGGTCTGCTCCAACTGAATGAACTGGACGTAGAGGTCACGCGGAAGCCGGCGCCGACGTAGAGCCGCCGTGCCACGTCGGTGGCATAGCCGACCTTCAGGCGGCGCGCCCCGCGCTTCGCCAACCGATCGAGGCCGGCGGTGAGCATGGCGCGAGCCAGACCGCGGCGCTGGTACGCATCCTCGACTCTCATCGGCTCCACCATTCCGACCTCGGTCACCGGGTCGAACCAGAAGAGCGCGTAACCGGCGGCCTGGCCGTCAGCCGTCTCAACGGCGAGGTCCAATCCCGGGTCGTAGAGCGAGCACTGCAGGAGGCGGGTCTCGACTTCTTCGCCGCTTCGTGGTTCCATCGGGTGCGGCTTGGTTGTCTGTTGGGCACGGTCGACGAGCGTGAACCCTTCCGCCAGGGCAACCACCTCGGGCCGGTCCTCGGTATTCATCCAGGTGATCCCCGATTGGTGGCCGTCGGCCACGAAGCCGGCGCCGGCCAGCAAGGTCCGCAGCTCGACGTCGTCGTCACGGGCGAGCACCTCGACCGCTTCGAGCCCCAACCCGTCGATGACTTCGACGGCGCGCGCCCAGACGGTGGGAAGCGGAATGCTCGAGACACCGGGAACCACGATGGGATCGCACCCCGATGCTCGACGCCAGTCCGTCAACACGACGCCCGCAACGGGCCCGTCGTCATCGATCCAGAAGAGCTGGCCGATTGCGTCAGAGGACCGAGGCGTGCGCCACCACCACTGCAGATCAGCGGCTTCCCATAGCCCCGCCTGCGCATCCGCGAGGCGCGCGCGCTGTAGGAGCGACGAGTTCCAGGAGCGCTTCGGTTTGTTCACGCGGCTACTACGTCCGGATCGGGTTTTGTGGGCCGCGCCCGATCTATGTATCTGCGAGAGGTCCGCGATAGAGCAGCTGGTCAGGAAGGGGCACGTACGGGAATTTCGCGTTTACACCTCGTGCGGCCGCATTGCGCTCCTCGTTGCCCGTGCGTAGCTCGGTGAGACCGTTGTCCAGCGCCCATGCGATCTGAGCCGCTTTGAGCGCCTTGGCGATCCCACGACCTCGCCAGGACCGTCGCACGGCAAGCATCTGGTGGTCGCCGATCCCGGCGGGGCGGTCCATCCAACCGAGCTGGCCGTAGCCGATGACGCCACTGCCATGAGTAGCGACGAACGTCGCCTCCGGGATGTACTTCGGACCTGCGAGCGCCCGCTCCTCGAACTCTGCGAAGGAGCCTGGGCTCATGGGGGTGTCGCCGTCGTAGGGGATGTCGGCCATCGCCTCGCACGCCGTCTCCCACACGCCTCGCGCGAGCTCCGGGTGCTCCGCCAGCGTCGTGATCGTGGCGTCCTCCGGCAGCTCGATGGAGGGATGTGGGCAGTCCTCCAGGACGAGGCGCAGGCCGCGAATTCGGCCTACTTCGACAAACCCGTGGCGCTCGGCGAAGGCCACCCCGCCCGAGTCGTCTTCGAAACTGAAGGTTTGGAGCTCGGACCTCTCGAGCGAGCGTGCGTGCTCGGACACCTGGCGGTAGATGGCCGTCCCAATGCCCTTGCCCCGCGCTTCGCGAAGGACAGCGTTGAGTGCGAATGCGGCGGCGCTCTCCTCTTCTCCGGGAAGGAGTCCGCAGGCTCCGATACCGACCGGCTCGCCGTCAAGGAGCGCGAGCCAGTCGCGGAACCTGGGCCAGGTAGCGCGAAAGTGCTGGATCGTCTCAGGCTCGACCACGATCCAGCGCCAGACAGCCTTCCGAATCCTGGCCGCGGCCTCGGTGTCTGTCGCACCTTCGACGATACTGATCATCTGGCGAACGTAGTGCCCGCCGATACGATCGTCAACGCGACGACTCGCCTGGTTTGGCCGCCGTCGTGTGGCCCGCGGCTAGTGGCACTGGAAAGTCCGCGCGCCGGGCTACGTGCAGCGCAACCCCGCTTCCCTAGTGCCGGGGAAGGGACTCGAACCCTTACGCCCCTGAAAAGGGACACCCGATTTTAAGTCGGGCGCGTATCACCAGTTTCGCCACCCCGGCGGGCCCAGAATAGCCGCGGTCCTTTGGGTTATTCACCCGCCCTGAACGCGTAACTGGAAGGAATCTTGGCCGGCGCCTTGCCGACGACGAACGCGATCTCCTGATGCGGCTTGAAGATGAGGGTCGCGGGGTTGCCGGTCTGCAGCTTGCCGTCGAGGTACCACCTCATTCCCGAGTAGCCGCCGATCGAGTGCGAGTCGAGATAGACCGCCCACTCTGAAAAGAACTGGCCGACCGTGAAGTCGCGTGACTTCTGCGCCTCGATGTGGATCACGCCGCGCGCGTCGTGGGTGTGCAGCTCCGTCAGCCAGCCCGCGCCGACATTGATGCCCACGAGCGCCGGAACCTTGACCTTCTTGCCGTTCACGAAGATGTCGATGTGCACGTGAAAGTGGAGGACGAGCCCGTTGTGGCCGCCGAGCGTCGTCAGATCGAGCGGGGCGAGGCGGTCGGCGAGGTAGAGGTACTCGGGCGGCCAGGGCGCCTTCGTCTTGCGGATCCCGGGCAGGGCGTTGTAGTTCGTCGCCGTCGCCTTTGTGGTGCTTCCTCCGCCGCTCGCGACGAGGATCCCCACGACCGCGGCGGCGATCACCGCGGCGGCGAGTGCGCCCCCGATGGCGTAGATCCAGGGCGAGCGCTGAGACCCCCCGGGTGTCCGGCGGGTTTCGCGGCGTTGAGGGGCCTGAACGCGCCTCGGAGGGGGTGGTGTGCGCACTTTCTTCGCCACGGCGCGGCAAGGGTACCCGCCCCCGAGCGCCCGCGACGGAAGTTCGCAACGTGCGCCTTTTTTCACGAGGGACGGCTCTTGACGGCGCCTGTTCAAGCGGCCTATGCTCCTCAAGCCAAGGCCGATGAACCCTCGGGTTCGCCGGCTTTGGCGTTTCTTTTGACACGGGTGAACCCATGGTTCCCTGGCGCTACGGCGGGACGCGGCCCCGCCACCGTGCGCGAGCGGCCGGTCAACCCAGAGGGCTTCATACTGGGGACCTCGAAGCGCGTTCCCAACAAGAAGCGGGAGGCCAAAATGGGACTGCTCGACAGGCTGCTCGGCCGTAGCAAGAAGGCGGCCGGAGATGTCATGGGTGACGCATCGATGCGTCGCGAGGGCGCTGCGCAGGAACGCGAAGGCGCGGCGGAAGACCGCGCTGCCAAGCACGAAGAGATGGCGCAAGAACAGCGCAACCAGGCCGCAGAGGCCCACGCGGAGCGCGAGAACACCTAAGAGACAGCGGTGGGGCGGGCCTCGGTCCGCCCCACCTCGTTCCGTCCGACCGCCGCTCTACCGTTTGTCGGCTCGTGACAGACGTGATCCTGATCCTCCTGCTCGGCGTGGGGCTCGCCGCCGCCCTCGCCTGGCTGGCGCGCGCGCTCCGAGACCTGCGAACCGACTGGAGTTCGCAGCTGTCCGAGCGGAACGCCGAGGTCGATCGACGGCTCGTCGGAGTCACCGAGACCATGGACCGTCGGCTCGGCGAGCTGGACACGAAGGTCGACCGCCGGCTCGAGAGCGCGTCGCAGACCACCAACAAGATCCACGAGCGCCTCGGCAAGGTGGACGAGGCCACGACGCAGATGCTCGAGCGGGCCAAGGATCTCGCGCGGCTGGAGCAGGCTCTTCGACCGCCGAAGGCGCGCGGGGGTTTCGGCGAGCTCCTGCTCGAGAACCTTCTGCGCGACCGGCTGCCGCCTTCGGCCTACGAGATGCAGTACACGTTCGACTCCGGCGAGCGCGTCGACGCGATCGTGCGCGCGGACCGGACGATCCCCGTCGACTCGAAGTTCCCGCTCGACAACTACATCCGGCTCGTCGACGCCGAGACCGACGACGAGCGGCAGCTGGCCGAGCGGCAGTTCGGCCGCGACGTCAAGCAGCACATAGACGCAATCGCGGGCAAGTACATCCGCCCCGACGAGGGGACCTATGACTTCGCCTTCATGTACATCCCGGTCGAAGGGGTCTACTACGAGCTCGCGTGCGGGAAGACCGGAGCCCTGCTCTCGTACGCGCACGAGCGGCGCGTCTTCCCCGTTTCGCCGACCACGTTCACGGCCTACCTGCAGGTGATCGCACTCGGCCTCCGCGGGATGCAGATCGAGGAGCACGCGCACGAGGTCATGGCGTACGTGGCGGATCTCCGGCGCGACTTCGACCGTTTCGCCGACGACTTCGACAAGGTCGGCACGCATCTCGGGCATGCGCAGTCCAAGTACCACGAGGCGGGCAAGCGCCTCGACAAGTTCGGGACGAAGCTCGAGCGTGCGGTCGAGGAACAGGAAGAGCTCGAGGGCGAGACCGTGCTCGAGCTACCGGGCGTCGCCGCCGACGCCGCCTAGCACTGCAACCTAGAAGCGCAGCAGCGCTCCGATCCCTTCGACCGGCGCGAGGTCCTGGTGGTGACGGATCGCCCACACGGCGCCCCCGTTGGCAAGCGTCTGGTGCACTGCCAGGTCGAGGCCTGCGTCGGTCGGCTCGAGCTGGGTCCCGTCGAGCGGGCAGCTCCCCTCGGAAACCGCGGCGCGACCACACGCGGGGCAACGGAACGCAGGCCGGTCGGCCCCTTCCTGGAAAAGGAGCAGCTCGACCCGCGCATCCGACGCCGCTTCGAGCGTCTGCTCCCACCCTGAAGCGGCCCGCGCGTTGCGGCCGGCTTCCTCGCGCCAGCGCTCGATCACCTCGGCCTCGTCCTTCGACTCCGCCTCCTCGAGGACCGGTGTCACGGCCTGGAGGATCTCCGCCGGGCCGGCCTGCGCCTGTGCGGGCGCCCACCCCACCAACGCCGCGCGCACCTCGGCCGAGAGCGCGTCTTTGAACTCCGACCGCATCTCCTCCGAACAGACGAGCACAACCTTCGGCGACTGGAGCCGGCGCTTGCTCCGATCGAGCTCCTGCGCGAGTCCCTTGAGGTGTTCCTGGACGAGCTTCTCGATGTGGCGCTGGTACCGGCCCTGCGACCACCCGCCCTGGTCGTGCTGCCCGGGCTGTTCGTCGTAGTGCTCGGCGATCTCCTCGAGCCGGCCCGCGCGCAGCCGGTAGAGCTGTCCCTGCTCACGCCCGACGACGGCGACGATCGTCCCGTCCCCGCGGCTCACGAGCGGGACGAGCGGCGCAAGGTAGAAATCGCGGCCGACCTTCGCACTGTCGCGGACAGGCTGCGGCAGGGGGAGCGTCCGCCAGAAGTTGTCGAGCCCCGCCGCGAAGACCGCCAGCCCCTGGGAGCCGTCGCGCTCGAAGTCGTCGTCGAACCAGGTCGCAATCCGCTCGAAGTCCGCCTTCAGGGCGGAGCGCTGCTCGTGGGTGAGGTCGGTCCTGTCCGTCTTGTCAGCCGCGTTCAGCATGGAGTTCATCCGCGTCTGGGCGTCCCCGGCCGTCGGGACGTCGGATGGATCGAGGTTCAGGCAAAGGCTGATCGCGCAGCCCTTCTCCGCTCGGAAGCCAGCCAGCTCCCGCAGGAGCGACCACGTCACCGTTCCAGCCATCGCCCGCCCCTACGTACCATGCGCGCGCGGATTCTATGCATCGACAGGCCCCCGAGGCCGCCCGACCTCGGAAGGTTCGGCCGACCGAAATCGTTTAATAAAGAGAAACAGGGAACCATTGGAGGACCATGACTGACAACGACGTTCGCGAGGTGATCATCATCGGAGGGGGCCCGGCGGGCTACACCGCCGCCCTTTACGCTGCCCGCGCGAATCTGAAGCCGCTCGTGATCGAGGGCTTCAACTGGGGCGGCCAGCTGATGATCACGAGCGATGTTGAGAACTACCCCGGGTACGCCGACGGTGTCCTGGGCCCCGAGATGATGCAGGAGTTCCGCCGCCAGGCCGAGCGGTTCGGGACCGACTTCATCACGGACGACGTGACCAAGGTCGACTTCACCGAGCGCCCCCACCGGGTGTGGGTCGGCGACGAGGAGTACCGCGCCGAGACCGTGATCGTGGCCACTGGGGCCACCGCCCGCCAGCTCGGGCTCGAGTCCGAGCGCCGGCTCCAGGGCCGCGGCGTCTCGTACTGCGCGACCTGCGACGCCGCCTTCTTCCCGCAGAAGCACGTGGTGGTCGTCGGAGGCGGCGATTCCGCGATGGAGGAGGCAACCTTCCTCGCCCGCTTCGCAGCCAAGGTGACGATCGTGCACCGGCGCGACGAGTTCCGCGCCTCGCAGATCATGGAGGATCGTGCGCGTGGGAACGACAAGATCGACTGGGTCACCAACGCGGTCGTAGACGCGGTGCTCGGAGACGACCGCGTGACCGGCGTGCGCCTGCGCGACGTCAACACCGACGAGACGTGGGAGCTCGATGCGGACGGCGTCTTCGCGGCGATCGGCCACGATCCCAACACGGCTCTCTTTCTCGACCAGCTCGAGCACGACGAAGCCGGCTATCTGATCACGAGGGCGCATTCGACGGAGACCAACGTTCCTGGAGTCTTCGCCGTCGGCGATGTGCAGGATCACGTGTATCGCCAGGCGGTCACCGCGGCCGGGTCGGGCTGTATGGGTGCGCTCGACGCGGAGAAGTATCTCGCCGCGCTGCAAGGGCACTTGATGGCCGCCGAAGCAGCACCCCGCTCCTAGCTCGCACTAGCCGACACCGCCGCTAGCCTCGGCCGATGGCCGAATGGATCGACCTGATCGATCCGACCCCGGAGGAGCTGCGCGAGAAGCTCCCGCGGGAGCTGTACGAGACGGCGCTCGACCGCTTGCTTGCGCCGGCAGAGCACACCGACGAGCCGCGGCCGACGCTGCAAGGGCACGGCGGCTACATCTTCGGCATCTTCCTCGTCGCAGTTGCCGTCCCCGAGGAGGATCGGATCTTCTACCAGGAGGTCGACGTCGTCGTCACGCACGACGTCCTCGTCACGGTGAGCAAGACGCCTCCGGGCGAGCACTTCTACGACCCGCGCCCGGCGCGCGAATCGTGCCGCCCGGAGGACAGCGCGGGGATGATGTTCTACCGGCTCGTCGACGACATCGCCGAGCGGTATCTCGACCTGGTCGATCAGCTCGACGAGGAGATCGACGAGCTCGAGGACAGCGTCGAGACCGCCCCTGCCCTTCAGACTCGCGACCGGCTGAGCGAGCTTCGCCACGACCTCCTGCACATCCGCCGCACACTGTCCCCGACCCGCGACGCCATCCGGCGAGTCGTCGACAACGTCGTCGAGGTGGAGGAGGGCGAGGAAGTGTTCCCCCACGACGTCGAGGTGGCCTTCAACAGCGCCTACGACAAGCTTCTCCGCGCGTTCGACGGTCTCGAGCTCTCACGCGACCTCATCGCAAGCGTCCGTGACTACCTGCAGGCCAAGATCGCCAACGACCAGAACGAGGTGATGAAGAAGCTGACGGTGATCGCATCGGTCCTGCTGCTGCCGACCTTCATCGTCGGGCTCTACGGCCAGAACTTCAAGCACCACTTCCCTGAGCTCGGCTGGCAATGGGGGTACGCCTGGTCCTGGAGCCTGATCGTCGTCACCACGATCGCGCAGCTGGTCTTCTTCAGGAGGCGTAACTGGATCTAGCCCCGCTACCTTGAACGGGTGCCGTACTTCATCTGTCCCAACTGCAAGCAGCGCTCGATCGACCACGACCGGCTCCAGGAGATCGACAACGTCCCGGTGGCCTGCGATCGGTGCGGCTTCGGCTTTCTCTTCGAGCTGATGGACGACTACTACCCGGCTCCCAACACCGGGTTCGTGGTCTGCGACAAGGACGGACGGATCATCGCGAGCGGCCGGGGGGTCTTCGAGCTCTCGGGCTTCCGGGAACAGGAGCTGCTCGGAGCCAATCTCGTGGAGCGCTTCGGCCTCAACGGGTTCGAGAACCAGAACCCCGCTGCCCTCGCGCTCGAGTGGGGCGTGCGGCGGCTGGGCGAGCGGATGGAGATGCGGACCCGGGCAGGCCAGCGGAAAGCGGTGACCGCCGACTTCTTCCCCGCCTACGACGACGACGGCGGACTGCTCGTCGCGATCACACCGCGAAGCTGACGTACGCGGTCGTCAAGTAAGGGAAGTCGACGCGGCCGCCAAGCCGCTCAGCCACACGACGGAGCTTGGCCTCGAGCTCGCGGCGAGCCGCCGGTGGGGCCGCGGCGACGAAGCTGACCGAGGCGATGCGCTCGGCAAGCAGGCCCGCGTCCAGCTGCTGAACGAACGAGAAGTGCCGCTCTTCGAGCGGGCCGAAGAGCTCGCTCTCCGCGAGCTGCTGGGACCACTCCTCTGAAGGCACGTTGTTCGGCGGAACGAAGGGCGCGATCAGCTTCCCGATCTCCTGATGAAGGGGGGCGTCCGGGTCGCGAGCGTTCCAAACGAGCGCCACCCCGCCACGTGCGCGGAGCACCCGGTGGAGCTCGGGAAGCGCCACGTCGTGCCGGAACCAGTGGAAGGCCTGTCCGACCGTGATCGCGTCCACACTGCCGTCGGGAAGCGGGATGTCCTCGGCCGAGCCGCGCAGCGCTTCGGCTCCGAGCACCGCGCGCTCCAGCTCCGCACGCATTGCGTCCCCCGGCTCGACTGCGATGACGCGAGCGCCCTTCTCTAGGAGAGCACGGGTGAGTTTGCCGGTGCCGGCGCCGAGGTCGAGCACTGTGCGGCCCGGCCGCAGGTCGAGCCGATCGGCGATCCAGGCCACGGCCTCGGGCGGATAGCCCGGCCGGGCTCGCTCGTAGACGTCGGCGACGAGTTCGAAGCTGCGTGACTCCGGATGCTGGAGCTCAGACACGTGACGACGGGCAGATGTCGTTCAGGACGCACTCCTCGCAACGCGGCAGACGCGCGAGGCAGACTCGCCGCCCATGCCAGATCAGCAGGTGCGGAAAGCGGCCCCAGTCTTCGCGCGGCACGAGCTTGATCAGGTCGCGCTCGATCTTGACCGGATCCTCCTGTTTGGTGAGACCGAGCCGTTGCGAGAGCCGGCGCACATGTGTGTCGACCACGATGCCCTGGGGTTCTCCGAGCTCGGCGGCGACGACGTTCGCCGTCTTGCGGGCAACGCCCGGCAGGTGGACGAGGTCCTCGAGGCGATGGGGGACCTCGCCGTCGAACTCCGTCAACAGCATCGCCATCGTGCCGCGCAACGACTTCGCTTTCTGGCGGTAGAAGCCGGTCGCGAAAATGTCGCGCTCGAGCTCCTCGGGCGGAACAGCGAGGTAGTCCTCCGGCTTGCGGTACTTGACGAACAGCCTCTCCGTCACGCGATTGACGTTCACGTCGGTCGTCTGCGCCGACAGCATCACGGCGACAAGCAGCTCGAGAGGTGAGCGCGACTTGAGCGCGATCGTCGCGTCGGGGTGCGCGGCGGCGAGCCGGTCGATGATCTCACGGATTCGGCCACGCTTCGGTCCGACGCGCCGGCGCGCCTCCTTGACGAAGCTTCTGGGCACTACGAGACGGTAGCGAGTGCGTGCTCGGCGTAGCCCGCCGAGCGCAGGCGCGGGCCCGCGCAGATCACGTCGAGTGCCGGACAGCCGGCGCAGATGAACTCGCTCGGCGTCGGACGAAACTCGCCGGCGTTGATCCGCGCAATCGCCTCGCTCAGCTCGCCCACGAGCTCGGAGAGCCGACCGACACGGAACACTGTCGAGACGACCGCGTCCGGGCGTTCGAGGAAGTGGTAGACGACCTCGACCTCCTGCGCGCCGGCGCGGAAACAGGCGAGCGCGTAGACGAGGCGCTGCAGCCGGTAGTCGTGCTCGACGATCTCCTCGGGCGTGCCCTCTGCCAGCGAGTTCGTCTTGTAGTCGACGACGACTGCGCGCTCACCCTCGAGCTGGAGCACGTCGAGCCGTCCGTGCAGCAGTACACCGTCGTGCTCGAATGCGAACGGCCGCTCGGGTTGCGCGCCCGGCAGCGTCGCCACGCGTCGCGCGAGCTCCGAATCGCAGTACGAGCGGACGAACCCGCCGATTCGCTCCAGCTCGTCGTCGTTCACGCGCGGATACCAGGCGCGCACGCGCGCGACGAGATCGTCGGGCGGGAGCGGCTGTTCCAGGCTCACCACCTCGAGCAGGCGATGGACGGCGTCGCCGATCTCGGTCGCGGCCAGCCCGGGCGTGCCAGTCACGGCGCGCCGTTCGTCGGTCGGCCTCATGCCAACGACACGTTCGGCGTAGTAGCGGTACGAGCAACGGTCGAACAGCGCGAGCGCACTGAACGACAGGCGCCTGACGCGATGAACCGGCGGCTTGGGAATTTCGACAAGCGGCTGCAGCGCCGGCACGAGCGCGGGCAACACGCCCGCACCGCCCTCGTCGAAAAGCGCGAGCTGTCCGTCTTCTGCAGGCGCCTCGGCGGTGACTTCCGGCTCTGTCGTGAAGCGGTCGACGCGCAGGATCACGCGTGCACCTCCACGCTCGAGCTCCACGGGCTCGCCGTCCGCGCGCTCGATCTCCTCCTTCGCATCGAGACGGCCGAGCACCCAGCCGATCGGCGTGGTGTCGTCAGCCGTCCGGTCGGGATCGATCGAGCCCGAGATGATCAGGCGGTCGATCGCGCGCGTCATGGCAACGTAGTAAAGGCGCAGTCGCTCCGCACGGTCCTCCGCCTTTCGTGCTTCCTGGACGGCGTCGTACGCATACGCGCCGCGCGGCTTACTCGTGATCGGGTCGGCGACGCGGAAGCCGAAGCGGCCGTCGGAGAGAGCAAGGATCTCGTGAGACGCGGGCGGCGCCTTGTCGCGGCCCGCGTCCGCCACGACGACGACCTTGAACTCGAGGCCCTTCGCTGCATGGATCGTCAGCAGCCGCACGGCGTCTCCGCCTTCCTCTTCCGCCACCGCTTCCAACTCTCGCGCGCCCACAGCCTCCTGGTCGCGGACGAACCGCACGAAACCTTCCACGTCGGGGCCGCGCAGCTCCTCGTACGAGCGCGCGAGCCGCGCGAGCTTGCGCAGGTTCGCGTAGCGGCGCCGGCCGTCCCAGCGCGCGAGCACTGCGAGGTCGTAGTCATGCTCCGAGATGATCCGCTCGCACAACCGCTCGAGCGAGAGGCGCGCCAAAGCGCCGGTCAGGCGGTCGTAGCGCTGGCGGAATGCGCGCAGGAGCTGGGCGTCGCGCTCTGGGAACGTTTCCGGCAGCTCGCGCTCGAGCGCGACGAACAGCGGCCGCTTCGGCGCCGCGCGCCGCAAGAGGACGAGCCCGTCGTTCGAGACGCCGACGAACGGGGACGCGAGCACGCTTACTAGCGCTTCGTCGTCGTACCTGTTCCGGAGGAGGCGCAGGTACGCGAGCAGGTCGACCACCTGCTGCTGGCCGAAGTACCCGCGTCCCGTGCTGCGGTAGGTCGTAACGCCGAGCGCGCGCAACTCCTCCTCGTACCACTCGGCGTCCGTCCCGGCCGCGAACAGCAGAACGATCTCCCCAGGAGCGGCGTCGCCGGCGGCGATCAGGTCCCGGATGCGCCGGGCGATCGCGCGGGCCTCCCCACGCCGCCAGTGCACATCGGTTCCGGAGTACGTCGATTTGTCCGTCACGAGCAGCTCGACCGGAGCGCCGAAGACCGGATCGGGGAAGTCGCCGGACGCTGCCAGCGGCTGGAACTCGTCGCCGAAGTCCGCACCGAAGAGGTGGTTGACGACGGCCAGCACCTCCGGGCGCGAGCGGTAGTTCATCGTCAGCGGCAGCACGCCGTCGGCAGCCTGCTCGCGGCGCTCGCGGAAGACCTGCACGTCGGCGTGGCGGAAGCCGTAGATCGACTGGAACTCGTCGCCGACGAAGAACCGCTCGTGCTCTCCAGGCCCACCGGAGAGCAGGTCGATCAACTCGCACTGCAGTCGGTTCGTGTCCTGGAACTCGTCGACCATGATCGACCGGAAGCGGAGCTGCTCTTTCTCGCGGATCGTTTCGTCGTCACGCAGGAGGTCACGTGCGCGCAACTGCAGGTCTTCGAAGTCGAGCGCGGATTCGCGGTCCTTGCCCTCCTGGTAGGCGGTGGCGAAACCGGCGAGCAGCTCCTGCAGCAGATCTCGGTCGGCCGCCGCGAGCTCGTCCAGCGCCGTTTGCTCGAGACGGCGGCGCGCCTCCTCGTAGCTTGCGGCCCGTTCCCCCGGCAGCCTCAGATCGCCGAGGTCGAAGAGACGGTCCGCCGTCGCATCGGGCTCGAGATAAGCGAGCGCCTGCCTCGCGGTCTCGCGCTGTGCGTCGCCGGAGCCGTCGTCTTCCGTGAGGCAGCGAGCCGCTTCGCGAAACTCATCGACTCGTGCGGCGAGACTCGGGTGCTCGCCGAGCTCGAGGACGAGTTCGCGGCCGGCCGATCTCAGCGTCTCGTAGACGCCGGTGAGCATGCGACGGAGCCCGTCTGCTCCGTACACGGCGAGCAGCCTCAGGCGGGCCGGGTCGTCGTTTGCGCAGAACGCTGTCAGAGCGGCGGAAAAAGCCTCGCCGCGCAAGACGCGTCCCTGGCTCTCGTCGAGCACGCGAAAGCGCGGGTCGACCCCGGCCGCAAAGGGATGAGACCGGAGCAGGCGGTTGCAGAAGCCGTGAATCGTCGAGATCCACGCACCGTCGAGCTCGCGGGCGAGATCTGGCCGCCCGCGCTCGACGAGCCCTGCGCGGATCCTGCTGCGTAGCTCCCCGGCAGCTTTCTCCGTGTAGGTGATCACGAGAATCGACTCGACGTCGATCCCCTCGTCGCACACTGCTCGCGCGAAGCGCTCGACGAGGACCTTCGTTTTCCCAGTGCCCGCGCCCGCAGAGACGAACACGAGCCCGCGCGCGTCGACTGCTCTTTGTTGTTCCGAATTCAAGGCAACGTCTTTCATCGTCGTCTCCCGAGCGAAGCGAAGGGACTAACTCGTCCCCGCGGAAAATGCGCAGCATTTTTCGCGGTATTCATGCCCGTTTGATGCGGCACATCGATGACAGCTCGCACCACGTCGGGCAGTCGCCGCCCTTCGGATCGTGCTGCACGTCGCCGGTGCGAATCCGTTCGATGATCCCGACAGCGAGCTCGCGCGCTCCTTCGACCTTGCCCCAGAACTCCTCCTCCGGGAGATAGTCGTTCTTCGCGAAACCGGGGATGCCATCCTCGCGCGCCTCTGCGCGCAGCAGTCCGCGCGCCTTGCGCTCGCCGGAGAGCGGGCGATAGAGGCCGCCCAGCGGCTCGACGCCGACGAGGTCGCGCAGCACGAGCATGTAAAGCGGAATCTGCAGCCGCTTCTCGGACTCGATTTGCTGCGCGGAGTGCGCGTACTTCCCCGCCTTGTAGTCCTGGACGACCCCGCGCGCGCTGAACGGGTCGACGTCGATGCGGTCGATCTTTCCCGAGAGGGTCATCCCCTCGGCGAGCTCGAGCCCCCGCTGGAGCTCGGGCGCGGAGCGCTCCGATCCGAAGAGCACCTCGAAGCGACGCGGAACGAGCGGCATGTCTGCGGCGGCCTCTTCGCGGACGAACGCCTCGAGATCGCGCCACAGCCCGTAGCGAAGCTCACGCTCCTGCAGATCGGTGAGCTCGAGCCGGACACCCTCCACCGCGTGGTCCAGGCAGTGCCGCAGGAAGGCGACCGCGTCCTCGACCCGATCCCTTTCGACCCGATCCGCGCCGAGCTCCTTCGGCAGCCCGGAATAGAACTTGAACAGCGCCTGGTGCGCGACCGATCCGCGTAGTCGTGCATCGACCCGCGCATCGATGCTCTTCGGATCGATCAGACGCTCGAGGAACCAGATCGAGGAGCAGTCCGCGAACCGCTCCAACTCGGTGACGCCGAAGGTCGACTTCGCCGCCAACTCGGCCAGGACCTGCGGATGCGTCAGCCGTGTCGGCCGGTCGAACGCGCGCAGGGCGCGCGCGAGCCGCCGGTCCCAGCCGTTCGCCGTCGCGATCGCGTCGGCCGTCACGCTGTCATCGGCGGCACGAATGGCGACCGCCCGCAGGCGTTCCCGGTCGGTGGGTGCGTCTTCCAATGGCCACGTGAGCGCGGACAGCGGGCGGCGTCGCGTCCACCGCGCAACGTCGTCTTTCGGGAACACAGCCTGCACCTCGTCCCAGAACGGGCTCGGCTCCCGCGGGCTCCCTTCGTCGGTTGCGGCCTCGCGGACGAGGTACAGCCGCCTGCTCGGTCGGGTGCAGGCGGTGTAGAAGAGATAACGGTCCCGCGCGACCTGGTCCGGCCGCGTCAACCGCGCGCGCGAGCGCTCGTCGAGCTCGCGGCGCGCCTCGTCGCCCAGGAACGGGGACTCGTGACCACGGCGTGGCAGGCTCCCCTCCTCGAGGCCGAGGAGGAACACCACTTCGAACCGGCGCGTGCGGGCGCGGAGAAGGTCGAGGACGGCGATCCGTCCCGCCTCGCCGGTTGAAGACCGCCGGACCTCCACTCGTTCGACCGCGGAGAAGACTTCTTCGGTCGAGAGAGAACCTTCGAGCTCGCTCCAGCCCCGCAACTCCTCGACGAGGCGGAGCACGGCCTCGTGCGCACGAATGTCCTGGCGCGAGAGCTCCCCGACCGGCGGCGCCTCCAACCCATACGCCGCGCGCAACATGAAGACCGCGAGACCTGCGACCGCATCGAGTGGCGAGGCCGCAGATCGCAAGGCCTCGAGGACGGCCAACGGCTGGCCGTCGCGCAGCCTGATCGTCTCTTCCTCGACACGCTCCGGTGAATCGACGGCCCGGCCGCGCAGACGTCCTTCGAGGAAGTCGACGTTCTGCCGTGTCAGGCTCGAGTAGGGCGAGCGCAGGAAGGCGTAGAGATCGCCGCGGCCGCCGCCGAGCCACGCAAACCGGAGCAGGCTCAGCAGCGCCTGGCCGTACGGCGTTCTGTCGAACCGCGCATAGGCCTCGAGCGCATACGGAACACCGAGCGTGCCGAGCGCCGTCTCGAGCGGCGCCTGCCACCGCTCGAGCGACGGGCAGACGATGCCGATCTGGTCCGCGGCAACGCCGGATCGCAGCAGCAAGAGCAGCTCCTCGCCGACGAGCTCCAGCGCGCCGCGCTTGCCTGCGCTCTCGAAGAAGCGGATGGCGCCGTCGATCGCAGGCGCTTGTGGCGCGGACTCGGCGAAGAGCGTGCGCTCGAGATGCGCTAGCGCGGGCTCCGCAACCTGCTCGAACGCCGCCTGCAGCTCCTCGATGCGGCCGTCTGCGAGACCCGTCAGATCGTCCATGGTGCGGCGGAGCGACGCGAATGCAGCCCGGCCCGGCTCGTACGGCATCGACACGGTGACGTCGCTGCGGCCGGCAAGTGCCTGTAGCAGCGCCCACTCCGCGCCGGTCAGATCCTCGAAGCCGTACGCGAAGACGGGCTCCCCAGCCCACGCGTCGAGCTCCCCGGCAACGCGTTCGGCCGCATGCCGGCGCAGAAGATCGCGGTCCCACATGCCGAGGCGGTCGAGCTCTCCGCGGTACGCGGTGTACAACGCCGCTAGCTCGCCGTCCAGGTCGTTCGGGTCGAGCAATCCGGACTCGAGCTCGCCGACCGTTGCGAGCAGCGCATCCGCGAACCCGCCGAAGCGGGCCGAGCGGCCGAGACCGTTGAGCGACTGACCGGCAAGTGCGCGGCGGACGATGAGAGCCCGCTGCGCCTCGGTGGCAACGGGACGCGACTCGCTGGCGCCGCGCGCGAGCCGCTTGAAAAGATCGTCGAACGTGCCGATCGAGCCGCCGAGGAGGGCGGGCTGGATCGCGAGCAGGTCGCGCTCCACCCGCTCGACGTCCGACCGGTTCGGCACGATCAAGTACGGCTCCCGAGGCAGCACCTCGAGATACCGGTGAAGCAGGAGCGCAACCTTCCCGGCGTTGGCCGGGCCGGTGATGAGGTTCAGACCCAACTGACCTACTCTAGTCGGGCGTTCAGACGACGCCGCTCCGCTCCACGCTAAGAGCGGGGAAAGGCTCTACGCAGCAGTCTTCGGACGGCGGCCGCGTCGTGCGACCGCCTGGCCCGGCATCTTGCCGGCGCACGTGTCGCAGAGATCAGCCTGCTTGGAACCGCGCCTCGCATCCGTGAAATTGATCCGCATCACGGCCCCTTTTGCCTCTTCGACTTCCTTGCCGCAATCGTCGCAGACCAATCTCGTAACACGTGCCACTGATTTCCTCCCTCTCAAGGCGATTGAACTGCGCTTGAGCCTAGCGGAAAGGATCGGGAATCAGGCAGCCGCTCGAGAGTGCTTAATTCGCCAGGAACGGAGCAGGCTCAACAAGGCCTGTTCCTCCGGGTCGAGACCTAAATCACGTGCACCTACCACACGCAAATGGCGAGGACGGAAATCTTCGATCGTTGCCGCGTCGAGATACTGATCGATCACCGCAGGGCTGACGTACGAGTTGCGCGCAACCCCAGGAGCGTTTCCATGTGCTCCGACATGGCCGCGCGCAGGTCCGGCAGGCGCTCGGCAAAGCGAATCAACCGGTCGAACTTCGCCTGCTCCTGTTGCGCCCCTCTTTCCAGGCGGGCGGGATCGCGAAGGATTTGATTCGCTCGAGCTTTTCCTCGTCGACGATGCGATTTCCGCGCGCGTCGACGTAGCGGAACTGGCCGCGCGATCCTTCGCGTCTCCATCCCCCCTTCCTCGGGATGCTCCCCGCTAGTGTCCGGACCCGTGGACGCCAAAACGATCGTCGTGCTCGAAGGTGATGAAACCGGGCAGGAACTGCTGGAGGAAGCGCTGCGCGTCCTCGCGCCGGAGGTGACCGGGCTCGCGCTCGAGTTCCCCCGGTTCGACCTCTCGCTGAGCTCGCGGCGGACCGCCAAAAACAGGGTTGTGCACGAGGCCGCCGAGGCGATCAGAGTGCACGGTCTCGGCCTCAAGGCCGCCACGATCACGCCCGAAGGGCGCGACGACGTGGGCTCCCCGAACCGGATCCTGCGGGAGGAGATCGGCGGGAAGGTGATCGTGCGGACCGGGCGGCGCATTCCGGGCGTGGTGCCGCTCGGCGGCGTACATGCGCCGATCTCGATCGTGCGCATGGCGGTCGGCGACGCGTACGGCGCGAAGGAATGGCGCGAGGGCGCGGGAGACGATGAGGTGGCCTTCCGCACGGAGCGCATCGAGCGGCGCATCTGCCGCGCGGTCGCAGAGTTCTCGTTCCGTCAGGCGGAGCAGGTTGGCGCGAAGGTGTTCGGCGGCCCCAAGTACACGGTGAGCCCGATCTACGAAGGGATGCTGAAGGAGGAGATGGACGCGGCGGCCGAGCGACACCCCGAAGTGCCGTACGAGCCGCAACTCATCGACGCAACCTTCGCCTTGCTGATCGCCTCGGCGGGCGACCCGTTGGTGATTCCGGCGCTCAACCGCGACGGCGACATCCTGTCCGACCTCGTGCTACCGCTCTTCGGCTCGATTGCCGGCTCCGAGTCGCTGGTCGTCGCGTTCGAAGACGACTACGAGCCGAAGGCGCTGATGGCGGAAGCCGCGCACGGAACGGCTCCTTCGCTCCTCGGCAAGAACGTCGCGAATCCGATGGCGATGATCCTCGCCGGCGCTGCGCTCCTCGCGTTCGGAGACGAGCAGGCGCAGCAGGTCGGGCGGGCGATCCGAGAAGCATGTCTGGAGGCCGTCTCGCAGGGGATCCGCACAGCCGACCTCGGCGGACATGCGGGCACGAGCGAGTACACCGACGACGTCATCCGCCGGGTGAAGTCGAAGCTCGAGGTCTGGGCGACGCTCTAGATTGCTGCGGCATCGGCGAGGGCGCCTGCACTCCACGCCTCGAGAAAGGCATGAGCGAACGCGGGATCGAACTGGGTTCCTGCGCAGCGGTCAATCTCATGGAGTGCGCGCATGGTCGGCAATGCTCGGCGGTAGGGACGCGTGGAGGTCATGGCGTCGAAAGCGTCCGCGACCGCCAGCAGCCGTGCTCCCTCCGGAATCTGGGTTCCGCGTCGGCCGGTGGGATAGCCGCCGCCGTCCCAATGCTCGTGGTGATACAGGACGTACGGCAGCGCGTCCCGCGCGGGGCCGATCGGGCTGATCAGCTTCGCGCCCGCGGCCGGGTGCGTCCGGATCTCGGCGAGCTCGTGCGGCAGCAAAGGGCCGCGCTTGTGCAGCAACGCCTCAGAGATCGTGACCTTGCCGATGTCGTGGAGAGGAGCTCCGACCTCGACCGTCCGGAGCTGCCGCTCGTCCCAGCCGAGCCAGCCCGCCAGGCGTCTGGACAGGAAGGTCACGCGCGTGCAATGCGCAGCCGTCGCGGGATCGCGTGCGGCGAGCGCGGAGGCGAGGTCGGCGAGCATCGGCTCGACGTCATTCCAGGCCGCACGGCTTTTCCCTTCACTTCCAGACGCCAGTCACCGGCACGACGTGAGCCGAGTGCCCGAGGAGCGGCAGCCCCCACGCCTGCTCGACGGTCCGCAAGAGGCCGTAGTGACCGGTCAGACCGCTGTAACGGGAGCCCGGCCGAACGGCGGTCCCCAGCGCCAGCGCCGCAGTGTGGCCGCCTCCGCGGGTACTGGTGCTGCCCTCGTCGAAAACGACGAACACGACCGTCTTCGGCAGCTTCAGGAACTTCCCGACCTGGCTCCGGAGCCACGCGTCGCCGACGGAGACCGAGCAGTCGTGCATCGAGTGGCAAAGGTCGGGAACGACGAGCGAGAAGCTGGGCAGCGCCCCCGCCCGGAGATCGGGAGCCAAACGAGTAAGCGGCACGAGCCGCGTACGGCGGGCCGGATCGTCTGCGATGTCGCGGAAATAGGCAAACGGATTGTGCTTCTTTGCGTAGCGGCCCTTGGAGGCGCCGAGGAACCCGGGCGCAGGCAGGCCTTCGGCATAGGTCTTCCACGTCCGGCCCGAAGCCTCGATCGTGTCCGCCAGGCTCTGCATGGCGATGACACAGTCGGTGCAGTCGGTGGTAATCCCCTGCGTCGAGCCCGAGACGAGCGCGAGGTAGTTGGGCAGACTCGGATGCGTCACGCCGTAGTAGCGCGTGAGCTTCGCGTACCGCCGCGCGTAGGAGTTGAACGTCGGCGCGGCACGGTTGCCCAGGACGCTCGTCGTCTCTTTGTTCTCGAAGACGATCACGACGACATGGTCGAACGCGGGCACGGGGCCCGCCGCGGTCGCCCGGCCGGCGAGGAGTGCGCATAACACCAGCAAGCAGACGGCAGGTTTCACGTCTGCTCCGCTCGGCGCCGTACGACGTGCACGGCTGCGATCGCAAGCACGATTACGACGCCGATTGCTATGCCTCCGTACACGCCGTAGCGTGTGATCGCATCAGCGGCGGCCTTGCCGGCGTAGAACGAGACGAGCCCGACAGCAGCTGCCCAGACGATCCCCCCGAGCGCATTCCAAAAGAGAAACCTCCACCACGACATGCGCGTGATCCCAGCCATCCACGCGCCTGTCACGCGAACGCCGCCGAAGAAGCGGGCGAAGAAGACGGCCTTGCCGCCGTGCCTCTCGAAGAACCGCTCGGCGGGCGGCATTACCCGGTCGGCGATCCGTTTGATCCAGGCGTAGCGATAGATCAGCCGGCGGCCAAGCTCGCGGCCGAGCCAGTAGCCGATGTTGTCCCCGACAATGGCCGCCACGGCTGCGACGACGATCACAGCGGTGATCGATAGGTGGCCCTTGGACGCGTAGACGCCTGCTGCGATCAGCGCGGTCTCTCCCGGAACCCAGAGGCCTGCGGACTCGAGGCAGACGATCGCGAACAGGAACCAGAGCCCGTAGTGCACGATGAAATGGGTCAAGGCCGGGCAGGGTACGTAAACTCGCGCCGTGCGAATCGGCGTTCCGCGGGAGGTCGAGCCGGGCGAGCGTCGAGTGGCGCTCGTCCCTGAAGCCGTCTCGAAGCTGGTCGCAGGCGGGTTCGAGGTCGTCGTTGAGCGAGGCGCGGGAGTGGCTGCGTCGTTTCCCGACGAGGCCTACCGCGAGGCCGGTGCAGACCTCGTGGATCAGGCGTGGGACGCCGACGCAGTCGTCAAGGTGCGCAAGCCGACGGCTGATGAAGCGCAACGGTTGCGCAGTGGGCAGGTGCTGATCGGATTCCTCGAGCCGCTCACGGATCCAGCCGGAATCGAAGTGCTGGCGCAGCGCGGCGTGCAGGCGTTTGCGATGGAGTCGATTCCGCGCACCACACGCGCGCAGTCGATGGACGCACTCTCCTCCCAGGCGACCGTTTCCGGCTACAAGGCCGTGCTGCTGGCTGCGGAGCGCCTCCCCCGGTTCTTCCCGATGCTGATGACCGCGGCCGGCACCGTCGCTCCTGCGAAGGTGCTGGTGCTCGGCGCCGGCGTTGCGGGGCTGCAGGCGATCGCGACGGCACGCAGGCTCGGCGCGGTTGTCGCCGGCTTCGACGTGCGGCCGGTCGTGAAGGAACAGGTCGAGAGTCTCGGGGCGACGTTCCTGGAACTCGGCGTGCGCGGTGAGGAAACTGCCGGCGGTTACGCCGGCGAACTGAGCGCGGACAAGCAGAAGAAGCAGCAGGAGGAGCTCGCGGAGCGGATCCCGGACTACGACGTCGTGATCACGACCGCACTCATTCCCGGCCGACCCGCGCCGAAGCTGATCCCTGCGGCGGCGATTGCGCGGATGCGCCCCGGCTCCGTGATCGTCGATCTCGCAGCCGAAGCGGGTGGCAACGCGGAATCGACCGAGCCGGGCGAAATCGTCGAACGGGACGGTGTGACGCTAGTCGGACTGACGAACCTCGCTTCGACGATGTCGTTCCACGCCAGCCAGCTGTACGCCCGCAATGTGAGCGCCCTGCTGCAGCACCTTGCGCCGGAAGGCGAGCTCGCGCTCGACTGGGACGACGAGATCACGGCGGGTGCGTGCGTGACCCGCGAGAAAGTGGCGGCGGCGTGAGCCACGGACTGCTGCTCACCTTCGAGATCACGATTCTCGTGCTCGCGATCTTCCTCGGGTTCGAGGTCATCTCCAAGGTCCCGACGCTGCTGCACACGCCGCTGATGTCGGGTACGAACGCGATCCACGGCATCGTCATCGTCGGCGCGATGCTCGTCGCGGGCCTCGACCACAAGGACACGCTCACCAGCGTGATCGGGCTGGTCGCAGTCGTGCTGGCGTCGGCGAACGTCGTGGGCGGCTTCGTCGTCACCGACCGCATGCTCGAGATGTTCAAGAAGCGGGAGAAGAAGCCGGAACCTTGAGTCGAGAGGTCACGAATCTTCTCTATCTGATCACGATCGTGACGTTCATCCTGGCGTTGCGCTTCCTGTCGAACCCGGCAACTGCACGGCGCGGAAATCAGATCGGCGCGGGCGGGATGCTCGTCGCGATCGTCGTCACGTTCCTGCAGAAGGGCGTCAACAGCTACTGGGAGATCATCGTCGGGATGGTCGTCGGCGGCACGTTCGGCGCGGTCGCGGCGCGCAGGGTGCACATGACCGCCATGCCGCAGATGGTCGCGCTGTTCAACGGCGTCGGCGGCGGCGCCGCTGCGCTCATCTCGCTCGCGGAGTTCCACCTGCACGCCCCTGATCCGGGAATGCTCCAGGGGGACATCAGCTCGTCGATCGTGCTCTCCGCAATCATCGGGAGCATCTCCTTCTCGGGCTCGATGATCGCGTTCGCGAAGCTGCAGGAACTGATCCGCGGGCGGCCGATCACGTACCCGTTGCAGCAGGTCGTCAACGGGCTCCTCTTCGCCGCCATCCTGGCCGCGGGCATTGCGATCGTCGCCGGCGCCGAGCAGCAGTGGCTGATGTGGGCGATCCTCGGCGGCGCGTCCGTCTTCGGAATCCTCTTCGTCCTGCCGATCGGCGGTGCCGACATGCCGGTCGTGATCTCGCTGCTGAACGCCTTCACCGGCCTTGCTGCAGCGGCAACCGGATTCGAGCTGGAGAACAACGTCCTGATCGTGAGCGGCATGCTCGTCGGCGCGTCGGGAACGTTCCTCACGATCATGATGGGCCGGGCGATGAACCGGTCGGTCGCCAACGTGCTCTTCGGTGCGTTCGGCCAGCTCGCTCCCCCTGCCCCGGGTGCCGCCGCCGGCGGGGATGACAGCCAGGTTCGCTCGACAACGGTGGACGACGTGGCCGTGATGCTCGGCTATGCGCACAAGGTCGTCATCGTGCCCGGCTACGGGATGGCGGTCGCCCAGGCGCAGCACGATGTTCGTGCTCTCGCCGATCTCCTGGAAACGCGCGGCGTCGAGGTGTCGTACGCGATCCACCCTGTGGCGGGCCGGATGCCCGGCCACATGAACGTCCTGCTCGCGGAGGCGAACGTGCCCTATCCGCAGCTCAAGGAGATGGAGGAAGCAAACGCGGAGTTCCCGCGCACCGACGTGGCTCTCGTGATCGGCGCGAACGACGTCGTCAATCCCGACGCCCGCAACAACCCCGGCAGTCCGATCTACGGGATGCCCATCCTCAACGTCGACAGTGCGCAGCAGGTCGTCGTCCTGAAGCGGAGCATGAACCCGGGCTTCGCCGGGATCGAGAACCCGCTGTTTCTGAATCCCAAGACCGTGATGCTGTTCGGCGACGCGAAAGAGTCGATCGAGAAGCTCGCCACGGCCGTCAAGCATCTCTGAAACTACGATCCCCGTGGTGATCGCGAAGGTTTTGTTCTGGTCCTCGCTGGGTGCGCTGGCCTGGACCCAGCTCGGCTACCCGCTCTTCGCCGCGGCTCTGGCCCGCCTTCGCGCGCGACCGGTTCTCAAGCGAGACTTCACTCCGTTCGTCAGCTTGATCATCGCCGCCCATGACGAGGAAGACGTCATCGAGCGCCGGCTCGAGAACCTGCTCGCGCTCGACTACCCGCCCGACAAGCTCGAGATCCTGGTCGCGTCCGATGCCTCGGACGACCGCACCGACGAGCTCGTCGAGGCGGTGGCCGCGCGGGAGACTCGGGTGCGCCTACTTCGTTGCCCGCGCGAGGGCAAGGTCGCGGCCCAGAACCGGGCCGTCCGTGAAACCCAGGGTGAGATCCTCGCGTTCTCGGACGCCAACGCCCAGTGGCAGCCCGACGCGCTGCGCAAGCTCGTGCGCAACTACGCCGACGCCGATGTTGCGTACGTGTGCGGCTCGAGCGTCTACGAGGCCCCTGACGGAACGAACCGCGAAGGGACGTACTGGCGCTTCGAGGGGTGGCTGCGCCGCAACGAGTCGGAGCTCGGCTCGATCACAGGCGGGATCGGAGCGATCTACACCGTGCGCCGCTCGGACTATGTCGACGTGGATCCACGCTTCGGCCACGACCTCGCGTTGCCGTACCTGATGGTCCAGCACGGGCGGCGCGCGGTGTACGACCCGGAGGCACTTGCATCGGAGAAGCCGTCGCGCGACATCGAGGACGAGTACCGCCGCAAGGTGCGCATGTTCGAGCACTGCTGGCTGATCGTCCTGCGCGGCAAGATGCTGCGCAGGCTCGGACCGACGTATCTGCTCGAGGTTCTGTCGCACCGCCACCTGCGCTACGCGAGCGGCCTGCTGCACCTCGTCCTGCTCGGCTCGTCGATCGCGCTCGTGCGGGAAGGAGTCGTGTACCAGGTCGTGCTCGGGGCGCAGCTTGGGCTCCTACTCGCGGCCGCCTTCGGCGTCGGGATCGCGCGCTACTACGTCCTCGTCAACTGGGCGACAGTCGTGGCGCTCGTCCGGTATCTGCGGTTCGGCGTACCTGCAGTCTGGGCCAAGGCGGAGGGAACGCGGTGAACCGCGCGCTCGACGCTGCAGCCGCAGGGCTCGGGCTGGCCGCGGCGAGCCCGATCCTTGCGGCGGCAGCGGTCGCGATCAAGCTGGACGACGGCGGGCCCGTCTTTTACCGGCAGCGCCGAGTGGGCTTGAACGGCGAGGAGTTCGAGCTCGTGAAGCTGAGGACGATGGAGGTCGGGGCGGAGCGGAAGGGCGCCGGCTTCGCGGTCAACGAAGGTGATCCGCGCATTACGCGCGCCGGTCGACTGCTGCGGCGGCTCTCGATCGACGAGCTGCCGCAACTCTGGAACATCGTCCGTGGCGACATGAGCCTCGTCGGCCCTCGCCCCACGCTCGCGTACCAGGTCGAGCGCTATACGCCGCGGCAGCGGCGCCGACTCGAAGTGAGGCCCGGCATCACCGGCTGGGCGCAGGTCCAGGGCCGCGCGCGCCTGCCGTGGGACGAGCGGATCGAGCTGGACGTCTGGTACGTCGAACATCGCTCCCCCTGGCTCGACCTGAAGATCATCGTGCGCACACCACGTGCGCTCTTCGCGGGAACGTACAAGGGTGATACGGGAGGGTGGTCGCGTTGATCCCGTTCTTCAACGGGGCGCAGGTACGCGAGGCAGTCTCGCCCGAGCGTGCGCTCGGCGCGGTGCGCGCGGCGTTCATCGCGTACGCGCGCGGCGAGTGGACGATGCCGCCGAAGGTCTACGTGCCCGCCTATCCGGAGGGCGACTTTCGCGCCATGCCGGCGTTGGGCGCGGGTCACGCGCTGCTGAAGTGGGTGACGTCATTCCCCGGCAATCCCGCCAAGGGACTCCCGACCGTCACCGGGCTCGTCCTGCTCTCCGATGCGACGAACGGGATGCCGAAGGCTGTGCTCGACGCGGGCGCGGTGACCGCTCTGCGCACGGGCGCCGCCGCCGTTCTCGCTGCCGAGACACTCGGTCGAGCGGATGCCGATACTGCGGCGATCATCGGGGCCGGCGTGAACGGCGAAGCCGCGGCCCAAACGTTCATCGCGCGTGGCCGCCGCGTGCAGCTGTGGGACATCGACCGCGCCCGGACCGAGGCGGTGGCGGAGCGGATCGGAGCAGAAGTCGCGCCGGGTCGAGACGAAGCGCTCGCGGCCGATTTACTCGTCACGGTCACACCCGGCCGCAACATCCTGCTGGAGGAAGGCTCACTTCATCCCGGCCAGCACGCAAGCCTGATGGGAGCAGACGGCCCGGGCAAGGCGGAGATCGCCGTCGAAGAGCTCGCACGAGTGCGTGTCTTTTGCGACGACTGGGAGCAGGGCGTGACAAATGGAACACCAGGCCGCGGCCGCATCTACGCTGACGACTGGGAGCAAGCTTCCCACAACGGAGATCTCGCGCGCGCGGTCGAGGCGGCTGTGCTCACGCGCGACGACGTGTCGCAGCTCGGTGACGTTCTCATCCGTACAGCCGAGGGGCGGCATTCCAACCGCGACATCACGATCTTCGATTCGACAGGCCTGGCGATCCAGGACCTCGCGATCGCGCTCGCCGCGATGGAGCAGGCCGAAGAGCTCGACCTGCCGAACTTCGACCTTTAGAAGCGCAGGTCGTTTCTACCGACTCATGCGGAGGATGCGGCGCTGCTTGGGCGTCCAGTGCTGGCCAGGCTGGCCAGCCAACTGAAGAGGAACTCGAGAAGCTCCCCGCCGAGTGTCCGTCACCTGAGGGGCGGGAGCTGTCACCGCTCTCCCTCGCGCGCGCGTGTAACCACTAAGCGAGCGGTTGTCTTAAGCACGCCTCGACGGCGTTTCGGGGGTCTTCAGCCTGGTGGTTCCTCGCCGGCGGGTTCTCCCCACTCTGCTGGCGGGAAGTCGGGGACCTCGAAGGCAGCGTCGAGATTGGGCGGGAGCTCCCCGGTGAGTAGGGCGCGAAGGTTCGGGCCGAAGGAGATCTCGAGCACGGCCCCCGGGGGCGGGTGCTCGCCCAATACATCCCGGATCGCGCGCTCGGCGTCGAACAGGGGACAGACAGAACAGCGCGGCAAGATTCCCTAGAAGAAGCGGAATCGGCAGGCGCCATAAGACTTGAGCTGGGAGGAGGCACACCAAGCCATCTCCTTGGCGTGGTAGGCGGAGACTGGCTCATCCCCCTCCCACACCTCGGTCGCGCGCCAGTGGCGAACCCGCTCCAACAGGCGGGCCAGGCCGGTGTAGGCGGCGGAGTCCGTGCCCAAGAGGAACCGCGCCCGGTACTTGCCGGGCTCGACCTCGCTGCACTCGCGGGCCACCCGACACGCCTCGCCCACGGCCTTCCCGAACCGCTTCGACCGCGACGGGCCGAATTCCACCGTTATCAGACGTTCCACCCAGGAACTCTAAGACACCGGGAGCGATGGTTCGTGTCCGCAGAAGAGCCGGCAAGCGACACGCAACCGACGCGCCGGTGGACGAGGCGGGTTGAGCTTCGAGCCAGTTCGTGATGTTGATCGCGCACGGTGTGACGTTGACTGAGGTGACTGATTGAGGCGAAGACTGGCAGAGTCGTGCACGCGGCCTACACTGAGAACGGACGTGATCGCGAAGGAGGTAACGGATGGAAACCCGCTTTGCGGATTGGAGTGACGAGCGGCTTCAGCGCGAATGGGATCGGGATGACAAGTCCGACCTCGCCTGGACGGTCGCGCTCGCAGACGAGTTGCATCGGCGCGGCTTTCCGGTGTGGTATCCGGACGGCAGGCCGGTGAGCTTCATCGAAGACGACTGGTCCGACGACTTTCCGCTCGTCTGGACAGACGGTTGGTTTAGTACAGCGGCTTGAAGCGCGCTTTCAAACCTGGCGGCCCCCACAAGGACGGCCCGCCCGCGTTTAAGCCATGACCCTAGGTGCGCGTCTCTCAGAGCATCTTGTCGCTCTTCCGCCAGAAGGCGACAGGGTTGGCCGTGGAAAGGGCAGTACTTGCATTTCCTTGGATGCCTCATGCGCGCACGCGTGCGGGGAACATCTCGCGTCGGATTGGAAGAGGGCTGCGTCCGCGCGGACGTCGGACTGAGGGAGAGCGTGTCCGGCTCCGCCGCAGACACGACGGGCGCAGCCGAATCTGATTCGTCAGCCGCGCTCGAGCAGTTCGATTGAGGTGCCGACCCGTCGACCCCCTCCTTACCATGCGATCCAAACCGCAACCGGTGGCAGGCGGTGGCAACGGTTTCGAGCTAATCAAGCCGTTTCTGCGCCTCAGGCGACGCCAACCTTTGCGACCGGTTGCGCCCCCTCTGTTCCATAACTGTTCCATCCCAATCGGGCGCAAACGGGCGGTTTGGAGCTGAACCTAGGCGGTGGCGCTGACTGATCACCGCGATGAACCTCTGCCGGCGTGGTGGTTCGGGCGATTTGGACCGCCGCGACGCAGTGACGCCGGGAGCTCGGTCCTGGTTCAGCGGTCAATGACCGTTGACCGGCGCGCCATGCACGTCGGACGTAGAACCGATGCATCCGCACGAGTATCCTTGTTCGTAGGCGCCTCCCTCATCCGTGCCCGCGCCGACCCGTAGCGGTTGCGCCTGAGAGGTTCCGCCCATTTCCGACGGCAGCCGCGGGTCAGAGAGGAGCAGATGTGGCTACGTCCGGGGCTCTCTTGGCGGGCACGGACTCTCCTCGGAAACGCTACCGGCATCAACACGGCCTTCAAAGGATGAGATGGCTTCGACGTGCGCTTTGGCTATTCGCCTTTGCCGCCGGCGCCACTGCCGTAGCGATGACCGTCTCCGACAGCGGCCTCGATGGTGTCGACACGACGAGGGTTCTCAGCGTGCTCGTCGGCTGGGCTTTCGCCGGAAGCGGACTCTACGCGTGGGGACGGCGGCCGGAGAACCGGCTCGGCCCGCTCATGACGCTGGTCGGGTGCGGCTATCTGGTCTGGCAAATCCTTATCCAGGCGCATTCGTCGCCTCTATTCACGTCCGGAATCTGGCTCGCCGACGCGTGGGTCGTCGTCTTCGTTCTGTTTCTCCTCTCGTTTCCGCACGGACGGCTCAAGTCCAAGTTCGATCTCGTCGTCATCGCGATGTTCGCGATCATGGCGTTGCCATTAGAGCTCCTCTGGTTGCTCTTCTTCGATCCGGGTGGGAGCAGTGAGAACGTGCTGCTGGTCTGGTCGAACGCCAGTGTTGCGGGCGATGTCGACTCGGCCCAGCGCGCACTCGTCGTGACCGCCTCGGTCGTCCTGGCCGTGACGCTGTCGAGGCGCTGGATCGTCGCAAGCCCCCCTCTTCGACGCGCACTCGTCCCCGTGCTCGTCGGTTCGGCAGCCATCCTGCTGGCATCGGTCCTGGTCGCTCTCGACAAGTTCCAGGTCGAGTTCGAGACGGCGAGGTGGCTCGTGCTCGGGGCCTACATCGCGATTCCTCTGGTGGTCCTGGCGGGCATCCTACGCTCCCGTCTTGCGCGTTCGACGGTCGGAGAACTCTTCGTCGAGCTGCGAAAGGATCCAGCGCCGGCCGATCTCCGGGACGTCCTCGCGGGTGCCCTGCGCGATCCATCGTTGACACTTGCGTACTGGCTGCCCGAGTTCGGGAGTTACGCCGATCACGAAGGCCGGCCCGTCGAGTTACCGAGCCCCGGTGGCCGGCAGAGGATGACGCCGATCGACCGGGATGGGGCGCGCGTCGCGGCGCTGCTGCACGATCCGGCGCTGGCCGATGAACCCGAGCTGCTCGATGCCGTCACCGCAGCGGCGGGAATCGCCATCGAAAACGGACGACTGCACGCCGAGCTGAAAGCGCGGCTTGAAGAGCTACGAGGATCGCGCTCCCGTGTGATCGAGGCGGGGCAGAAGGAGCGGCAGCGATTGGAGCGCAACCTGCACGACGGGGCGCAGCAGCGGCTAGTCGCACTCTCGCTCGAACTAAGCGTGCTCGAAGAGCAGCTGGAAGGCGATCCGGACGCGAGCGCGCGGCTCAGTCTCGCGCGCCGTGAGATCGCGGCCTCCCTCGGGGAGCTTCGTGAGGTCGCGCACGGGATCCATCCCGCCGTCGTCAGCGGACACGGGCTCGAAGTCGCGCTCGAGCAACTCGTCGCTCGCGCCGCGGTTCCGATACGCCTTACGGTAGAAGTCGACGAACGTTTGCCCGAGCAGCTCGAGGTGGCGGCGTACTACCTCGTGTCGGAGAGTCTCGCGAACCTCGGCAAGTACGCCCAGGCGTCGTCCGCAAGAGTCGAGGTCAGTCGCAGCGACGAACAGCTTCTCGTCGAAGTTGTCGACGACGGCATCGGTGGCGCCGACACGGAGCGCGGCTCAGGCCTGCGCGGGCTCGCGGACCGTGTTGAGGCGTTAGGCGGTCGGCTGCGAGTGTGGAGTCCTGTCGGCGGCGGCACGCGCGTGAAAGCGGAAATCCCGTGCGCGCCGTGATCGCGGAGGACAGCGTGCTTCTACGCGAAGGAGCCGCGCGCGTCTTGGGCGATGCCGGATTCGAGGTCGTCGGGACCTGCGAGACCGCCGACGAATTACTACTGAAAGTCCGCAGCTACACGCCTGACGTGGCGATCGTCGATATCCGGCTTCCCCCGACGCACAACGACGAGGGCCTCCGGGCAGCGCTCGAGATCCGCGCCAGCCATCCGTCGGTGGGCGTGCTGGTCCTCTCCCAGTATGTCGGCGGCCGCCGCGGTGCGTCATGCTTCGAAAACGATTCGCCCGCCCGTCGGCTACACGGACGCGCTCAAGATTCAGCAGATGGTTCTCTACGGGGAGATGGGTTCGCCCTCCGAGTACGAGGAGGACCACTTCATCCCGCTCGAACTCGGCGGCGCACCGAAGAATCCAAAGAACCTGTGGCCTGAGCCGCACTCGCAATCGAAGCTTTCAGACCCGCTCGAAACCCAGCTCAAGCGGAAAGTCTGCAAGGGCGTCATGAAGCTCAAGAAGGCGCGCGCCGCAATTCGGCTGTTCAAGAACACGGAGGGCTAGTGCAGGTCTAGGCGCTCACCAGCTTCGCAGCTACTCCACGAAACGCTGGACCTCTTCCTGACGCGGGAAGCTGCCGAGACAGAGCTGCGCGAGATCCTCCTGGACGAGCCGGACTGGAAAGACGTACTGCGCGTCGTGCCGATCGCGCTTGACGGGCGGGAGTTGTCTGCGGACCAAATTCGACGTCTTAGCCGTGGCAAACCGCTTCCGTCATAGCGAGCGGCAATTTACAACGCGACTCGGCAAGAGCTGGCCCCGTCATCAATCAAAACGCCCTCGTTGGCGCCCCTCACCGGCGACGTACACTCGACGGTATGCCCGAAGAGAAGCGACCCGACATCCGCCCACAGCTCCGCGAGTACCTCGCGTGGTACGAAGAGGTGTTAGCGCGGGTCGAGTCGGGGGCCGTCGTCGCGCCAGGAGAACAAGAGCGCCTCACCGAAGAGGCGTCAGCCGTGGCCCATCTTCTCGATCTCCTTGACTCGAGCGCGGACGAGCCCGCCAGCTAGAAAGCGCGCTGCCAGCCAGTGAACCATCTCTCAGGAGTTCGGGAGTTGCTTCCAGATCAGTGCTTCGAGTTCCTGAATCTCACCGGGTTCAACGTTGCGTTCCGCATCCCTGAGCTGAGCGATGATGAGCGCTGCGAGTCGCCGAGCCCCTTCTCTCAGGTTGGGCACAGACTCGGATACCGAGAGCCCGTCTTTTCGCTGGCGCTCGATTGCGACCCGAAGACCCACGCGCTCCTCGAGTTCTAGGCTCTGGGCGCGTTTTAGAGAGCTGTTGATCGCGACACGATGGATTGCGAACTCATCCATGCAGCCAGAGACGCTACGCCGCGCGTCAGTCGCGCGCCAGTCGTCCCCGATTGCAGAGGTTCCTCGCACCACCGGATCTTTAACCGCCGTCTCCTATCCGGCGCGGCCGAACAACCAGCCCGCTAGGGCGCCTCTAGCGTTTTCCTCGCAGCCACTTCGACATCCGAGTCGCGAGCGGTGCCTTTCCCGGAAGCCACCTCGTCTCGGGCGGCGGCGCTTGAAACGGCTCGAGCGTGCCGATGTCCGCGGACGCGATCTTCAGGGTCACCTCGCCGGGATAGATCGCCCCGACCTGCTCACCCGGCACGTAGCGGATCTGGGTGGGTTGCCTGGACTCGACGGCCAGGCCGTCGAAGATGTCGCTTTGCTTATCGCCTTCGACCTGCGCGACCGTGCCGAGGATGACGCATCGGAAGTGACCACCTTCCACCCTTGCGAGATCTGCAACCACGAGACAGGATCAGCCATCCGCTGGCCACGCTAGCACTGCGAAGAGGCACGAACCGCTGCCCACCCGAGACCGCCAGCCGAATCCTGATCTGAATCGCGCCGCCACGGGACGAATCGCCGTCTCCCATAGACGCAGCATGTCGCGCTTCCACCAAAACGCGACAGCTCCGCGCCTCGACACGAGCAGAGCGAACTACTGCTTGCGGCGGCCGGCGTTCTGGGGAGCCCCGTTGGGTCGGGCGGGGGCTTCGGCCGGCTCGGGAGATTTCAGTGATGCGCGATCACTCGGTCGATGATCCCGTACTCGCGCGCTTCGTCCGATGTCATGAAGTAGTCGCGCTCCATGTCCTTCGAGACTCGTTCGAGCGGCTGGCCGGTGTGCTCGGCGATGATTTCTTCTAGGCGCCGTTTGACGTTGATTACTTCGCGCGCCTGGATCTCGATGTCGGTTGCCTGTCCTTCGAAGCCGCCGGAGAGCTGGTGGAGCAGGGTCTTCGCGTTTGGCAGCGCCGTCCGCTTCCCTTTTGTGCCGCCGGCGAGGAGCAGGGCGCCCATCGACATCGCGATCCCGACACAGGTCGTCTGGATGTCGGGCCTGACGAATTGCATCGCGTCGTAGATCGTGAGTCCGGCGTAGACCGAGCCGCCGGGTGAGTTGATGTAGATCGAGATGTCGGTGTTCGGCTCCTCTGACTCGAGGTGCAGGAGCTCGGCCACGACGAGGTTGGCGATTTGGTCGTCGATCGGTGTGCCGAGGAAGATGATCCGGTCCTTGAGCAGGCGCGAGTAGATGTCGAAGGCGCGCTCCCCGCGCGCGTCCTGCTCGATCACCATTGGGATCACGGTCATCGATTTCTCGGCTCGTGGATTGTCCCGTCCGCGAGCGACTCCGGGAGGTGGTCGTAGGCGAGGCTGCGCGCCGAGCGAGAGCCGGTCGAGCGTCCCGACCCTGAGCCGCGAGGGCGCCCCCATAGCGGCGCCCTTCACGCGTCGGTGATGTGGGCGACGCAGGCGCCGGGCTCGGCGAAGGGTTTGAGCCAGTCTGCTTGGACGCCAGTCCCGAGCTCGGCGAGCGCTCCTCTGACCAGGCCGAGATGGAGCGAACAGATGACGGTCGGGTAGGTCGTCGCAGCCTCGTGGAAGGGGCAGTGTTTGAGCACGATCTCCTGTCCGCTCGGCGCTCGCCTAAGCTCGGGGCTGAAGCCGTGCTCCTCGTGGAGACGGACGACCTGGTCGATCGTCTGCTCCTTCGAGATCGTCGTAAACGGTAGTGGCCGGTCGACGAGGTGGGCGCCCCATGCCCGTCCGGCCTCCTCGGCGCGAGCGCTGGGGTCGCGCTCTGAGCCGGCGAGGGAGCTGGCGAGGATCTGCGCGAGCAGGCGATAGCTGGCGGGTGCGGGTGCGTCGAGCGGCTCGGGCGTGGCTTCGTAGAGGACGCGCGGGCGGCCCGGGCGGGTGCGCGCCTCGCGTCTTGCCGAGACGAGGCCTGCCTCGGCGAGGACCCGAAGGTGCGAACGGACGGTGTTGACGTGCAAACCGACGCGCGTTCCGAGCTCGCGGGCGCCGAGAGGCGTCTCAGCCTCCTGGACGACTTTGAGGATCTGTACGCGGCTTGGGTCGCTCAGGGCGCGGTGGAGGAGCGCATCGAGTTCAGCGGCTGCCTCGCTCGTCGTCTTCCTCACGATCAGATCCTATCCGCGCTGTCGGTATTGATCTGATAGTAATCGTTTCTACCGTGGAATCACGATAAACATGGAAGACGGCGGGCGGCTCGTGGGTCGGTGCCACTCTCGCGACAAGGCGGGAGGTGAGTCCTAGTGGCCACGGCCGAGGCCGAAACCGTTCAGCAGATCCGCGAGGAGTACAAGTACGGGTTCTCGAATCCGGATGAGGCCAAGGACTATTTCTTCAAGTCCGGCCGCGGCATCTCACACGAGGTCGTCGAGGCGATCGCGGAGCACAAGAACGAGCCCGACTGGATGCGCAAGTTCCGGCACAAGTCGCTCGACTACTTCCTGGCACGACCGCTGCCGCAGTGGGGCGGGAACCTGAACGACATCGATTTCGAGAACATCTACTACTACATCCGCCCGACCGAGAAGCAAGCCGAGCGCTGGGAAGACTTGCCGGCCGAGATCCTCGACACCTGGGACAAGCTCGGTATTCCCGAGGCGGAAAAGAAATATCTTGCAGGCGTAGGCGCGCAGTACGAGTCCGAAGTCGTGTACCACAAGCTGCAGGAGAACCTCGAGAAGCAGGGAGTCCTCTTCCTCGACATGGACTCGGGCCTGCGCGAGCACGAGGAGCTCGTCAAGCAGTACTTTGGCACGATCATCCCCCAGAACGACAACAAGTTCGCAGCTTTGAACTCCGCGGTCTGGTCGGGCGGCTCGTTCATCTACGTCCCGCCTGGTGTGCACATCGAGATGCCGCTCCAGGCCTACTTCCGGATCAACGCCGAGAACATGGGCCAGTTCGAGCGTACGTTGATCATCGTCGACGAAGGTGCCTACGTGCACTACGTCGAGGGCTGCACTGCGCCGATCTACTCGACCGACTCGCTGCACTCGGCGGTCGTCGAGATCATCGTCAAGAAGGACGCGCGCTGCCGCTACACGACGATCCAGAACTGGTCGAACAACGTCTACAACCTCGTCACGAAGCGGGCCGTCGCCTACGAAGGCGCAACGATGGAGTGGGTCGACGGGAACCTGGGCTCGAAGCTCACGATGAAGTACCCGGCGATCTGGCTGATGGGCGAGCGCGCGCACGGCGAGGTCCTGTCGATCGCGTTCGCGGGCAAGGGGCAGCACCAGGACGCAGGTGGCAAGGCCGTCCACGTCGCTCCGAACACAACCTCCGTGATCACGTCGAAGTCGATCTCGAAGAACGGCGGCCGGGCCGGCTACCGCGGCTTGCTCGAAGTGGCCAAGGGCGCGCGGGGATCGAAGTCGAAAGTCGTCTGCGACGCGCTGATCCTCGACGACGAGTCCCGCTCCGACACGTACCCGTACATGAAGATCGACGAGAACGAGGTCGACATCGGGCACGAGGCGACCGTGTCGAAGATCGGTGAGGAGCAGCTCTTCTACCTGATGTCGCGCGGGCTCTCCGAGCCGGAGGCCTCGGCGCTGATCGTGTCCGGCTTCGTCGAGCCGATCACGAAGGAGCTGCCGCTCGAGTACGCGGTCGAGATGAACCGCTTGATCCAGCTGCAGATGGA
>Ga0307278_10000003_pt1 | contig 200745 bp, 205 predicted proteins | sample ER_DNA_117_FD_194482 | JGI IMG/M metagenome (GOLD analysis project Ga0307278, IMG submission 194482) | Bulk soil microbial communities from the East River watershed near Crested Butte, Colorado, United States - ER_DNA_117 | ecosystem: Environmental > Terrestrial > Soil > Floodplain | place... | reverse complement strand
GATACTCGAGTCTCCCGACCGCGGGATTGCAGGGATTCCCAAAAGAAGCGAGTCTTCTAAGCGAGGGACGACCCCCCTGACGGCACCCAAGCCGGACGCCACTGCGGCGCGGCACCCGGATGGGACAGGGGGTCGCCCCTCGACGGCTCGTTCTCTCTAGAGGCGCTTAACCCTTGACCGCGGGAGGCAACCGTACAATCCACGCAGCCGTCCCCCCAGCGGCCAGCTATGACGTCGCAGGGGAGCGCACACGAACTCCCGAGTTCGAGCGGACGTCGTGTGGGAAGGTGTAAGGCGGTTTTCGGAGGGCACACTAGTACCGTTCAATCGCGCCCCCGCGCCATTCACACTGGAGGTTCCATGGGAATCATTGCGTTCATCATTCTTGGTGCCCTCGCTGGCCTGATCGCGAAGGCGTTGCTTCCCGGTGACGATCCGGGTGGCTTTATCGTGACCACGATCATCGGGATCGTCGGCGCGATCCTCGGCGGCTTCCTCGCCGCAGCGTTGTTCGACGCCCACCCGCTCGATGAGTTCTTCGACATCAGCACTTGGCTGACAGCAATTGCCGGCTCGATCATTCTGCTGCTGATCTACCGTGCCGTCACGAGCCGCGGCAGCGGCCGCGCGCACGCGTAAGAGAACTTTTGCCGACTGAGGGCTCCTTCACAGCCAGGGCATTCCTGACAGTGTGTGAGCCCAAAGTTGGCGACCGCCCGCCCATCTACGGCTCGGCGGCCGCGTATCGCGTTGACCCGGATTTCGCTGGCGAGTCGCCCGCGCGTTCGATCTCTATCGCGCCGTCGAGCTCACAGCTCGTCGAAGCTTCGTAGCCAAGGCTCGCGCGCGCCTCTTTATCTCCGCCTTCTGCGCAGGTGGGAGTCGCTTCCAGTAGCGGTATCCCGCGAACGCGAGCCAGGCGGGCCCGAAGGGACGGAAGAGACCTCGCCGGAACAACCAGATCATCCTGCGTTCTCCTCTCCGCTCTCTTCCATCTCCCGTTCACGCTCCTTGGCCCGATCCGCCGACGAGGCCGCGGAATCCTCGTCTTTCGCCTGGCTTCCCTGCTTGTCGTCGTCCTCGCGATCTGACGTTCGTTCGTTCAAGTTCCCTTCTCCTTTTCGCATAGATGGGGCCAGGCGCAGAACTGGAAACACCCGGAGTTAGCCGCAGTTGCCGTCCCCCCAGGCGAGACCCCTCACGCCTAGCCCCTCTCACAGATCGGCATTTCCGAGAACGGTTAAACCAGGTGTAGGCAACCCGCATGTTTCACCTGGTGCACAGGGGTCAGGAAGGCAGAGTCTTACCATCGAAGAAGGGGGTCTTCATGAGGATTGCGCTGAGTTTGCGCAAGCTGGGTCTTACCAGTGACGTACTGCACGGCCTGGGCTTTGGCTCGATGGCTGCGGCGATCTCGCTTTGGGGTCGTTCAGCGTCAGTGGGCGATTGGCGGGAAAAAGCACGCGCGGAAAGGCTCGCAATCTTCATAGGGCTCTGGCCGCCGACGTTCTTCCTGCTTGGAAAAATCATGCAAGATTTTGAAGCCTCCCCCGCTCAGCAAGTTCTGCGGGCACGAGGCGTTGAAGAGTCGCAGCTCGACGAAGCACTCCGCCACGAGGCCGCAGCGGTACCAACGGCCTGACGTTGCGTTAGAAGAACGCGCGGCGCCTCGGGGACCACTCTTCTGAGGCGTCGCGTCTATCGGCCGGTCGAACCGTCCTCGGCGAGTCACCGCTCTACTGGACGTGGTCTGAGCCCCGGCCTTCCCCACCACCGTCTTAACGACTCGTGACGGCCAGTCCGTGGCGATGCCCCCTTATGTGCGCGGGTCCGTTTTCTCCGCGATCTCTTCGGCTTCACCGGCACGCTTGCGCACCACGTCATACCTTTTTCTTCGCTCCACGATCTCCTCGACATCTGGGATCTCGTGTCCTTTGACGATCGCGAACGTGGCTGAATCGGAGCGGACCTGCTCGTACTCCTTGCGGTCCATCTCGATCCGGCTCGCGCAACTCGCGTTGCCGCACTCGCAGATCAAGTCAAGCGTTTCAGGATGCGCGAAGCTTTGAGCCAGTTCCTCAAGCCGCTCGTTCACTTCACGGAACAGCGCCTCGTTCATGCCGATCCGGCGTTCCCGCTCTTCCACGCTGGGAACCTCCCTAGTTCGGATTGGACTTACATCAGGAATCCGAACGTCCGTCAAGCTCAGTCGCTACCTCTCCGGCACGACCCTCCTTTTCAAGCACGACATAGCCCTCGCGATCTTCGAGAAGGCTAACAACACCTTCGCAAGCCTGATGGCCAGGCACCACGAAAAAGCGCGTTGGAGCCGACCGGACTTCCTCGTACTCGGCCAGCGAGAGCCGGACTATCTCTGTGCAGGACTCCGTCGCGCACTCACAGATGAAAGGCACCTTTTCCACAAGCTCGTACTCACCCGCCGCCTTCGCAATCTTCTCGTTCGCGTCCCTGAACGTCGAGTCGTTGCGGGCGATCCGTTCTTCTCTCGACTGCATGCCGCAGTTGATTCACCTCCGACGCCGGGAAAAAACCTTCGTGCCGAAAGGCACGGCCCGGACTAGCTCACCTCTCATAAGTCACCCCCGAGCAGTTCGGCTTCGCGCTCCTGTCTGGCCTCGCTCCGCAGTCGAGCGCGTTCACGCCCCGCGGCCGTAGACATCAGCTCCGGGTCGGGCTCGATGCCTACGCGGCCAAGGTCGAGACGGTCCGCGTCCCAACAACAGCCGATCGTCGGATTGGTCGTCGTGAGTCCACGGTCACCCTTGACCCCTTAAAAACTGACAACGAAAGCCCTGCAAGCGGCCCTGGCGACCTTGGCTATTTCGCTATGTCCATGCCTTTGGGTTAGTCACTGATCGGAAACGGAATACTCAGAGATGGGGAGAGCTTGCGGTCCGGGCGCGCGGGGGGACGCAGCGCCCGGGCTCCCCGCTACTGGAAGTTCAGCGTGAGCGGCAAGGCGCAGGTTCGCTGCGTTTAGTGAGTCTGCTCCTACCGGGGGCCGGCACGGCCGCGCTTGAAGTGCGTGACAAGTCGGGCGGGGTCGGCGCCCCCTGTTGAGAAAGACCAGCGCGGCCTGTGCCAAGCGGCCCATTTGCATCGGCTGGCGCGCGTGGGATCGTAAGGGAGGTCCCAGGCGAGAGCTTGCTCCTCAACGTCGACGCCTCGCGCTCGATCGCGAACGCTCTCGCCTCGGCCCCCGATCCCCCGGACGGGGGTTAACGGATGTGCTCAGACGTCGATGAAAAGGCAATACCAGGAGGCCCGGGAGAGGTTCGTCGCAGTCCCTCTGTCCGAGAAGCTCGCCACAGCTTACGCGCCCCCTGCGAAGAGCGGCCCGGTTCTCCACCCGGGCCGCTCGTTTAGTTCGCAGACAAGCTTCGTCCGTCGAGCTCGATCGGCACCACACGCAGCACGTTCACCCATTCGGGCTCGTCCTCAAGAATCTCCCGCAGTTCAGCCTCGGCGGCTTCCTGGGTCAGGAAGAGGTCCAGCGTCTCGCTGGCTATCTGTGTGCTGGTGAGGGCGTAGACCTGCACGAGTAGGATCTTCCCACGCCGTCGCCCCAGCGGCGATCGTTATGACGTCGCAGGGGACAGCTCACGGACGCTTCCAACGCGCCATCCATCGCCGGCACGTTCTGGCCGCGGAGATGGCGGCCCGGGAGATGGGCGGACTATCACTCGCCGACGCGCTCATGCTCTGCGAGTTACTGGCGAACACCGACCCCGCGCGATACGAGAAAGCGGCGTTACGTTGGCTCGAGCGATTCATAGACGAGCGAACGCCGCCACTCACCGAGGTTGCGCTTGCGGCTTCAGCACTTGCCGAGCTACGTCACGGCCGGCGAAACACCGGGGTCGAGACGTTGAAGCGACTGCTTCACCGGTAGCGGGAGGAAGAAGGCTGGGAGGTCGCGAGCCCCCTCTAGGAGCGACCCCCCAGCATCTCCCTCGATGATTGCTCCCGCTTAATTGACGACCCAATCAAAGGTTAAACGTGCTGAGACTTGGGCCAGAGACCTGAACGCCCACCGTTGGGCGGCGGGCGTTCAGTTGAGCGTTTGTAGTTCGCCTTAGGGCTGGTTGATCGTGGCCGTCATCCCGTTCAGCGTGTTTGTGCAGCTCGCGCTTCCAGTCTTGAGTTGCTGCGCGAGCACGCCGACTGTCACGTCACAGACGTTGGCGGCGATGCCCAGCGCCAAAGCGACGTTCACGGTTCGATCAAGCGTGACCGTGTTGTTGTTCAGCACATCAACCACGGTGACGTTGACGAGTCCGCCCGTGATAACGGGCTGCGCGGACGCGACCGGCGCGACAGCACCGACCGCAAATGCACCCGCAAGGAACAGCGTCGCGAGGCACTTTCTCATGGTGACCCCCCTCTTCGACTTGCTAGAAGCACGTCGCGTACCCGGCCGATAGGGGTCTAAACGACGGTAACGGAGGCGTACAAGAAGGGGCCACCGAGGTACCCCATCCCGCGCCCTCTAAGTCACCGATACGCGATGGCTACGCCGTCGTCTTCTTCGTCGTCCTCGCCTTGGTCTTCGTCGTAGGCCGGCTGGGGACGCTCCTCCCACGGCATCGGCGCGGCAATCTGGAACTGTTGCTCGGCCTCGGCTTCCTCGAGCTGCTCAAGGTTGAGGTCGACCTCCGCTTGCGCCGAGTAGCCGAGCTCTTCGAGGGCAACGAAGACGCGGTTCTGAGCAAGGTCGGACAACTCGCTGAACTGCTTCGATGCCACGAGCTGGTTGATCTGATCCTCGGACTTACCTTCGAGCCACTCTTTTACTTTCGTCTCGCGTTCGTCCTGCGCCTGCCAACGTGCCTCTTGCTTAGCCGTCTTCGCGGCCTCCTCTGCGCGAGCGGTGTTCTCACGCGCCGCAGTCCTATACTCCTCGAGCTTCTCCTTGTGCGACTTCCACAGGCCGGCCGTGCCGCTCTGAGCTGAGTTGAACAGGTTCGACTCGGCCTCAGCCCATGCGGTTGTCGTTGACTTCTCCGCAGGGTCCTGCGGCAGTTGATGTGCAGGTCTTACCTGCAACGCCTCGACGTCCTCTTCGGTGATCAGTTCTTTCGCCGACGCAAGGAACCTGCGGTTCGACTCTTCGTACGCCCCTGGCGTACGCGGATCGACGCCCGTGGTGTCGCTGAACTTCCGACCAAACGAGCTGGGCCGCAGTCCCCACTTCTCTCGGCCGGGCATCCCCAGCCCCTCGTGGGACAGTTCTACCGCGCGGCTCGCCGCCCCGAGGATTTCATCGTCAGGCATCTTCTGTCTTCCTTTCGGTTGTCTGCTTGTCGTCGTCTGGACGCTGGCCGCGAATCGCGACATTTACATGAGACGGGAGCACGCGGAAGCCCTCTAACCAAAGTGCAGCCTCCGCGCTCGCCCGTTCGTCTTGCTCATGCTCGGCCATGACCTAAACCGGGTTCCAAAAGCTGGACCGAGTTGAGGCTGGCATCTCTGATAGCACGTTGAACACAGGCTCGATGAGTTCCCGTACTTCGACGTTGCCTTCGCCGAAGACTGGGTCACCGGAGAACCCAGCGGGGAAGTTGCGGGCGGACTGCCGCGCCGTCTCTGATGGCTTCGGCTGATCCTGTGGGTTGGTGTTCGCCACGTCGCTCACCCGACCCACGGAGGCAGAGACTCGGCGTTACCAGCTCTTGCCGTGCGACGGTTTGAATCTGAGCCCTCGTTCTCAAATGCGTTCGAGCCCGGGTCGCTTCCGTCGAGCGAAACCACCTCGCCCGGCTTGTCATCCTCACGCGGGTCGGTCCACATCGTCTTTGTTACGTCGGTCTTGCTGTCAGCATCGAGCGACATTCGTGCACCTCTTTCTTTAATTACGGGAATTCGCCGGCGTGACTGACGTCGGCGCTTTGCTCGGGACTTCCGTTGCGGATCGTGGTTCTCGTTTCGCCGCGGCACGTCAGACCGTCACCGCCACAACGTCTCGTGTATGCGACTCGTTCTTAACGCGGCCCTCTTTCGCCGCCAGACGATCCGCGTGCTTCTGCGCGTCGGCTGACGAGGCGAACAGGCCGGGCACCATCGCCTTGGCGTTTCTGTCGAAGACCGCATATGCGGTAGCCATCTCTCACTCTCCTTGCGTGGTTGGGAAAAGGTGTGCGCCCCAGGCGAGGCGACCAGGCTGAGCGGACCCGATCGCCTCGCGCGTTAACGCGGACGGGAAAGGAACCGTCTCGGGGCGCCATCCCCGCCAAGGAGGACGCGGGCGGGGAAGCTTTAGTACCTACGCCGAAGGCCTCCAGCTTGCGCCAGAGGACCAACGCGCATCATCAGGCTCCGAACTTGGTAGTCACGCTTCCGTATTTCCCGCTACGAGCGTCTCCCGCAAAATCGTTTCCGGTCTGGAAGACCAGTCGGAGTACTGTGAATTGCGCGGACGGATGCTCTGCGGACACCGGTCTTTCCTCAGGTCGCTGGTGCTCGATCCCCCCTCGAGCACCGTCCGCACTTTGAGGACAGTCTGCAACCTCCGGGGTGAGACCTCGCGCTCGTCGCCGGTAGGCTTTTGGGTACGAAGAGGTGGTGCCTAGTCTTGGCAGTTTGCGTAAGCGATAGGGGGATCGCTCACTGAGGTACGCAGGCAAGGCTGGGGCCTCTTCGTTTTTTCCAGCGCGACAAAATCTGTGTGCAGGACATGCTGGGGAAGGACGGGTGCCGTGAGCGAAGACCGGGCTTCGTTAACGCGCCGATAACCAAAGGCGTTTTGAAGCAGCGATTGGGCCATTCGTATCGTTACGACTGCTGGATCGCGGGTTTAACCTCCTGGGTCTCGCGTTTAGCGACTTGGCCTCCAGCCCGGCGTAACGCTCGAGGGTTTCCAAACGCTCGGCGAGTGTCAGCCGAAGGAGTCCCGTTGACTGGCGCGCCGGTGGCGCGCATCGCATGGACAAGCGGCTAAGAACGGGTAGACAAGTCTTTGAGGCTGAGGGTCTAACGCCGTCCGCGCTTGCTCTCCTCCGCCTGCTCATATGCAACGTCATCCCGCATCGCTCGCCTAACCAGGAACGACAGAGACTTGCCGGTGCGTTGGGCGTGCGCTCGCCATCCTTCGAGCTCGCCCTCGCCGAGGCGGAGCTCGAGGCGTTCGGTCAGTGGTTCGCCCTCGGCCGGCGGCGGGACCGCTGGCTCCTCCGTCTTGAAGGTCGGATCAGTCCGTGGCACGCGCGAAGGATGCCGATAGGGCCTGCACAGCTCATGCATCTCGTCGACCGCCTGCTTGCGGTTGTCGAGCGCCAACGTCCGGGCTACCGTGCCGGCGATGTAGTCAGGCGCTTCGGTGTATCCGTTGCGATCGCACCACTCACGGCCCCAATGGTCGAGTGCTCGCGTGTCTTCGGGGCGATTCGGGTTGACACGGATGTCCGAGAGCGCCATTCGGCCTCCTTTCGGTGGTTTTTTCAGAGAACGGGCGGGGAGGGGCGGCTGGATCAAACCGGCAAAGAGGGAGAGCCCTGAGGTTGGCTCTACCCCACGCTTTGCTTGTATTCATCGCGTTTGCTGAGCTTTCGCGACGTAGTTCGCCGACTTGCGTTTGTACGGACGAAAAGAACCGCTTGTCGATGCCTGCGGCGAGCGTGAACGCTTTGCGTTCCCGCAATGTCGTTTAAGTCTTTGCGACAAGCTAAGAGTCCCATCCGACTTTGCGGGAACGCAGCGTTTCCACCCCATCCGACGTTGCGGGAACGCTGGCCTAGAAGGGGATGCCGTCCCTCTCTGGGACTGGCTCAGGGCAGGTGGGAACGAAGCGTGAATAGCGTTCTCGCGCCCATGTAGTGAGTCCGAAGAGGTCGCCCTTGTTGCCGCCGCCTTGTTCTAGGCGTTCCACGATTCGGTGTGCCTTCAGGTCGTCCAGGGTGCGTCTCGCTGTGGTTGTCGGATAGCCGAGAGCGTCTGCGATTGCGGCCGTCCTCATCTCCCCTTGCGTGTTGAGTAGGTCGAGGGTGTCACGGCGGGCCTGCGGGATCGAGTCCAGCGCCGCCTTCGTGATGACAGACCAGGCGTTTTCTCTTGAGAGCCCGATCGAGTCGAGGCCGGCGAGTAGTCGATCAAGAACAACGATCAGTCGCGTCGGTGCTTCGGGGGGAGGGATCAACTCAATGTCGCGCGTGTGCCTGTCGCGCTCGACGGCGCTGCGGCACCGGACTACTAGCGTGGTCAGGTCAACCAACTTGCTTGTGTCCTCCTCGGTGCGTTCGCGTGGGTGTTGCAAGGTCTGGGCGCTGAAGAGTCCGGCCACGGCCCGCGCTAGTTCGGCGCGCATCTGCTTCTCACGTCCCGCGTGCGCTAGAGCTCGCCTTGCTTGTTCTTGGTCGCTGACTTCGGGGAGTCGGAAGAGGACGAAGCGTTCACCCATCGAGCCCATGACCGCATGGTGTCCGTCGATCGTGGGTGTACAGCCGGCGAGTAGCCCGACCTTGCCTGACCACGAGAGTGTCTTACCTCCGTCTGTGCCGACGTGTCGGGTCCATGACCCGTCGTAGATTTCACGGAGCGCAGCGAGCACTTGTCCTCGCGCGTCTCTGTGCATCGAGAGGACGGAGCCGAAGTCTTTGCAGAGAATGATTCCGAAGTCGCCCATGGTGCGTAGCAGACCGCCGCTCGCGTCCTTGGCCTGTTCCTTCTTCGCCGTGCCGGACAGGAGTGCCGGCTCGGTCAAGGTCGCGGTCGGATGAACATTCGGCAGACCGACCACGCTTTGAAGCAGCTCGGACTTGCCGCTGCCCGGAGGTCCGACGAGGAGTAGCCAAGTCGGATCGCCGTCTAGCAGGTTCGCGGCGACGGTTCCTAGCACGGCATGGAGCGCGCGTACGTCAGGGAGGTAGAGCCACCTGCCGAAGACGTGTTCGACCCGTGCGAGAGGAGCGGTCGGAGCGATCTGCGTTTCTCGAAGCGCATCGAGCGTGGAATCAATGCTCATTAGAAGGGCACGTCGTCGTTTTCGTCAGGTGGAACGCTTGCCGCCGTATTGCGCTCCAGCACGACGCTGTAACCGTGGTAGGGCTTATGCCCAGCCGTCTTCGACTTGATCCGCCCTTCATAACGGACTGCGAGCCGATCGCCTACAGCAGGTTCGCTTTCGGCCAGCTTCGAGCGCAGGACCGTGTGGAACGCGTGTAGCGCGACCTCATCTCCAGAGTCCTTGCGGAGAACTACGATCGGGTACGGCTTGTCGTCGTAACCGGCTCGCTCGGCGAGTTCGATGATCGTGCCTTGGACGCTTTCGTGGATCGCAGGTCGCCAACCGGGCGCGTACTGTTTCTCGAACTGCGAAGTCAGGTCGTTCGGGCTCATGCGGCCTCGATCGTTCGTGCAGCGTTTTCTTCGATCCAACGCTCGCACTCACGCACCGGAACGAGAACCTTTCGACCGACCCGCACCACTTTGAGGTCTGCCATTACGTGCCGCTCGAAGGTGTCAACGCTCATGCTCAGCGTCTCGGCGGCCTGTGTTTTCGTCAGCGCAAGCGGACGGCGGCTGCCGTCCCTTTCGTTTTGGTCCATGGTGAAACGACCCTCCTAGGGGTTGGTGTTACGGATAGGTGTGGGGAGTGACCCTCCTGAAAGAAATGTCTGGGCCGCAGCCCCAACAACTACGGCCCAGACGGGGACGCTCGCCGGGAGCGGAGGGTCAGACCGCCTGCGAGCTTGCTACCGAGGACGAGCCCCGGAACTTTAGAGAGGTGGAGTTAGGCGGCGGCCTGGAGTTCGGCCAAGAACCGCTCAACTGTTTCTTCAAGAACCCGGCTGGTCGGGAACCTGGTCTGCCAGCGGATAGCCATTTCGAGGAGCGAGCCCGCAATCTCCGCTAGGTCTTCGGCATCGTGGGCAAGATGGTCATCGGTTGCGAGCATTTGCATCTCTCCTATGGCGTCATAGTTAACAGTCTCTTTACCTTCGACCCTTGCCCTCTCTTCGAGGAAGTCGGCAACGCGGTTGTAGTAGTCCGCTTCGGGGATTTCAGAGAGCGGGCGACGGACTAACTCGCTCGGCTCAAGTTCCTTCGGAACGATTCGATACCTCGGGCGCTGACCGTCTGGATAGTCATAGCCCACCAACCGCCAGCCCTTGCTTGTCCGAACACGCTTGGGTTTGACTTCTTCAGACCCAGAGATTTTCTCTATCGCTCCCCGAGCGGGAAGACTGTCTTTCATCGCCCGCTGCATCTTTCGGATTCGCGCCGGGAGGCTGGGCTTCTGAGGCTCCTTGTAGGGAACCACTCGCGCGGGGGCGCGCTGTGGCTCATCAATCTCCAGTACCTTCGCATTCATTTCTGCGGATGAGCAGTAGTTCCAGTAAGGGAAGTCGCCATTAGGCGGGACCGCGTGAGAGCAGATGCCTTCAAGCGCAACGGCATCGAATGCGTCCGCTTTCCAACTCTTGCCCATGTTCTTGCGGGGATGATCTAGAACCCACTGGAGGATCTCCTCACTGACTTGATTGCCGAGCCGCTTGAGTTCTCCCAGCCCGCGACCGGCGCCAACATGGTCGTCAACGCCATTTAGTAACGGCTTGCCCTTCATGTCGAGTTGGTCTGGGTCAACCGCCCAACCTGCGGTTTCAAACACAAATTCGCCGGATGAGTGTTGCGTCACCCGCGTTCGCCAGTCCTTCTCTCTAAGCCTGCTCCCGGGATATGGGGGCGCAACTATCTCCACGTTCTGCACACCGCGATTCCGAAGGAAGGAACTGAGCAAGAGCGCCTGCGTGCGAACGCGGTCATTCCGTGCCCCGTCTGAATCGCACACAATGGGGACTTGCTGCTTGCCGAGCAGATGGCGCGCGGCGAATTCTTCTAGCTCCTCACCATCCTCGCCCGCGTACCAAAGCGTCACAGATGGAACGCTTACAACGGTGGCGTCTAGGTCTTGTCGGATGATTTCCGAGAGAACGGCGTCAGCCTTGATGCAGCCCTCAAGCACAAAATAGATAACGCTCACACCTTGCTTGAGCCGATCGGCTGCCCATTGGTGCAGGTCAAGTCGGCGGGCGATGCTGTCGCTCTCGTCCTTCTCTTGGCTCTCGTACCAACTGCCGTCCTTGCGCTGTCGTCTTTGAGTGACCCAGGCACCTGAGATGAAGCAGTATTTAGCAACGTCCTGGTGCGAGTGAACTTCATCAAGACGGGGATCGCCAGGAAAGTGGTCGTCCTCGAATTTATCGCGTCGAATGTGCTCGTACATGCTTTCTGGGGTGTGAAGGCGGCTTTTAGCGATTGGCCCGCCGCCGGCTTCCTTCGGCTTACACGGCCGCCCAGTCTTGGCGTCGATCTTTACTTGTGGCGGATACGGGCGAGGGCCGTGGTACTCCCAAGTCCTTAGCTTTGTTGCGACCGCGTTGTCCGGCCGAATCTCCGCATGGACCTTCCCAAATCGCTCTAAGCCAGGAGGCGCCTGCCGCATGATGAGGAAACCACCCGCGTCCACCCTCTTTTCATGGCCCTTGGGGTATTTCTCCAAGTTGTCGCGCTTATAAGGGTCTTTGCCACCTCGGGCGACCATCTGAGCGAACTTGCGCTGATCGTCGGCTAGCCCTTCGTACTCGTCCAGGATCGGCTGGAGATTGTCGGGGCTATAGCGGACATATGGCCTCTCCTTCCAAACGTCCGGCAAGATGCCGTGTTTGGCAAGCCACTTTTCGGAACCAACTTCAGACAACGTGCGACCCTTTCGGTTGGGAGATGAAACCTAAGAAGGGAAAAGGCCCCGGAGGGCTAGCTCCGGGGCCAATCTGACCTTAACGCTCTCCTTCGGGCTCAAGCTGTTGCACCCGCGAAGACGTGTCAGAGAGCGCAAGGAACTTGTCCAGCATCGCCCCCGCCTCTGCCTCGTGCCCTTCGAGTAGGTGGCGGTAGCGATCGGTCATGTAGGAACTGGAGTGCCCCACGTAATCGCCGATCCGCTCAAGGGACAAGCCGGCGTAGAACATCAGCGTTACGAACGTGTGACGACATTCGTGCAGGGTGATCGGCTCCAGGAGTTTCAGCTTCTCGGAGTCGGTTCGTTTCTCGTTCAGCTTCTCGCGCCTCTCGTTCTCCTTCTCCCACGCCCTAGCAGCTTTGCGGCGAATGTTCTTCGGGGTGAACGGTGCCCCAGCGGTGGCGCCGAAGGCGAAGTCCTGTTCACGCCTTGCGGTGAGCGTCAGATGGTCAACCAGGTAGGGGCGCAGGCGCGCGGGGATCGGGACCGTGCGCTTGCCGCGCCTGCTCTTGGTGCCGATCTCTCCCTCCTGGTCGTCCCAGCCGTGTTCCACCCGGATGATGTTGGCCTCTAGGTCGATGTTCTCGGCGCGCAACGCGCGGAGCTCGCCACGTCGAAGACCGGCATAGAAGGCGGTAGCCCACAGAGGACGCTCGCTCTCAGGCAGAGCGTCGATCAACTCGGCCGCTTCCTCGGGAGTGGCAATCCGTTCCCGCTGGGCGTACCCGGAGGGAAGGTCGAGGTTAAGCGTCGGATTGATCGGCACAGTCCCGTTGAGGACAGCGCGGCGGAAGATCGCCTGGAGCGGGACGAAGGTATTTTTTACCGTCGAGCCGTTGATCCCTCGCCCGAGCAGGTCCTCTTTGAGTTCGAGTAGGTCGCGTGTTTCGATGTCGGACAGTCGCCGGCTGCCAAGGCTCGGGTAGACCCGGAGCCGTAGTGCCGATTCGTACTGTCGAATAACCGCCGGCTTATAGGGCTCCTTGGCCCGCGAGAGGACGGCACCATTGCGAACGAGCTCAAGCCAGCTCTCAGCTTCCTGCTTGAGCGTGGTCGAGGCCGGGGCTCGTAGTTTCTTGTCGGCAACGAGCTTTCCGGCATCCCGTCGCCATGTCTTCGCGGCGGCGTACGTCGGGAATGACTTGCGGATCTTCTTGCCGTCCCGCTTCGAGTAGACCCACGCCTCGTAGGTCGGGGTGCAGTTGCAGCGTCCACCCTCGGTGGCGTTGCAGGTGCGGCTGTGCCGCGTTCTGATTCCTTGTGCGCTTGCCACGGAGCTAGCCCTCCTGGTCGCGTTTTCCATTGCGTCAGAACGTACCAACCGTGCGGGCGGGTACCGCCACTGGCGCAATCTCTGGCGCGCACATTACTCTCAACAGGTGTGGAAAGCAAGCGGACAAAGAAAAAGCCCCGATATGCGGGGCTTTCGTAGTGGGCGGTACTGGGCTCGAACCAGTGACCCCCAGCTTGTCGAGCTGGTGCTCTCCCAACTGAGCTAACCGCCCTGGTGAAGCGGCCAGTCTAGCCGAGGCTCCCGAGCGTCAAAAGATCTCGGGGCACCAGGGATGACGATCCCAGCGGAAGAGCGCGTCCGCTCGCTCGATCGCCCCCTCTTTCAGTTCGACGACACGGCCTGCGCGGCGAAGCGCCGCGAACGAGACGCCTCCGAGCAGCGCGGAGCCGAGCGACTGCACCGACACCGACAGCTCGGGCTCGTCCTTGCTTCGGTCCGCGCGGCCTCCTTCGAGCTTCCAGCGTCCCTCGTTCCACGGGCAGAACTCGTCCGCGACGTCGAACACGATCGAGCCCTCGCCCGAGTAGATCCGACCTGACAGCGCCGCGCCGACGTCGACCAGACGAACCCAGATTCCGTCGCCCATCCGGTAGCGCATGCGTCGCGGGGTCGCGAGCAGGAGAAACAGCGGATGGTCGGGTGGCAGCAGATAGGACTTGACGGTCGCGATCCAGTCGACTGCGAGCAGATAGGCCCAGAGGTCGCGCAACGCCTCCGGCGACGTGCCGAGCGCCTCGAGGACTCGCAATTCAGCGTTCGTCGTCCCCGCCTCGAAACCAGGCTTGTGCCGGTACACGGCGTAACCCTCGATCGACCCGCCGCGTTCGTAGGCGACCCAGCTTTTTGGGCCCGCTCCGTCGCGGCGTTCCTCGGGATCGGCGATCTCGCGGTTCTCCCACCAGACGTCGCTCCGCGAGAACATGCCGGGCCACTGGGGCCGGATGCGCTCGTAGACCGCTGGGATCCGTTCCCGGGCCTCTTCCGGCTCGATCAGCCGCAGCGTCCCCTCCGGCTCGAACGGCTGGGCGAACGCGGTGTGCTCGCGCGCCAGCGTGATCTCACCGCAGAACGATGCGAGCCCGTAGCCGAAGCGGCCGTAGATCGACTCTTCGGACGCCCACAATGCGGCGAGCGGCTCGCCACGCTCGTGTGCATCGTCGAGTTGTGCGCGCATGAGGGAGCGCAGGACTCCGCGCCGCCGATGCGTGGGCAGGACGCCGACGACAGTGACACCGGCGGTCGGCAGGTGGCCGCCCGGGACGGTCAAGTCGAACGGGAACGATCCGGCCCCGCCGACGATCGTCTCGTTCGACCACGACCCGTACATGCGATCCAGCGGCAGCAGCTTCGTGAAGCGCTGCATGCGCTCTTCGTTCGGGACCATGCCGAAGTACTGGCCGATCGCGAGGACTGCGCGGGTGAACTCGTCGAGGTCCTCGACTCGGCGAACGTCGAAAGCGGTCAGAAGTCCTCCGGGCAGAACGGCGGGCGTGACGTGCGGAAGAGGTCGGTCGCGCGCCGGAGAGCGCCGGGCTTGAGCTCGCGTACGCGCTGCGCCGCCGCAAGTCGCTCGAAGTCGAACGCGCCGAGATAAGCCGACGCCAGGTCGGCGATGTCGAGCTCGAGCTCTGCGTCGTCCTCGGTGCGCCCGACGTCGCTTCCCATCCTCCACCTGCCTGCGTTCCACGGGCAGAGCTCGTCCCGCACCTCCACGACCACGGTGTCGTCGGCTGCGTACGTGCGACCGGTCAGAGCAGCATCGAGATCGATGATTCGAAGCCACAGGCCTTCGGTCACGCGGAGCATGAGGCTCCGCGGGTCGACGACCATCAGGAAGAGCGGCGATCCCGGGTCGTGCCTTCCCTGGATCCGGACGACGAGGTCGATCCCGAACAGGAATCGCCAGAGCTCCCGCTCGGCGGCGGCAGACGTTGCGCACGTCTCCAACACCCGTACCTGGCTCTTCGCGAATCCCTCCTGCCAGTCGAGCTTGATGCGATAGATGGCGTAGCCGACAGGTTCGCCGTCGAACTCGAGCACCGCATAGAACTTCGGCCCGCCCCCGCGGCGCCAGTGTTCCGGATCGGCGAGGCGGTACAGGTCCCATAAAACCGCGCTGCGACTCGTGAAGCCGGGCACCTGGCGACGAACGGCGTCATAGATGGGCGGCAGCACTTTCCCGGCTTCGTCACTGTCGATCAGGCGTACCGCGCCGCGCGGCCCAGGGTCGTCGCGAAGCGAGAACCGCGCCCGGTCGGCGTCGAGCTGCACCATGGGCGCAGCGATTCCATAACCGAACCGGCCGTAGATTGCCGCCTCCGAAGCCCAGAGGATCGCCAAGGGCTCGCCGCGCTCGTGCAGATCCGAGAGCTGAATCTTCATCATCTGCGTGAGGATTCCGCGGCGCCGGTGGCTCGGGAGGACTCCCACCCAGGTGACACCGCCCGCTCCGAGCTCGCCACCCGGCACTGTGAGCTCGAACGGCAAAGACGCGGTCGTCCCGACGGGGACAGCGCCGTCGTAGGCGACCAAGAAGCGATCGCGAGCCATCGCCTTCTGGTGGCGGTCCAGGTCCTCTTCCTTCTGCTCTTCGCCGAACGCGGCTTCGACGGCCTTCATTGCGTTTCGGAGCTCGTCCTCGACCGGATTCCGAATCTCTATGGACACGTCTAGACCCTACGGAATGCGTTCGAGGGGCGCATAGTCGAGCATCAGCCGGCGTTCGCTTCCGTCTGCGAAGCGAACGGTGACGACACCGCCGGCCTCGATCTGCGTCACGACGCCCTCGCCGAGCGTGCCGTGCCGAACCGAGTCTCCCGTGGACAGCGACGGAATGTCTTCCCGCGGCGCCACGCCCTGCGCGCCGTACGACGACCAGGACGCGGGCCGCAGCCGTTCCCGCTCGACCCTGCTTGGCAACTCGTCGAGGAAGCGCGAAGGCAGATTGTAGCCCCGCGATCCCCACAATGAGCGCGACGACGCGTGAGTGAGCGTCAGATGCTCACGCGCGCGCGTCATCCCGACATACGCAAGGCGTCGCTCCTCCTCGATTCCCTGCTCCTCGATCGACCTGCTGTGCGGGAAGATTCCCTCCTCCATCCCGATCAGGTAGACGGCGCGAAACTCAAGGCCCTTGGCGTTGTGGAGAGTCATCAGCGTGACAAGGCTCTCCTCGCCGCGGATCGAATCCTGATCGGAGAAGAGCGAAATCTCCTGCAGGAAGTGCGACAGGGACGGCTCCTCCGCCGTCTCCTGGTACTCGCGCGCGACGCCGACGAGCTCCTGCAGGTTCTCGATCCTTCCCAGTGCTTCGATCGTGCGCTCGGCCTCCAACGCTTCGAGATAACCGCTGCGCTCGAGCGTGCGCTCGAGCAGTTCCGAGACGGGGAACTCGAGGGCACCCGACTGCAGAGACTGCATCAGGGTCCGGAATCCCTGCACGGCTCTGAGTGGAGCGGCGCCGACCCCCGCCTCCTCCGAGAACTCCATGGCCTCCCACAGCGAGCGTCCCTGCGCGTCGGCCCACGTCTGCAGGCGCGCGAGGCTGGAGTCACCGATGCCGCGTCGCGGCCTGTTCGCAATCCTTTGCAGGGAGACGGCGTCGTAGGGGTTGTCAATCGCCTGCAGATACGCGATCGCGTCCTTGATCTCCGCTCGCTCGTAGAAGCGCGGGCCGCCGATCACCTGGTACGCGACACCCTGCCGCACGAGGACGTCCTCGAGCACCCGCGACTGCGCGTTCGTCCGGTAGAAGATCGCGACCTCGTCTCCGGAGAAGCCTTGTTCGACGAGCCCCGCGATTCCGGCCGCGACGAAGCGTGCCTCGGCGTGCTCGTCCTCGACTTCGACGACACGCACCGGTTCCCCGTCCCCGAGCTCCGACCACAGCGCCTTCGGTTTGCGCTCCCTGTTGTTCGTGATGACGGTGTTCGCCGCCTCGAGGATGAGATTCGTCGAGCGGTAGTTCTGCTCTAGCGCGACCGTCCGTGTCCCGGGGAAGTCGCGTTCGAAGTCGAGGATGTTGTTGATGTCCGCGGACCTGAACGAATAGATCGACTGGTCCGGATCGCCCACCGCCATCAGGTTCTGATGCTTGTCGGCCAGCAGTTGCAGAAGTCGGTACTGCGCGTGGTTCGTGTCCTGGTACTCGTCGACGAGGATGTAGCGGAACGCCTGCTGCCACTTCTCGCGCACGTCCGGGAAGCGTTCCAGCACGTCGACGGTGAGCATCAGCAGGTCGTCGAAGTCGACGGCGTTCGAAGCAAAGAGGCGTCGCTGGTACAACTGGTAGACGTCCGCGACCGTCTGGTCGTAGAACGACTGCACCTGGTTCGCGTACTCGTCCGGTGAGATCAGCCGGTTCTTCGCATGCGAGATCTGGTTGTGGATGCCGCGCGGAGTGAACCGCTTCGGGTCGCGCTCCAGCTCCTCCAGGCATTGCTTGACCAGCCGGATCTGATCGGCCTGGTCGTAGATCGTGAAGTTCGAGCGATAGCCGAGCCGCTGCGCCTCGCGTCGCAGAATCCGCCCGCAGGCCGCGTGGAAGGTGAGGATCCAGAGTCCCTGGCCGCTGCGCCCGAGCAGCCGTTGCAGTCGCTCCCTCATCTCGCCGGCCGCCTTGTTCGTGAAGGTGATGGCGAGGATCTCGTTGGGCTTCGCGCCGACCGCGTTGATCAGGTGGGCGACGCGATACGTGAGGACGCGTGTCTTCCCCGAGCCCGCCCCGGCGATGACGAGCAGCGGCCCCTCGGTCGTGAGCACGGCCTCCCGCTGAGCGGGGTTGAGGTCCGCGAGGTACTGCTCCGGCGAGGCGACAGCCATGGGTCGATGCTAGCGGGGCCCTGTTGGGGCAGCCGAGACCTGGCTCACCCGCCCATGTCGACTCGAGCCACGCCAGGGACTGTCCCCGACAGGTCCCGCGGAGACGCTGGTCAAACCGGCTCGAAGGGACAAGGAGATCGGGCCGAAGGTGTGACTTTTCTTCCACACATGGCGGATGCGGACATGCATAGGCTTCCGCTTCGTGCGGCTCGCGCTCATGATCGAGGGACAGGAGGGTGTGACCTGGGAGGATTGGGTCGCACTCGCGTCGGCCTGCGAGGAACACGGCGTCGACGCGCTCTTTCGCTCGGACCATTACATCTCGTGGTTCGATGAGAGCCGTCGCGTGCTCGACGCGTGGGCGACGCTGGCCGGACTGGCCGCACGCACGACGAAGCTGGAGCTCGGCACGCTCGTCTCTCCCGCGACCTTCCGGCATCCGTCCGTGCTCGCGCGCTCCGCGGCGACGACGGACGAGATCTCGGGCGGACGCGTGACCCTCGGAATGGGTGCGGGCTGGCAGGAGCGCGAGCACGCCGCGTACGGCTTCGAGTTCGGCACGGTCCGCGAGCGTGCCGCACGGCTCGGAGAACAGCTCGAGATCGTGCACGATCTCTTCCACGAGGATCGCGTCGACTTCGACGGCACGTACTACCGCCTCGAGGACGCCCCGGGCCTCCGCTGTCCCGACCTGCCGATCCTCGTCGGCGGCAGTGCCAAACCCGGCACCGCCCGGCCTGCGGTCCGATTCGCCGACGAGTACAACGCCCTCTTCGGCACGCTCGCCGAGGTCCGGGAACGTAAGCAGCTGCTCGACGAAGCCTGCGAGCGCGGCGGCCGCGATCCCTCCACCCTCCGCTACTCGCTGATGGCGCCCTGCGTCATCGGCCGCAACGAGCGGGAAGTGCTGGCATCGGCGCGACGCATCGGGGCGCGCTTCGGACGTGATCCACAAGAGGTGCTCGAGCGCAACCGCAAGCACGGCCCGGTCGGGACGATCCCGGAGGCGGTCGAGCGCCTCAAGCAGATCGAGGAGATCGGCTACGAGCGCGTCATGCTGCAGCACCTCGCGCACGACGATCTGGAAACGGTTGCCTTGATCGGTCGCGAGCTCGCGCCGGCCGTCGCGTAACCGCCGCGTTGCGCGGCCCGATCGATCTGCTTTTCCCGAACCTGCCGCACGGGTTGCGGACGGTGATCGACTGGGTGGCCACGATCGTCGGAGCGGTGCTGATCGTGCTCGCCGTCAAGGCCTGGGTCGTCAACCCGTATCGAATCCCGTCCCCCTCCATGGAGCCGACGCTCCACTGCGCACGACCCGAGCCCTACTGCGAGGCCGGCAGCTCGGATCGATTGCTGGCCAACCGGTTCATCTACCACTTCCACTCCCCGAGAAGACGCGACATCGTCGTCTTCCACGCGCCGGACGCGGCGCGGCGCGAATGCATCGGCGGGATCTTCGTGAAGCGGATCATCGGCCTGCCCGGCGAGGCCTGGTCGGAGCGAAACGGCGTGACCTACATCGACGGGCGCCGCCTCGCCGAGCCTTACGTCGCGCCGTCACGCCGCGACAGCGATACGAAAACGCTTCACGACATCCCACCGCTCGGCAAGCTGCGGCGCATCCCTCCGCAGATGTACCTCATGGAGGGAGACAACCGCGCGCACTCTTGCGATTCACGCGTGTGGGGACTCGTGCCGCGCGCGAACATCATCGGCAAGGTCGTCCTGACTTACTGGCCGCTCAACAGACTGGGGACGCCATAAAGAAAGAGCCCCGCGAAGCGGGGCTCTCGAACGAAGGTGGCGCTCGGTCTAGTAGTCCTCGCGAACGACCGTACGGCGCCGTCCGTCGGCGGGGCCGCCGAAACCGCCCCAACTCGACCAGAAGATGAGCGAGAGCAGTGCGCCGAATGCGCCCACTGCGAGCAGGATCCAACCGATCGTATGGATCTCGATCCCGCTCACCGTGGCGTTGACAGCCCAGACGAGGACTGCCCCGACGGCGACGAGAAGAAGGCTGACTCCCATACCCATAGTGCGTCTCCTTTCGATGGAATCTGTCGTGTCTGCAGGGAAAACGCGGAAACCCCCTGCGAAGATACGGCCGTGGAGGAGCTCCAGAAGCGACGCGCCTACCTGTGCAGGCTTACCCCGGATCGCGCGCTCGAGTCCCAGCAGGAAGCACTTGCCTTCCTAAGTGACCGCGGGATGCTCACGCGGACGCCGGACTCGGCGCTGCCGAGCCTGTTCGAGGCATGTCACGAAGAGCCGTACGCCGCCGGCAGCCGAGGATTCGGTTCGTGGCCGGCAACGAAGTACCCGTGGTACTTCGAGTTGGCGGAGCGGCCCGACGTCCACGAGCTCAGGGTCCACAACGGCAAGTCGATCCTGCTCACGGAGGAGAGCCTCGCCCTGGTCGACGGGATCTGCCGTTCCGAGCTCGCGCGCATGGAAGGCGAAGCGGAGTGGGCACCAGTGCTTAATCACCTGGCGGCAGCAGGCCCGTCGACACTCACCGACCTGCAGATCGAGCTGGGCCTCGCGCCCAGGGAACTGAAATCGTTGCGTGCACCGCTCGAACGGTGCGGCGCGGTCGTCAGCCGCAGCCTCCGGGTGCAGCTACCCGACGGGGGGCACGCGCACATGAGCGAGCTCGCGCGCTACGACCAGGCGTACCCTGAGCCGCGCGGGAAAGGCGACATCGAGCAGCTCGTCATCGCGGCGGTCCGCGCCGCAGTCGTCGCGCCGGAGACCGAGATCGTTCGCAAATGGTTCAGCTGGCGGCGGCTGTTCGACGACGACCTGGTCGACCGCCTCGTCAGCGAGGGGCGGCTCACCCGGATCGAGCCGGGCTGGGTGACAGGTCCAGCGTCCGCGTAGCGCGAAAGCCGGCGAGGAAGCGCCGGTCGTGTGTCACGAGCAGAACGGTCCCGGGGTAAATGTCGAGTGCACGCTCGAGCTCCTCGATCGCCGTAACGTCGAGATGGTTCGTGGGCTCGTCGAGGACGAGACAGTTCACGCCGCGAGCCGCGAGCAGAGCGATCAACGCACGGGTGCGTTCGCCGGGCGAGAGCGAGCCCGCGTCGCGCAGCACGTGGTCGGCGCCGAGCCCGAACTTCGCGAGCAGCGTACGAGCCCTTTCCTCGTTCACGCCCGCGGCCTTCGTGAATGCCGGCAGCAACGGGCCTTCTGCGAGCTCGCTTCGCTGCTGGGCGACCTCACCGAGCACGACACCCGGGCCGAGCGCGCGCCTGCCTGCCGCAAGCGGCAGCCGGCCCAGGATCACGTCGAGCAGCGTCGTCTTGCCGCTCCCGTTCGGGCCGACGATCGCAACGCGGTCGGCCCATGAGAGCTCGAGGTCGAGCGGGCCGAGCCGGAACGAGCCGCGCTCCAGCACCGCGCCCTCGAGGCGAACGACGACGTCACCGCTGCGACTCTGGGGCGTGAGCTCCAGCCGGAGCTCCCACGGCTCGTACGGTTTCTCGACTGCGCCGAGCCGCTCGATGCGGCCGCCGATCGACTTCTTCACGTCCTTGGTCTTCTTCTTCTTGCGACCCTGCCCGTACCCGCGCTCTTCCCACTGCTGCATCCGGCGCAGCTGCTCCTCGAGGCGCGCCTTCTCACCCTCGTAGGCGCCGTAGGCCTCCGTCTGGCGGCGCAAGGCATGGGCGCGTGCCCGCTCGTACTCGCTCCACCCTCCGGCGAACTCGGTTGCTCGATGTGTCCATTCGTTGAGCTCGACGACGCGCTCGACCGTGCGGTCGAGGAAGTCGCGGTCGTGCGACACGACGACGACCGACCCCGCAAGATTCAGGACGAACCTCTCCAGGCGGTCGAGCCCCGCAAAATCGAGATCGTTCGTCGGCTCGTCGAGCAGAAAGACGTCGAAACGCGCAAGCAGCACGGCAGCCAACTGGGCGCGGGCGGCTTCGCCTCCCGAGAGCGCGCCGAGCGGTGCAGCAAGAGGCGCATTCAGACCCACCTCCGCACACACCGTGCGGGCACGGGCGTCGAGATCGCCGCCGCCGAGCAACAGAAACCGCTCGAGCGCCCCGCCGTGACGCTCGGCCAGCTTCGGCTCTTCGGCGAGCCGGCGCGCAAGCTCATCCATCTCGATCGCTGCCGCAGCGACACCCGTGCGGCGTGCGAGGTACATCCCGAGCGGCTCGGCGGAATCGGCATCGCGCTCCTGAGGCAGGTAGCCCACAGTGAGATCAGCGGGCAGGCGACGCACCGTCCCGGCGTCGGGCTCTTCGAGCCCGCCGAGAATGCGTAGGAGCGTCGACTTCCCTGCGCCGTTCGGTCCGACGAGGCCGATGCGACTGCGCGGCGGCACGACGAGCGTGACGTCGCTGAGGACGAGCTGCGCTGCGTGGTGCTTCGTGATGTTGGCTGCGGCGAGAGTGCCGCTCGAGCGTTGCAAGAGAGGACCTCCTCGGAAGGCGGACGGAAAAGGTGTGTGTCTCGCCTAGGCCCTCATAGGACGGCGCCGAGCGCCGCCCGCGATGCTAGCGCAGCGGGAAAGGTTTCCGTGCCAGGGCGGGCAGCACCTGCGACGTCACCCACACCGGCGTGGCTGCGTATTTGCGCGAGTAGCGAAAGCTGCCGTCCCCGCTCCGCAGCGCGGCGAGATAACGAAACGCACGGGCCGGAGCCTTGACACGTGCGGCGATGAAAGCCTGAATCGCCCAGGCCGTCGACTGTGCATCCGACCCCCTCCCCGCTGTGAGCTCGAAGCCTCCATCGGCGTTCTGCAGGCGTCGAAGAAAGGCGACTCCCCGTGCGATCGACCTTCCTTGGACACCCTGCGTACGGAGCGCCTGGATGACCGCCGCAGTGTCGTTGGAGTCCGGTGCGGCTCCCGCGACCCAGCCCCACCCTCCCGACCGATGCTGATGGCGAAGCAGATAGGAGACGCGCAGCTTGAACGGGCGCCCCACCTGTGCGTAGGCGAGGATTCCCCAGGCGGTCGAGTTGATTGCAGGCCCGATGCGGCCGTCCGGGCGCCCGAGCGCGGCGAAGCGAGCGTAGAGCGTGTCGGAGATGCGGCCCGTCGCTGCTTCGGCGATCAGCGCAAGCTCGATGTCCGTGGCCGACTGCAACTCGCGCTCGTTCGCGACGAGATAGTCATAGGCCGCCCCGGTTGACCGTCCCGCCGACCGAAGACCCAGTATCGCCCACGCTGTGAGGCCCGGTGTCGAGGGCGAACCCGCCTCAGCGAAACCTCCGTCGGCCTGCTGATGCGACGCGACGTACGACGCAGGTGTCACCGCAAGCATCGCGCTGGTGAGGAGAACAGCTAGACCCACACGACCTCGGTGTGCAGACGTTTCGCGTACCGATCGAGCAGCCGGCGTAACTCCGGGCCGGCGGCAAGCGCGATGACGACGTTTCCGATCGCATGAGCGAGGTCGAACGGGAGGCCACGCGCGTGCACGGCGACGAACGTCTGCCAGGTGTGCTCGTCGTAGAACGCGAGCCAGTTCCAGACGTCCATGAACGCGCTGAACGCCAGGCCGAGGACGAAGCAGAACGCGGCAAGAGCCACCCGGCGTCGCAGAAGCCTCGGCGCCAGCGCTCCGGCTACGCCGCAAGCTCCCCAGCCGAGCATCTGCCACGGAGTCCATGTGCCCTGGCCGAGGAAGAAGTTCGAGACGAACGCCGCCAAGGCCCCGACCGCAAAGCCGCTACGTGCTCCTAACGCTGCGCCCGCCGCCACGGTCATCACCGTCACCGGCTGCACGCCCGGAATGGCTGCAAAGAGGACGCGCCCGGCGGCGGCGGCGGCGCCCAGCGTTGCGATCAACGCCAGCTCCTTGGCAGAGTCCGGCCCACGTTCGCGCCAGGCGACGCCGGCTGCAAGCAACGCGAACGCGACCAGCAGCAGCGACAGGCCGTCGTGTGAGCGGTCGACGGCCGCCCACACCGCAGCGGCGAAGGCGGCGCCGCCCGCTACGACGAGCGCGGCCCTAGACAAGGAGTGCTTCCCGCCCGAGTGTGATCGACCGGTCGGCCACGATACGCGCGAACTCTTCGTCGTGCGTGACGACGAGTGTTGCACGGCGCTCGGAGCCGTCGTGCAGCAATTCGGCCAGCGCCGCCTTGCGCTGGGGATCGACACCGCGGGTCGGCTCGTCCAGTACGAGGAGGTCTGGGTCGGTCACGAGCACCGAGGCGAGAGCGAGCCGCTCGCGCTCCCCGGTCGAGAGATCGCGCGGATGACGGCTCGCCATTCCCGAGAGGCCGAGTTCCGTAAGCGCAGCGAGCGCACGGCGACGGTCCCCCCGCACACCGACCGCGACCTCTTCGTCCGCGCGCTCACGGATGCAGTACCGGCTCGGATCCTGAAGGAGCATTGCCGCGCGGCCTCGGAGCTCGGCCGTGCCCGCATCGGGTGCCAGCAGCCCCGCCGCGAGCTTCGCGATCGTCGTCTTGCCCGTGCCGTTCGCACCTCCCAGCGCCACAATCTCGCCGCGCCGCAACTCGAGGTCGACACCGTCGACGACGGGGAGACCCGCGCGGTAGGCGAACTGAACGCCCTCGAGACGGCACAGCGGCTCTCCCTGCGTCGGGACGCGTCCGTTGGCCGACGCTCCGAGCCAGACCGGCCGGTTCTGTCCCAGCCAGTCCTCTGCTGCGCGCACCGCCGCGTCGAGAAGCACTCTCCCCGCGTCGAGGAAGAGGACGCGATCCGCATGCTCGAGAACCCGCCGGGGACGGTGATCGGAGATCAGCACGGCGATACCGAGCCCGACGACGTGCTCGAGGAACGCGTCGGCGCCACCGGGATCCAGCTGGGAAGTCGGCTCGTCGAGCAAGAGCAGCTTCGGCCGCAACGCGACGGCGGAGGCGAGGCAGACACGTTGCAGCTCACCTCCCGAGAGCTCGGCGACGGCGCGATCGGCCAGGTGCTCGCAGCCGACCGCCGCGAGCGCCTCGCGCGCACGACGGAGGATCTCCGCCGCTGGGGTACCGATATTCTCGAGCCCGAAGGCAACTTCGGGGATGACGCGCGAGAGGACGATCTGCTCCTCCGGGTCCTGGAACACACTCGCGACCGTCCCGGCGAGCTCGGCCGGGCGCGCGGACCTCGTGTCGAGGCCGGCAATCTCGACGCGCCCTTCGAAGCGCCCGCCGTGAAAGTGCGGAACGAGCCCCGCGAATGCGCGCAGCAACGTCGACTTGCCCGAACCGGACGGACCGAGGACAGCGATGACCTCTCCCGGTTCGATCTCCAGTGAGACATCACGGAGGGCCGGCGTGCCGGCGTCGGGGTAGGTGAACGTGAGTCGATCGGCGCGCGCTAGAGCCACAGCGCTCCCGCAGTCACGATCGCCACGGCCAGGGCGACGGCGACGCTGTCTCGTGCGCGCCAGCGAGGTCGCGGGATGCTCGTTCGCCCGGTCCTCCCGTATCCCCGCGCCTCCATGGCTTCCGCAAGGTTGAGGCCACGCTCGAGTGCGCTTGCCAGCAGCGGGGACAGCAACACAGCGCGCCCACGGACGCCGTTCACCTCGACGCCCCGCCCGCGCAACGCTTCGACGAAACCCGCCGCGTCACGCTCCAGCGTGGGCATCAACCTCGTTGCGAGAGCGGCGGGACGTGCAAACCGAACCGCTTGCAGAAGCGCGTCGTGATCCAGCAAGAGCGCATAGGCCGCGAACGCGAGTCCGACAGCGGCGAGACGAAGAGCGTTCAGTCCCGCACTGGTGAGCTCTTCGTGCGTGATGTCGAGCTGACCGAGCACCGGCACGATCGGGCCGGTCCAGATCGGATGCGATCCGATCGTCTCGATGAACGGGGTCAGCAGGAAGAGTGCGCCGGCCGAGACGAGTGTCCCGAACAGATACAGGCGCCTCCGCTCTGCCGGTGCCCGCAGACAGACGGCGAACAGCACGAGAGCGACGACTGCCACCGCGGCGAGGTGCTGAGCGAGCAGTGCTGCCGCCGCGAGCGCGGCGAGCAGCGCCACTGCGGCGCCGGGCTTCACGGGCCCACCTGGTAGCGAAACCGGCCGAACGGGACTCTGCGGAGCAGCAGCTCCGGGTCGCCGCTGAAGGTGAACACGACCGGATCTCCGGGAGCGTTGCCGCCGCCGGCGTGCAGCACAGGCTTCGGTCCTGGAGGCCTGAGCACGAGCAGGTTCACGTTCTTCGTCGGGCTCGGGCTCAGGCCCTTCGTCGCTCGACCGCCGATGAGCCTTGCCACTCGTTGGGCGGCGGAACGTTGTGCCTCGAGCGAGAACAACACCCGAGCCGGCCGCCGACTGCCTCCATAGCCGTGAAGGAACGGTTCCGGAAACGCTCCGACCACCACGGGCTCGCGCATCCTTGTCGCCCACGAGCGAAAGTCCCACCACTCGACGTCCCCGTCGTGCAGCCGGTACTCGGCGGCGCTGCGGTCGGCCTCGTAACCGTTGATGAAGTAGAACCAGTCGCGCCGAGCGTCGATCGAGCCCTCGATCCCGTTGATCGCCTGGACGTAACGCCCCGAATAACGGGTCTTGATGTCGGCGCTGCGATCCAGAGCTTGCATTGCGGTCAGTCCCGCCGGCACCTTCTGCGCGAGGATCACGTGTGCGCCCTGGTCACGTGTGATCCAGAGGGTCGCCTGCCCGCTCTCCCCTCCGCCGCAGCCCGCGAGGACCGCGACGGCGAGGAGAAGGACAAGACGTCTCACGGCAGCGCATTCGAGCGGACGGCTCCGCCGAGCGTCGCGCGCACGAGCAAGCCTCGATGCTGGCCGACGCACCCGAGGGCGGTCTGGGTGGCCCCCTGGGTCTTGACGGTGCGCTTGCCCACATGAAGAACAGCGCCGATTGCTGCGGTCAGCGCGCCGTTGTCGTCCTGGGCCTGGACCCGGTAACACGGTGACTTGCCGACCCGAGAAAGAACGAGCGTCTTCGGACCGCCGGCAACGCCGAACTGGGCCCAGTACCAGAGCACGATGTCTCCCTGCTGCAAGCGCACCTGGTCCGCTCCGACCGGAGGCGATGCGCCGTTGACCTTGAATACCCATCCCGTCTGACCGACGGCGGGATAACGGCCGACCTGGTCCACGTAAGGGCCGAAGCTGCTCTGCGTGACGTGGTAGTAGAACTCGCCGAAAACGCTCGCCGTTTCGAGCGCGTCCAGCGCGTTCTCGGGCAACGCATTCGCGCGCGGCGAGGTGACGTCGATCGTCGGAGCGGTCGCCCCGAAGATCGTTCGCTCCTTTCCTTCCACCCGGACGTGCACCTTGACCGCGAGAGCTGCCGGCACGACGAGCAGCGCGGCGACGAGAGCCGCCACGACCACGATGAGTCGGTGAGACACGAATCCTCCCTTCCGCGAGGGGTTCGGGTTTGCCGGCGGCGGAGGTCTTCTGACTCGGGGCTCCCTCCCTCGCCGCCTTCCCAGCCCGTGGACCAGTGGCATGTGGCGCGGGAGCGTCTCCCCTTACAGCGGCGGGACCGTTCCGGACTTGCACCGGATTCCCTTGCCGCTCGCCGGTTTGTGGCCGGAGACTAGCATCGGGCGCCGATGCCTAGATCGCGACTACTCACGGTCTGGGTTCCCGTTCTCGTCTGGGCGGCCGTCATTTTCGCGATCTCCTCGATCCCTCACCTCTCGACGGGGCTTGGAACGTGGGACACGATCCTCCGCAAGGGCGCGCACATCACGGAGTACGCCGTCCTCGGCGGGTTGCTGTACCGCGCGCTCAGCCGAGAAGCGCTCGCACTCGCGGCCGGCATCGCGTACGCGGCCACCGACGAGCTGCACCAGCACTTCATCCGCGGCCGTCACGCATCGCCCGTCGATGTCGCAATCGACGCCGTCGGCGTCGCGGTTGGGATGCTCGTCTGGCTGCGGTTGCGCGAACGATGAAGGCGGTAGCGATCAGCCTCTCGGCGCTCGGTGACATGGAGCCGCTCTGGCGCGACTGGCTCGACGATGCGCGCCGCCGCTTCCGGGTCGACGTCGACGCGTTGGATCAGGAGCTGCCAAATTGGCGCGAGTTGCTGGAACGCTTCGCGGAGGAACGCGCGCCTGTCTACTTCCGGCGCGACGCCGACGTCAGCAGCACGCTGCGGCAGTTGCGGGCAAGCGGCACGCGCATCGGCGTCTTCACGGACGCGCCTGCCGAGCTGGCGCGCGTCGCCCTGTCGCATCTTGGCGCCGAGCGTCATATCGAGGTGCTGGAGAGCGGCCCTCAGGCGCAGGAACGGATCTTGGCGGCTCTTGGCGACGGCGCGCGGGTGATCGACACCCGGGAGGAGCTGCTCGCCGTAACATGACCCCGATGGAGCGGCCAGACGTCGGCGATCGCCAGCTCGACGCTCTCCTCGAGCGGCTGGACCGCCTCTGCGACGAGATGCAGACGCTGAACAAGCGGCTCGACTCCAACGATCAGCTGCTCCGGATCGCACGCGAGCTGTCGACGCTCAACGAGTCTCTGCAGACGCTGGCCTATGCTGCGCTCGGCCAGCAGGCGCCGACGGTTCGCCGACGCCGAACGGGCTAGGCGGCCAGCGTGAAGATTTCCCCGTCTGCGGTGCCGAAATAGAGCTCGCCGGCAGCGTCCTCTCCGAACGTCGTCAAGTTGGAGACGTGAAACGGCTCGCGGCGGACATCGGCTGCGCTGCCGTTCTGTATGCGCAGGCTCCAGACGATCCCGGAGCAGTAGTCCCCGAAGAAGTAGCGGCCGACTGCCGCGGCCACGGCCCGGCCGCGATACACATAGCCGCCCGTTACCGAGCAGTTGCTTTCCGCATGGCTGTACACGTACACGGGCGTCACTAGCTGGCCTTTTCCGAGAGCGGAGTTCGAAAAGCGCGCGCGCCCCTCGAAGACCTTCCAGCCGAAGTTGGCAAGCGTCGAGATCGACGCCCGCGGTCGGTAGTCGATCTCTTCCCAGTTGCCTTGCCCGACGTCACCGACGTAGAGATCGCCGTTCGCACGGTCGAACGAGAAACGCCAGGGATTGCGCAGGCCGAGCCCGACGATCTGCCATTTCGCGCCGCGGGAGAGCGGGTCGATCCGCAGCAGCTTGCCGAGCCTCTCGTTCATGTTCTGGGCGCGATTGCCCGGATCGCCACCCGAGCCTCCGTCACCCATGCCAACGTAGAGTCGCCCGCTGGAATCGAACTGGAGCTCGCCGCCGTTGTGATTCGCGAAGGGCTGGCGGACGAACAGCGGCTGGCGAGCGGTCGACTTGATCCCACGTCCATTGCGCGAGCGGAACTCCATGACGCGCGTGTTGCCACTCTTGTCGGTGTAGTTCACGTAAAAACGGTGGTTGCGCGCGTACCGAGGATGAAACGCCACCGACAGCAGACCCTGCTCGCCACCGCTGACCACGCGGTCACGGATGTCGAGGAACGTGCCGCCCAGCGTGCCGTTGACGAAGTAGCGGATCCTGCCGACCTGCTCGACCACGTAGAGTCGGCGCGGCTCCGCCTTGTTCGAAGCGATCGCGGTCACCGCAGAGAGGCCGCGCGCAAACTGGCGGACCGACAGCTCCTGCCGGGCCTCCTGCGTCGCGGGCGAGACCAGGGCCGCGGCTGCGAGGAGAGGAGCGAGCACTCGCCCCAAATTACCCGCGAACGGCCGCGGCGGATCGCTTCTTAACGAAGGACTTATCTACTTCTTAAGCAAGATCTGGCGGAGCTCGTCTTCCTTACCGGGCTGGAGGACGGCGAGCACCTGATCCCCCGGCCTGAGCTCAGTCTTGCCGACCGCGATCTCGGCTTTGCCGTCGCGCATGACGGAGATCAGCCGCGCGCCCTCGGGCAGTCGCAGCTTCTCGACGGTCGTGCCCGCGCACGGAGAGGACTTGTCGATCTGCACCTCGACGATCTCCAGGTTCTCCTTGCGGAGCTCGAGCAGATGCACGAGATCGTGCTCCGGAACCTCGTGCTCGACGAGGCCGAGGATGCTGGAGGTCGCACAGACGGTGGGCGAGATTCCGAGCAGGTCGAAGTGTGGCTGGTTGCGCGGATCGTTGACGCGCGCGATCACTTTCGGCACCCCGTACTTCTCCTTGGCGATCTGCGTGATCACCATGTTGTCCTCGTCGTCGCCGGTCAAGGCGAGGACGAGATCGGGCGGTCTCTTTACTCCGGCCTTCTCGAGGACGAAGAGCTCGGTCGCATCTCCTTGCATGGCCTGATGCTCGAACTCCGACTCCAGCCGCTCGAAGCGGTTGCGGTCCTGCTCGATGATCGTCGCCTCGTGGCCGTTACGCAGAAGCGTGCGCATGACGTTGGCGCCGGCCTTCCCGCCCCCTGCAATCAACACGTACATCTAGACACCTACCTCCTGCTTCTGTGGGATCTCGCATGAGCGCACCGCGTCGCTGAGCGCTTCGATGGCGGCGGACGTCGGGGAGATCGTGCGCAGGCCTCGCTCGCGGTAGAAGTCCGCGCGCGCCGGATCCAGGATCCGGACGACCGTGCACTCGATGCCGAACCTCTTCTGGGCAACCTGGCCGATCACGAGGTTCGTATTGTCACCGTCGGTCGAGACGACGACTGCGTCGGCGTCCTCGATCCCGGCCTCACGAAGGACGGCGTTGTCCATGCCGTGGCCCCGGACGAACCCCCCGGTCCAATTTTCTCCAAGGCGGCTGAGGGCTGACTCGTTCTCGTCTACCGCGGTCACGTCCCACCCTTCGGCGGCGAACCGCTTTGCGATCGTCGAGCCCACCCGGCCGCAGCCGATAACGATGAGCTTCACGTACTCAGCGTAGCTCGGCGGTCAACCCCGAGGCTGCTCGCCGTCCCCTTCCAGCGCTCCCTGCGGGAACGCGACGATCAGGACCTCGTTCGGAGCCTTCTTGAGGACGTAGTCGACGGTTGGCGAGAAGAACCGGGACTGCCTGCGCCAGCGGGGGGCGGACCCGAGCACGATCAGGTCGGCGCCGGAGTCCTGTGCCTCCTGGACGATCGCCTGTCCGATCGACCGGGCCCGGACCGTTTTCCCGACCACGTGGACGCCGTGGTCTGCCCCGAGCGCCTTCGCCTCGGCGAGTGAGGCTTCGGCCCGCCCTTCCTCTTCGAGCAGCTCGGCGTCGAGAGGAAGCTCCATCGGAACGCGGATCACGTGGAGAGCCTCCACCGACACCCCTCGCTCCTGGGCGAGCTTGACCGCGGTGGCAATCATCTCTTCGCCGATGTCGCCGAGCTTCATCGGAACGAGGATGCGCGAGAACTCTGCCTCGGCGAGGCCGCGATGCTCGTCCGCCGACACGACCCGCTCGAGCAGGCCCTCGCCGCGCGACCTGCGGACGACGATGTACACGACGAGGCCGACGCCAAGCCAGGCGGGCCCGGCGAGGCGCGCGCCCTGGTGCGTGGCGATGGCGACCAGCCAGACCGTGAACGTGAGGAGGGCCCCGACGACCGACGGCACGGGCACGCGGCCGACCGTGAAGGGCACGCGATAGGGACGCCTGCGGTTCGGCTCGCTGAAGCGCAGTTTGATCACGGCGAGCTGTGCGGCGGTGAACGCGAGAAGCACGCCGAAGCTGAAGAGGCTCGCCAGGAAGAGCACGGGATGCGCGAGTGCTGCCGTTCCGACGAGCAGCGCAATCGAGATCAAAGCCGCAGCGAGAATCGACTCCGGCGCGACGAGCGTGCGGGGCCTGAGCATTCCGAAGCGGCGCGGCAGCTGGCCGTGCTCTCCCAGCGAATAGGCCAGTCGGCCGAAGCCGGAGATGGAGGTGGTCGCCGCGGTGAGGAGGATCAGCGCGCCGGAGAGGCCGACAAATACCTGCAGTGGCGCACCGATCACGTTCGGCACGTGCTCACGGATCTGAGTGACGATTCCGACGAGCGGCGCGCGGATCCAGTTGCTGCCGAGCAGCGTCCCGTGCTTCGGCGGAAACGCGGAAAGGCCGACGACCGCGATCACGACGTAGAGGACGACGACCAGGCCGATGGCGCCGAAGAGGCTCCGCGGCAGGTCGCGGCCGGGGCGCCGTGTCTCCTCGGCGAGGTTCGCGACGGTCTCGAGTCCGGTGTAAGCGAGCATCGCGAGCGGGATCGCGAACGCGATCGAGTGCCACGTGGGCGACGTGCCGAGCGACGTCCCGGCGGTGAGCGCGTGCGGCGAGAACAGCAGTGCCATGCCCAGCGCCACGATCAGAAGCTGGGTTGCGAGATCGACGAGCGCGACGATCAGGGCCCACCGGTGCAGGCGCGTGCGGTGCACAAGCCTGATCGCTGCGACGCCCGCGATCACCCCGCAGCCGGCAACGACATCCCAGGGGCGGTGCACCTTCGTGAAGAAGGCGCCCGCCACGTAGTGGGGCAGGAAGAGGGCCGAGAGCGCGATCACGATCAGGTAGTCGAGAAAGAGCACCCAGCCGGTGACGAAACCCCAGAAGTCATTGAACGCGATGCGAACGAACGTCGCCGCGCCGCCGGTCTCGCGAATCGCCGCCGTCCCCTCCGCGTAGGAGAGGGACACGATCAGGAAGAGCAGGCCGGTGGCCAGCAGCACGAGCGGCGTGAAGCCGAGTGCGTGCAGCGCGATGATGCCGAGCGCGAAGTAGATCGACGAGGCGATCTCGCCGTAGGCGATCGAGAAGAGCGCGGGAGCGTCCAGAACCCGCTGTAGCCGGGGCAGCTTTCGGGCCACAGAGTGAGGTTAGCGCCGCCTGCGGAGCAGGTAGAGGCGGCCGACGCCGAGGGCGAAGAACAGTGCGCCCAGCACGTACCCGAAGGCTCCGCCGCCGTTGACCGCCGTGACGGCGACGAGCGCGATCCCGATGCCCATGAAGAGGAACGCGAAGATCATCACGAGCGAGCGATAGGCGGCGTTCATGCTGCCATCCTTCCTGCGACGACCATCACCCTGCTGGGAGCGTGCTTGAGCACGAAGTCGACGGTCTCGCTGAAGACACCACGCCCCCTCCCACCGCGCGGGGCGCCCATGACGATGATCTCACTCTGGCGGCGCGTCGCCTCGTCGACGATCGCTCGCCCGGCGTGACGGGCCCTGACGAGCCGCTCGGTGAACTTCACTCCGTAGAGCTCTGCGATCGCCGCCGCGATGTCGAGAGCCTCGTCGGCCATGCGCTCCTCTTCCTCGAGCCGCGTGTCCAACGGCTGGTCGAGCGGCACGACGATGACGCTGAGCGCGGCGATCGAAGCGCCTCGGTCGGCGGCGAGGCGACAGGCGAGGTCGATCGCTTCCTCCGAGGCCCGGCCCGGCTTCACCGGCACGAGGATGTTCCTGTACTCGAGCGCGATGGCAGGTCCGATGATCATCGGAGCGTGCAGCGTCGCCGTGAGCGGTTCGTGCAGCACCCTGCGGCGGTAGACGACGTACCCGATGAGCCCGATCACGAGCCACCCCAGGCCGGCCCACCGCGGGCCGGGCTTCTGGATGACGACGACGATCCAGGCGATCCCGGTGCCGAGCCCGCCGAAGATCGCGAACAGCGGCCAGTCGACGCCTCGGATCCGCAGGCTCGGGCGGACCTTGAACGCCTCCGGATCGTCCCGCGTGCTCAAACGCAGCGCGATCACGGACACGTGCGCGATGGTGAACGACAGCATCGCGCCGAACGCGTACATGTTGCCGAGGAAATCCGTCCGGCCGGGCAGGAGCACAACGATCGAGAGCAGGCCGGCGAAGACCAGCAACGACAACCAGGGAGTCTTGAACTTCGGATGCAGCCGGCGGAAGACCTCGGGCAGCTGCCTGTAGGACGCCATGGCGTACGTGATGCGCGACGCGCCGATCACACCGGCGTTGGTCGCGATCAAAAGGATCGTCGCGGCGAGGATTCCGACGTAGATCTTCGAGGCCTGCAGTACCTGACCGTGGAGGCCCAGATGCTCGACGAGGCCGAGCACGGGATCGTTTTTGAAGCCGCCCTGGTCCGGGCCCACGCCGAGCAGCGTCTGGTACCCGTGTGCGGTCTTCTCCACCGGCAGCCCCGACAGGGCGATCAGCGGCAGCGTGAAGTAGATCGCGAAGACGGCGCCCGCCACCCACGTGATCGAGCGCGGGATGTCGCGCGGCGGGTCGCGCGCCTCCTCCGCAAGATTCGAGACGGTCTCGATCCCCGTGTACGCGATCATCGCGATGGGAATGGCGAGGAAGAACTGCCCCCACGTGGGTGCCACACCCCAGTGGAGGTTGGTGTTGAAGACCACGTGGTGATCGAAGATCAGCACGAAGCCAACGACGACGAGCAGTAACTGGGTACCGAAGTCGAGGACGGCGAGAAGGATGTTCAGGCGGGCGGCCTCCCTGATCCCGACGATGTTCAGCAGGACAAGCAGGACGACCACGATGGCGCCGCCGACGATGTCCCAGGGGTTTGACCGCAGCGGGCTCCAGAAGATCGAGAGGTAGTGCGGGACGAAGAACGCCGAGATGGCGATCGTGATGATGTAGTTGAGCATCTGCGCCCACGCGGCACCGAAGGAGACCAGCTCGTTGAAGGCGTGACGGGCGAAGCTCGAAGAACCGCCCGCCTCGGGAAAGCGAACGGTGCCCTCTGCATATGTCGCGGCCGTGGCGGCGAAGATGAGCCCGCTGATGACGAAGACCAGCGGCGTCAGCCCGAGAGCGATCCCGGCAACGAGCCCGAGCGCGTAGTAGATCGAGGAGCCGACGTTGCCGTAGGCAGTGGCGAACAGCGCCGGAGTCCCGAGGACGCGCTCGAGCGTCTGCTGGCGCCGCCGCCGGCTCCGCCGCGGTGTCGGGGTCGCGCTCACCGGCGGAGGCTACAGCCCTCCGCGGCGCCCCGGCCGGGACGGTCTTCCGTCACCGACACGTCACAGTCTCGTCCCCGTGCCTGGCACCGGGACGTGTCGGATGCCGTCTAGCCGTGGATCGAGACGATCAGCGGGATGATCAGGATGGCGACGATGTTGGCGATCTTGATCATCGGGTTGATCGCAGGGCCCGCCGTGTCCTTGTACGGATCGCCGACCGTGTCGCCGGTGACCGACGCAGCGTGAGCCTCGGATCCCTTGCCACCGAAGGCGCCGTCCTCGATCAGCTTCTTCGCGTTGTCCCACGCGCCGCCGCCGGACGTCATCGCGATCGCGAGGAACAGCCCCGTCACGATCGTTCCGATCAACAGCCCGCCGAGCATGCGCGCGTTGATGATCCCGACGATGATCGGGAAGAGGATCGGGATCAACGCAGGCAACAGCATCGCCTTGATCGCCGAGCTGGTGACGATGTCGATCGCACGCCCGTATTCCGGTCGACTCGTCCCCTCCATGATCCCGGGGTTCTCGCGGAACTGGCGTCGCACCTCCGTGACGACCTCTCCGCCGACGCGCCCGACTGCCTCCATGGCCAGCGACGCGAACAGGAACGGCATCAGTCCGCCGATGAAGAGACCGGCGATCACCCAGGCGTCGCTGAGGCTGAACGTCGACGTCAGGCCTTCGTCCGCGAGGCCGGTCGTGTACGAGTCGAAGAGCACGAGTGCCGCGAGCGCGGCCGAGCCGATCGCGTAGCCCTTCGTCACCGCCTTCGTCGTGTTTCCGACAGCGTCGAGCGGATCGGTGATCGCACGCACGGATTCGTCCAGGTTCGCCATCTCGGCGATGCCGCCCGCGTTGTCCGTCACCGGTCCGTACGCGTCGAGGGCGACGATCAGGCCAGTCATCGAGAGCTGGGCCATCACCGCGATCCCGATCCCGTACAGCCCGGCGAAATGATGGGCGATGAGGATTCCGGCCGCGATCACGAGCACCGGCAGTGCCGTCGCTTTCATCCCGACCGCGAGGCCCTCGATGATGTTCGTCGCGTGGCCGGTCTGGGACGCCGACGAGATGGACTTCACCGGTCCCCAGCGTGTGCCCGTGTAGTACTCCGTGATCGCGACGAGCAAGAACGTCACGACGAGGCCGACGAGCGACGCGCAGTAGAGGTCCGTGAAGCTGAACTTGCCGCCGTCGTAGGCCAACGTCACCGGGATGAAGCCGATCGCTGACAGCACGGTCGCGACCAACACCGCCTTGTAGAGCGCGTTCATGATGTTGCCCGTGCGGCCAACGCGCGCGAAGAACGTGCCGATCACAGACGCGAGGATCGAGATGCCGCCGAGCGCGAGTGGATACAGGGCGAGCCCGCTCGACGGGAACTGCGTGCCCAGCAGCATCACGGCGACCGCAGTCACGGCATACGTCTCGAAGAGATCCGCAGCCATGCCGGCGCAGTCGCCCACGTTGTCGCCGACGTTGTCCGCGATCACGGCCGGGTTGCGCGGATCGTCCTCCGGGATGCCCGCCTCGATCTTCCCCACCAGGTCGGCCCCGACGTCGGCCGCCTTCGTGTAGATGCCGCCGCCGAGCCGCGCGAAGACCGAGATGAGCGAGCCGCCGAAGGCGAGGCCGATCAGGTCGTGGATGGCCGAGTCCGCCGAGTTGCCCAACCAGCCGGTCAGAGCCCAGTAGTACCCGGCAACGCCGAGCAGGGCGAGCCCGACGACCATCATTCCGGTCACCGACCCCGCGCGGAACGCGACGTTGAGAGCAGGCTTGAGCCCGCCCCGCGCCGCCTCGGCCGTCCGCACGTTCGCGCGCACCGCGACGTTCATGCCGATGAACCCGGCGCCCGCAGAGAGGATGGCGCCGACCAGGAAGCCGATCGCCGTGCCCCAGCCGAGCTTGTTGTAGAAGCCGAGTAGGAGGAACGGCACGATCGAGACGGCGGCAATCGTCGTGTACTGCCGCCGCAAGTAGGCGGCAGCCCCTTCCTGGACCGCCTTGGCGATCTCCCGCATGCGCTCGTTGCCGTCCGGGCGACCCAGCAGCCAGACGGTCAGCCAGATGCCATAGGCGATGGCGACGCCCGCACAGACGAGCGCAAACAGCACCGGATGGTCGTTGAAGAAGCTCCCGACGATCAGCGTTCGCACCCCCTCACAAAGTCCGCGCCGAGTGACCTCGGCGCGGCGGGTTTTCTATCACATGGCGCCCCCTGGAGCGCCGTTTCAGCCTCAGGCGGACGCCTCGTCAGTGGCCGCCGGGCGGGCGAGCTCGAGTGGCGACAGCGTCCCGACGAGCTCAGGATGGGCGGTGCGAACGTGCAGATCCGCGTCCTGGAGGAGCTGCTCCTCGTCCTCCCCCCAGAGGACGTGACCACAGCCGCACTGGATTGCTCCGGCGACATCGATAGCCATCGGTTCAACAGGACGGCGTGGACGTGCCTGCTCCTCCTCGCTCTCAGCCCTCGCCCTTGGCGGCGTCCGCGTACGCGAGCTGGAGGTTTGCAGTCACCTGCTTGAAGTCCCGCACGAGTTCTGCGCCTGCTGCTCCCTCGAGCACGGGCAGAAGCGCGCGCAGGGCTTCGATGGCGAGCCGCGCCTGGTCGAGGTCGCGGCCCTCCTCGGAGAGCCGGCGGTATCCGAGCGACGAGACGGTGTAGAGGGTCTGGACGAGGACGTCCGACACCTCGAGCGTCTTCAGCTCCTCCTCGAGTTGCTTCAGGAGCTCGTCGTCGGAGGGCGGCCCGCTCTCGGTCACGATGGCTCCCACAGCTCGAAGCGGTTTCCCTCGACATCGCTCGCCCAGGCGAATCGTCCGTACTCCATCTCCTCGACCCGGTCGTCGACGTCGACACCCGCCGCGCGGAGCTGCGCGAGCATGGCGTCGAGATCGCGGACGCGGAAGTTGACCATCAGCTGCTGTCCACCCGGCCCGAAATACCTGGTGTCCGCCGGAAAGGGCGCCCAGACGGTCTGGTCGCCGTCCTTCGAGGTGAATGTCGTCCCGTAATCCTCCATGGCGATGCCGAGGTGCTCGGCGTACCACGCGCGCAGAGCGACGGGGTCGCTCGCGCGGAAGAAGACGCCGCCGACTCCCTCGACCGTCTCACCCACCGACCCGCTCCCGCGGCCGGCGGACCAGCTCCGCGAAAACGTCGCGATGCGAGCCGAGCTCCGCGACGCGCTCGTACTGCCGCTCGGCCGCGTTCGCCGCGGGCACGGCGAGGTAGGGAGCTGCGCCGATCTCCTCGGCGACGGGAAGGACCCACTCGATCAGGGCCTCCACCCTCGCCCGCGCCGGAACCACTTCGCCGCGCTCGAAGTCGATCATGCCGTCCGTCAGCCCGTACCGGATCGCCCGCCACATGTTCTCCTCGATGAGTCGGTGAGGTAGGTCGGGTAGCGCTTCTCCTTCGTCGACCGCACGTGCGAAGCGCGTCGCCAGCGCGTAGATCAGCGCCGCCAGCGACTGCGCCTGTGCCAGATCGGGTTGTGCGTCGCAGATCCGAACCTCGACGGTCGGAAACGCCAGATGCGGTCGCACGCTCCACCAGATCTGCGTGTGCTCGTCGATCGACCCGGTCGCGTAGAGAAGACGGACGTACTCCTCGTACGCGGCCCAGTCGTCGAACGGGTCCGGGACGCCGCAGCGCGGAAACAGCTTCGTGAAGATCTCGGTTCGCGCCGAGTGGAGGCCCGTGACGCAATCCTCGAGGAACGGTGAGCTAGCGGACACTGCCAGGAGCTCCGGCAAGACGTTGCGGAAGGCATTGCACACGGCGACCGCGCGATCGGCGCCGCGAATGCCGATGTGCGCGTGGATGCCGAAGCTGTTATTGCGCCAGACGACGTACTGCAGGAGCTCGTTGTTCCGCCGGTAGTGCGGCGTGTCGATGATTCGCTGGTCCTGCCAGCGGCTCCACGGATGAGTGCCGGTCGAAGCGAGGCCGACTCCGAATCGGTCGGCGAGCTCCCCCAGCTGCGCACGACGCTCGGCCATGCGCTCCGCGGCTTCGCCGAAGTTCTCGCAACGTCCTGTCTTGACCTCGATCTCGGATGCGATCAGCTCGCCGACGAGGTGCTTGTCGAGCTCCGTCCCCGCCGCCCCGGCCTTGAGCTCCTCGAAGCGATTCGTCAATTCGAGCGTTTCGGGATCGAGCAGCGCGAACTCTTCCTCCACTGCGATCGTGAAGTCGTCTCCGTCCTCGAAAGCCTCGCGCGCCAAGCGGATTTGCGCCTCGGGAGCGAGTCGTTGCTGGTCACCCACTTTCACAAGGGTAAATGAAGCAATAGCGGCTAACCGCCGCGGATCGGCTCCAGCAGCCGTGTGGCGACACTCGTCCAGCTCCAGCGCTCGACGGCAGCTCGCCGGGCCGCGGCGCCGAGCACCGCGCGTGCTGCCGGCGGCAGGGCAAGCAGCTCGTCGAGCTTCGCGGCGAGGTCGGCGGCGTCACCGTTCGCGAAGCTCGCCAGGTGCCCGTACTCGGCGGGGTACTCGGCTTCCAGGCCTTCCGCGATCTCCGCGAGCCCCGAGTGGCGAGCCACGAGCGGCGGGGAGCCGGCGGCGGCCGCCTCCGCGGCGACCATTCCGAAGGCCTCCGGGAAGATCGACGGGACGACGGTGACGTCGGCGAGCGGGAGCAGGTGCACGAGGTGACGGTGTTCGAGCGGCCCGGTGAACAGCGTTCCCGGCGGAGCAATCGACTCCAGCTCCTGCCGGTAGTCGCCGAACCCGACGATCAGCGCGCGTGCGTCGACGCTGCTCAGCGCCTCGAACAGGAGATGAACGCCTTTGTTGTACAGGAGCTTCCCGAAATAGACGACTGTCGGTTCGTCTGTGTCGAAGAATTCCTCGAGGTGCGTAGCGTTGCCCTCGTCCGGTTGGCGCTCGTCCGAGTTCCCCGGGTTGTCCGCGTCGGCTCGCGCTTCCTCCAGCAGCCGCGCGAGGGATTCCTCGCGTGAGCGTGAGGGCCGAAACTCCTCGACGTCGACGCCCGGCGGCACCTCGTGCACTCGGTCGACGTGGCCGACGACCTCCTCGAGCACAGCCCGGATGTGCGCCGACCCGACAAAGACCGCCTCCGCAAGCGCGAGGCACTCGCGACCCCAGGCGGCGAGGTCCTCGTTGCCGCGCATCGAGTACTCGAGCTCTGACCCGTGCGCCTTGACGGCGAACGGCAGTCCGCTCGCGTAACCGACCGCGCCGCCGAGCAGCACGTGGTTCGCGAAGACGAGGTCGGCCGGCAGCTGCGCGCACAACGCGGTCGCGTTCAGCGCGACGTAGCGTGCCCTTTCGTCGATGGTGAAATCCTGCAAAAGCTTCGCCTCCACACCCTCGTACCGGTCGAGCACGAAAACGGGAAGCAACCCGCCGATGTTCGGACGGAACACCTTGGCTCCCCCGAGGTCGTAACGCTCGGGATGAGGCTCCTGGCAGACCACGACGACGTCGTGGCCGGCGCGGCTCCATTCACGCGCCAGCGAACGCGTGTAGACGTTGGAACCTGTTCCACCGAGCAGGTAGCCGTGCCAGAGCAGGATCCGCATGGTCCCGCCCCTTGTAGCTAGGTCAAGTAGAAGTAGAGCGCGTAGAGCAGCTCGACCGCCGGGTTCGACGTGTGTACGGCCACGTCCTGCGGCACGTCGAGCAGGGCTTCCGAATAGTTGAAGATGATCCTGACGCCCGACTCGACCAGGTCGTCCGCAACGCGCTGCGCGTTGTCGGCAGGAACGGCAACGACGCCGACGATGATGTTCTTCTCCCGAATCGTGTTCGAGAGGCGCGCATAGTCGCTGACAGGAACGTTCCCGACCGGACGGCCTACCTTGTCCGGATCGGTGTCGAATACCGCAGCGATGTTGATTCCGTGCTCCGCGAAGATCGGCGAGCTGGCAATCGCCTGACCGAGGCGCCCCGCTCCGATCAGGGCGATGTTGTGCTGGCCCTGGGTACGAAGGATCTTGCGGATCTCTCCGAGCAGCGAGTCGATGTTGTAGCCGACTCCGCGCTTTCCGAACTTGCCGAACGCGGAGAGATCACGCCGGATCTGTGTTGCATTGATGTTCGTGTAATCGGAGATCTCCTGGGAGGAGATGCGCTCCTTTCCCATCTTCTTCGCCTGCGTCAGCACCTGGAGGTAGCGGGACAGGCGCGCCGCCACTCCGACCGTCAAACGATCAGACACAGCAACAGTGCTCCTGGATTCGAGAGTTTGTGACAACCCGAACCCGTTGTATCACGCGACGCCGGGGCCGCGCGTAGGTCAACTTTGTGCGGCCACTTTGCGACGAAAGGCATCTGGGTCGACGGAGTAGACAAAGGCCCGCTCGCCGTCGATCTCTACAACGGGAAGCCACTCCCGGTAGCGCGCCTCCAGCGCGGGATCGCCGTCGATCTCGATCTCCTCGAGCTCGAACGGCAGCTCCTGCCGAATCTCCGCGACGATCCGCCGCGCCCGCTCGCAGAGGTGGCAGCCCTTTCCGTGGTAGAGGACGACTTTACGGATAGATACCGCGCGTCACGGTCGCCTCAGCGACGCGCTGGACGGCCAAGCCGTAGGCAGCGAGGCGCATCGAGACACTTCGGCTCTCCATCAGGGCCCAGGTCTCGTTGAACGCGCGCGTGATGATGTCGTTCAGCTTCGCGTTGACCTCGGCTTCCTTCCAGAAGTACTCCTGCAATCCCTGGACCCATTCGAAGTAGGAGACGATCACGCCGCCGGCGTTCGCCAGGATGTCGGGGAGAACGAGCACGCCCTTCTCCTCGAGGATCTCGTCGGCGGCGGGCGTCACCGGACCGTTGGCGCCTTCGACGATGATCTTCGCCCTGACCCTGTGGGCGTTCTCCGTAGTGATCACCTGCTCGAGGGCGCACGGCGCAAGAACGTCGCACTCGAGCAAGAGCAGGTCTTCGTTCGAGATCGCCTCGGCGCCTCTGAAGCCGGCGAGCGAGCCCGTCTCACGCTTGTGCGCGATCGCCGCCTGAACGTCGATGCCGTTCGGGTTGTGAAGGCCGGAGCTCGAATCCGAGACGGCGATCACCGTCGCCCCGTCCTCCGCGAGAAATTTCGCGAGATACGAGCCGACGTTGCCGAAGCCTTGCACCGCGACCGTCGTGCCCTGCAGCGACAGCTGCTGCTTACGCACGGCTTCCCGCACGCAATAGAGGGCGCCGCGCGCCGTCGCCTCCTCGCGACCGAGCGAGCCGCCGATCGTGAGTGGCTTGCCGGTGACGACTCCAAGGACCGAGTGGCCCTTGTTCATCGAGTAGGTGTCGAAGATCCAGGCCATGACGCGCCCGTCGGTGCCGACGTCCGGCGCGGGGATGTCTTTCTCCGGTCCGATCTCGTTGATGATCTCCGAGGTGAAGCGGCGCGTCATGCGCTGCAGCTCGCCCTCCGACATTGTCTTGGGATTGCAGACGACGCCGCCCTTGGCGCCGCCGAACGGGATTCCGGCCAGAGCGCACTTCCACGTCATCCACATTGCGAGCGCCTTGACCTCGTCGAGCGTGACGTCCCCGTGGTAGCGGATCCCGCCCTTCGAGGGGCCGCGGGCGACGTTGTGCGTGACGCGATACCCCTGGAACACGCGGGTCGTTCCGTCGTCCATCGAGACGGGTATCGAAACAGAGAGCGCCTTCTTGCACTCCTGCAGGACATTGACGAGGTTCGGGTCGATCGCGAATGTGTCTGCGACCTTCCTCAGCTGGAACCTCGCGATCTCGAAGGGGTTCTCGCGAAGGTGCGAGACGGGCGCGTCGACGGTGGTCAAGTCAGCTCCTTTTTCCGCGCAAATGGGAACATTTTTCGGCTTTGGCCGGGCCGGCGGAGCCTACTTGATCGTGAAACCGACCGTCCGGATAGTCGGCGGCCCGGTCTCGGTCGCGAACGCCACCAGCCTGAGCTGGTAATCGCCCTTGGGGAGGACGGCCCCGATCGGGTCGCGACCGGTCACCCCGAACGAATAGCGACCCGGCAGCACGTCGCGTAGGCGCGCGAGCAAACCGATGCGGCCGCCGTCCGGGCTCCACAGTTCGAGGTCCAGGCGGGACAGCGGCAGCACGTCCGGCTCACCAGCCGAACGCCGTACCGAGCCTGCGACGAAACTCAGCAATGCAGGCGCAGCATCAGAGGGCGCGAACGCGCGCATCGAGAGCCGAACAGAGGCGAGGTCCGCCGGCAGGCGTGGCCCGAAGGTGATCGCCCACGGCACGCGAATCTCCCTGCCGGCTGCCGGAGTGACAATCACGACGCCTTCCGCCGGTGCAGTTCCCACGAGCTTGCTCGTCACTCGTGCGCGAACATGAATTCGAATCGATCTTCCGGGGCCGAGCGAGAGATGCTGCGGCGTGATGTCGAACCGGAGCGCCGCCGCTCCCTCGTGGGCAACGCGTACCTCGAGCGACAGGATCAGAGGGCGGAAGGAGACGTTGCGGAGGACGAACTCCTGCTCGGTGCGCCAGTTGCGGCTGCCGGCTCGTCCGAGCGCGAGGGACGCTGGGCTCGCGCCGACCTCGGTCGCGGTCGCACCGCCTAGATCGATCAGCCCGACGCCCTGGGCGGTGACGCGGTCGTCGGGAAGCGGGCGCGCGGCGCCGACGAGCAGGCTCTTCAGCGCGTCAGCGTCGAGATCGGGGCGCGCCTGTGCAAGAAGTGCCGCGGATCCGGCGACGAGGGCAGCCGCCGCGCTCGTGCCGTTGACCGTGCCGTAGCGCGCCGAACCGTCGGCGTTCGCTCCCGGCTCGGCCGTCTCGAGTTCGACGCCCGGCGCCACCACCTCAGGCTTGACGCGGCCGTCGAACGCCAGACCGGTCGAGGAGAAGCGCATCACCCTCCCCTCGCCTGCGTTCGACTCGGTCCGAACGGCGCCGAGCGACACGGTCGTCTGCACTCCGCCGCGAATCCTGTCGAGCAGCGTTTTTGCGATGTCCTCGGGAACGGAGACCGCAGGTATCGGTGCTCTCTCGTCGAGGCCGATGCCGCCCGCCGGAAGATCTGCGCCGTAGAACAGGACGGCTACCGCCCCTGCCTGGGCGGCGTTCGCGACCGATCCGCTGGGATCGACTCCGGCAGGGAGGAGCGCGGCGCGGCCGGCGACCAGGCTGGAGCCCCGGCGGTCGAAGAAGTCGAGTAGCGGGACGGCGCCGCGATACCCGACCGTCCCGGTCGTCTCCGATCTCGGCGCGCCGATGCCGACGTCGAGTGACCGGGTAGGTGTGACCGCGCCGGCGAGCGGCCGCATCCCGTCGAGCTCGATGCGAAGTCCTGTGCGCAGGACGACGCGCACCTGTCCGAACCGGGGACGTAGGTCGACAGCGCCGACCGTCAGGACCGCGGGCGACCCTCCGGGGCCCGCCACACTGCCGTAGCTCGGTCCCGCGGGGCCGTCGTTCCCGGCGGGGGCCACGACCAGCGTGTCGAGCCGCGTGGCACCGGCTGCGGCCCGTGCAAGGGGCCCGTCGGCAAACGCGGCGAACGGCTCCGCGACACCGACCAATGCGACCCGCGCTGCATCATGGGCGTCGCCGTCGCCGTTCGGGTCGACCGCTCGCTCCAACCCGGCGAGTAGTTGGTCAGTGCGTCCGTAAACAGCCCAACTCGCGGACGCGTCTCGCTGCCACCCGGCGATGCGGATCGGTAGCACTGTGGCGCCCGGTGCGACGCCCGCGAGCGCACCTGGCCCGCCCGAACCGACCAGCAGGCCGGCCATCTCCGTACCGTGCTGTTCGAGCTGGGAGGGGTCGTCGGGGCGCGAAGCGGCCAGCGCACCGGCCTCGCCGCCGACGATGTCGATGCCGCCCGAGACCCGGCCGCGCAGGAAGGGCTGAGCCCGATCGACGCCCGTGTCGAGCAGGGCGATCGTCACGCCGCGACCGTCCTTGTCGGAGAGGCCGATGTTCGGGCGTTCGCCGAACTCGGAGCTCGTCAGCAGACGCGAGCTGAGCGAAGCGGGATAGGCGGCGCGAACGGGATAGACACCCGCCACTTCGGGGGCTCGCTCGAGTAGCGCGATCCCGCGCGCGTCGAACGCCGCCGAGAAGCCGTTGACGGTCCGTGTATAACTGAACTCGGGTTGGACGACGACGCCCTGGACCCGCAGGCGTGCTACGAGCAGTTTCTGCGACGAGAGAGCGGTCTCCATCCAGCGACGTTCCTCTTCACTCGTGGCCAGGCCCCCGACGCGACCGACGCGGTCCGCCAGCGCCGGCGCCTTGAGCAGGACGATGACTCGCTGGCCGACTGCGACGCGCGGCCGTTGCGCGCCCGCGAGCCCCTGCCAGCTCGGCTCTCCCTGCTGGAGCACGCGCCTGCTCCCACCTCCGGCGGCGATGAGGACCGCCGTGGCGACGACCGCGAGAGCCGCAAGCACCAGGGCATTGAACGGCTCACGCGGTGGACGCGTAGGCATCGAGCCCAAGATAGCCGGGATAGGGGATGGGATTGGAGAACCGGGCGGCCGAGGCGATCATGGCCGCGTTGTCGGTACAGAGCGCGGGCGGCGCAGCCGTGGCCTGTGGAAGAGCGGCCCTCAGCTCGGAGTTGGCAGCGACTCCACCGACGACCGCGATCCTGGTCGCTCCGATCTGCTCGGCAGCCTGGCGTGTGCGCTCGACGAGCGCACGTACGATCGCGCGCTGAAAGCTCGCAGCAAGATCAGCTCGGCTGCGGTCTAGCTCTTCCGCCGTCAGTTCCCTGACCGCGTACAGCAACGCGGTCTTCAGACCGGAGAACGAGAAGTCGAGCCCGGGGACGCGTGCAACGGGAAACTCGTACGCGCTCGGGTCGCCCTCGCGCGCGATGCGGTCGACCTCCGCGCCGCCGGGATAGCCGAGGCCGAGGAGCCGCGCTCCCTTGTCGAAGGCCTCCCCCGCCGCATCGTCCAGCGTCGTTCCGATGACCCGCGGTTTGCTCGTGTGATCCTGAACCTCGAGCAGCAGTGTGTGGCCGCCGCTCGCCAGCAGGCAAAGGAACGGCGGCTCGACCGGATCCGGCTGGAGATAGAGCGAGGCGACGTGGCCTTGCAGATGGTCGACCGCGGCCAGCGGCAGCCGCCGCGCCCAGGCGATCGCCTTGGCAGCGGCAACACCGACGAGCAACGCGCCGATCAGCCCGGGGCCCGCGGTCACTCCGATGAGGTCGACTTCGTCGAGCGAGGTCTCCGCCTCGCCCATCGCCTCCTGCACGACGGGCGTGACTAGCTCGAGGTGACGCCGCGATGCGACTTCGGGAACGACCCCGCCGTAGCGCGCATGCAGATCAGCTTGCGATGAGACGATGTTCGAAAGGATCCGGCCGTCTGGGGTGATCACCGCCGCCGCGGTCTCGTCGCAAGAAGTCTCTAGGCCGAGGATCATGCGCTTTCGCTGCGCGAAAGCGCCAACTGGGCACAGACCCGGGACAGACTGCGCCTTAACGTTGAGACGATGCGCCCTGCCGTAGCGATTACAGCAGACACTTTTGAGAGACGCTCCGACATCCCCCGATTTCTCGGAGATCTTGGCGCGTTAGTCCGCATCGAGCGACTCGGCGTCGGCGATTACGACCTTGGAGCCCAAACGCTCGTGGAACGGAAGAGCGTCCTTGATCTGCACAGCTGCCTGGTTACTGGACGTTTGTGGACTCAAATCGGAAGCCTGCGAAAGGAAGCTCGGTATCCCTTTCTCTTGGTCGAGGGCGCAGACATCGATGATGGCCCTCTTTCGCCAGCCTCCCTTCGTGGTGCGTGCCTCTCGGCGATGCGACTGGGCATCAGACTCATTCAGACGAAGGATCAACACCACTCAGCACTCTGGTTGTACCGCTTAGCCACCCTTTGCCAGCGTCGTCCAGGTCCCAGCACCAGTTAGTCGCTCGCAGCATCGCTGCGGGCGACAGGATCGCGCCACATGATCAACGCGTCCTCGCGGTTGTCCGTGTAGTAACCGCGACGCACTCCGCGAGCCTTGAACCCTGCCTGCTCGTAGAGCTTGATCGCCACTTCGTTCGACACCCTGACCTCCAGCGTGTACCCGCGACGGGTTTCTTCGCTCGTCAGTTCGAAGAGCCGCTCGAGCAGCCCGCTTGCTACCCCCTTACGCCGGTGCTCTGGTGCAACGGCGAGGTTCATGACGTGCCACGCGTCGACGTAGCGAGAGATGATCAGGTAGCCGAGCAGCTCGCGCGTCTTCGGGCCAAAGGCGCCGAGCGAGATCGAGGACGGCTTGGCCAGCTCTCCGGCGAACATCGACCGTGACCAAGGCGTCGGATACGAATCGCGTTCAATCGTTTCGATCGCGTTGAGGTCGCGCAGTTCGAGGCGACGAAAATCCACCCGGTTCGCAGTCGCACTCATTTCGTTGTTTTATCAGCGTCGGGGACTCTTAGGTACATCGGCTCCACGGCTTCGGCCGGGCCGAAGTCCCGGGCCAGCTGCGCGTGGAAGCGTGCCCGCGGGAGGTGGCGCTCGTCCTGGTCAGGCGGAACATCAGCACCGGCTGCCTTCAGCAGGGACCGGTAACGGACGGCGCCGCTGCCCACGCAGACCGTGCCGGTAGCGAGCTCCAGTTCATCGGGGGCCAGGACACGAGGTTCTCCCTGGAGCACGAAGACCTCGCCGCGCCGGGCGTCGATCACCGGCAATGCCTCAGGCGCGCCGGCCGCCAGCGCGTCGAGCGTCGACACGCCCGCCACCGGCACCCCGAGGGCGAGTGCGAGGCCGCGGGCGGTCGCGAGCCCGATCCGGATGCCGGTGAAGCTGCCCGGCCCGATCCCGACGGCGATCGCGTCGAGTTCGCGCGTGTGCGCGCCTGCCTGGCGCAACAAGGCGTCGATGTCCTCGAGCACCGTGACCGCGCGCGACGTCCGTTCTCCCACTACCTCGCCGTCGGAGACGAGCGCGCTCGTCGCGACGTCAGTCGCCGTGTCGAAGGCCAGAATCAGCATCGCCGCGAATCGTGACAAGCCGGTGTCCTTCTTCGCCGTACTCGAGCTCGACCTTTACGCGCGGCGCCGGCAGAACGCCGGCTCCCGCTTCCGGCCACTCGACGAAGACGACCGCGTCGTCGAAGTACGGCTCGAGGTCCCCCCACTCCGCCGCGGACACGCCGCGGAAGCGAAAGAGGTCGAGGTGGGATACGTCGACGCGGCCCTTGTACCGATGACCGATGGTGTACGTGGGGCTTGTGACTGCTCCTTCGACGCCGAGCGCACGGCACGCGCCGCGGACGAACGTCGTCTTGCCCGATCCGAGCTCGCCCGAGACAGTCACGATGTCGCCCGGGCGCAGATCCGCAGCGAGGCTCGCAGCGACCTCCTCCGTCTCTTCCGGCGAGCGGGTCTCGATCAGAAGAGCCCGAGCTGCACGGCGGGCTCTGCGACGACCGGCGCGACGTAGACAGGCTCGGGCGGAGCCACCTCGCGGCCCATCAGCTCGGGCAGCCTCGCGAAGTCCGACTTGAGCACCTCGAGCATGCGCGGCGTGTACAACGCTGCCGCCGGGTGATAGATCGGATAGAGCAGCACACGACGTCCGCCGAGCGTCACCTCCTGCTCCTGGCCGTGGACGCGTGTGATTCCGGTCGGCCGTCCCGACAGGAGCTTGGTCGCGAAGTTCCCGAGCGTCGCCACCACGCGTGGCTCGATCATTTCGATCTGGCGCCAGAGATGCGACTCGCAGGCCTGGATCTCCTCCGGCAGCGGATCGCGGTTGCCGGGAGGTCGGCATTTGAGAACGTTCGCGATGTACACCTCATCGCGTGAAAGGCCGATGCCTGCGAGCAGTTGCTCGAGCAGCTTCCCAGCAGCGCCGACGAAGGGCACTCCCTGCTTGTCCTCGTGAAAGCCCGGCGCTTCGCCGACGAACATCAGATCTGAATTCGGATCGCCGGCACCGAAAACGACCTGGGTGCGTCCTCCTGCGAGCGCGCACTTGGTGCAGCCCGCGACGAGCTCGCCGAAGGCAAGCAGCTCGTCTGTCCGGGTCAGCTCAGTGACCGCAGCCACAGCTTCCGCCGCAACAGCCGCCGCCACTGGTGAATGCGCCGGTCTGCCCGGCGGTGCCGACCATCGAGAACGTCGAGAGCTGCCGGGCGACGTTGGTCGCACCGCACGCCGGGCAGGCAACCACCTGATCTCCCCGGACGAGCTCCTCGAAGTGCTCTTCGCACTTCATGCAGACGTACTCGTACATCGGCATCGCTCAGGCAGTTTAGGGGCCCTGCCGGACGGGCGGCAGAAGAACTAATAGGAGCCCTTGACCACGCGGCCGCCGAGCCTGCCGGAGACCGAATCCTTCGAGAACGTCAGCGTCCCGCCGACGGCCGCGGAGCCCGAGACACGGAGCGTCCCCTTGTACGCGAGGGGCAAGCCTCCGGGGACGAACGAGACCTTCCCGGTCACCTGGATACCGGCGACGGCGCTGTAGCGGGTCAACGTGAAGCTGAGCGCCTGCTGTGACAGGACGAGCTTGCCTCCGTAGAGACCGCGGGGAGCAAACGACGCCGAGGAGAGCACGATCTGCAGCCAGGTCGCCTCGGCCTCGCGAACCGTCTTCGCTGCAGCCGCGAGGGTGGCCTTCACCGTCGCCTTCGCCGGTCGGCGCGGGAACGCGCCGAGGATCTTCCCCACGGGTGGGACCCGCGGACAGGAGGCTTTTCGGAAGCTCTGGAGCGTTCCGAGGATCCACTCTCTGATCGCGTCGGACGCGCAACCAGAGAAGTCGGCGGACGACACGCTGTGTCCGACGCCGGGGACGGTGATCAACTGGCCCTTGGGAAACGCGGAGATCACCGCGTCCGCATTCGCCGTCGGCGTCCGCAAGTCGAACCCGCCGTTGAGGGCGAGCACCGGCACGTTCGGAAGCGGCCCGGGCCCCAGCGGCGTGTTTCCAGTGGGCGTCGGCCACTGCTCGCAGAAGTAGGCCGTCCCGATGCGGGCTGCCCAGTTCCCGAATGGCCCGACGCTACCGGGTGGAAAGGCTCCGATCGTTGCATCGAGGATCGCTCTGCGCGCGGCCGGCGGAGTGTCCGGGGCGAACGGGAAGCGACCGTCTGCGCAATTCGTCGCGGCGTAGAGACCGAAGCTCAGGTCTTCCGCGGACAGCTTGCTCGTCCGCAGATCCAGGTCGTACAGGCGGAGCAAGGGGCGCGCGTTTCCGAGCAGGGCGGCGTGAACCGCAGCCGGCGCCTCGGCGGCAAGGCCGGGCGAGAGGTCGGCGTCGATGATCATCGAGATCAGCTCTTCACCGTTCATCTGCAAAGCCCGCAGCTTCCCGTTGGGTGCGATGACCTTCCCCTTGACGGGACGCGCTTCGAGTCGATTCGCAAGCTTGACGACGTCACCCGCGAAATCCTGAGTGGCCCCGCGGCAGATGCCGCCCGCACAAAAAGCGGCGAGCGTGCCAGGCATCGCTTGCAGGACATTTCGCTCGAAGGGGTCGGGGAACGTGGGGACGACGACGGAGTCGAGGACGATTCGCTCGACGGCGGCGGGATGTGCGAGCGCGTAAGCGAGGGCAAGCTTGGTCCCGTACGAAACCCCGAAGAGCCCGATGCGCCCCAGGCCCAACGCAACCCGTACAGACTCCATGTCTTCTGCGTGGTCGCGGGTCGCATAGAACTGTCGCCCCGGTCCGATGATCGCAGCGCAGTCGCGGGCGAGTGCGGCGTCCTGTTCGACCGTCGTCATCGTCGAGTTCTGCAGGCCGGGACAGTTGATGAGGCCTGATTGTCCTGTGCCCCGATTGTCGAATGCGACGAGCGTGTAGCCGGGGAACATGTTCTGCAGGTCCTGCGCAGAGCCGGTAGAGCCGAGGCCGTAGGCGCCGGCAGATCCCTGCCCCGGGCCGCCCGCGATCAGGAACATCGTCCCCCGAGGTAACCCACTGGCCGGCAGGACCTCGACGTGGAGCGGGATCGTGCCGGGCAAGGCTCCGCTCCGATCCAACGGGACGTCGACGGTTCCGCACTGGACGCCGTTCGTGGTCTCCGGACAAGGCGAGAGGGCGATCGCCGCACGCGCCTGACCGGGTGCAGCCAGCGCAACGGCGACGACTAGCCCCAGGAGGAGACGACGACCCACCAGGCACGGCAGGGTACCACCGGCGGTGTACGCTTCCCCTGCCCGGTATCCGCTACGGAACTGGAGCGTCGAGTGTTCGAGAGCGTCAAAGTCATCGGTTCCGGCCGCGTCGGCTCGGCCGTTGCGGCCCGCCTGCGCGCGAGGGGGCTCACCTTGGGCGAAGAAGGGGAGCTCGTCCTCCTGTGCGTGCCGGACGGCTCGATCGCCGAAGTGGCAGCCGGGCTCGAGGAAGGCCCCTGGGTCGCCCACGTCTCCGGAGCCACGCCGCTGTCGGCACTCGATCCGCATCGCCGCCGTTTCTCGACGCACCCGCTGCAGACGTTCACGCGCGCGCGAGGGCCCGAGCAGCTCGACGGAGCCTGGGCCGCTGTAACGGCCGAATCCGAGGAGGCCGGGGTTGCCGGTTTCTGGTTGGCGGAGACCCTTGGCCTGAAACCGTTCGAGCTCGCCGACGCCGCGCGTCCGCTCTACCACGCCGGCGCCGCGATCGCGTCGAACTACCTCGTCACACTGCACGCGGTCGCGTCCGAGCTCTTCCGGGCGGCAGGTGCACCACCGGAAGCACTCGTTCCGCTGATGCGCAGGACGATCGACAACGGCTTCGAGCTGACCGGGCCCATCGAGCGGGGCGACTGGGAGACGGTGGCGGCGCACCGGCGTGCCATCCGCGCGGCAAGGCCCGAGCTCGAGCCCCTGTACGACGTGCTGGCCGAGGCGACGGCGAAGTGAAGACGTTGCGGAAGCTCCGAGAGGTGCGTCAGGCGCTTGCGAGCGATGGACGCGTCGGGCTCGTGCCAACCATGGGCGCTTTCCACGAAGGACATCTCGCACTGTTCCGCGCAGCGCGTGACGAGTGCGACGTCGTCGTCGTATCGCTGTTCGTCAACCCGACGCAGTTCGGCGCGAGCGAGGATCTGTCGCGTTACCCAAAGGACGAGGCGCGCGACGCGGAACTCGCAGAGGCGGCAGGAGTCGACATCCTGTTCGCGCCTTCCGCCGAGGAGATCTATCCGGAGGGATATGCAACTTGGATCGACGTCGGGGACACCGGAGCGGAAGGCAATGCGCGGCCGGCCCACTTCCGGGGTGTTGCCACGGTGTGCCTGAAGCTCTTCAACATCGTGCAGCCGCAGGTCGCCTACTTCGGCCAGAAGGACGCCCAGCAGGCCAATGTCTTGCGTCGGATGATCCGCGACCTGAACGTGGATCTCGAGCTGCGCGTCCTGCCGACCGTCCGCGACTCCGACGGACTGGCGCTTTCCTCCCGAAATGCCTATCTGTCGGAAGAGGAGCGGCGGCAGGCGCTTGTGCTCCCACGCGCTCTCGCAGCCGGCCGTTCCGCGCATGCGCAGGGGTCTGACCCCGTCACCGCGGCACGTGGCGCCTTCAACGGGGTCGAGCCGGATTACGTGGAGGTACTCGACCTCGGTGACGTGACCGTGCTCGCCGCCGCCGCCCGCATCGGCTCGACGCGACTCATCGACAACATCGTCCTGGAAGGAGAACTGACGTGAAACCGGGGAAGCTGACGCTGACGCAGCTCGCCGACATGAAGCATCGCGGCGAGAAGATCGTCATGGTCACCGCGTACGACGCGCCGGGCGCGCGACTGGCTGAACAGGCGGGGATAGACATCCTGCTCGTCGGCGACACAGCCGGAATGGTCGTGCTCGGTCACGACGGCACCGTGCCGGTGACGATGGACGAGATGCTTTTCATGACGCGCTCCGTGTCCGGTGCGGTCGAGCGACCGCTGGTCGTCGGCGACATGCCTTTCGGGAGCTACCACGTCTCCGACGAGGATGCCCTGCGCAACGCGATCAGGTTCGTCTAGGAGGCCGCCGCCGACGTGGTCAAGCTCGAGGGCGCCGGGCCCTCGCTGTCCCGTGTCCGCGCGATCGTCTCCGCCGGCATCCCGGTGATGGGACACGTCGGCCTGACCCCGCAGTCGGAGACGATCCTCGGCGGCTTCAAGACACAGGGTCGGACAGCCGCGAAGGCTCGCCAACTGCTGGCCGACGCACTGGCGCTGGAGGCGGCCGGCTGCTTCGCGATCGTACTGGAGGCCGTCCCCGTCCCCGTCGCCGCGCGCATCACCGAGTCGCTCACCGTTCCGACGATCGGGATCGGCGCGGGAGCTGCGTGCGACGGACAGGTGCTCGTCTATCACGACCTGCTCGGGCTCACAGAGGGACGCGCACCGCGGTTCGTCAAGCGTTACGCAAACCTCGCCGAGGAGATCCGCGGAGCGCTCACGACCTACGCCGAGGAAGTCCGCACCGGCATCTATCCCGCCTCCGAGCACACGTACGCGATGCCGGAAGACGAGCTGGAGCTTTTTTCAGCCCAGCGCGTAGAGCAGGGTCAGCGCAACGGCCAGTCCCACGGCGATCAGCGACGCGAACGCGACGCCCGCCACTGAACGGGCCCAGGTCCAGCCGTGCACGGTCCGGACCCCGACGAGCAGCAGCCCTAGCGACCAGATGACGAAGCCGTAGAAGATCCAGGCGACCAGGGGCCCGCCGCCGTGGCTGTCGGCGCCTCCCGTACGGAAGAGATCCCAGCCGTAGACGGCAATGCGGATCGGCCAGTAAACGAAGAGCGCCACCGCGATCGGGACGGCTGCAAAGGCGAGCACGTGTCGTGCCCGCCGGAAGCTGCCACGGCCGCCCAGTCGCCGGAGTGCCACGTGAAGGACCTTCCCGACGACGAAGTAGACCGTGAAGCCGTAGAGACCGCCGGCGAAAAACGCCCAGACTGCGAGCAGCGAACCGTCGATCTGGACGTCGTCGAGGAGCGTGCTCGCAACCGTCGTGGCGAGGACCGCCGCGATTCCGGCGAGCCAGACGATCGCGCCGGCCGTGTCCTGCCGTGCCGCAGCGACCTCGTCCGAATCGTCACGCAGAGCGGCGAACACCCTTCGCGGGCTCTGGAGGACGAGGAGCGCACGTAAGAACCACTCCCTCTCATCGCCGCCCGACTCCACCCTCGTGACCACCGGAACAGCGTAGTGGACCCCGTGCCGCGTAACCGCCGTAGAGGAGAGGATGCACCGCACCGTTGTCCTTCTCATCGTGCTCTTCCTGTCGCCTCCCGCGCACGCGGCAACACGGTGCGACGCGCCGCGGCCACGCGGCCCGGTCGGCCTGGCCGACACGATCCTCGTCAAAGGTGCGTGCGGCACGTTCGCCCTCCGCCGGGATGGGAGCGTGGAACTCGTGCATCCGCGCCCCTGGGCTCCGGCGTGGGCACCGGGCGCCCTGGCTCGCGCCGATGACCGCACCTACATCGCCCATCCGCGACGTCACCTCGTCCTCTTGCGCGACGCGGAAGTGCTGTGGCGCTCACGCCTGCCGCACGGAAGCGACAACGTGGTCGTGCATGGCCAAGCGATCGCGTTCACTGCCTACGAGCGTCCCACCCCCGACCTCTGGGTTGCCCGGATCGGGACCCCAGAGAGTCTTGCCGGGCCAGGAGAGGATCTGCAGGGGTGGGCGCGTGCCGGCGGTTTCTTCACGGAGCACGCACACGAACTTCGGCTCCGGGCGGCCGACGGCCGACTGGTCAGACGGATCGCCCGCGTCAAATGGAGCGTCTATGACCGAGGGACGGAGTCAGTCTTCGCGATCAGCAACTCGAACCTGCTGATCCGAACCGACGGTCGGCAGACGACGACGCTCGCGGACCTGCGGTCGCTCGGCCTTGGCCAACACCCCTGGCTGGAAGTGCTGCCGCGCGGCCTGATCCGCATCGGCTCCGGCAACCGAATGCTTCTTGTTCGGCACAACGGGACGCGCTTTGCCTCCACCTCGCTCGCCCGGCCGACACGCGACAACCTCGGCGAGACGATCGTCAGTGCTCTACTGCCGCTGCCCGCCGAGCGCGGGGTGGTCTTCGTCGCCAACTCTCGGCGCACAGAGAAGGGCGGCTCCTTGGATCGTGTGCTCTTACTCGAGCGTGGCCACAGCAAGGCGCGGCTTCTGTACGAGCGGCGAGCGATCCCGCTCCAATGCGGCTACTGGGCGAACCTCTCCCTGCACGGCAACAGCGTGTTGTACTGGCCCAGCGGGGGTCGCGCGCTCGTCGCGCTCGACACGCTCGCGCGACGCGCGCCGATCGATCTGTGGCCGGTGCTGCTCCGCACGCCCGGCTTCCGGCACCATGGCTGGCTGCGTCGAGCGGCCTGGGCCTCAGCCTGGAACGACTGACGCTCCCCGGCTTACGCGGCGACGGCTGTCTTCGGCAGGACGTGCCGAAGGAACTGGCCGGTGGCCGACTCGTCGACCTCGGCGATCTGCTCCGGCGTGCCCGTCGCAATGATCTCGCCGCCGGCCTCGCCGCCTTCGGGACCGAGGTCGATGATCCAGTCGGCCTGCTTGATCACGTCGAGGTTGTGCTCGATCACGAGCACGGTGTTCCCCGAATCGACCAACCGCTGCAGCACGTCGAGCAGCTTCTCGATGTCCGCGAAGTGCAGCCCGGTCGTCGGCTCGTCGAGGATGTAGAGCGTCTTCCCAGTCGCGATCTTCGAGAGCTCGGACGAAAGCTTGACGCGCTGCGCCTCACCGCCGGAGAGCGTCGTCGCGGGTTGTCCGAGCTTGATGTAGTCGAGCCCGACATCGTGCAGTGTCTGCAGCCGCCGCCGCAGCTTCGGGATCTTGGCGAAGAACTGCAGCGCTTCCTCCACCGACATCTCGAGCACGTCGGCGATCGACTTCCCCTTGAAGCGCACTTCCAGCGTCTCCCGGTTGTAGCGCGCCCCCTTGCAGGTCTCGCACGGGACGTATACGTCCGGCAGGAAGTGCATCTCGATCTTGATCTGGCCGTCGCCCTTGCAGGTCTCGCAGCGGCCGCCGCGGACGTTGAACGAGAAACGTCCCGGCTTGTAGCCGCGCACCTTCGCCTCGGGCGTCATCGAGTAGAGCTCGCGGATGTGGTCGAACAGCTTGGTGTAGGTGGCCGGATTCGACCGCGGCGTGCGCCCGATCGGCGACTGGTCGACCTCGATCACCTTGTCGAAGACCTCGATGCCTTCGACCGAGTGATGGTCGCCCGGCTTCGTTCGGTGGCGGTGCAGCTTGTTCGCCAGCGCCTTGTGGACGATCTCGTTCACGAGCGTCGACTTGCCTGAACCGGACACCCCGGTAACGCAGACGAACTTTCCAACCGGGAACTCCACGTCGATGTCCTTGAGGTTGTGCTGGGTTGCCCCGCGCACCCAGAAGGAGCCGTTGCCCTCCGTCCGGCGCTCTGGGACCGGAATCACGCGCGCACCCGACAGGAATTGCCCCGTGACCGAGCTCTTGGTGCGCTCGACCTTCGCCGCCGTCCCCTCGGCAACGACGTGCCCACCGTGCTCCCCCGCCCCTGGGCCCATGTCGACGAGCCAGTCGGACGAGCGCATCATCTGCTCGTCGTGCTCGACGACGAGCACGGTGTTGCCGAGGTCCCGCAGGCGCTCGAGCGTTCCGATCAGCTTGTCGTTGTCGCGCTGATGGAGGCCGATCGACGGCTCGTCCAGGATGTAGAGCACACCGACGAGCTGCGAGCCGATCTGCGTGGCCAGCCGCAGGCGCTGGGCCTCCCCGCCGGAGAGCGTCGCCGACGCCCGGTCGAGCTGGAGATAGCCGACCCCCACGTTGTCGAGGAACATCAGGCGCTCGCGAATCTCCTTCACGATCCGTGCGCCGATGAGCTGCTCGGTCTCCGTGAGCTCGAGCCGGTCGAGGAACTCGAGCGCGCGTGTGACGGACATCTGCGTGAACTCGTGGATGTTCTTGCCTCCCACCGTGACTGCGAGCACCTCCGGCTTCAGGCGTGCTCCGTTGCAGACCGGGCACGGGCGGAAGGACATGTACTCCTCGATGCGCTCTCGCTGCGAGCCGGAGTCGGTCTCGCGGTAGCGCCGCTCGAGGCTCGGAATGATGCCTTCGAAGGCGAGCATGTAGGAACGGCGACGGCCCATCCGGTTGCGGTAGCTGACGTAGAGGCGCTCGCCTTCGGTGCCGTAGAGGAAGAGATCCTCTTCCTCCTCGCTCAGGTTCTCCCACGGCTCGTCGAGCGGGATCTCGTAACGGTCGGCGATCGCCTGGATCACCGATTCGTAGAAGCCCGAATTGCCCACGGACCAGGGGACGAGCGCACCCTCCGAGATCGACAGGCTCGTGTCGGGCACGAGCAGATCCGGGTCGATCTCCTGCTGCGCCCCGAGCCCGGTGCAGCGCGGGCACGCACCGTGCGGCGAGTTGAACGAGAAGATCCGTGGCTGGAGCTCGGGAAGTGACACGCCGTGATCGGGACACGCGAACTTCTCGCTGAAGAGCAGGGAGCGGTCCTCGCCGACGAGGTCGATCGAGACGAGCCCTTCCGCCAGCTGCGCCGCCGTCTCGACCGACTGCGCCAGCCGGGTGCGGAGGTCGGGCTTCATCGTGAGCCGGTCGACCACCACCTCGATCGTGTGCTTGTACTTCTTGTCGAGCGGGATCTCTTCCTCGAGCAGATGTTGCTCGCCGTCCACCTTGACCCGCGTAAAGCCCTCGTTTCGCAGCTCCTCGAAGACATCCTTGTACTCGCCTTTGCGGTCACGGACGACCGGCGCGTTGACGGTGAACTTCGTTCCTTCCGGCAGCTGGAGGATCTGGTCGACGATCGACTCCTGGCTCTGGCCCGTGATCGGCTTGCCGCAGACCGGGCAATGCGGCCGGCCCACGCGCGCGTAGAGCAGGCGCAGATAGTCGTAGATCTCGGTGACGGTGCCCACGGTCGAGCGGGGATTCCGGGAGGTCGTCTTCTGGTCGATCGAAATCGCCGGCGACAGACCCTCGATCGAGTCGACGTCGGGCTTCTCCATCATCTGGAGGAACTGACGCGCATACGCCGAGAGGCTCTCGACGTAGCGCCGCTGGCCCTCCGCGTAGATCGTGTCGAAGGCCAGAGACGACTTGCCGGAGCCCGACAGCCCGGTGATGCAGATCAGCTTGTTCCGGGGCAGCCGGACGTCGATGTCCTTGAGGTTGTGCTCCCGGGCGCCGTGGACGACGAGCTCTTCTTGGGCCATAACCGGCCCAGTTTAGCTAGGCGGATCGGATCGAACAAGTGTTCGTTCAGGTGCCGAGAAACCCGCTTGAGCAGCGGAGAAATGAGTCAGCCGCTGAGCCGCTCGACGAGGCCGTACACCCGGCGCGGCTCGGGAACGTAATCGATCTCGAGATCGCCCGCGACGATCGTCCCGTAACCCATCAGCCGCCCCACGAGGCTCTGCTCGATCTCGACGGCTCCCAGTCGCGAGAGGCGGACGGCGGCCGCGCGGCGGCGGAACGTCCCGTGCACGACAAACAGTTTCTCGGTGGTCAGGACGACACGCGTTCGCTCCCACATCCACACGGCCCGAAGCGCGATTCCTGCCCCTCCGACTTGCAGCAGAACACCCATGATCGAGGCCGGCCAGCCGATTGCCATGCAACCGATGCCGACCGCCGCGAGGCCGAGCGAGCGGACAAACGGGCCGGCGAGCACGACCGCATGACGCCGCTCGTCGAGGCAGATGCGTTCCGATCCTGAAGTAATCATTGCGTTTGCCGCTTTCGCCGGACGGCGAGAGATCCCTGGTCATGAAGCAAACAGCGCAGCGCGTAGCCCTCTCGACGCTGATCGTCATCGCGATCGTCGCGGTGGCGCTCGCGCTCTGGAAGTTGAAGCTCGTTCTCGCTCTCGTCTTTCTCGCTTTCATCCTGGCCGCGGCGCTCCGGCCGAGCATCGAAAGGCTCGCGCGGGCCGGAGTCCCGCGAGGGTTTGGCCTGCTCATCCATTACGTCGTTCTGGCCGGCGTGCTCGCGCTCGCTCTCTGGATCGTCGTGCCCCGCGCGATCGACCAGGTGCAGAACGCCCTGGGTGGAACGACGAAGGCGCAGATCCATCAGGAGGCGAAAAGCTCCAAAGGGATCAAGCATGAAGTCCTGACTGCGATCGACAAGCGCCTGAGCAAGGTCCCCACGACGAGCGAGCTGCTCCACCCTGCCGTCGAGGTCACCCTGAAGGTCTTCGAGGTCGTGCTCGGCGTCTTCTTCGTCCTGGCGGCAGCCGCCTACTGGATCTTCGAGCGGGGGCGTGCGGTCGACTTCGTCTCGTCGCTCTTACCGCGCCCGAAGCGGAAGAAGCTGCGCGACACCTGGGATCTGATCGACCTCAAGCTCGGCGCTTTCGTGCGCGGCCAGGCGCTCCTGATCGTGCTCGTCGGAACGGTGTTGTCACTTGGTTTCTGGGCGGTCGGAGAGCCGTACTTCATCCTGATCGGAGCGTTCGCCGGCGTGGTCGAGATCGTCCCGGTCATCGGGCCGATCTCCGCGGGCGTGCTGGCGATCGCCGTCGGAGCGACCGCCTCCTGGCACGTCGGGCTGGCCGCCGGCATCTGCGTGCTCGTTGTACGGCTACTCGAGGACTACCTGATCGTCCCGCGCGTGCTCGGCGAGGCGGTTGGCCTGTCGCCGCTGCTCGTCCTGGTCTCCGTGACCGCTGTCGGAATCCTCTTCGGGGGTTTTGCAGTCGTGCTCGCCGTCCCGCTGGTCGCCGTTCTCGTCACCGTGCTCGACGTTGTGGTGCGCGACGTCGATCCGGCGGAGGAAGAGGTGCCGACCGTGCTCTTCCCGGCCAAGGACGCCGAAACGTAGGACTCGAGTCAGGCCGCGAGCGCGGAAACGATCGCCGCTTCGAGCTCGCGCAGGCGAAAAGGCTTGATCAGGTGCGCCACCGGCAGGAGGGCAGAGCTCTCATCGCTCGGCGGGAAGATGCTCGCGCAGATGATCGGGAGACCCTCGAGCCGGCAACGTAGCCGGGCTGCCGCAGCCAGGCCGTCCGCAGAGGCCGGCTCGAGGATCATCACCGCGGGCGCGTCGTCGCTGGTCAGCTCGCCTTGACCGACCGGCTCGTTGCCGGTCCTCCTGACGACGGCCTCGATCAGGACCCTTAGATCGGGATGTGGCTCGCTGATCAGGATCCGTGCCATGCTCCCTCACTCTCGGCTCGGGTGGTAGGGAACCCGCATCAGGTCCAGTATGAGAACGGTATGACTGCAGCCCGCGTGCTCGTGATCGACGACGACGGGGACATCCGGCGGCTCGTGGCCGAGCTGCTCGGGCGAGCTGGCCTTTCCGTGGAGCAGGCCGAGAACGGGCGCTCGGGCCTGCGGGCCCTCCACAGGACGCCTCCCGACCTCGTGGTCCTGGACGTTCAGATGCCGGAACTGGACGGCTGGGAGACTCTCGAGCGGATCCGGGATCTCAGCGAGGTGCCCGTGCTGATGCTGACCGCTCGGGGCGACGAGCTCGAGCGGGTGCGGGGCCTGAAGGCGGGCGCCGACGATTACGTCGTCAAGCCGTTCGGCCGGCAGGAGCTCGTCGCGCGCGTGCAGGCCCTGTTGCGGCGCGCAGGACCGGGGGTTGGGGAGCCGCAGGTGCGCTACGCCGACGAACGCGTGACGATCGACTTCGCGCAGCGCACGGTCACGTTCGACGGCGTGGACGTCTCCCTGACACCGCTCGAGTTCAAGCTCCTCGCCGCTTTCGTCCGTCATCCACGACAGGTTCTGTCACGGGATCAGCTGCTCGAGCTCGTCTGGGGCGATGCGTACGGCGTCTCGGCAGACCAGGTCAAGCTGTACGTCGGCTACCTGCGGCGCAAGCTCGCCCCAGAGGAGACGACGCGCGTCCCGATCGAAACGGTTCGCGGCTTCGGGTATCGGTACACGGCGAACTAGCGGGGTCGCGCCGGCAGCTCGACACAGAACGACGTGCCCTCCCCCGGGCCGCTGCGAACGGCGATCGAGCCGCCGTGCGCTTCGACGATGGCGCGGGTGATGTAGAGGCCCAGGCCGGTTCCGGGAATCTGGTGCTCTGAGGCCGTTGAGGCGCGGAAGAATCGCTCGAAGAGACGCTCCTGCTCCCCAGACGCGATCCCGATTCCGGTGTCGGCGACTTCGAGCCGCACGACGCCGTTCACCGGTGTCACCGAGACGCGAACCTCTCCTCCCTCAGGCGTGAACTTGATCGCGTTCGAAACGAGGTTTTCGACCAGCTGGAACATGCGGCCCTTGTCGGCCTGAACCGCAGAGACAGCCCCCGCCTCACAGGTGAGCTCGACGCCGCCGGCCGCCGCGCGCGGCCCGGACTCTTCGACGGACTGCCTCACGACCGCCGCGAGATCCAGCTCGGTCGGCCGGAGCTCGAGCTCGCCGGCCTCGAAGCGGGCGACGAACAACAAATCGTTGACGAGCCGAAGAAGACGGTCCGCATTGCGATCGGCGACGTTGAGAAACCCGCGCTGTTCCTCCGTCAGGTTGTCGTCGTCGAGAACGAGCTCGAGGTAGCCCATGATCGAGGTCAGCGGCGTCCTGAGATCGTGTGAGATCAGCGCTACGAATTCGTCCTTGAGCCGATCGGCCTCCCGAAGCCGTTCGTTCTGCCGTAGGAGCTGGCGCTGCGCGGATTCCGCCTCCGCGCGGGCCGCGCGCTCGTCGCGCCGGACGCGATCGAAAGACCGGACGAGCCCCGCAAGTCTGATGAGAACGAGGCCCGACAGCGCAGCCGATGCGATTGCGAGCGCAATTGCGTCGATCCGCCGATCGGCCAGTCGTTCCACGATCAGGATGACCGGCACCGTTGCGACGGCGGTCCAGAGCGCCAGCAGGCGCCCGCTGCTGAGATGAGGGCCGACTGCCTGCTTGGGCTCGGAGAGATCACGCATGGAGGGGCTGAGGGCGGCCGTGCCCCAGAGCACGTAGGAGAGAAGCCAGCCGGCGTCGAGCCAGGACGTCGCTACGAAAGTCCCCGGTGAGACGCTGTAGACCTCGTCGGCCAGAAGGAGCAGGACGACGCTGGCGGTCAGGTAGCGATAGGAGACGGTGCGCCCGGCGGGTGTCAAGGCGAGAAACACGAGGGCTGCGAGGAGCAGGACGTCCATTGCCGGGTACGACAGCGCAACGAGCTGCCCGACCCAGTCGCCCGAGCCTGTCACGAGCGGATGCATCACGAAGATCCAGTGGCAGATCCCGAACGCGACCGTTACCAGAGCGGCGTCGAAGAGTCCCTCCCGCCGGCCCTGCGGCAACATGCGCAGCACGAGCAGGACGAGCCCGACGGCCAACAACGGATAGCCAGCGAGGTAGAAGACGTCGGCCACCGACGGAATCGGCAGATCGCGATGCCAGATCCGGGAGTAGAAATTGAAGAGGACGTCCCCGACCGCGAATGCCATCAAGCCCGCGGCGAAGAGGTACCACGCAGCCGAGAGAGCCGGCCGGTAACGGTGCGTCCCCACCAGGACGGCGGCGGCAGAGCCGGCTCCGATCAGGTCGTAGAGCACCCACTGGGCCTCGCTGTTCCAGGGCAGCATGAAGTAGACCCCGGTGGCTGCGAGGCCCGCGACGAGATACACCCGGGCGAGCGGCGTCGTGCGGAGGCTGACGGCGGTCACATCTCTCTGCGATGCCTATCGGCAACAAAGCTCCTGACGCTTAACGCGTGTCGCTGAAGCTCAGCGTGCTCGCGGAGCTCGTGTTGCCGGCAGCGTCCGTCGCGGTGACCGTGTAGGTCACGCTGATGGGCGTGTTCGGCTTGCCGTTTTCGATCGCGACCGCGACGCTGTACGCGCCGGCGCCATTGGCGGTCGTCGAGTACCCGGCCGTCGGCGCAGGAGCCGTCTTGGTCACGCTGATCGAGGCGTTCGCCTCGGCCGTCCCCGAGACCACGTCCGCAGCATTGTTGTTGTCCGTGTAAGCGGCGGTCGGCGCACCGGGAGCCGTGGTGTCCTTGGTCACGGTGACGGTTTGGACCGACGAGACGTTGCCGGCGAGATCCGTCGAGATGACCGAGAGGGTCAATCCCCCCTCGCCGAGACCCGAGACGTTGACGCCGTTGAAGTTGACGGTGCCTGCGCCGGCCGAGCCGGCATGCGTCGTCGTCACAGTGCCCCCGAGCGTGGCGGTCAACTGGACGACGTCGGTCGTCAGCGAGCCTGCCGGAAGCGCAACCGCGATGGAGATGCTGGAGGAGTTCCCGGAATTGACGTAAACCCCGCCGTTGCCGCCGCCGTTCGTCAGCGTGATCGAGGTCGCCTGGCCCGGGGGCGTCGCGTCCGCAGTGACAGTGACGGTCGTGCTATCGAGGCTCGAGAGCACCGGCGTCCCGCTCGAGACGGCGTTGATCTTGTAGGTGTACGCCGTTCCGTCCACCGTCGCGGTGTCGCTGTACGTCAATGCGAGTTGAGGAGTCGCCGTGAGCTTGGTGTAGGCGCCGCCGCCGCTCGCGCGATAGACGTCGTAGCCGGCGAGATTCGTGGTCGTGGTCGAGGCGCCCCAGGAGAGGTCGATGCGGCCGGCGGGCTTCTGCGCACCCGTAGGAGCGCCCGGCGCTTCCGGCGCTTCGTCGACGTGGAACGAGTAATCGCGGTAGAGCCAGCTCGTTCCGGAGAGACCGAGGCGGAACGTGCCGACTCCTCGACCCGCGACCGTCGTCGAAGTGGTGACGGCCAGCGTCGTGGACGCGCCCGCCGGGAGCGCGACCGAAGTGCTCCCGCTCGACGCGAAGACAGCGGACGCGACCTGCGGGACCGACGAGAGGTTCAGCATCGCGGTTCGCGTCGCGCTGCTGACGTTCGTGATCCGAAAGACGTTGGAAAAGGTTCTGGCCGACGGAACCGTGCCGAGGTCGATCGAAAGCCCGTCCACGTTCCCTGAGGCAACTGCGGTCGATGTGCCCGGCTGTACGTCGGTTCCGGGCGAGACCGAAAAGTAGTTGTGTAGCGCGTCGGCCGTGATGCCGTTCGACGGCGCCGCCAGCGAGCCGGTGAACGCCGCCGAACTGAGCTGTGTGAAGAGGCCCGCGGCAGCGAGTGAGAGACAGGCGGTGACGACGAGTTTGCGCATGGAGTTACGCGCCGAGCGGCGCGGTCGCCTCCTTGCGCCAGATCCACCGCAGCATCCCCACCAGCAGTGAGAGACCCGCCAGGCAGATGAGGAGGCCGCGCACCTCGCGGGTGTGGGCGTAGAACAGGATGTAGCCGGCGACCGGCACGGTGAACGAGACGCGGCCGACCTGGCCCGCCAGGCGAATCGTCCAGGGGTCGCGCCCGGGATTCGCATCGCCCTTCGTGCGATATGCGAGCCCGTGGGGAGTCTCGAGAATGTCGATCACGCGATGCGTGACGAGGCGCCCTTTGACGTAGGGATCGGAGAACGTGATCACGTCGCCGACTCGCACGTTGTTCGAGGGAATCGCGCGATCGAGCGCGAGACCGCCGACGGGGATGCGGGGCTCCATCGAGCCGGAGTAGACGGCTACGGGCTTGTAGCCGGAAGCCGTGAGCGCAGCGTATGCGACGGCGAAGGCGACGGCTGCCCCCGAAACGAGGACCACCGTCACCTTGCTCGCCGTCTTGATGAAACGCCTCACCGTTCGTCCTAGGCCTGAGTCGCAGACCAGGTGAACGTCGTGCTGGCAGCAAGGCCCTGGAGGACGTTGTCGCCCGCATCCGTCCCGGTCGTCGGGAAGGTGACGTGGAAGTAGAAGGTGTGGGCTTCTCCAGCTACGAAGGTCCCGAGGGCGGCTGAGCTGACTGCACCCAGCGAGCCGTCGTAGAGAGCGGTGCCGCCGTCGACGTCCTTGTACACCTTCAGGTTGAGCTGGCTTGCGAGAGGCGCACTACCGGTCGTCGAGCCGGACAGCGAATACACGCCGGCGAGAGTTCCGGTGTTCGTGATCGTGACCGTGCCGGTGACCGAGTCGCCGATCTTCATCGCCGAGGCGTTGAAGATGGCACCGGACCCAGAGCGGGTCATCGAGAGCGTGCCCGAGGCGAAGGCGTTGGACGCGATCGCAGTCGGGGTTGCTGTGAAGTTTGCGAAGGTTCCCCCCACCGCCGCGACGGCAATCACAGAAACGGCCGCCAAGCTGAGGAGGATCTTCGACAGTGGGAGGTTCTTGAGCATTGAGCGTGTCAGTCCTTTCGGGTTGGTTGACACGCTCACCATCGGCTCCCCCGGAATGGAGACGGGGGCTACGTCAGAATGAATTCGGTAGGAGCTGATTCCGGGCAAAAGCTGCGCTTTTGCCCGGGAATTGGGTACGGCGCTTCGCGCGTAACGTGCGCGAGCGGAGCCCGCGCACTCTCACGGTGTGGGCGCTGGGCGGTTGTTCCCTTCCGCCCGGGCACGGGCGCTCACGCGTCCGCGCCCGCATCGGTTCGCCTTCGACTAAGCCCGGCTCCGCCTGGTCTTAGCCTCCGGCTCTGGTGGCTCTGCTGGACGCGCGGGAGTCAGGCCTTGCGCCAGCGGCCGAAGATCAAGCCGCCGAGGGTGAACCCCAGGCCGAAGGTCCCGATCGCGAAGCCGCCGATCGCGAGGGCTTTGCGCCAGTTCGAGAGTCGCTGCCAGCGCCCGAGCGCCTCGCGCTCCTCGGACGTCAAAGGCTCACCTCGTCGTTGCTTCCGGATCGCGCCGCCCGCCCGGAGACCGAGATAGAGGTCGTCGAAGATCTCGGCAGACTCTTCGGTCACGCGGATCAGACTATAGCCTCCACCGGCTGTGCTTACACGTGTTTTACACCTGTCCGACCTCCATTTCGGAGCGGGTGACGATGCGGCGATCGAACGGGGGGCCCCGGTTCTGATCGACCGGTTCCAGCCCGAACTGGTGATCGCGAGCGGGGATCTCAGCCATCGCGGCCGCGTGAGCCAGCTCGGCGATTCCGCACGATTCCTCCGCAGCCTCGGGCGGCCCGTGCTGGCGATTCCGGGCAATCACGACATCCCCTATTCCTTTCCGGCGCGCTTCACGCGTTCGTTCCATGCCTTCGAGGGACAATGGGAGACGACGGAGCCGACCTATTCGTCGCCGGCGCTCCACGTGATCGGGCTCAATTCGGTCCGCCCCTGGCGACACCAGTCGGGCGGCATCCGGAGAGCACAGCTCACGCGCGCGGAGGAACGACTTCGCCACGGAACGCCTGGCGCCGTCCGCATCGTCGTGCTGCACCACCATTTGATTGGCGCGCCGTGGCGCTCGCGCAAGAAGCCCGTTGCCCGGCGAAACCACGTGCTCGCCTCACTGGTGGGGGCGGGCGCCGATCTGATCCTGGCCGGCCACATTCACCAAGCGGCCGTGAGCGAGCGGCACGAGTTCGAGATCGTGCACGGCGGCGAACGCTCCGTGCTCGTGTCCGTCGCGCCCGGGCTGGGCCAGCCTCGTCCGAAGCGCCAAGGCGAGGCTCGCGGGCTGCATCTCTACGAGATCGACGAGAGCTCCCTTCGTGTCCGGACCTACGTTTGGGAGGACACGGAATGGGGTCTCACGGCCGAGCGGCGGTTTCCGCGCGGCCGCGAGACTCTCGAGTCCGAGCCCGCCTAGACGGTTCTCGCCGCTCCGCGCCTCGCCAGCACCCGGCCAACGAGAGCAACGAGCACGACACCGATCACGACGGCGATCAGGAACGTCCAGAAGCCGTGATGACCGATGACCAGGCCCGCGATGATCACGGCTGCGATTCCGATGCCGATCGTCAAGAGCAGCCCCATCGGGTCACGACCCGGATGGAAGAGCCGCCCTAGAGCCCCGACGATCAGGCCTGCGATGATGAGTCCAATGATCCACATAGGCCGCGGTTTTCCCACCCGGCCGGCGAGCAAACTCGCCTAACCGCCGCTCACCTGGCTCTTCTTCAGCTCGTATTCCTCGTCGGTGAGGATCCCGGCATCGTGGAGATCGCTGAGCTTGCGGAGGTTCGAGTCGGCCGCGCTCTCGGCCTGCGCTCCCTGAGCCTGCTTCATCAGATCCTCCATCTTGTGACGCCGCTCCTGGAACTTGTCGATGCCGATGCCGCGGTCGGGGAACTTGAGCGCATCCGGGCCCGTGAGCGGTCGCTTCTGGACGAAGCGCCGGTATGCGACCACGAGCAGGACCGCGCCCAGGAACGAGAGGAGCCCGATCGCCTGGGTTCCCCTCCCCCAGATCGCGATCGCGATCCCGCCCCCGGCGGCCGAGCCAACCAGACCGATCGCCACCGTCAACCAGACCGGCATCGGATCAGGTCCCGGCACCGCGAGCCGCGCCAGGCCGCCAGTGATGAAGCCGAAGAACATGATGAGGATGATCGAGCCGAGCACGGGCGCAGTTTAGTGCCCGTGCCGGTGATACAGCCGAGTTTCTGGGTCGCGAGCACCAAGCCAGAGGCCGCACTCAACCGCAGCAAGGCTGGTCTGCCTTGCTAAGGGCGAGGGTGGACTCTGGCGCCGCGTGATCGCGGGCCAGAAGCCGGCACGTATTGCCGGCACGGGCACTACGCGGTCGCTGACGCGGGAGCTTGCGCGGCCGCCACCAGCTCGCGGCGAAGCTCCTTGATCTCGTCGCGAAGCTTGGCGGCGTACTCGAACCGGAGCTCCTCCGCCGCGGTGAACATCTCTTCCTCGAGCTCGATGACGAGCTTCTCGAGGTCGTTCGTGGTCAGCCCTTCGAGATCCTTGCGGCCGCGGCGGCGCTTCGAGCTAGGAACGGTCGGCGAGTCGAGCGTCAGGAACTCGGCGATGTCGGAGACTCCCTTGACGATCGATTCCGGGGTGATCCCGTGCTCCTCGTTGTAGGCGAGCTGCACCGCGCGACGGCGGTTCGTCTCGCCGAGAGCGCCTTCGATCGCTTCGGTGCGTTTGTCTGCGTACATCAGCACCTTGCCGTTGACGTGGCGAGCAGCGCGGCCGATCGTCTGGATCAGAGCCGTCTTCCCCCGGAGGAAGCCCTCCTTGTCGGCATCGAGGATCGCCACGAGTGAGACCTCCGGGAGGTCGAGCCCTTCACGCAGGAGGTTCACGCCGACGAGGACGTCGTAGTCGCCCAGCCTTAGCTCCCGAATGATCTGAATCCGCTCGAGCGTGTCGATCTCCGAGTGGAGGTAGCGCGCCTTGACGCCGGACTCGAGCAGATAGTCCGTCAGGTCTTCGGCCATCTTCTTCGTCAGCGTGGTGACGAGCACGCGCTCACCGACCTCCTCACGACGCCGGATCTCGTTGAGCAGATCGTCGATCTGGTTGTGCGTCGCGCGCAGCTCCACCTCGGGATCGACGACACCGGTCGGCCTGATCAGCTGCTCGGCCACCCGGGTGGCATGCCGTCCTTCGTACGGCCCCGGTGTCGCGGACACGAACACCAACTGCGGAACTTTCTCGAGGAACTCGTCGAACCGCAGCGGCCGGTTGTCGAGTGCCGACGGGAGCCGGAAGCCGTAATCGACCAGCGTTTGCTTGCGTGAGCGGTCGCCCTCGTGCATGCCGCCGATCTGCGGGATGGTCTGGTGCGACTCGTCGACGAAGACGACGAAGTCCTTGGGGAAGTAGTCGAGCAGCGTGAACGGGTGCGTTCCGGGCGCGCGGCCCTCGAGGATGCGCGAGTAGTTCTCGATCCCGTTGCAGAAGCCGAGCTCCTGCATCATCTCGAGGTCGTACTCCGTGCGTTGCCGCAGCCGGTGCGCCTCGAGCATCTTGCCCTCGATCTCCAGCTGCCTGATGCGCTCCTCCAGCTCGTGCTTGATCTCCGAGACGGCCCGCTCGATCGTCGGCCGCGACGTCACGTACTCGGTCGCCGGCCAGATCGCGATGTTGTCGAGCTTTGCGTAGATCTCGCCCGTGAGGGGATCGAAGTGGCTGATCTGCTCGACCTCGTCGCCGAAGAACGAGATTCTGTACGCCGTCTCCTGGTTTGCCGGCTGCACCTCGACCACGTCGCCCTTCACACGGAAGCGTCCGCGGCCGAGCACGGCGTCGTTGCGGACGTACTGCGAGTCGATGAGCTTCCGCAGCATCAGATCGCGGTCGTGCTCCTCCCCCACCTCGAGGATGATCACGCGCTCGCGCCACTCCTCCGGCGAGCCGAGGCCGTAGATGCAGGAGACCGACGCGACCACGACGACGTCACGTCTCGTGAAGAGCGCCGATGTCGCAGCGAGCCGGAGCCGCGCGATGTCGTCGTTCTGGGAGGAGTCCTTCTCGATGTAGAGATCGGCCTGCGGGACGTATGCCTCAGGTTGGTAGTAGTCGTAGTAGGAGACGAAGTACTCCACCGCGTTGTTCGGGAAGAACTCCCGGAACTCGTTGCAGAGCTGCGCCGCGAGCGTCTTGTTGTGCGCGATCACCAGGGCTGGGCGGCCGACCTTCTCGATCGTCCAGGCCATGGTGGCCGTCTTGCCGGTGGCGGTCGCGCCCAGCAGCGTCTGGTAGCGCTCGCCGGCCTCCAGGCCTTCGGCCAGGGTCGCCACGGCCGTTGGCTGGTCGCCGGTCGGGCGGTAGGAAGCGGTTGTTTTGAACTCGGCCATTCAGGCCAAGCGTAGCCTCGATGGATGTCGTGACCGAGTGACCCGGCGGGTAGCCGTATCGCGCCCACGTCTTGCGCTCGCCGGCGCCGCCGCGCGGCTGCTGGGCGCTAGGGCTTCGCTCGCACGATCTCCGCGAGCCGCACCGCACCAATCGCCGCGAGCTGCTTGATGCCGCCGCAGAGCCGGCAGTCGTACGTCCGCACCGAGCCGTCGCGACTGCCCATGGCCAGATGCCAACCGAGCGGTGAGAACGCGACGGTGTTCAGCGGCCGGGTAGGACCGCGGACGAGGTAGACCGGAAGGGTCTGCCAGCGGCCGTGCTGCCGGGCCTTCCAGATCGCAGCAGCGGTCGGGCCGGCCGTGGCGACCCACCGGCCGTCGAAGCTGAACGCGATGTCGGTGACAGCCGAGACGTGAATGCGCAGCAATGCGAGCTCGTCGCCGGTCCGCACGTTCCAGATGCGTGCGTCTCTGTCCGCGCTCGCGGTTGCGAGTTGGGACCCGTCAGGACTGAAGGCGAGTGCGGTGAGAGCGTCGGTGTGGTTGCCAAGCACGTGCTCGGCCTGCCCGGTCTGCACGTTCCAGATGCGAGCCGTCGCGTCTGCCGAGGCGGTCGCTACCCGACGCCCGTCTGGCGAGAAGGCGGCCTTGACGACGTCGTCCGTGTGACCCTTGAGGACGAACAGCCTGCTGCCGTCCGCCACACGCCAGATGGCCGCTGTTCCATCGCTGCTCGCGGTGACCACGAGCTTGCCATTCGGACTGAAGCGCGCGTCGTTGACCGGGCCGTCGTGATCGAGTCGATGCAGCAGCACGCCGGTGTGTGCGTTCCAGAGGTCTGCAGAACCGTCCTTCCCCGCTGTCACCGCCACTCGCCCGTCGGCGCTCAGCTGCACCGCTGCCACGGCTTTGCCGTGCGGCAACACAACGACCAGGGCGCCGTCCGACGTTCGCCAGATACGGCCACGGCCGTCGTCGCTCCCGGTGATGGCGAGCTTGCCATCCTTGCTGAAGGACGCTGCGGCGACGCGGCCACCATGCGTGAGAGTCGTGAAGCTCCCGTCCTGATGCCACAGCCGCGCCGTGCCGTCGTCGCTCGCGCTGAGCACGAGCTTTCCGTCCGGACTGTAGGCGACGGTGTTCACGGGTTGATCGTGCGCTCCGAGCACCCGTGGAATCCCCGGTGGCGCCGGCCCGGTGAGATCCACTACCGCATTCCAGAGCCGCGCCGTGCCGTCGTCGCTCGCGGTCACAACGAGTTGGCCGTCAGGGCTGAACGAACCGTCCGGGACAGCCGCTCGATGCCCGAGCAGCGCCGCTTGCATGAAGCCGCCGTCGGACCGGGAAATGAAGACCTTGCCGTCACGTCCGGTGGTGAGGACAGAGCGGCCGGTCGGGCTGAACGTCACGGATTCGACACCACTGCGATGGCCGGTGATGATCGCCATCAAATCTCCCGCGGGAAGGCTCCAAACGCGAGCGGTCGTGTCGACGCTGCCCGTCGCGGCGAGCAGCGAGTCATCTGGGCTGAACGCGGCATCAGTCGTCTGACCCGCCGTCCGCAAGGCGTCTTTCTGCCGCCCACTCGCCGCGTCCCAGATCCGTACCACCGGGTCCCCGGACGAGGGAGATGCTCCACCGGTGACGACCAGGCGGCCGTCGTGACTGAAGCGGGCGACGTTGACGAGCGTGACGTGGTTCAAGGTCGTGACTTGCCCTGGGTGGGCCAGGTCGAAGATCCGCGCAAAGCGGTCGCCGCCCACCGTCAGCAGGCGCGAGTTGTCGGGACTGAACGACACCATCCGCACGTCGTCACCCCGGGCACCGGGATCATGCGAGAGCGGCTGGCCGAGCGCCAGCCCTCCGGCGACGCTCCAGAGTCGCGCCTTGCCGTCCACACTCCCCGTGGCGATGAGCTTCCCGTTCGGGGAGAACGCGACGGTGAGCACGGCTGCGTCGTGCGGGAGCGTGGCCAGCGGAGCCCCGCTTTGCGTATCCCAGATGTGCACGCTGTGATCGATCTTCGCTCCGACGCCGGCGACCAGCCGGCCGTCAGGGCTGAAGGTTGCAGTCACGAGCGCGGAGGACGGCTCCAGGCGACGGACACGGAATCCGTGCGCCAAGTCGTAGAGGCGAGCGCCACCTTTGCCCGCCACGAGCACAAGTGAGCCGTCCGGACTGAAGCGTGCAACCCGAACAGCACCGCCGCCGGGGAGAACGGCCTTCAGCCGCACCGCCAGCAGTCCGTCCCGGAGCACGTCCTCCGCCGCCGTTCCCGGCGCGAGCTTCGCGGCGCGGTAGGCGTGCACGGCGGCCAGTGCTGTGCGAACGCTCGCTGCGGAGTTTTCGTCGAGCAGCGCTCGAGCTGAAGCCACCAGCTCTCGAGCGTGTCCGAGCTTTCTTTGGCGGTTCGCGACGCTTTCGGCACGCAAAGCTTTCCCGGTTGCGGTGCGAGCCAGAGTCGCCTGACGTTCAGCCGCGCTGCGGGCTTCCCTTGCTGCGGCCGCGAGCCGCACGGCCTTTACTCTGTTCCCCTCGGCAAGCGCTTTTTGAGCGAGTGCCTCGAGGCGCTCGACTTTCGCCTTCTGCGCACTGGTCTGCGCCTGTTTCCTTGCCTGCTGGGCATGCTTCTCCGCGCTCTGCGCTTCCTTGGTCTTCTCCTTCGCCAAGGTCTCCTGCTGCACGGCCTCGGTACGTTGCTGCTCCGCCTTTGCGCGTTCAATCTGGGCCACCGCGGTCTGGTGACGCGCGTTACTGCGCTGCGCGAACGCATAGACGGCGACTGCAGCCATGATGGCCAGACCAATCAGCGTGACGGCACCGAAGATGAGCAGTCGTCGATGTCGTCGCTGATGTGCTCGCCGCTCCTCTTCGATTCTGCGATCCGACTCAAAACGGGTACGCCAGCCGAGCACGGCGTCGGCGAGGACGTCATGAAAGATTTCGTAGCGGGTCGTCGACGGCCCATTCTCGGAGCTCGCTCGAACGATCCGCTCGGCAGAGAGCCGCTGCAACACCTTGGACGCTTCGCGCTCGTCGACGGCGGCATAACCGGCCAAGTCGTGCACGCCGTGCGCGATCTTCGTCCCCGACGGAGTGACGAGGAAGTTGTACATGGCGGCGGCCGCGCCCTTCTCACGCGGCGAGAGGGCTGCCATCGCGCGCTCGAGATGGTCTTCGACGATTCGTTCTGCGCCACCGAGCTCGCGCAACGTCGCCTGCCTGAGGGTTCGCGAGCCGCGCTCGCTCTCGACTTCCCAGAGGCGCGCAAGCACCAGCTGCAGATAGGGCGCCTCGATTCGGCCCTCGTCGGCGCCGCCGCCGGCCGCTACCCCGCGACCCGCCACGCTGAGCTCGACGCGCCCGGCCGTGACCTCGTCGAGCACGTCGTCGACGAGCGCAGGCTCTACGTCAACGGCTTCATCGGTGTCGACGAGCGTGTTGTAACGGCGAATCGGACCGACGATCGCCGCCTCTCCTGCCGCTCGGTCGAGCCGATCGAGCCGGAGACGGTTTGCGAGCAGGTTCGGAATCGCAGCCTTCAGGGCGTCGAGCCGCGCGAGCGCGTCCTCGCGAATCCCGATCAGCACGTTGACGCGCAAGCCGGGAGCCCGGAGGACCTCTGCGAGTTGCTCCGCAAAGCGACCCCCGCGCGGGTGGTAGAGAAAAAGTTCTTCGAACTGGTCGAGGATCAGATAGAGATCGCCGCCGGCATTCGCTGCCGTGTCTTCCAACGCATTCGCGAGCGCGTCGCCGCCGCCTCCGGCCGCCTCGATCAGAGCGGCGACCGGCTCGCCCGTCCAGGTCGAGAAGACGACGACCTCGACGCCTTCCTCCTGCCGGAGACGGTGCGCAACCCCGGCTCGCAGGACGGAGCTCTTGCCGACACCACTCGGCCCGTAGAGCACTGTGATGCGGGCCGCCATGAGATTGGCGGCAATCACCTCGGACTCTCGTTCGCGCCCGAAGAACAGTAACGCGTCGAGATCGGAGTCCTCGAACGCAGCGAGACCCTTGTACGGGGAAGGCGGCGCGGTGACGAAGACGCTCACGCGACTGCCTCTGCCGGAGCAAGGCCTGCGTAGCCGGCGAGCGTCTCGATGTAGCGCTCGAGTGGCAGGTCATGGACGTCGACGTCGCGGCGCCGCCAGAACTCGCGCTCCAGCGGTTGTGCTTTCGGCTGCACCGCCCAGGAGCGATAGCTGAGCGGCTGGTCGCTCCAAAGGCGGTTGAGAATGACCCGCAAATTCCAGTCGCCCATCGTGTACCCGAGGAAGAGGAAGTGGCTGCGCCTCAGCTTGGCTGCAAGTGCGACGGGCACCGCGCCCGCGACGTCGCTCCGGGAGAGGTAGTCGATGTAGTCGTCCTCGGTCACGACGAAGCTCTCCCACTCCCGTTCCGGCCCGCGATCGACCTGGCCGTGCAGCTTGAGGATCACGGTGCGCTCCTCGAGCGACAGCTCGGTCGCATAGGTATTCGGGAGGTCGATCAACCGGCCGGTGCCGTTCGGGCTGATGTGACAGAACTTGCCGCGGTTCGGACCCGCGGCAATGTAGGAGACGACGTCGAACGCCTCCCCGGCCGCGAGGAAGGCGGCTTCGAGCGCGAGGTCGTAGCTCGTCGTCACGAGCAGTTGATGAGGGAGGCCGCGCTCGCGCAGAACAGGCGGCAGCGAGGCGAAGAAGCGGTGGATCGGAGTCGGCGTCGCGTCGGCGTCGAGCAGCGCATGGAGCTCGTCGTAGAGCGGACCGGAGCCTTTCATCACGGCGACGTACTGCGCGACTCTTGGCAGGCTGAAGCCGTTGTCGGAGTAGTCGAATCGCTGTGCGAGTCGAGTCGCCAGCTCCGCGACCTCGGCGCCGAGCACCGCGACCAGCCGGCCGCCGAAGAGTGCCAGCAGCACTTGCTCGAAGTGATCCTCCGAGGGAGGTGCCGCACCTGGCGCCTGTAGGCCAGCTTCCTGCCGCAGGATCGCGCCGTGCAATTGCTGGAGCTCGCGGCTCGGCTCGATCCCGAGCTGCTCGACGAGGATCCTCCGTCCTTCCTGGTACGCGTCGAGCGACTCGGCCTGTCGGCCCGACCGGTAGAGCGCCAGCATGTACTGACCGCGCAGCCTTTCCCGGACAGGATGCTGCTCGACCAGGCCCTCGAGCTCGCCGACGAGCTCGGCGTGATGCGCCGCGTCGAGGTCGGCCTCGACCCGCTCTTCCAGCGCTGCGAGGCGAAGCTCCTCGAGATGGGCGATATGGGGCTGCGCGAACGCCTCGAACGCGAAGTCGGCGAGCGCAGGGCCCCGCCAGAGACTGAGAGCCTCTCGCAATGTACGGGACCGTTCGACCGGATCCCCGCCTCGCCCGGCGTCGACCAAAGCGCGGAACCGATCGAGGTCGAGCTCGCCGCGCTTGACGTTGACCCGGTACCCGGGCGGTTTGGTCTCGAGGATCTCCGGTCCGAGAGATTTCCGGAGCTGCGAGACGAAGTTCTGCAGCGACGTGACCGCGGTTCGAGGCGGCTCCTCTCCCCAGAGTGCGTCGACGAGCCGGTCGATGGAGACCACGCGCCCGGCTTCGAGCAGCAGGAGCGCGAGGACGGCGCGCTGCTTCAGGCCGCCGAGCAGCACGGGGCCGGTCTCCTGCTCGACCTCCAACGGTCCAAGGATCCGAAACTCAGCCATGTGCCCGTTGTAACACGCTTTCTTTCTCCTGAATAGATCGCGCCGGCGGGGCTCGGCGGCTCGCAGTCGGAGCCTGGCCTCAGCCCCTAATCAGCCTCTAATCGGGAGTTAGCCAGCCGTTAGACCTGGATTGGTGACCCGTTGCGGCCCCCTTCGACGGTGGCCGCATGGCTACCAACTCTCATCTCCAGCGCGGCGCCCAGCGCCGCATGGCCACGATGTTCCTCCTCGCAGCGGCGATCAGCGGTGGCGCCCTGGCAGGACGGACGGCCCTCCCGGCACAGACCTCCACCGCCGCAGCCACACCACAGACCTCGTCCGAGGCGCCGTCGGGCTCCTACAGTTGGCCGGTCAAGCCGTTCGACCGCCAGCACCCCGTCCGCGGCAGCTTCGCGGATCCCCGCTCCATCTTCCGCGGCAACCCGACGCTCCGCGGCCTGATGACGAGCCGGTGCGCGTGCTCGTACCACCAGGGGATCGACATCGCCGCCCCCGACGGCACGGACGTCTATCCGGTCCGCTCGGGCGTTGTCCGGATCGTCACGCCGGACTGGGTCGAAGTCGACTCGGACGGCGGCAACTCCTTCCAGTACTGGCACATCCGCTCGGCGGTCAAAGCCGGCGACCACGTGCAGGCGCGTCAGACGATCCTCGGCCAGATCCTCCGCGGCTCCGAGCACGTCCATCTGACCGAGTTGCAGACCGGCAAGCCCACGAACCCGCTCGCGCCCGGCCACATCGGACCGTACACCGATTCCACAACGCCGCGAGTGAACACGATCACTTTCCGGCTGCGCGACGCCGGGTCGGATCTCCTACCGGAATACCTCCACGGCAGCGTCGAGATCGTCGCGGCAGCCGCTGACACCCCGGCCGTGCCCGTCCCGGGCAAGTGGAACGGGCTGCCGGTCACCCCGTCGAAGCTGACCTATCACGTCGAGGCGTTCCCGAGTGGCGAGCTGGTGGTCCCGGAGACCACCGCAATGGACGTCAGCCACAATCTGCCGGCCACGAGCGACATGTGGCACACGTATGCGCGTGGCACGCACATGAACATGGTCCAGATGGGCGTACACCGCTACTGGTACCAGCCGGGCGCGTATCTGTTCAAGCTCTCTGCGAAGTTCGACACCCATCAGTTGAAAGACGGCGTTTACAGGCTCACGGCAACCGCCTGGGACACGGCGGGCAACCACAGCTCCACGTCGCAGGTCATCAACATCCACAACCGGAAGACCTGGCTCGACCACTAGAGCACGACCTCTACGTCGCGGAAGCGCCTCTACGGGGGCGCTTTCCGTTTGTCCGGGAAGAGGGCTAACCTTGTCCCGTCCGAATCCGTCTTACGAGCGTGCGCTTCCGACTTCCCCTCCTCCTCGGCTGCTGTCTCGCCGCGCTCGTTGCGGCCGCGGCTGCCTCTGCGTACCCGTGGCCGCTCGAGCCCTTCAATCAGCAGCATCCGATCCGCGCGAACTTCGGCGACCCGCGCACGCGGTTTCTCAACACGATGCTCACCGACGGCCTGCAGGGACCCGGCACCTTTCTCTTCCACAACGGCATCGACATCGCGGCGCCGGAGGGAACGCCGGTTTATCCCGTCATCTCGGGCAAGGTGCGGTACATCGACGAGTCAGCCATCTCGGTCAAGACGAAGGGCCGCGGTGTCTTCCAGTATTTCCATCTGCTCGTGAAGGTGCGCAACGGGCAGCACGTCATCGCCGGCAAAACTGTGCTCGGGACGGTGCTGCGGGCCTACGGACACGTCCATCTGTCCGAGATTCGCGGCGGTCGCGTCTGGAATCCGCTTGCACGCGGTGGCATCGCTCCGTACCGCGACCACACGGTTCCGCAGGTGCGCGCCATCAACGTGCGCCCCGCCGGCTCGCTGCTGCCCTTCGACTCCGCGACCGTCTGCGGGACGGTTTCGCTCGTGGCCGCCGCGGATGACGCCGCGCCGATGGCGGTTCCGGGCGTATTCGCGGGCTTCCCGCTCTCCCCCGCGCTGATCACGTGGTCGCTCGCGAGAGTCGGCGGGGTCACCTATGTAAACGACGTTCCCGCAGCGGATTTCCGCACGACGATCCCGGCCTCGAGGTATTTCTGGAGCGTCTATGCGCGTGGCAGCTATCAGAACGCGCCCAGGTTCTCGAATCGCCAGTACTTCATGCCCGGACGATTCCTCTACAACCTCGCCAGCTTCGTCGACACGCGCTCGTATCCGAACGGGCTGTATGAGATCGCAGTTCGGGTCGCCGACATGCGCGGGAACAGCTCCGAGGCGGCACTCCAGTTCAAGATCGAAAATCGTGCCGGCAGCGAGACCGGCTGTTCGCCTCAGCTTCCGAGCTCGGCGCCGTAGGCACGGCGGTAGATCCGCTTCAGCTCCTCGACCCGTTTGACGTAGGCGCGCGTCTCCGCGAACTGAATGCCCTCGCCGGCACGGCGCCACCGGTCGACGTTGTCCTGGCCCGCGTTGTAGGCGGCCAGGGCATCCTGCTCGTCGCCGTACTTCTCTAGCAAGTGGCGGAGGTACCAGGCGCCGTAACGGACGTTGATCTCTGGGTCGTAGAGATCCTCGACCCGGAACTTCGAGCCGCCGGTATGGATGGCGATTCCCTTGGCCGTGTCCGGGAGGAGCTGCATCAAACCGATCGCGCCGGAGGTCGACCGGGCGTCGGGCTTGAACTTCGACTCCTGGTAGATGACCGCGGCCAGCAGCGCCGGGTCGAGGTCGTAGTTGCGCGCGTGGCCACGAACGATCTGCTGGTAGGAAAGCGGATACCACAGCCGCTCCCACCAGCCCGGCTTGGACGACTGCAGCGTGGCGAACGCTGCGAGCAGCGCGCCGACGAGCACGACCATGCCGAGGATCCGTTTCACGGCACGAGGTCTGCCATCACTCCGGCGACGAACGCATCCAGCTCGTCGAGCGTCCCGTCGTTGACGTACGCGTAGTCGGCGAGCCGGATCTTCTCGTCCTCAGGGAGCAGCCGCTGCTCCCGTTCGTCGGCCGGCGGCCTCCGCTTCGCCCGTACTTCCTGAGGTGCGGTGATCACGACGACAAAGTCGAAGCGCTTGTCGCCACCGGTTTCGTAGAGGAGCGGCACCTCGGTCACCGTGACGGCCGGCGGATCGGGACCGTCGGCAAGCTCCTGGCGCCAAGCCGTGTGGTCCTGCACAACTCTCGGGTGGAGAAGCTCTTCGAGCCAGTCGAGCTGCTCGGGATCGTTGAAGACGATGCGAGCGACGGCGGCCCGGTCGGCACCCTCGCTGCCGATCACCTCGGGGCCGAACCGCTCGACCAGCTTGCGCTGGACCTCCGCATCGCTCCGGAGCAGCCGGTGCACGATCTCGTCACTCGACCTCGTCGCAGCGCCGTGGCGTGCGAACGCTTCGAGCGCCGCGCTCTTGCCGGCGCCGATTCCACCGGTGATCGCGACCGCGAGAGGCCGCTTCGGGTTAGTGCTCGTCGGAAACGGGCTCGGCGTGAGCTGGTGCTTCGTCGGTCGCAGCCGAATCGACCTCGTCGCCTGCGTCGACTGCCTCGCGCTCCACGGCCTCGTCCGTGGCCGGCGGCGCATCGAGCTCCGGCGCGAGCGGCGCCGAGGCGGAATCGGTGAAGACGTCCTCGGACAGGTCGAGGTGCGGTGTCCCCTCGATCGGGCCTTCCGACTCTGCACGCCGGTCGGCGTCGACACGCTTGAGCGAAAGAGACAACCGGCGGCGTTCCGCATCGACCTCGAGGATCAGCACCGGCACCGTGTCGCCCTGAGACACGACCTCACGCGGATTCTCGACGTGATGCTGCGCGAGCTCGGAGATGTGTACGAGTCCCTCGACGCCCGGGAGGATCTCGACGAAGGCGCCGAACGTGACCACTTTCGTCACCTTGCCCTCGACGACGTCGCCTTCCTTGTGCTGCTCGAGCACCTGCTGCCACGGGTCGGACTGGGTCTGCTTGAGGCCCAGTGAGATGCGTTGGCGCTCGCGATCGATGTCGAGCACCTTCACCTTCACCGTCTGACCGATCTCGAGGACTTCCGAGGGATGGTTCACGTGCGACCACGAGAGTTCGGAGATGTGGATGAGACCGTCCATCCCGTCGAGGTCGACGAAGGCGCCGAAGTCGACGATGTTGGAAATCTGGCCCTCGACGACGTCGCCCGGGTTGAGGCGATCGAGGATCGCCTGCCGCATTTCCTTGCGCTCGTCCTCGAGGACAGCGCGACGGGAGAGCACGACGTTGTTGCGCGAGCGGTTGAGCTCGATCACCTTGGTGCGGAGCTCCTGGCCCATGAACTCGTCTAGATCCTGCACCCTGCGAATGTCGACCAGCGAGGCCGGGAGGAATCCGCGCACGCCCAGGTCGAGGATCAGTCCGCCCTTCACGACCTCGATCACGCGGCCGTTCACCGGCTCACCCGACTCGGCTGCGCCTTCGATCGCCTTCCAGGCCAGCTCGAAGCGGGCGCGCTTCTTCGAGAGGATCAGCCGGCCTTCGGCGTCCTCCTTCGTCATGACGAGCGCGTCGATCTCGTCGCCAACGGACACCTCGTCCGCCGGGTTCACGGACCGCCGGATCGAGAGCTCGGCGACCGGAATCACGCCCTCCGACTTGTATCCGATGTCGACGAGCACCTCGTCCTTGTCCACCCGGACGACCTGTCCGTGGACGACTTCGCCCTCGTTGATGGTCGGGAAGGTGGACTCGTAGTCCGGGATCAACTCGCCGTCTGGACCGGTGATCCAGACGCCGTCGCCTGCAATTCTCTGCTCGGTTTGCTCGGTGGCCATCAGCGGTCGATCAGTATAGCCAGGGGCTTGAAATGGCCATCGGACGCGCTCGGGGCCGGGAAGAGCGGAGGGCCGGGATCGAGACGCCCCGGCCCTCCCGAGTTTCGCGGATCAGCCTCCGCCGCCGCCGCCGGGCACCTTCACGCGGGCGACCGACGGATCGTGATCGCTCGCCTGGTCGGCGAACTCCGAGTTGACGTGGAGGACGTCGTAGGCCTGGAGCCCGCGCAGCATGTTGCTACTGAACAGGATCTGGTCAAGGACCTGCGAGTTCCCTTCGAAGACGTATGAGTAGCGCTCATTCTGCGGCAGCAGGCGCATGTCTCCTCCGGGCTCGCTCAGTAGCCGCCCGGTTGACCTCTCGTTACGACTTGGCTTCGCTCCAGTCGTCGCCCACGCCTATCTCGACCGCCAGCGGAGGGTCGAGCGGATAGGCCCGGCACATCTCCTCGCGGACCAGTTCCCGGACCGGGCCGACCTCGGCCTCGGGCACCTCGAGCAGGAGCTCGTCGTGCACCTGGAGGACGAGGCGCGCGCCCCGGCCCTCGTCGCGGAGGCGCCGGTGGATCGCGATCATCGCCTTCTTGATGATGTCCGCGTTCGAGCCCTGCATGACGAAGTTCACCGCGAGGCGCTCACCCAGCGAACGCGTCGCCCGGTTGGAGGCGCGGATCTCCGGGGTCGGCCGGCGCCGACCGAGGAGGCTCGTCGCATAGCCGTCGCGCTTCGCCTGTTCGATCGTCCGCTGGATGAAGTCCTGCACGAGCGGAAAACGCGCAAGGTACGCATCGATGTACGCCTGCGCCTGGTCGCGCGGGATCTCTAGATTCTCGGACAGACCGAACGCCGAGATGCCGTAGACGATGCCGAAGTTGATCATCTTCGCGATCGAGCGATCACCGGACGTCAGCTTGGCCGGCTCCTTGCCGAGCACCTCGACGGCAGTCGCGGTGTGGATGTCGTCGCCACGCGCGAACGCCTCGCGCAGCTTCGGCTCGCCGGACACGTGTGCGAGGATGCGCAGCTCGATCTGCGAATAGTCGGCCGACAGGAGCCGTGAGCCCACCTCGGGAACGAAGGCAGAGCGGATCTCCTTGCCGAGCTCGGTGCGAATCGGAATCGCCTGCAGGTTCGGGTTCGTCGTCGAGAGCCGACCTGTCGACGCGACCGTCTGGTTGAACGTCGTGTGCAGGCGGGCGTCTGCTTCCGACAGCAGCGACGGCAGCGGCCCGAGGTACGTGTTGAGCAGCTTCGAGTATTCGCGCCACTCCTCGATCACCGGCACGATCTCGTGCTCTTCGCGAATCGAGCGCAGCACGCGCGTGTCCGTCGAGTAGCCGGTCTTGCCCTTGCGGCCGGGCGTCAGCTGCAGCTTCTCGAAGAGAATGCGCGCGACCTGCTGCGTCGAGCCGAGCATGAACTCCTCGCCCGCGAGCTCGTACGCCTTTGCCTCGAGCTCCTCGACTCGATCGGCCAGCCGGGCGGTGATCTCGCCCATGCGGTACGTGTCGATCTTGACACCCGCGTCTTCCATCGCAGCGAGCACCGCGGTCAACGGAAGCTCGATGTCGCGGTAGAGATCCTCCGCGCCTCGCTCGCGAACGCGCTCGAGCATCGTCGGCGCGAGTCGTCGCGGAATCTCCGCGTGGCGCACGAGCGCCGCCGTCTCGTCGTCGACGGTGGGCGAGGGAATCGGCTCGACGCCGTACTCCTGCGCGAGGTCGTCGAGCTCGTAGCCCGCGCGCCCGGGTTCGATCAGATACGCGAGCAGCATCGTGTCCTCGGCCGGCTCCATCGTCAGCCGCGGCAAAGCCTTGAAGTCGTGCGCAACCAGCGCGGCCTCGTCCAGACGGCGCTCGAGGCCCGCCTCCCAGTCGCCGACGATGACGCCGTCCTCCTGCGCGAGCGCGAAGCGGCCGTCGCGGATCGCGAGCGATGCACGGCCGCGCACCTCGGGCAGCTCGCCCTCGCGCCACTCGACTTGTGTGCCCTGCACGCGCATCGGCTGCGCAGGCACGGCTTCGTCGAGGATGTCGACGCGCCCGAGCAGGTTGCGGAACTCGAAGCGGCGGAACATCTCGCGCAGCTCCGATCGATCCGGCGGCAACAGGACGAGCTCGGCGGGGTCGCAGTTGAGATCGAGGTCGCGCCGCATCGTCGCCAGCTCCTTCGACTGCCGCGCCTGCTCGGCGAGCTCGGTGATGTTCTTGCGCCGCGCGGGTGACAGCTCGTCGGCGTGCTCGATCACTTCTTCGAGCGAGCCGTACTGCGCGATCAGCTGTCCGGCGGTCTTGTCGCCGATGCCGGGAATTCCCGGAATGTTGTCCGACGTGTCGCCCTTCAACCCGATGAAGTCGGGAATCTGGTCGGGCCGGATGCCGTAGCGCGCCTCAACGCGGTCAGGGGTGTAGACCTGGACGTCAGAGACGCCGCGCGGGGTCATCATCAGGCTGACGTTGTCGGAGACGAGCTGGAACGCATCCCGGTCGGTCGACACGATCGCCGTCCTGATCCCCGCCTCGTCGGCACGCGTCGCAAGCGTCGCGATCACGTCGTCGGCCTCCCAACCCTCGAACTCGAGGTTGCGGTAGCCGAAAGCCTCCACGATCGGGCGGAAGAACGGGAACTGCTCGGAGAGAAGGTCGGGCGTCGGCCGCCGGTCGGCCTTGTAGTCGGACGCCACCTCCAGCCGTTCGGCCGGCCGGGTATCCCAGGCGACCGCGACGCCTTTCGGCTTGTAGTCCGAGAGCAGCTTGAACAGCATGTTCGTGAACCCGAGGAGCGCGTTCGTGGGAAAGCCCTCGGTCGTAGCCAGCTCTTCAGGCAGTGCGAAGAAGGCGCGGTAGGCGAGGTTGTTGCCGTCCACGAGGAAGAGCTCGGCATCTCGGACAGGGCTGTCGTCCAGCTGGAGCTCGGCGCCTGTCAGGGTCTTGGGCATGGGCCTCAACGCTATCGTCCGCCGCCGATGCGAGCGCTCCCGATTCACCCATTTTCCGAGCCTGATCTGAGTCGATCTCTGCGGTGAGGCGGATCCCACTGCTGTCTGGGTCGCGGGTCGTCGTCGTGACTGCTGACGACGATGCCATCATCCTGCACCCGCCTCCACCGGGGGACTCCGTCGCAGACGTGGGGGCGGCCGTCCGCGACGCGTTGCGCTTCCCGCTCGCCGGGGAGCCGCTCGAAGCGCTCGTCTCGCGCGGGTCGCGCGCGACAATCGTCGTCGAGCCGCCGCACCTACCGCTGCCGGGCGCGGAGCGCGACCCGCGTCAGGCTGCGATCGCAGCGGCCGTCGCAGAGCTGGAGCGCCTGGGCATCCCGACCGGATATCAGACACTCCTCGTCGCCGGTGGTCTCACGCGCCGAGCTGGAAACGAGCAGCTCGAGACGCTCGTCTCTCCTGAGTTCGCGCGACGCTTTCACGGTCACGTCGAGGTGCACGACGTCGAGCGCGACGACCTCGTCGAGCTCGGCACCGCCGGCTCGATCCCGCTGCGCGTCCACCCTGCGCTGGTGCACACCGACGTCGTCGTCGTCGTGACCGCGGCCGAGACGGTGCTGCACGGAGGGCCCGCCGCGTTCATCGGCGCCGCGGGGACCGAGGTGCTGCGCGCAGCTGGGGCCTACTCTCTGCTCGAGACCTCGGCGTCGCAGGGATGGCGGCTCGGGCTCGAGCTCGAGCGTGCGCTCGCGCGCCGCGTTCCGGTGATCGGCGCCTCACTGGTTCTCAACCATCCGCGCTTCGGCGGCACCCTCGGCGGCTACCCCTACGAGGAGCAGGCGCTGGAGCGAGTGGTGCGCTCGCCGTTCCGTCATATCTTCCGCGCGCTGCCCGAAGCACTGCGCGCGTACATCTTGCGTTCGGTGCCTCTGGAGCGCACGGTCGCCGCCGCCTTCGCGGGCCCGCCGTCCGTCGCACATTCGGAGGCGCTGCTGCGCGGCGTCGAGCTACGCGGCCTCACACTCGACCGCCAACTCGACGCCATCTGCATCGGCGTGCCGCGGACGACTCCGTATCTCCCACGTGAACGGCCAAACCCGCTGCTCGGGGCGTACCTCGGGCTCGGACTGGCGCTACGACTCTGGCGCGACTCGTTTCCGGTCGCAGAAGGCGGCACGGCGATCCTCTTCGACCGCTTCCAGCGTCACTTCTCACACCCCACGCAGCAGCCGTATCGTGCCTTGTTCGCGGCAACGCGGGCCACGGGCCCCGACAACGCTGTGCTGGCCGAAGCCGAGGGTCTTGCCGCCGCCGATCCTCGCGCGCTCGAGGCCTACCGCGGCGGACGCTCCGTCCATCCGCTGCTCCCCTTTGTTGACTGGGACGGCTGCCGGCCTGCGCTCGGTCGCCTCGGCCACGTGATCATCGCCGGCTGCCGCGATCACGCCGCAGCCCGGCAGCTCGGCTTCGTGCCGACACACGGCGTCGGGGCGGCGCTGACGATGGCGCGCGGGTGGACCGAACGCCCGCCGCGGGTCGGCATCCTCCTGTCGCCCCCTTACTTCCCACTGCGGGTCGGCAGTTCGTAGGTAAACGAACTTGGAGCGGGCGTTCAGAGGGATGCGCGGGCAAAAGCCCACGCATCCTCTCGGCGGCGCCGCCGAGTCGGCGCCTTCGCACTTCGGGTCGGCTCCGGCGCCGGTTAGAGGATCTTCGAGAGGAAGCGCTTCGTCCGCTCGTGGGTCGGGGAGTCGAAGAAATGCTGGGGCGAACCCTCCTCGATGATCGCGCCGTCGTCCATCATCACGACCCGGTCGGCGACCTCGCGCGCGAATCCCATTTCGTGAGTGACGACGATCATCGTCGTACCCATGTCGAAAGCGAGCGTCTTCATCACATCCAGTACCTCGCCGATCACTTCCGGATCGAGAGCGCTCGTGGGCTCGTCGAAGAGCATCACGGCCGGGTTCATCGCAAGCGCGCGTGCGATTGCGACGCGCTGCTGCTGTCCCCCGGACAGCTTTCCCGGATAGGTGTCGAACTTGTCGCCGAGGCCGACCCGCTCGAGGAGCGCACGCCCTGTCGCCACCGCTTCCTCTCTCGCCGTCCCACGGACGTGGACCGGAGCCTCGATCACGTTCTCGAGCGCAGTCTTGTGGGGGAAGAGATTGAAGCGCTGGAAGACCATGCCGATCTCGGCGCGCTGCTTGGCGATGTTGCGCTCACTGTCCTCGACGAGCTTCCCGTTCCGCTCGCGGTACCCGATCAGGTGGCCGTTCACCTCCACGCGGCCGGAGTCGATCTTCTCGAGATGGTTGATACAGCGGATGAATGTCGTCTTTCCGGAGCCCGACGGGCCGATGATGCAGACCACCTGGCCCGGATCCACCGCGAGCGACACACCTTTCAAGACCTCGAGGCGGCCGAAGCGCTTGACGACTTCCTCTGCCCGCAAGACCGGCCCAGCGGAGCTCATGGTGTGCCCCTGATCCGCATTGCGGACGGTAGCCACGCGGCCGCCACCCGTTCGCGAAAGCTGAGCTCGTCGCCACGCTCGCTCACTGCGAGCTTCCGCTCGATCTGCGCCTGGATCAGGGTCCACACACTGGTCAAGACGAGGTACCAGAACGCGACGGCAAGGAAGTACTCGACCGGTTTGAAGGTCGTCGAGTAGCGGATCTCGGCGTCGCCGAAAAGCTCCGTGACCCCGATGAAGAACACCAGCGAGGACGTCTTCATCATGTTGTTGAACTCGTTTCCGAGCGGGGGGATGATGAAGCGCGTCGCCTGCGGCAGGACGATGCGGCGCATGGCCAGTCGGTACGGCATTCCCAGCGACTTCGCCGCCTCCATCTGGCCCTTGTCGACGGCATCGATCCCCGCGCGAATGATCTCGCGCATATAGCCCCCCTCGTTGACGCCGAGGGCGACGATGCCCGCGAACGCGGCTCCGTCCATCTGAAAGATCCCGAAGTTGACCGTCCGCGGGATGAGCGTGAAGCCGAAGAGCAGGTTGGCGCCGAAATAGACGAAGAAGATCTGCACGATGACCGGCGTCCCGCGAAAGATGAGCACGTAGAGCCCGGAGAGCCACCGCAGCGGCGCGATCCTGGACAGCCGCATCAACGCGGCGACGAGCCCGAGCACGACGCCGAGGGTCTGGGCAAGCACCGAGATGTAGATCGTCCTCCACAACGCGAGGACGAAGACGTGGTCAGGGTGGAAGATCCGCGCCCAGAGAATGTGCCAGTCGACCGCGGCGAGCATCGATCACGGCTGCAGTTTCGCGACGGCCTTCCCGAGCTTCCACCTCGTGAGGATCTTGTCCATCGTTCCGTCGGCGTACGCCGCAGTCACCGCTTGCTTCACGGCCGCTTGGAGCTCGGTGTCGGACTTGCGGATCGCGATGCCGATCGAGATCGGGTTGACCGGAGTTCCGCCGATGGAGAACGATGAGGGATCCTTCTCGATGTAGTAAGCGACCACGGGCGCATCGCCGAAGTACGCATCGACTTTCCCTGTCTTGAGCGCATTTGCCGCGTCCGTGTCTTTCGGGAAGGTGACGACCTTGATTGCCTTTTTCCCCTGAGCCTGGAGCTTTTTGCTTTGCGCGTCCAGGTAGTCCTTGTTCGTCGTGCCCGTCTCGACAGAGGCCGCTTTGCCCGCAAGGCTTGCGATGCCCGTGATGTTCTCCGGGTTCCCCGACTTGACCATGAAGGACTGGCCGACCTTCAGGTAGTCGACGAACGCGACCTGCTTTTTCCGCTCGGGCGTGTCGTTCATTCCGGAGATGACCGCGTCGCACTTCTTCGCGAGCAGCGCCGCGATGATCCCATCGAAGCCGGTGTTGTCGAAGCGGGCCTTCACGCCCATCTTCTCCGCGATGTAGGTGCCGATGTCGATGTCGGAGCCCTCGGGGGTTGTGGTCCCAGCCTTGTACGACTCCTCGGGCGGATAGGTGATGTCGCTGCAGAAGACGAGGGTGCCCGCGCTCTTGATCGAGGCCGGCGCCTGGATCGACGATCCGGCTCCCGAAGTCGTGGTTGCGGCTGTCGTTGCGGCGCTCTTGCTGCTACCGCCGCACCCCGCGGCGATGAGAGCAAGGAGAACGACGAGGGCGCCTGCCAGCGCAGTCAGCTTCGAGCGGGACACGGCGGGGCTCCTTTCGCTAATCGGTCTCTCCAAGATACGTCTTTCTGACCTGCTCGTTGCGAAGAAGCGCCTTCGCGTCGTCGGCCAGCGCCACCGTTCCAGTCTCGAGCACGTAGCCGCGGCTGGCCACGTCCAGTGCCATCATCGCGTTCTGCTCCACGAGCAGGATGGTCGTGCCCTGCTGGTTGATCTCCACGATGGTCTCGAAGACGCGCTCCACGAAGATCGGCGCGAGCCCCATCGAGGGCTCGTCCAGGAGGAGCAACGTGGGATGCGCCATCAGCGCCCGTCCGATCGCGACCATCTGCTGCTCGCCTCCGGAGAGCGTGCCCGCGCGCTGCTGCTTGCGCTCGGAGAGTCTCGGGAAGAGCGAGTAGACGCGCTCGAGGTCGCTCCGCAGCTCCGCACGGTCGTGGCGCTGGAAGGCACCCATCTCGAGGTTTTCCAGCACTGACATGCGGGGGAACAGCTTGCGGCCCTCGGGAGACTGCGAGATCCCGAGTCGGACGACGTCGTGCGGAGCCTCGCGCGTGATGTTCTTCCCGCGAAAGTGGATCGAGCCGCGGCGTGGGTGGTTGAGCCCGTTGATCGAGCGGAGCGTCGTCGACTTCCCGGCGCCGTTGGCGCCTATCAGCGTGACGATCTCGCCTTCGTGGACCTCGATCGAGATGCCCTTGAGCGCCTCGATGGAGCCGTAATACGTGTGGACGTCCTCGACGCGGAGGAGGGCCCCGTTATCTGTCATGACGCCGTCGCCGCCTTCCCGAGATACGCCTCGATCACGCGCTCGTTGCGCTGGATCTCGGCCGGGGTCCCCTCGGCGATCTTCTCGCCGTAGTCGAGCACGGTGACGCGTTCCGAGACTCCCATGATCACCTTCATGTCGTGCTCGATCAGGAGGATGCTGATCGGTCGATCTGTGAGCAGCTTTCCGAGGAACTCAGTGAACCTGACCGTTTCCTGTGGATTCATTCCCGCGGTGGGCTCGTCGAGCAGCAACAGCTTGGGCTCCGTCGCGAGTGCGCGCGCAAGCTCGAGCCGGCGCTGGTCGCCGTAGGAGAGATTCTCCGCCAACTCGTCGTCGACCCTCCCGAGCCCCGAGTAACGGAGGAGCTCGCGACCCCTCGCGTGCGCCTCGCGCTCCTCCCGCCGGACCCGCGGCGTCCCGAAGATCGAGCCGAGGATGCCTCCCCTGAGGCGGCAGTGCATGCCGACGAGGACGTTCTCGAGTGCTGTCATCTGCGGGAAGAGCCGGATGTTCTGAAACGTGCGGCCGATCCCGAGCTTCGTGATCGTGTGTGGCGGCTTCGCTGTGATGTCGTTCCCGTCGAAGACGATCTGCCCGTCGGTCGGCTTGTACACCCCGGTGAGCATGTTGAAGAACGTCGTCTTGCCCGCCCCATTCGGACCGATCAGGCTCACGATCGACCGGTCGGGAATCGTGAAGTCGAGATCGTTGACGGCGAGCAGCCCGCCGAACTCCTTGCGGACGTTCTCGGCGACGAGGAGATCTCCGTCGGTCACGCTATGTCTCTTTCGGATCCTCGGCCTCGAGGATCGCGTACACGCTCTTGTCCCGACCAGATGCGCCCCCGCCCTCCTCGAACTCGCGCTTGCGACGCCGTTCGGGAATGAGGCCGACTGGACGGAACAGCATCATCAGGACGATGATGATTCCGTAGATCCCGAACTGGTACTTCGCCACTTCGACGTTGAGAGGCGTGTGGGCGTTGACCCAGCTGCCGATGTTCGCGAGACCCTCGACGTTCAGCCACGCGAGGATCGTTCCGCCGACCACCACGCCCCAGAGACTGCCCATGCCGCCGAGGATCACCATGCAGAGCAGGAAGACCGAGATGTTGAACTGGAACTGGCTGGGAAACGCACCCGAGTTGAAGCTCGCGACGTACGCGCCGGCCATGCCCCCGAAGAACGCCCCGATCGCGTACGCCCATGTCTTGGTACGCATCAGCGGGATGCCCATCGCTCCGGCTGCAGTCTCGTCCTCGCGAATCGCGATCCAGGCACGGCCCAGTCTCGAATCGCGCAGGCGCAATGAGCAGAAGACCGCAATCAGGAGCAGGACGAGCGCCGTCCAGTAGAAGAGACGCTCGCGGTCGAACGACTGCGCGTACGACACTGGTAACCCGAGGGAAGCGTGCAGGTGTCCCCCGAATCCGGGCGAGTCGATCGGACTGATCCCGAACGTGCCGTGCGTCAGATCGAAACCCTTGATGCTGTCTGCATTCCGGACGAACTGAGGGATGATCTCGCCGAAGCCGAGCGTTACGATCGCCAGGTAGTCGCCGCGCAGGCGGAGTGTCGGCAGGCCGATCAGGATCCCGCCCACGGCGGTGAGCAGCGCAGCACAGAGCAGGACCAGCCAGACCGAGATGTGAATCCCGTTCTGCTCCCTGCTGATCCCCACCGACCCGAAGTGGAACCTCACCTGCTGGAACTGGCCCGACGCGAGCCAGCCCGCGGTGTAGGCGCCGATGGCGTAGAACGCCACGTAGCCGAGGTCGAGCAGGCCGGCGTAGCCCACCACGATGTTGAGACCGACGGCCATGATCACGAAGACGAGGATCGTCACCGCCGCGCCCACGTCGGGGAACGAGAGAATGACGGGGACATCGGTGGGCAGGCTCGACACGTAGTACGGATAGGTCACCGCCAGCGCGATCACGGCGAGAGCAGGAACAGCGCCGCGTAGTCCGTGCGGAAGCCGTCGCCACGCCGAGAACAGCGCATCGAGCGGCTCGAGCCGGCTGACTTGGCGCAGGCGTTCCTTCACCGTCACGCCCCCTCCGGAGTCCGCTCGCCGAGGAGCCCCTCCGGGCGGAACACCAGGATCGCGATCAGCAGGCCGAAGACGATCGAGCGCGTCCAGTCGCTGCCCGGTGCAGCCCAGCCGAGACCTTCGTTGAAGGCCTGGATGAGACCGATGATGAGCGCCCCGAGAACCGCGCCGCCGAGGTTCCCGATCCCGCCGAGCACGGCCGCGGTGAACGCGATCAGGCCGAGCTCGAAGCCTGTGTCGTACCTGATGTTGAACTCGATCAGGTAAAGGAGCCCGGCGACGCCCGCGAGGCCACCGGCGAGTGCGAACGTGAACGAGATCGTGCGGTTCACGTTGACTCCCATGATCGCCGCAGCGTCGGGATCCTGCGAGACCGCCCGCATCCCCTTGCCCTGCTTTGTCGACCTGACGAGCCAGGTGAGCAGCACAAGGACCGGGATCGTGGCGAGCACGGCGAACAACTGATTCCACTGGTAGGAGACGCTGCCGATCTGGAAGACGTTGGACTCCGGGATCAGCGGTGGAAGGCTGCGGAAGTTCACGTCGAAGACGGCAAGCGAGACGTTCTGGACGATGAACGACATGCCGACGGCGGTGATCAAGACCGCAAGCCGGGGCGCCTGGCGCAACCGGCGGTAGGCGACGAACTCGATCGACGTGTTCACGATCGCACCGAAGGCGACGACGATCACGAGCGCCAACGCAAGGCCGCCGGCGATTCCGAGCGCCGACGTTCTCTCGTTGAGACCCAGGACGGTAAGGATGATCGTGCTCGAGAACAGACCGCTCAGCGCAAAGACGTCGCCGTGGGCGAAGTTGATCAGCTGCAGGATCCCATAGACCAGTGTGTACCCGAGTGCGATCAGCGCGTAGACCGACCCAGTCGTGATCCCGATCAGAAAGACGGTGAAGAAGTCACTCGGCGTCCGCACGAGATTGACGACCAGCCACGCGATCAGCAGCAGGACGAAGAAGATCCCGAGCATGTTTGTACCGCTGGGGCGACGTGTGCCGAAGAGCACTGCCACCCGGGACTGATGGTCGGTGCGGGCTGGAGCTGCGATTCGCGAAATCCTCTAGAAACGGCCCGGGGAGGGCCGAAGCCCTCCCCGGGGTCGTATCGACCGGCGGACTAGCCCGCCGCTGCCTTTCGCGCCGCGTCGACGAGATTCGCCTTCGGCGCGGCTGTCTTCAGGGTGACGAGATGGTCTGTGCCCTTGTAGATGGTGAACAGCAACGCTGCGCCCTTCGCGCCGGTGATGTCGCCGTTCTGGTTGATCTCGAAGCTCCCGATCAACCCGTTGTTGATCTTGGTCTTGAACACCTCAGCGATCACGCCGGCTCGGCTGCCGTCGGACTTCTCGATCGCATCGAGCATGACCCGCGCGGCCTGTGCGCCGAGAATCGCGTACGGGTCGACGGGCTTGCCGCCCAGCTTCGCCTTGAAGCCCGAGATGAACTGCTCGGCCGCGCCGGTGTACTTGTCGATGCCGACGCCTGCCACGCTGAAGTACGCATCCTTCGCGTTCGGCGTGCCACCTTCGCTGCGCTTGAAGACCGAGTCGGTCGTGAAGCCGTCCGGCAGCATGAGCTTCACCGCGCCGTTGTTCGGACCCAGCACGGAGACCTTGTCGTTGATCAGCTGTCCGGAGTTTTCGTCGACGAGTCCGCCGATGAAGATCGCATCGGGGTTCGTCGCCTTGATCCGTGTGAAAAGCGCCCGGAAGCTCGGCTGCTTCGGGTCGTACGCGGAGAAGCCGGTGATCTTGATCCCGACGGCCTGCGCGGCCCCCTGGAAGTTCTTGGCAACTCCGAGACCGTACGCTTCCTTGTCGTTCAGGATGTAGACGCTCTTGACGCCCTGCGACTTGAGGAACTCCGCGTCGACGGCGCCCTGGTTCGGATCGCTCGGTGCAACACGCGCATAGTTCCGCTTGCCGCTCGGGTAGTACTTCTCCGGCTCGTTCCCGGCACACGGCTCGGTGAGGCAGCCGTACGTGTTCGCCGGCGAGAGAAGCTGGAGCCCACCGCCCGGAGCCTGGTTCAGCACCGGAATCTCGATCGCCGCGCAGCCCGAGTTGAATGTTCCAATGACGCCGATCAGGCTCGCATTCTGCGCGTACGCGTGCGCATTCCGGCTGCACTTGTCCGGGTCCCACTTCGCGGCCTGTGCGGTCGAGTCGTCACATACCTGCAGCCCAACCTTGTGGTCGCCTGCCTTCCAGTTCTGCTGGTCGAGCAAGTAGCGCGCCGCCGCCACGATCTGCAGCGTCTGCGTGCGCGAGCTGCCCTGCATCGGGAAGTCGGTCGCAATGAGCACGTCCGGGCTCCCGTCTCCCTTGTACTCGACTGGCGTACAGGACGATGCCGGCAGCGCCGACACCTTCCCACCGCTGCTACTCGAGCTTTTGCTGCCGCCGCAGCCAGCCGCGGCGAGGGCCAGCACGCCGATCAGCATGGCGAGCAGCCCAATCGTTCCGTATCTCCTCAAGATGAACACCTCCGTCGCCCGATCTCTGGACATTCCCCGCAAGGGGGGCAGTATCAGGGCAATTCGGGCCGCAAAGCAAGCCTGAACCCCGAGAGACCGTGAGAACTTGATGCCGAAGAGCCTGCGCCGCAGACGGAGTCTGGGTTGGCCCCGACGCCGGTGTCGGGGCCAACCAGGGACATCAACTTACGGGTGGTACGGGTTGCGCCCGCCCTGACATGAATTGCCAGGGAAGGGCACGGTCTTATCGGTCGGATCGGCGCGCCCGCCCCCAGCCCGGACGTCCGGGCCAGGCGACATCGAGTTGGCGTGTGTCACTTCGATGCCGAAGGTGGGACTCGAACCCACACGAGGTTTCCCTCACCGGATTTTGAGTCCGGCGCGTCTGCCAGTTCCGCCACTTCGGCGCGGCGACATCGTAGCCCTCGCGCCGAGTTCTCTACGATCGGCGCATGAAGGTAGGAATCCTCACCGGCGGCGGAGACTGCCCGGGGCTGAACGCGGTCATCCGCGCCGCCGGACGGCGGGTGATGACCCGGGAGGGCGAGGTCGTCGGAGTACTCGAGGGCTGGAAAGGGCTGATCGAGGGCCTGTTCAGTCCGGTCGGCCCGTCCGAGATCTCGGGCCTGCTCCCGCGAGGCGGGACGATCCTCCGCACCACGCGGACGAATCCGTTCAAGGTGGACGGCGGGGTCGAGAAAGTGCTCGCGAACTTCAAGCGCGAGGGCTTCGACGCCCTGGTGGCGATCGGCGGCGAGGACACGCTCGGCGTCGCCGCCCGGCTCTACGAGGAGCACAGCTTCCCGGTGGTCGGTGTCCCGAAAACGATCGACAACGATCTCTCGGCGACCGACTACACGTTCGGGTTCGACACGGCGGTCTCAGTCGCGACCGAGGCGATCGACCGGCTCCACACGACGGCGGAGTCGCACAACCGCGTGATGGTCGTCGAGGTGATGGGCCGTCACACCGGCTGGATCGCCGTAGTGGCCGGAATCGCGGGCGGCGCGGACATGATCCTGATTCCGGAACAACCGGTGTCGATCGAGGACGCGTGCAAGGAGATCCGCCGCAGGCACGAGCGCGGCAAGGACTTCTCCATCGTCGTCGTCTCGGAGGGATACGAGCTAGAAGGGATGAGCGAGGCGCAGGATATCGACCAGTTCGGCCACGTGCGCCTGTCGGAGCGAGGCGTCGGCGCGGCTCTCGCACACGAGATCGAGGCGCGGACCGGTTATGAGACGCGGGTGACGGTGCTCGGCCACGTCCAGCGCGGCGGCTCCCCCACCCCGCGCGACCGTGTGCTCGCGACGCGCTACGGACTCAAGGCCGCCGACCTGGTCGAGGAGAGGAAGTTCGGCCGGATGGCCGCTCTGCACGGCGACGACATCGTCGACGTCGCGCTCGCGGAGGCGACCTCCGAGCTCAAGACCGTCCCCGCCGAGTGGTGGACGGTCGCGCAGGCGTTCTTCGGCTAGCAGTTGGCTTCGCCGCAGCTCTTCGGTGGGCAGAACATGACTGCGACCCTGCGCCGCGTGCTCGTACGCCCGCCGGCCTTGGCCGGTTTTGCGACCTGGGGTGAGTACGGCTGGCGCTCCGAGCCGGACGTCGCCAAGCTCGCAGAAGAACACGAAGCCTTCTGCACCGCACTCGGCGCCGGCGGTGCAGAGGTCGTGGTCGCCGAGACCTCCGTCCCCACCGACCCTGACGCGATCTACGTCTTCGATCCCGCGATCGTCTCCGACCGCGGTGCGATCGTCCTGCGGCCGGGCAAGGAAGGCCGTCTCGTGGAGACCGAGGCGATCGCGGCAGATCTCGAGCAGGCCGGCGTGCCGATCGCCGCGCGGCTCGAGCCTCCCGCATCCGCCGACGGCGGCGACACGATCTGGCTCGACGAGCGCACGCTGCTCGTCGGCCGCGGTTACCGCACGAACGACGACGGCATCCACGCCCTGCGGAAGGCGCTACCCGGCGTGAACGTGCTCGCGTTCGATCTGCCCCACCTGCACGGCTCCGAGGTCGTGCTGCATCTGCTCTCGCTGCTGAGCCCACTCGACGCCGATTTGGTCGTCGCGTACCTGCCGCTGTTGCCCGTGCGGCTGGTGCAACTGCTCCTGGAGCTCGAGATTCGCGTCGTCGAAGTTCCCGCCGACGAGTTCGAGACGATGGGGCCGAACGTGCTGGCGCTCGCGCCGCGCGTCGGGCTGGCTCTCGAGGGGAACCCGAGGACGAGGAGGCGACTCGAACGAGCCGGCGTGGACGTGAGCGTCTACCGCGGCGACGAGATTTCGCGCAAGGGCGACGGCGGGCCCACCTGTCTCACGCGTCCGTTGCTTCGAGCCTGAACGAGGCGACGAGCCTCCCCCTGTCATAGCCGGTAGACGGCGACCCACGGGCCGGCGAGACCGCCGCCGGCCTGGAGATAGAACACGCGCCGCGCCTTCGTGCGAAGGTCGTCGTAGAAGGCGGCCTCTCGCGGATAGCGATCGCGCGCCGCGAGGACACGATCCGTGACGGCACCCGTGACCACGACGTCGTGGATGCCGAGCCGGCGAAGACGTGCAACGTTGCGGTTCGGATCGAAGCCGCGCTTCGGGCCAGGCAGGAGCAAAGGCAGCACGTCCAGCCGCTCGAAGCTCGGCGTCGACGGGTCCGCGGCGATGCGGGTTCCCGGCGCGACGTGCTGCTCGACCCACCCGTGCGCGACGATGCGAGTGTCCGTACGAGTCAGGTCCTTCGTGTCCCGAATCGACCACGTCAGGGGCACGACCAGCAACAACAGCGTGACGGGCGCGAGCGAACGCATGCGCCCGGCGAGCGCGCCGAGGGCAGGCACGAGCGGGAGAACGTAGCGATCGAAGTGCGCGCTCAGCGTCAGCAGGTCGGCGAAGTAGACGACGACGAATGACGCCAGGATCAGATCCGTACGAGTGCGGCGGGCGAGAGCGATGACGAGCCCGACTCCGCAGACGACGAGCGCCGGGCCGAGCCCTTCCCACAGCCGCTCGACGAAGGCGATCGGCGCGATGTGGTCGTGTTCGAAGCCGAGCCAGCCATCGCGTGCGAGTCGCTGGACACGAAACGCCTCGTGCCACGCCTGGTGGCCGTGCACAACGATGAACGGGCTGGAGGCGAGGAAAGCTGCGATGGCCAGCACGGCGGACACCGCAAGCCTGCGCCACTGCTTCCAGCCGGCGACGACGAGCGGGACGAGCAAGAACACACCCGGGTACTTGAAGCCCATCGCGAGGCCGATTGCGATTCCTGCAAGCTCGAGCCGGCCCGACACGAGCAGCGCGAGCGAGGCCGCGACGCCGAGCGTCAGCGGGACGTCCGTCACAGCGGCATGCGAATACGCGACGTGGATCGTGCACACGGCGACCGCGGCCGCCGCCACGACTCCGGCAGAAGCTGTCCCGAACGCGCGGCGGCCGAGCCACCACGCGGCGGCGATCGCTGCCGTGGCCAGCACGACTCCCACGATCCGAGCCGTCAGATAGGAGGGCTCGCCCTGCCACGCCTGAAACGGGGCGTTGACGTACAACAGCAGTGTCGGGTAGTCGAACCAGTGCGGGTCGCCGCCTCCTCCGTGCACGAGCTTCCACGCGCGCGGCACGATCGACTGCTCGTCGGGATTCAGGAGATTCCCGAACGGGAGGCCGTACTGGATGCCGACGAGGCGCATCGTCGCCCCGCCGGCGAGGATTGCCGCAAGCGCCGTCCCTCGGCCGCCCCACCGGGTGCCGGCCCAGCGGTCGATCGCGTTGCCGGTCTTAGACCTGGGGCGGGACGTCACCGACGAGCTCGGCGACGTTTCGCGTTCCGACGATGACCGCATCGACTCCCGCCCGCTCGAGCTCGTCTACCTGTTCCCGACTCGACTCTCCCACGTCCGCAACGGCGAGCTTTCCGGCGGGGACGTCGGGCAGGAGCTCGAGCGCCTGGCTCAACGCATCACCGTCGACGTTGTTCCGCGCCGAGAGCAGGAAGATCTCCGGGTCGAGCCGTTCGAGCGCAAGCTCGAGCTGCTCCTCGCTCCGCACCTCGACCACGCAGTCGAGCCCCAGTCCCACGGCCTCGTCGTGCTGGCGCACGAGCCAGTCCTCGTCCTCTCCTGCATCTTCGACCGCCACGAGCCACGCGTGGGCGCCGGCGAGCGCCGCCTCCGACGGCGATCCGGGCGCGCGCCAGAGAATCGGCAGCTCGGTGACCGCGCGCAGGTCGCCGACGTCGCCCCGCACCGCAAGGGCCTCGGCACCTTGCGCCGTAGCAACCCGTGCCGCCTCGGGATCGCCGACGTCGACGATCACCGAGATCCCGTCACCTTCCGAGATGGCCTGGCTGAAGCGGCGCTCCCTCACTGCGGGAAGTATCTACTGGCCGACCGGGTGCCAGACGGTCTTGAGCTCGAGGAACGCGGCGATCTCCCACGGGCTTTGGCTATCGGCGTCTCCTCGGACGACGCGCTTTACGTTGTCGGCGGCCGCTCGCTCGAGGTCGGCCGACCTGCCGTCGGCTCCGGTGATGTCGATCGCGTTTACGTCCATGTGCGAGGCGAGCCACGGCGCCAGCTCATCGCGATGACCCGTGAGAAGATTGACCACGCCGCCCGGGACGTCGGAGGTGGCGAGCGCCTCGGCGAGCTCGATCGCAGCCAGTGGGTGCGTCTCCGAGGCGACCACGACCACGGCGTTCCCACCCGTCACGGCCGGAACGAGCCGCGAAACGAGGCCGAGCAGCGGCGGCTCGTCCGGCGCAAGCACCGCGACGACGCCGGTGGGCTCCGGCACGGTGAAATTGAAATACGGGCCGGAGACGGGATTCGACGAGCCGAGCACCTGCGCGAGCTTGTCCGCCCAGCCGGCGTACCAGACGATCCGATCGACCGTCCGCTCTACCTCCTCACGGCCGGAGCTGACCTCGGCGAACTCGGCGGTGCGCGCCTCGATCATCTCGGCGAGGCGATAAAGGACCTGGCCGCGGTTGTAGGCGGTCATGCCCGCCCAGTTGGGCAGTGCAGCTCGAGCTGCACGCACGGAGTCGCGGACGTCCTTTCGCGAGGCGCGCGCCACGTTCTGCCCCTCGGCCTCGTAGGTCCGCCCCGATTCGGAGCGTGGGAATGCGCCGCCGATGAAGAGCTTGTAGGTCTTCTTGACCGGAAGCCGAGTCACGCTGCGACCTGCGAGAGGCGGTGAGCGACCCAGAGGAGCAGAGCCGTGACTGCGCCGATGACGATCAGGGCCAGAATGACCCAGCCGATAGCCGTCCGGCGCCCGAGCCGGCGCGGTTGCACCGCCGCCACGGAAAAGCGATCGTCTTCTTCCCCGATCATCCCTTGACCTCGGTGCCCTCGAACTGCAGGTACGGCTCCAGTCCGTGGCGGCCGCCCTCCCGCCCGAAGCCCGATTCCTTGTAGCCGCCGAACGGCGACGACGGGTCGAAGCGGTTGAACGTGTTCGCCCATACGACACCGGCACGCAGACGCTCGGCCATCCAGAGGATGCGCGAGCCTTTCTCGGTCCAGACTCCTGCACTGAGGCCGTACGGCGTGTTGTTCGCCTTCTCGACCGCCTCCTCTGGCGTGCGGAAGGTGAGGACCGAGAGCACGGGCCCGAAGATCTCCTCGTGTGCGATGCGATAGCTCTGCGCGACGTTCGTGAAAACCGTCGGCACGAACCAGTAACCCTTTTCCGGCAGTCGGCACGGCGGCTGGTAGATCTCGGCGCCCTCCTGCTCCCCGGATTCGACCAGCTCGCGAATCTTTTCGAGCTGTTGCTTCGAGTTGATCGCGCCGACGTCGGTGTTCTTGTCCAGTGGATCGCCGACGCGCAGCGTCGTGAGTCGGCGCTTGAGCTTCTCGACCACCGGCTCGTAGATCGATTCCTGTACGAGGAGGCGCGAGCCGGCGCAGCAAACGTGCCCCTGGTTGAAGTAGATGCCGTTCACGATCCCTTCGACTGCCTGGTCGAGCGCGGCGTCGTCGAAGATGATGTTCGCGGCCTTGCCGCCGAGCTCGAGCGTGAGCTTCTTTCCCGTTCCCGCGAGCTCCCGCTGAATCGCCTTGCCGACGTCGGTGGAGCCGGTGAAGGCGATCTTGTCGACGCCCTCCGACTTCACCAGCGCGGCGCCCGTTCGGCCGTCGCCGGTGACGATGTTCACGACTCCGGGAGGAAGCTCGGCCTGGCGAAGTACATCGGCGAAGAGGAGCGCCGACAGCGGCGTCGTCTCCGCCGGCTTGAGGACGACGGTGTTGCCCGCGGCCAATGCCGGCGCGATCTTCCAGGACAGCATCAGCAGCGGGAAGTTCCACGGGATGATCTGGCCGGCCACACCGACCGGTCGCGGCCGGCGGTTCGGGAACGCGTACTCGAGCTTGTCCGCCCAGCCTGCGTAGTAGAAGAAATGCGCGGCTGCCAGCGGCAGGTCGACGTCGCGCGACTCCTTGATCGGCTTGCCGCCGTTGAGCGACTCGAGCACGGCGAACTCTCGGGAACGCTCCTGCAGGATTCGCGCGATGCGGAAGAGGTACTTCGCGCGCTCCGCCGCCGAGAGGCCGGACCAGCCGTTCTCGAATGCGTCGCGCGCCGCGGCGACTGCAGCCCCCACTTCCTCGGGGGTCGCCTGGCCAACCTCCGCGAGCGGCTCTTCGGTCGCCGGCGAGATCGTCGTGTAGGTCTCACTCGGCTCGAGCCAGGTCCCGCCGACGAAGTGCCCGTAGCGGTCCTCGAGGCTGACGACGTCCCGCGACTCCGGCGCGGGCGCATAGGCCCACTCCTTCGGAACCGGGGTGCGGTCGTGCTTTCGCTCGAGCTCAGTCAACGGTGAAGTAGTCCGGGCTCTGGTAGGCGCCGGTCTTCTCCTTCCGAAGCTGCATCAGGACGTCGTTCAGGAGCGACGATGCGCCCAGGCGGTAGAGGTCCGGCGTCAGCCACTCGACGCCGAGTGTCTCGTGCAGCTGGACGAGGTACTGCACGGCCTGCTTGGCCTGGCGGATTCCACCCGCCGGCTTCATCCCGACCATCCGACCGGTCTCCTCGTACACGTCCCGGATCGCCTCGAGCATGCAAAGGGTCACCGGCAACGTCGCCGCGCCGGGAAGCTTGCCCGTCGACGTCTTGATGAAATCCGCGCCGGCCGCCATCGCCAGGAGCGAGGCCCGACGAACGTTGTCGTACGTCCCGAGCTCGGCCACCTCGAGGATCACCTTCAGGTGCGCGTCGCCCGACGCTTCCTTTACCTGGACGATCTCGTCGTAGACCTTCGCGTAGCGTCCGGAGAGGAACGCGCCACGGTCGATCACCATGTCGACCTCGTCGGCGCCCTGCTCGACGACCCAGCGCACCTCCTCGAGCTTCGTCTCGATCGGCGACTGGCCCGAGGGAAACGCGGTCGCGACCGATGCGACCTTGACGCTCGTGCCCTTGACCCGCGCAACCGCAACGGGAACGAGATTCGGATAGATGCAGATCGCGGCCACCGATGGGATACCGGCGTCGGTCGGATCGGGGCGGATCGCCTTCGAAGCCAACGCCGCGACCTTCCCGGGAGTGTCCTGGCCCTCGAGCGTCGTCAGATCCATCATTCGCACGGCGAGATCGAGCGCAAAGACCTTCGCGTCCTTCTTGATCGACCGTTTCGCCAACGAGGCAGCGCGCTCCTCGAGCGCAACGGCGTCGACGGAGCCGACGCGAGGCAGTCTGGGCTCGAGCGGGAGCTCGAAACCACGTGGGAGAACAGGCGCTTGCGCCATATGATGAGTCTAGCTTCCGGCCCACGAGTGAAAATCGGGGCCCTGGGATCCCTTAGAGATACACACGCGCGACAGACCGGGTCCCACCACTCCCGCCCACCGACACACTAAGGCGAAATCTGTGACGCGTCCGTCCTGGGACGGAGGCGAAAGCGCAGCTTTCGCGCGACTATAGGCCGAGGCGTTGCAGCGTCGCTTCGTCACGACGCCAGCGCGGCTTCACCTTGACGCGGAGCTCGAGATAGACGGGATGCCCGACAACGGCCTCGATCTCGGGCCGCGCCCGCCGGCCGATCTCCCGCACCATCGAGCCGCCCTTGCCGACGACGATCTGCTTCTGCGACTCCGTCTCGACGAGCAGGTCGGCCTCGATCACCTTCTCCCCGAGCTCCTGCACTTCGACGGTGATCGCGTGGGGAAGCTCGTCCTTCGTCAGGCGCAGCGCCTGCTCGCGCACGAGCTCGGCGATCTGCACCTCCACCGGCAGGTCGGTGCGCTGCTCCTGCGGGAAGTACAGCGGGCCTTCGGGGAGCAGCGCGACGAGCTCCTGCCGTAGCTCTTCGACACCGTCGCCCGTCTTCGCGCTGACGGGATGGAGGGCATGAAAGTCGCCGAGCCTCGAGGCCGCCTCCATCTGGGTGGCGACGTGACCGCCTTTCAGCCGGTCGATCTTGTTGAGGACGATGATCACCGGAACGCCGAGGTCAAACACGCGCCGTGCGACGAAGCGATCCCCCGCGCCGATCCGCTCGCGCGCGGACAGGACGAGCAGTACTGCCTCGACGTCTTCGAACGACCGGTCGACAGTGCGCTGCATGTGCTCGGTGAGCGGGTCGAGCGGCCGCTGGAAACCCGGGAGGTCGGCGAGGACGAGCTGATAGTCGTCCCCGTTTGCGATCCCGAAGATCCGTCGCCGCGTCGTCTGCGGCTTGTCGGACACGATCGCCACCTTGCCGCCTGCGAGCGCATTCACGAGCGTCGACTTGCCGACGTTCGGCCGGCCCGCGACGGCGACGAAACCCGACTTCAAGCGGGCAGATTCCAGGTATCCGGCAGCAGGTCCGCCGCCGAATACGTGACGAGCTTCCCGGTCGGGCTCGGGAACGTGACCTCGTCGATCCGAAACTCGTACAGCCACTGCCGGCAACCGCCGCACGGTGAGGCGGTGATCCCGATCGCCGCGATATCGCCCGGCTTGTAGCCGTCGCTAACCGCTTTGACGATGGCGCTCTTCTCGGCGCAAACACCGAGCGGGTAGGCGGCGTTTTCCACGTTCACGCCTTCGAAGACCTTGCCGTCCCTAGTGCGCACCGCGGCCCCGACGAGGTAGTTCGAGTACGGCGCGTACGCTCGTTCTGCGATCGCGACGGCGCGCTCGTAGAGGTCGTTGCTCAAAGCAACTGGAAGACGGAGAGGGTCACGAGCGCGCCGAGCGCGCCTCCGTAAGCGACCTCGAGGGCGGAGTGAACTCCCGATTCAACGCGGGTCTGGGCCACGAGCAGTGCCATGATGAACGTCAGCGCGCTGACGACGAAGCGGTGCGAGTCGTTGACGATATAGGTGGCGGCCATCCAGCCCGCGAAAGCGACGGCGGCATGTCCGGATGGAAGGCCTCCACGGAGCGGCGTCCCGCGACCCGTCCACGCCTTCGTGGCGATGACGATGATCACCGTCAGCACGAGCGCGACCAGGGTGATCTGGGCGGGCGCACTACGAACCCGGTCGAGGACCTCCGCGGTCTTGTCGGCGGCCTTGCCGGCGAACACGAGGTAGCCGACCGCGACGGCATTCACGGACGCAATCAGCACAGCGCCCGCAGCGATGTCCTTGGCCAACTTCGCCATCGGGTCGAAGGACGTCGTTGCGGCATCGATCGCCCCTTCGACCGCGGTGTTGATCATCTCGGCGACCAGCACGAACGCGATCGAGACCAGCAAGAGGCTCAGCTCGATCTTCGAGACGCCGACGGCGACGGCGACGACGATCACCGCGACGGCCGCTGCAAAGTGGAGCCGCATGTTGCGCTGCGTCCGCAGCACGTGGATCACGCCCTCGATCGCAAAGTTGAAGCTCTCGATCACGGATGGGCGCGCCCTCACGCGTGCGCTCGCTCTCGGGCTTCCATCTCCGCCCCGTGGTCGTAGCCCACGAGGTGCAGCACGGCGTGCACGAGCGGAGCGCGCCAGGTGTCTCCCACCACCTCCGGGCAGAGCACGACGTCACCGAGCTGACGAGGCACTCCCGCCGGCAGCTCGTCGCGGCCGTCGATCGGGAACGCAAGCGCATCCGTCTCCTCGTCGATGCCGAGGTGCTTGCGCTTGAGGTCACGGATCTCCTCTGGACCGACGAGCTGAAGGCCGAGCTCGCCGTCGCCAATTCCCTCCGTCTGCAAGACCTCGCGGATCAGGTCCGACGCAGCCCCGAGGTCGATGTCCTTGCCGGAACGGTTCGCCACCTCGATCTCCACCATCGCCGCTACTTCCGCCGTGCCGTCCCGGTTTCCTCCGCATGGAGCTTGTAAGCCTCGACGATCCGCTGCACCAGCTTGTGCCGCACGACGTCCTCGTGGCCGAAGCGGACGAAAGCGATGCCGTCGATCGAGCTGAGGATGTCCTGCACCTGGATGAGACCCGACGCTTGCTCGCGAGGGAGGTCGACCTGCGTCACGTCACCCGTGACGACCACCTTCGAGCCGAAACCGAGCCGCGTGAGGAACATCTGCATCTGCTCGGGGCTCGTGTTCTGCGCCTCGTCGAGGATGATGAAGGAGTCGTTCAGCGTGCGGCCACGCATGAAGGCGAGCGGCGCCACTTCGATCGTGCCGCGTTCCATGTACGTGTTCAGCCGCTCTGCATCGAGCATGTCGTAGAGCGCATCGAAGAGCGGACGCAGATACGGATCGACCTTCGCGAGCATGTCGCCCGGGAGAAAGCCGAGCCGCTCGCCCGCCTCGACCGCCGGCCTCGTGAGGATGACTCGCGCGACCTGCCGGTCTTGCAGTGCGGCCACGGCGAGCGCCATCGCCAGGTAAGTCTTGCCCGTGCCCGCCGGGCCGATCCCGAAAGTGACCGTGCAGTTCCGGATCGCATCCACGTATTGCTTCTGCGTCACGGTCTTCGGGGTGATCTGCTTGCCTCGGTGGCGCCAGACCACGTCGCCGAAGACGTCCTGGACGTTTTCGGCCTGGTCGATGGCGTTGAGGACGGCGTCCACCGTCGCGGGGCCGATCTCCTGTCCGGTCTCCACCAACTCGACGAGTTCGTCGACGACCGCGCGCGCCTCCGCCACGTGGATGTCGTCTCCCGAGATCGTGAGCCGGTTCCCGCGGAGGAGAATCGTGATTTCGAGACGGTCACGGAGCGCGTCGAGGACGCCGTCGCCGATCGTCGCCAGCTCGGCGGCGACGTCGTTGGAGACGTCGAGGGTCTGTTTCACCTGCTGCACGCGCTCAGTGTAGGCGCGACCCTCGGGCGTTAGGCGAGCTTTTCCTTGACCAGCTGGCTGACGACTGAGCCATCCGTCCGGCCGGAGACTTGCGGCATCACATCCGCCATGACCCGACCGAAGTCGCGCATACTCGTCGCCCCGTTCTCGGCGATGGCGTCGTCGACGATCTCCTCCAGCTCGGTCTCCGAGAGCGGCTCGGGCATGAACTCCTGCAGCACCGAGAGCTCCTGCTCCTCGGCAGCCGCCTGCTCCTCGCGGCCACCCGCGCGGAACGCCTCCGCCGCCTCGATGCGGCGCTTTCGCTCGCGCTGAAGGACTTGGAGCTCCTCGTCGTCCGACAGCGGGCGCTGCAGCTCCTTCTCCGCCGAACGAAGGCTCGCGAGGATGAGGCGGAGCGCGTCGCGCCGGTCGGCATCGCGCGCGAGCGTCGCCTGTTTGACCTCGTCCTCCATGCGGGCGATGAGACTCAATTCGGCAGCCCCTGGATGCGGCCCCCGAGAATGTGCCAGTGCAAATGGAAGATCGTCTGGCCGCCGCCCTCGCCTACGTTCACGACGACGCGATAGTCGTCGAGGCCCACCTCGCGCGCTGTCTCTGCCACGAACTCCAGCATCCGCTTCGTCTCGTCAGGCGGGAATTCGCCGATCTCGCGGAAGCTCGGGACATGCCGCTCGGGCAGGACGAGCAGGTGCGTGTCGGCCCTCGGGTAAATGTCACGGATCGCGACGAACCCGTCCGTCTTCGCAACATGGTCGCCCTCTCGGACGAGCTTGCAGAAGAGGCAGTCCTCAGGCAGCGAGAATTCCCTCCTCGGAGACGCTCGCTCCGCGGACACGGACGAGCTCGCCGACGGGTGCAGCGACGAGCCACGGCGAGTAGTCGTCCCCGTAGCCGCGGCCGGGGCGATCGACGAGGACGACGTCATCTGCGCCGATCTTCTCACGCCAGCGCGCGAGACACGCCGCTTCCGAGGCTGCGCGCAGCCTGGCGCCCCGATCCTTCTTCACGTCGGGCGGGACGGTGTCGTCTCCCGCGGTGACGGTTCCGGGCCGCGGCGAGTACGGAAAGACATGGACTTTTGTGATGCCGGCCGCCTCGACGACCGAGAGCGTGTTCTGAAACGCGCACTCGGTCTCGGTCGGAAAACCGACGATCGCATCCGTCGTCAGGTTGAAGTCGGCGAGTGACTCGAGCCGGCGGAGGAAGGTGGCAGCGCTGTAGCGGCGTGCCATGTCCCGCAGCACCCCGTCGTCGCCCGATTGGAGCGGGACGTGCAGATGCCGGCTGACCTTCGTCGTATCTCGCAGCGCTGACACGAGCTCGTCGTCGACATGGTTGATCTCGATCGACGACAGGCGCAACCGCTCGAGGCCGGAAACGCCGCCCACCTCGCGCACGAGTCGCGGCAGGGCGTAGCCGGCCGTGCGGTCTCGGTAGCAGCCGAGGTTGATCCCCGTGAGGACGATCTCCTTGTGCCCGTGCGCGACGCGCCGCCGAACTTCATCGAGCACCGCGGCCGCGGAGCGGCTACGCGATCCACCACGGACAAGCGGAATCACGCAGAAGTTGCAGGAGAAGCTGCAGCCGTCCTGGATCTTCACGAACGCGCGCACGCGGTCGAGACGGGCATCTGCCTGAACGCACCCGATCGCGCCCACGTCTCCGGCCACGAAGGCCGGTGTCTCCTCGCTCGGCCTGGCAACCACGGTCACGTTCGGTGGCAGGCCCGAGAAGGCGTCGCCGGCGAGATTCGCAGCGCAGCCGGTCACGTAAACGCGACCGTGCGTGCGTGCCGCGCGCGCGGCCGCCTGGCGCGACTTCCGGACGGCCTCGTGCGTGACGCAGCACGTGTTGACGACCGCGACGTCGGCACCACTGTCCATACCTTGTTCGAGATGACCGTCCGCCAGCAGGCGCTCGCGGACTTCCTGCGCGTCCGTGTGCGAGACCTTGCAGCCGAGAAAACGGACCGAGAACGTCGTCACGGCTCTGATGCTAACTGGCCCAAGAGCCCGGCTCTCAAAGCGCCTCGTAATGGTCCGCAGCCCAACCCGCGCGCGTGATGCGCCGCAGATGCCTGAAGCCGGGAAGCGGAGCGTCGTCGGTCGGAAGGTAACCCGAGGTCAAGAGAGTCCTGGAACGCAAACGAGGTGCGAGTGCCTCCACCGACGTGCGTGTGATGTTCGCAAGCGCAACCTCTGCGGTAGGAGCCGCTTCAGCGAGCACGTTCGACCGGCGTGCATCGACGTTGACCCCGTTCGCCGCGGAATTGGCGATCGTTGCGGCGACGGCATTCTCGTCGGCATCGAGGGCGATCACCGGCGCATAGCCGAGCTTCGCAGCGACGATCGACAACACGCCGGAGCCGCAGCCGAAATCGACGACGCTCGCCGGCTCGAGCTCGAGCATCAACTCGACGCACAGCTGCGTCGTCGGATGGGCGCCGGTGCCGAAGGCACGACCCGGGTCGATCACGACCGCAATCGCGTCGGCAGGCGCGTCGTGCCACGGCGGGCCGATCCAGAGCGGTCCGACACGCACGGGCTGGTGAAACGCTTTCCAACGGTCGCGCCAATCGGCCGCAATGTCCTGGCCTCGCACGCCTCCGAAGACGTGCCACAGACGCTCCTCGCCGCTGGCATCGGTATAGGCGACGAACTCGATCCCGTCGGGGCTGTCGACCTCTTCGAAGCCCTGAGGGAACAGCTCGAGCATCTGTGCGCGCGCTTCCTCTGCGCGCTCGACGGGGACGGCAACCGAGACCCGCCGGATCGCGTTCAGCGGAATGCGCTCTTCAGCTTGTCAAAGAACCCCTCGCCGGCCTCGTAAGTCGCGTCCGTCGACAAACCGTCGAACTCCTCCAGCAGCCGGCGCTGCTCCTCTGTCAGCTGGCGCGGCACGGCGACGCGAACGAACACGCGCTGATTGCCGCGACCAAACCCCTGCAGAACCGGCAGCCCGCGTCCGCGCAGGACTCGCACGTCGCCGGGCTGCGTCCCGGGCTCGAACGTCAACTCTTCGCCGCCGCCAAGTGTCGGCACCGACACCGTGGCGCCGAGCGCGGCCTGCGTGAACGTCAGGTCGACGGTGGTGTAGACGTCGTTGCCTTCGCGCACGAAACGTTCGTCGTGGCGAACGTGCACCTCGATGTACGCGTCGCCGGCGCGGCTTCCCGGCGTTCCTGAATGACCTTCGCCGCTCAACCTGATTCGCTGCCCGTCGTGGATGCCCGGGGGTATCTCGACCTCGATGTTGCGCTCCTCGAGCACGCGGCCGGCGCCGTGGCATTCCTCGCACGGCTGCTCGATGAGCTGCCCGGAGCCGTTGCACGTCGGACATGTCCCGGCGCGCACGAATTCGCCGAAGACGCTGCGCGAGACCTGACGGACGCGGCCGTTGCCCCCACAGGTCGGGCAGGAGCGGATCTCCGTCTCGGGCTCAGCGCCGTTTCCTCCGCAACGCTTGCACGGAACCGCGACGCCGAATGGCACGTCGCGCTTGGTTCCCGTCGCCACCTCCGCCAGGTCGATCTCGACCCTTGCGGCGATGTCGGCGCCGCGCGCGCGCCCCCGTCCTCCCCCGCCGAACAGGTCGTCGCCGAAGAATGCGGAGAAGAGATCCGAGAGGCTGCCGAGGTCGAACGCGGTCGGCTGGAAGCCGCCGCTGCGCAAACCGGCATGACCGAAGCGGTCGTAGAGCTCCCGCCGCTCGGAGTTGGAGAGAACCTCGTACGCCTCGACGACCTCGCGGAACCGGTGATCAGCATCCGGCTCCTTCGACACGTCGGGATGCAACTCGCGGGCGAGGCCCCGGAACGCGCGCTTGATCTCGTCGGCGTTCGCCGTTCGCGACACGCCGAGAAGCTCGTAGTAGTCGCGCTCAGTCGTCGCCATCGCTGAGACTTAGCGTAGCGACGGCCTCAGTTGTCCTCGTAGACGTCCTCGACGAAGCGGGAGAGCTCCTGCGCCGCACCTCGAACCGAGCGGATCGCCTTGTCGTAGTCCATCCGAGCCGGTCCGAGCAAGCCGACGGCCCCGAGCGCGCGGGTCGTGAGTCCGTAGGTCGCCCCCACTAGTGCTGCGTCCTGGAAGGCCGGGTGTTCGAGGTCGCCCCCCATCCGGACGAACGCCCGGCGCGGGTCAAGCGCCTCGCCGAGAATCTCGAGCAGTGCGGCGCGGCGCTCCAGCGTCACCAGCACGTGCCGGTAGATGCCAAGATCGTCCTCGCGCCCCGAGTCGAGCAGGCCCGCAGCGCCACCCACGTAGAGTCGCTGCTCGGCCTGGAGCAGATCCGTGAAAGCAGGCCGCAACGCCGCGAGGAACTCGCGTTCGGCTCCAGAGAGGCTCGAGTCCTCGAGCTCACGACGTAGCCGGCTCGTCCCGAGCTGAAGGCCGGCCACCCGCTCGTTCAGGTACTCCCCCGCCCACTTGGCGAGACCCGGGTCGACGGCGTGGTCGAACGTGACGACCCGTTTGGCAACCCCGCCGGTCGAGGTGATGACGACGGCCATCACCGTGCGTGGATTGAGCAGCAGAACCTCGACGTGGCGCACCGTCGTCGTCTCGAGCGGCGGGGCGGACACCAGCGCGAGCTGACTAGTTACACGCGAGAGCATCTCTGTTGTCGCCTCGAGGGCCGAGTCGATCTCACGGCGCAGCTCGGAGAGGTCCAGCGGAAACGAGCCGGGGCGCGGATCCTGGTGCGCCAGCAGCTCGTCCGCGTGGAGCCGGTAGCCCTGTTCGGTCGGAACCCGGCCGGCCGACGTGTGGGGGTGTGTGAGCAGACCCCGCGCCTCGAGCTCGGAGAGTTCGTTGCGCACGGTCGACGGCGAGACGTTCAGCTCGCCGCGCTCGACCAGGTGCCTCGAGCCGACGGGCTGGCCGGTAGCGACGTACTCCTCGATGACGAGCGCGAGCAGCGCGCGCTGTCGCACGGAGAGGGTTCCCGCTGGATCAGACGCCATTTGCAGGAATTTTAGCGGTGCTTCAGACAAGCAGGTCAGCGGTGACCCCACCGCCGAGGAATCGGCCGCGCGGAGTGAGCGCAAGCGTCTGCCGGTTGGCATCGCTCCGCACGAGCCCGAGGAGCTCCAGCCGCGAAACGGCGCGCTCGTCGACGACCCCGGCGAGGTCGCCCAGGACGAGCGGCTCGTCCAGGCGGAGGCCGAGCATCACGCGTTCACGACGTTGCACGTCGTGCGAGAGAGGCTCGATCTCACGTTCCGGTGCGATCTCACTCTCCAGTGCCTGCATGTACCCGGCCAGGCGAGGCGTGTTCCGCCAGCGGCGTCCGCCGATCGTCGAGACCGCGCCGACGCCGAGCGCGAGGTAGTCGCGGCCGAGCCAGTAGGCGAGGTTGTGTCGAGAGCGCAGATCACGCTCGGAAGCGCGGCAGAAGTTGGCGGTCTCGTACCACCGATAGCCGGCACCGGTCAGCCGCTCGACGACCAGTTCGAAGTACCACTCCATCGCATCCGCCTGGCGCTCGAGCTCCTCGCCATGCGCGTGGGTGAAGCGCGTCCCGTGCTTCGCCTCGAGCTCGTAACACGACAGGTGCTCGGGCCCGAGCTCGAGGGCGTCGGCGAGGTCGGCATCGAGATCGGACGGGGCCTGGCCGGGAATCCCGTAGATGAGGTCGAACGAGATGTTGTCAAACCCGGCATCACGAAGATGGTAGAAGGCACGCCGGACTGTGTCCGGTTGGACAACACGGTCGAGGACCTCCAACAGGTGCGGCCGGAAGCTCTGCACGCCCAGCGAGATTCGATTCACACCCTGCGCGCGCAACATGCGGGCGAGCTCCTGCGTCACAGTTTCGGGATTCGCCTCGACCGTCACCTCGCTTGCCGGCGGCAGCGACGCGAGCAGGCGCTCCAGCGCGGCAGGTTCGGTGAACGTCGGTGTGCCCCCGCCGAGAAAGACCGTCTCCAGCTGCGGCGCGAGCACTCCGCGCTCGAGCTCGAGCTCGGCGAGCAGCGCCTCGACGTACTCCGCGTGCTGCGAGTGCCGTCCGACCACCGTCACGAAGTCGCAGTAACCGCAGCGGTGCGCACAGAACGGAAGGTGCACGTAAAGATGCCGCGCGCCGAGGCTCACGACTTCTTCTCGTCGCTCAGATTGAGCACCGCGAGGAACGCCTCCTGCGGCACCTCGACCATTCCGACCTGCTTCATGCGCTTCTTCCCGGCCTTCTGCTTCTCCAGCAGCTTCCGCTTGCGCGAGATGTCACCGCCGTAGCACTTGGCGAGCACGTCCTTGCGCCTGGCTTTCACGGTCTCGCGCGCGATCACGCGGGCGCCGATTGCCGCCTGGATCGCGACGTCGAAGTGCTGGCGCGGGATCTCCTCGCGCAGTCGCTCGACGAGCGCGCGCCCGCGGTCGTAGGCCGAGTCGCGGTGGATGACGAGCGAGAGCGCATCGACGGACTCGCCGCCGACGAGCACATCCACGCGCACGAGCTTGCCGGGACGAAAGCCGATCATGTCGTAGTCGAAGCTTGCGTACCCGCGCGTGCGCGACTTCAGCTGGTCGTAGTAGTCGAGCACGATCTCTGCCAGCGGGAGCTCATAGGTCAGATGGACACGCTGCTCGGAGAGGTACTCCATGTGATCGAAGGTCCCGCGCCGGTCGTTGTTCAGCTCCATGACCGCGCCGACGTACTCCTTGGGGACGATGATCGAGGCCTCGATGTAAGGCTCCTCCACCTCCTCCACCTCGTTCGGCATGTCCGACGGCGTGTGCACCTCCTTCCACTCCCCGTTCGGAGGCTTCACTCGATAGGCGACGTTCGGTGCGGTGACGATCAGGTCGAGGTCGAACTCGCGCTCGAGCCGCTCGCGGACGATCTCCATGTGCAACAGCCCGAGAAAGCCGCAGCGAAAGCCGAAGCCGAGCGCCTGAGAGGTCTCGGGCTCGTAGAACAGCGCCGCGTCGTTCAGCTTCAGCCGCTCGAGCGCGTCCCGCAATTCCGGATAAGCATCCGAGTCCGTCGGGAACAGGCCAGAGAACACCATGGGCTTGACTTCCTTGTAGCCGGGCAGCGGAGCGTCGGCCGGCCGCCGCTCCGACGTGATCGTGTCGCCCACACGCAGACGCGAGACGTCCTTCAGGCCGGTGATGACATAACCCACCTCGCCCGCCTCGAGCGTGCTCGCTGCGCTGCGGGTCGGCGAAAAGAAGCCGAGCTCCTCGGCCTCGAACCTTGTCCCGAGCGCCATTGCGCGCAGCGGCTCGCGCGTCGAGAAGCTTCCGTCGACGACGCGTACAAACGCCACGACCCCGCGGTACTGGTCATAGGACGAGTCGAAGATCAGCGCGCGCGCGGGCGCATCGGGATCGCCCGAAGGAGCCGGCACGCGCTCGACGATCGCGTCCAGTACGTCCTCGACGCCCTGGCCCGTCTTGGCGGAGATCCGCAGGACGTGCTCGGGGTCGTCTCCGATCAGATCGGCAATCTCGCGTGCGACCGCGTCGGGATCGGCGGACGGCAGATCGATCTTGTTGACGACCGGAACGATGTCGAGGTTGTTCTCGATCGCGAGATAGGCGTTCGCGAGCGTCTGGGCCTGCGTCCCTTGCGCAGCATCGACGACGAGCAGGGCGCCCTCGCAGGCCTGCAGGGACCGCGACACCTCGTAGGTGAAGTCAACGTGCCCGGGCGTGTCGATGAGGTTGAGCTGGTGGCCCTTCCATTCGACGCGCACCGCCTGGGCCTTGATCGTGATCCCCCGCTCGCGCTCCAGATCCATCGAGTCGAGTACCTGCTCGCGCATGTCGCGGCTCGAGACGGCGTGCGTGAGCTCGAGGATCCGATCGGCCAGCGTCGACTTCCCATGGTCGATGTGGGCGATGATCGAGAAGTTGCGGATGCGGTCTTGGGTCATGTTAGGCGCGCCTTGAGACGGGTCAGCAAAGCTAGCAACGCCCCGAGCTCACGAACCTTGAGCGCGCGGCAGGCGAGGAGATAGACGGCGATGCCGACCGCAAGTGCGCTTCCGACCGAGACGAGCTGTCCGATGAACGAACGTCCCAGTGCCTGATCGAGGCCGTACCACGTGCCGTAGGCAGCTCCCGCCAGCACGGCCGAGGCGATGACGATGCGAGACAGGGAATCGGCGATCTCCTTGAACCCGAGCCGGCCGAGCCGACGTCTCATCAGGACGATCAGCACCACGCTGCCCGCGACGTTCACGAGCGATGTCGCGAGCGGAATGCCCCACGTTCCAAACCGGTAGAACGCCGTGTCCAGCGCGGCGTTCAGCCCGAGGTTGCCGAGCGCGACCGCCGTCGGGATCCAGTTGGACTGCAGGCTGAAGAAGCCGCGGTTGAGCAGCAGCATCATCCCGTTGAAGAAGAGGCCCGCCGAGAACGCAGCGAGCGCCCCGGCGACCACCGGCGTTTGAGACGGCTCGAAGGCGCCGCGCTGGTAGACCAGCCGCGTGATCGGCTCCGCGAGCAATGCGCTGACGACGCTCGCTGGGATCAGCAGGAAGGCGATCTGCCGCACCCCGAGGGCGAGCGTGTTGCGAAAGCCCACCTGGTCGCTGCGTGCGGCGAGCCGCGCGAGCGACGGGAAGAGCACAGTCGTGATCGCGACGGAGAAGATGCCCTGTGGAAGCATGTAGAGACGGAATGCCCTGTCGATTGCGGTCGGGGCGAGCTTCGGATCGATCAGCCTCGACGCGAAGATGGAGTCGACAACCGCGTTGAAGTTGATCAGCCCCAGCCCGAGCGTCACCGGCAGCATCAGCTTGAGGACGCGGGAAACGGCGGGGTCGCGCCAGTCGATCAGCACGCGCAGGCGCCCGTCGAGCCCCCGAAGCCAGGGCATCGGCAAGAGCACCTGGATCACGGTGCCGATCACGATCGAGACTGCGTAGACGTAGAGCTTCCCGTCGATCGTGTCGGCTCGAGGAACCCCGATGACGAGCCCGACGATGATCGCGACGTTCCAGAAAACCGGGCTGAGCGCGGGAACCGAGAAGCGTTCGTAGCTGTTGAGGATCCCGACGACGATGCCGGAGACGCCGAGCAACGTGACGATCGGGAAGAGCACACGCGAGAGCCCGATCGCGAGTTGCCTGTCGCCGCCGGGATCGCCGAAGAGCCCGATGATCCATGGGGCCAAAACGATGAAGAGCGCCGTCAGCGCGGAGAGGATGAGGAGCACGAGCCAGAAGAGGCTCGACGCGACGCGCCACGCGCGCCGCTTCTCGCCTTTCTCCAGCAGCTCGGTGAAAACGGGAACGAACGCTGACTGCACGGCCGCGTCCGCGACCAGGGCACGGACGAGGTTTGGCACCTGGAACGCGACGGTGAAGGCGTTGATCTTGCCCGCCGCCCCGAAGTAGTAGGACGCGACGACCTCGCGGACGAGCCCGAGAATCCGGGACAGGCCGGTGGCGAGCGAGAAGATCGCCGTCGACCTTGCGAGCCGGCGGCCGGAGTGCTCGTCCACGCGGCGAGTATAGGTAGGGCGGTGAACGGCGCAGCCCGGCGGCTCGGAGGCCTTTGGTACCATCCTCCCGCCCGCGGATTGCGGGCCTTTTAACGCGATGCCAAACATTCAGCAACAGAAGAAGCGCGTTCGCACGGCCGCCAAGCAGCGCTTGGAGAACCTGCGCTACCAGTCGACCGCGAAGACGCTGGCAAAGCGCCTCTCAGCGGCCGTACAGGCCGGCGACAAGGAGCGGATCGAGGCCGAGCACCGCGAGCTCGTTCGCTGGCTCGACCGAGCGGCGGCCCGAGGCGCACTCCACCGGAACACTGCTGCACGTCGCAAGGCGCAGGCCGCGCGCCTCGTTTCTTCGGGCTCTCGCTAGCCCGCGGCGGCGACGGCCTCGCGCGGCCGCGTGATGTCGATCAGCGCACGCTCGAGCTCGAGATCGACCGCGAGACGCGAGCCGCCCTTGACGGCGTGGTCGAGCATCGCCAGGCGGACGACCGCTTCCCGTAGCTCGTCCGGGCCGTAGTTGCGCGACTGCGCGTACAGCTTCTCGACGTAGAACGGATGACGCTTCAGTCGGGCGGCTGCCTCTCGCGAGCTCAAGCCTTCGTCGGCGAGCAGCTGGCAATGCCGGACCCGGCCGACATGGGCGACGAGCAGGCCGATCAATGACGGCACGGTGCGAGACACCGGGTCCCCGGAGCGTTCGAGCAATGTCTGGCACGCCGTCAGCGCCGCGGCGAGGTCGCGCCGCCCCCACGCGTCGGTGAGGTCGTAGCCCGGCACCTCCGCGCAACCCGCTGCGAGCTCCTGGACCTCACGGACACCGACGGCGTCACCCGCCGACCAGGTCGCGAGCTTGTCCACCTCGGACGCGAGCTCTTCCGGATCCTCGCCCACGATCTCCACGAGCAGCCGAACCGCGTCGGCGTCGACGGTCACGCCGCGCTCGGCGAACTGCTTCGTCACCCACTCGGGTAGGCGGCGCTTCGGAACGTCGTAGACGAGCACGTCCCCGGACTTCGCGCACGCCTTGCCGAGCGGCGAGTCCTTCTTGAGCTCCGCAGCAACGAGCGCGAGCACCGTGTCGGGAGCAGGGCTGGCGAGGTAGGCCGCGACGGCCTTCACGTCCGCCGCCTTCCAGCGCTCGACCTCCTCCACGACCACCAGCCGCCGGCCGCCCCCGAGCAGTCCCATCGAGTTGCAGGCGGCGACGGCATCCTCCCCATCGGAGTCGTTCGCGGAGAGGAGCTCCACACCCTCCTCGCCGATGCGGTCGCGCAGCCGGCGGAGCGCGCGCTGGATCTTCGGCCGGTCGCCGCCGGTGATCAGGTACACGGGCTTCAGCTCTGTCGCCATCGCGGAGGACAAGCATAGGCGGCTGCGAGGAGGCCACCCGCGAGCAGCACGAGCAGCGCTTGCGTCGACCTAACCTGGGCGAACGGCAGCCCACCCACCAGCCGCGCAACCGCGACCAGGTAGGCCGCACACCAACCGTTCAGCCACGCGAGCGCGCCGGCTGCGCTTGCCGAGAACGGTGCGACCGCTGCTGCTGCAAGGGCAAGCCCGAGGAGCGGCGCGACGACCGGCGCGGCAAGCGCGTTCGCTGGGACGGTCAGCGCTGGACGGAGTGGAACTGCAGCCAGGCAATCGGCGCCGTCGCCAGCCCGCAGGCCGCCGAGATCGCCACGACGAGGCGCAGCGATCGCCCGAGCGGATAGCCCTCGAGGAAGCGCTCGAAGCGTGGGACGAGCACGAAGATCGCGAGCACCGCGGCGAAAGAGAACTGGAAGCCGGCATCGAGGAGCGTGTACGGGTTCCACGCGAGCAGCGCGATCGCGCCGAGAAACAGCAGCTGCCAGCGGTCCGCCGCGCGAGCGGTGAGCCAGGCCAGCGAGCCGAGCGCGCCCGCGACGCCTGCGCGGATCACCGAGGGTTGCGCACCGACCGCCAGGACGTAGCCGCAAATTGCCGCCAGCGCAGCGAGCTGACCGAACAGACGCGGCAGGCCGACCAGCCACACGAGCAGCAACACGCTTCCTGCCACGAGGGCCACGTTCTGCCCCGAGACGGCCAGTAGCGATTGTCAAGACGTCCAGAACGTTCAGACGAAGCCGAAGGAGGTACAGGTAATGCAGATCGACACAGCCGTCCAGGAGCAATTTGACGAGCTCCGCGAGGCGATCCACGGTTTGCGGCGCTCGCTCGTCACTGCGAACGGGGGCGGCAATCCACACCCGGCGCCGGCGACGTCGCCCGTCGGCGACGCCGCGATCCTCGACGCGCTCCACGAGCTCACAGACGAGGTCCGGCGCATGCGCACCAACGGCGTCATCACCGAAGGCGACGCCGAGCGGATCGCGACCAGCATCGACAACCATCTCGCCGTGCTGGAGGAGGAGCTCGACGAGGAGGAGCCTAAGCGGAGCGGCAAGAAGGGACCCGCAAAGGGCGGCAACGCCGGTGCCGGCGCGGAGGAGGAGTCGCCCAGGAGGCGACCCGGCTACTTCAAAGAGGACTAGGCGATGCCGCAAGCGCGGTTGAGCCGGACCGCCCGCCGCGGCCTCGCCCGGGCGCATGAGCGCGACGCGGTCGCGCCGGTTGTTCCCTGGCCGCAACTCGTTCGCCGTCTGAGAGCACAGATCGAGCCCGGCGAGCATGTGACGATCGTCGGCCCGACCGGGGCCGGCAAATCGACCGTGCTCGTCGAGCTCGCGGAAATGTTCCCGGACGTTTGCTTGGTGGTGACCAAGCGTCGCGATGAGCTTCTGTCCAGCCTACGCCGTCGCGGCTGGACCATCGAGCGCGACATCTCTGCGCTGTACCGACCCCGGCTCTCGTTCATTGAGCGCTACTACGGCGCCCAGGCGGCTCCGATGCGCGTGGTTTTCTGGCCGAGACCGGGCTCAACGATCAAGGCGACGCGCAAGGCGCAGGCCGAGCAGGTTCGAGCGTTGCTCGATTGGGCGCACGGCCGCGGCAGGGTCGCAGTCGGAATCGACGAAGCAATGTACGCCGTCGAGGACCTTAAGCTCTCCGCCGAGTTGCGCACGCTCTGGCACGAGGGCCGCGCGTCCGGGATCTCGCTGCTCGCTGCTTCGCAGAGACCCGCCTGGCTCCCGAAGAGCGCCTATAGCTCGCCCACCTACTTGGTCATGTTTAGAAGCAACGACCCCGACGACCTGAAGCGCCTTGCGGACATTGGCGGCGCGATCGACCCGAAGCCACTCGGCCGCGAGCTCCGACTCCTGCACCGCCACGAGTTCCTGCTCGTCGAGCCCCGCCGGCAGCCGCCGCGTATCACGCGCTCAAGGGTGGACGTCTGATGGCGAAGTACGCGGAGCGCGAGCAAGCGATCCGGCTCCTGCGCCAACACCCCGGCTGGAGCGACCGACGTGTCGCCGAGATCGTCAACGTCTCGCACACAACGGTTAGCCGCTGGAGGGCGGAGGCCGCACTCGCGCCGGCGCTCAAGCAAGTCGGCAAGAGCAGGCGACGCGCGGAGCTCGTCGCAACGCCGCTCGGCAGAGTAATCGTCGCCCGCGCCCGGCGCGTGCGGGCGACGCAGGAGGCGAGCACCTAATGGCCCCGCTCGCTTGGATCGGCGCCGCCGCCGCCGCGCTCGTCGCCAGCGTCTTCATCATGCTCAAGGGCGGCATGATCGAGCGCCCGCCACGCGCAACACCCAACGCCGAACCGAGCGGCGGCTCGCCCTCGGGCGCCGGCATCCCCACGCTCGGCGACGACACGGACCCGTTCAAGCGCTACCCGCGGCCACGGCAGGTGGGCGGCGGCCCGGACCCGACCCAGACCGAGACGATGCAGCTGTCGAACGACACCTGGGGAGACGGCGGCGACTCCAGCCCAGCAGTGACGTATTCCTCACCCGGCGACGGCTCGACCATCGGCCCGACCATCGGCCCGATCACCGGCACGGAGTACCCGGCCGGCTGGTGGAACCCCGAGACGACGCCGACGGCGCCCTGGTCGCAGCCTGGTGATGCTCCCACGACTGACTACTCGCCGGCGACGCAGCAGCCACAACGCGCAGCGGAGACGGCGCCGGTGTACGCGCCGAGCCCTGGCGGCTCATTGATCGTAAAGGCGATGTAGGCGTGCCCGGCACGAGCGTCAAACTCACCTGAGAACCCGCGCGCTGGTAGCCCGCTGCCGCCCGGCCAGAGTTAGGCTCGGGGCATGGACGAACGACAACAAACTGAAGAGGACCGGGCAAGAGCAGCCTTGCGAGAGAAGTACGCCGCGACGCTCCGGCGACTTTGGGTCGAGCCGGACGATTGCCCTATCTGCGGGAGCAACGTGTGGAACACAGGAGAGCTCATCCAAGCCCCGCTGCGGAACGTGGCGTCAGTGTCGCCGTTGGCCGCCGCACTCATGTCTCAGCCCGCAGCCCAGGCGTACGTTTACATCCCCGTCACCTGCGTCATCTGTGGCTATTCGATGTTCTTCCACACGGGGGTTCTCGACGTGCGGGACGAGGAAACAGTCAAGGCGGTCCCTCCGGTACGGGATCCGGAATGAGCGAGCTACCGACACGGCCCGACCCATCGGCTCGGCTGCCGACGGTCCCGCTCACCCTTACTCGCGGGGCAGTGGAATCCACGTTGGCTGAGGACCAGTCGTTTATCAACGTGCGCGAGGTCGAAGACTGGTGCAAGGAGTGCCGTGAGTACAAGCCGCCTGTCCTCAATGCGACAACCTTCCTTGCAATCTCACTCGGCGCTCTAGTCGGATTTCTTCCGGCCTTGGCGGCAACGGATTCGAAGCGTAACGGCGTGTGGTGGGGGATCTTTTTGCTCGGCTCGATAATTGCCGGCGTCGGGTGCATCATTGCGCTTCTTGCGATGGTGATCGAGATGCCGCGTGTGCGGAAGAAGCTTCACCGCGAGCATCGCCCATCAACGCATGAGCGGTTGGCCGACCGGATGGAAGGGGCGAGCGAAAAAGGGCGGCTCCGCGCAGCTGCGGCAGAGGAAGCACTCCGCGCCGAGGAGGAGAAACGTGAGGGGAAGGCGACCGCGTGACGCTACTCCGCACGGCCATGGCGAAAACGGCGGGAACCTAGCCGCGACTTGCGGCGAGCGTTTCCCGAATTTTCTAAAATCGGCTCTTGACGGGAAACAGTTACCGTCGCCACACTGGCAAACATGCCGACGCTGACGAACTTCGACGAGCGGACGAACGTGCGAATGTCCGCCGAGATGATGGAACGGCTCCGCACGGTAGCCCGTCACCGCGAAGTGTCTCTCGGCTCGCTCATACGCGAGGCGATTCGTCGTCTGCTCGCCGACGCAGAACCCGAGCTCACGCCTCGCACACACAAGAGGAACGACCCATGACGTGCAAAGAGCCGCCGAAGCGGCCCTCGCAGACAAGACTCCGAGAGCGTAGCAGTGACTCCCGACGCCCGGGACGTAGAACGCGGACGCTCCCATCGAACATCGTGCACGCACGGGCCGAGGACGGGCGCCCGGTGCTTCGAGCTCGCGGGGAGCGTCGAGACACAACGCCCGCCCACTTCCGTGTCGACTACGGCGCGCGGCTTCGGACGCCGGCGCTTCGGAGTCGCCGTGCCCCGCGTCCCGGTCGGCGGGTTCGCCCAGCTGCTCGCGGCGTTCGCACGTCGCAGCGCCGCAGCCGCTCGGCGGGTCGTGGCTCGCCCTCGCAATCAGACGACGGCCCGTCACCTGACGACGACATAGATCGCAGCCGCCTCCCGGCGGGGGTGCGGCTGTGGTAAGCGCGTTCGTTGAAGTCGATCAAGGGTCGTACGGCATACCCGCTCCGCCGGAGGGCTGGCCGGAACCATTGGGCGAAGCAGCGTTCCACGGAATCGCGGGCGAGATCGCGCGCACGATCGCGCCGCACAGCGAAGCCGACCCGGTCGCGCTCCTCGGCCAAGCTCTCGCAGCTGCCGGGTCAGCCCTGGGACGACACGCGTACTTCGAGGTCGAAGCCGCTCGGCACTACGCGAATCTGTACGTCGCGATCGTCGGCGACAGCGCGAAGGCCAGGAAAGGCACGTCGCTGGCGCACATCGAGCGCATCGTCGGCGCAGCCGATCCGGCGTGGTATGACAGCTGCCTCGCAGCCGGCCTAAGCACGGGAGAGGGCCTGATCTGGGCCGTGCGCGATCCGATCAAGAGCCCCGCCGGGGAAGAAGGCGGCCCAGAGAAGATCCTCGACGAGGGGGTCGCGGACAAGCGCCTGCTCGTCGTCGAGCCCGAGCTCGCGCGCACGCTTCGCGTGATCGAACGGGACGGGAACACGCTCTCCCCGGTTCTCCGCGGAGCGTGGGACACGGGACGCATGCGCATCCTGACAAAAACGTCGCCCGCGCAGGCAACAGGCGCACACATCTCGGTCATTGGTCACATCACAGGGGAAGAGCTACGGCGCCGACTGACCGAAACAGAGATCGCGGCCGGGCTGGCGAACCGCGTCCTCTTCCTGGCCGCGCGACGCTCGCAGCTACTGCCGGACGGCGGGGCAATGAACCGCGAGAACGTCGCACCACTCGTCCGCCGACTCAGCAAGGCGATCGCCGCCCGGATAGAGGGACGTGTTGCCTGGGATCGCGGCGCTCGCGAGCTCTGGCACGCCGAATACGCGAACTTGTCGGCTGGACGTCCCGGGCTGCATGGCGTCGTCACCGCGCGGGCTGAGGCGCAGGTCGTCCGCCTCGCTCTCCTGTACGCGCTTCTCGACGGAGTCAACACGATCTCTGAGACGCACCTTCGTGCGGCGCTCGCTCTCTGGCAGTACGCCGATCAGTCGGCCCGCTTCCTGTTCGGCACCAGCCTCGGCGACCCGGTCGCGGACGAGATCCTGAGCTCGCTCCGAGGCGCCGGCAACGCGGGAGTCACGCGCACCGAATTGCGTGACCTGTTCGCCCGGCACCGTGGCGTAGCAGAGATCGGGCGGGCGCTCGATTTACTTGAGCGCCACGGGCTCGCCTATCGGCGGATGGAGGGAACCGGCGGGCGGCCCGCAGAGCGCTGGCTCGCGTCTTCACCTGCGACAAAAGCGACCGAAGCGACCAAAGTCGTCTCCCCCACCGCGACTACTGCGACAAAAGCGACCGAAGCGACCAAAGGGGGGGCTTCGGTCGCTTCCGTCGCTTCGGTCGCGACCGAAGTGGCAGCGGCGGAACCGCTTGAGCAAGGAGAAGAAGACCCTTCGGTCGCTTTAGACGCTTTTGTCGCTCGCGAGCCTCATGGTGTTCAGGAAAGTGGACACCATCGGGGGGAGCACGGCGACCAAAGTCGCGATTGGGTCGCCGCCGCACGCAAAGAGAGCGCCCGCGAAGGTGAGGAGCGGCCGGCGTGAGCATGCTCTCTGTCGCACTTGCCTACGTCGCGGACGGGCTGCCCGTCTTCCCGCTGCAGCCACGATCGGAGAAGCCGTGGGCGGGCTCGCACGGATTCCGGGACGCGACACTCGACCCCGATCTCGTGCGCGGCTGGTGGAGCGGACGCCCGCACTCAAACATCGGCATCGCGACCGGGACACCCCGGGGGATCGTCGCCGTCGACATCGACAGTCCGGCCGCGGCACGGGCTCTCGACGAGCTCGCAGCCGGTCGCCCGCTCGACGGACTCATCGTCCGCACCGTTCGTGGCTGGCACCGCTGGTACCGGACGCCCGACACCCCGGTCCGGAACAGCCGAGGCAGGCTCGCTCCCGGCATCGACGTCCGCGGCGCCGGCGGCTATGTCGTCGCGCCCCCGTCCGTGCGCGGTCGACGTTACGAGTTCGTCGACGGCCGTCTCGACCTTCCTCCCGGGTGGCTGCTCGATGCGCTTGTAAACGCATGTGCGTCGTCGACCGCGCTCGCGCTCGCACCGCGAGAGGGTGACTACGAAGGGCCGACTACTCCGTGGGGTCGTGCCGCTCTCGAACGGACCTGCGCACTTGTGCGCAATGCGGAGCCGAGCGAGGGGCCGGGTCATCCGAACGCGGGCGGAGGCAGCCACTCCGCACTGTTCCGCGGCGCCTACTACATCGCTGGCTGCGTCGCGGGCAAGGAGGTCAGCCGGGCGGAGGCGGAAGACGAGCTCGTCGCCGCTGCGCTCGCGAGCGGCCTAACAAACGAGGACGACCTGCGGCGGCAGATCCGACGCGCCTTCGAGGGTGGCCCGGGTCGGCCGGGTGGTCTCGATAAGCCCGTCTACCCGCCACCCTCACGGCTGGATCGCATTCGGGCGGCGGAGCGCTTTGAGGAGGCATTCGAGTGAGCCTGTCGCTGGATTGCGAGCGGCGGATGCTCGCCGACCTTCACGCCGTCGACGCCGACAACAGAGGCGCGGCATGAGCGGCATGAGCGCACGTTTCATCGTCGCCGACATCGACGAGGTGCTCGCCGTCGTCGATCGCGCCTCTAGTGAGGTCGTCGCCTTCTATGCGTCCGAGCTTCGCGCGTTCGAGCTCGCGCGATTGCTCGATGTGCTCTCACCGACGAGCGAGCAGCTCGAAGCCCTGCTCGGTGACAGGCGGATGCTGCGCACCATCACGCTTCAGCACGAGGGCGTCTGCCGGCGTTGTGGACGACCGATGTCAGTCGGCTCATGCGCTCGCTGGAATAGGAGCCTCCGACTCGTCCAGCACGTGCGCAGTTGCCCGGCAGGTGAGGGGAATAGCTGTCGTCGTACGCCGAGCGTTCGCCGCGTGCGCAGCCGCGGCGCCGGGACGGCCTCAACGAGATCGCGGAGCGTAGGCGAATGAGGCGCGAGCTCCGCGCTTGGTTCCGTTCTCGGTTGCGCCGGGCGCTCCGTGCGCCGGCACCGATGCCAGCGATGAGCGCAACGTCAATGAGCGCGATCGGTGAAACATCGACTAACGCGATCGGCGAAGTCTGCCAAGAGTGCCAGCGGCCGATCCCGCCTGGGTTGCCTCCGCTCCCGGAGCTCGTCCTCGGCGAGCTCGACCGTCACGGCGCGACGTCGGCAGAGCAGGTCGCTCGGCGGCTACGTCGGCGGACCGCCGATGTGCGAGCGGCGTTTCACGAGCTCGCCGACGCGGGGCTCGTTCGTCTCGAACAGCCGACCGCCTCGCCGCGATCGCGACGGTGGGCGCTGGTCGGTCACGAGAACGGACGCGGACGCGCATGGGACGCGCACCACTTGGCGCGTGGGGCTTCGGTTGACCAGAACGGTTCGCCCCTGCGAATAGGGCGAGAGAGGCGGGCGAAGGTGTCTGCGAGCTCGATTACTCAGTCCGTCTTTTTCGCGGCGCACCCCCCCTCACGATCGCGGAAGGCGCGATGACAGAGGAGAACGAGTTTCTGTGCTCTGAGTGCCAGATGCAGCGCCCGTGGAGCGCCTTCCCAAAGAGACGCGGGATTATTGTGCGGCCGCTTCGATGTCGGCAGTGTCGTCGAGCGCAGCAGAACGCGTCCCGCCGTCGTTACGCGCGAGATCCTGAGAAGTTTCGACGCTATTACCTAGAGCGGACCTTCGGCATCACCGTCGAGGATTACGACGGCATACTCGCGCGGCAAGGTGGCGTGTGCGCCATTTGTCGCGAGGCCCGCCGCTCTGACGGATCAGGGAGACGTCTCGCAGTTGACCACGATCACGAAACCGGAGAGGTCCGCGGTCTTCTTTGCGGCAGCTGCAATCGGGCTCTCGGCAGGCTGGAGGCGCGGCTTGATGCGCTTCTAGGGTATTTGTCGGATCCGCCCGCGCGTGACGTGATCAGTCGGCGTAAGCGAGCCGCTGTATGAGAAGCAGGGAGGGCAGCAAACGTCCGTGCCGCTACTGCGGCGAGTCGACGCTGTTCGTGCGCGAGGTCGTCGGCCCACGCGGTGGGCACGTTCGGTGGGAAGACTGCTGCGTGGACTGCGGCGAACGGCCAGCGCGACGCGCCGGGCTCGTCGAGGAGCGCCCGGCGCGGGAGGCCACCCGATGAGCGGGCGTCGTCGAGCGTTGCGCCGTCGTCGCGCGACGTTGCCGTCGATGATGCATCCCGAGCTAGTCGCCGAGCTCCCGTGCTGCGTGTGGCGCGGATGCGTTGAGCCGGCGTCATGGTCGCTCGGCTACGGGCGCAACGGCGACGAGCTCCTCTTCGCCGACTACTGCGACACGCACGCGGCCGATGTCGGCCGCCTGTTCCGCGTCGAGGCGCGTGCACCCTTCCCGGATCTCGCACCGCGCTACGCGCGTGCGGGCGAGGCGCTTGAAGCTGAATCGGCGTTTGTCCAAGGAGCCTTGGTCGAATGACCCGCGTCGGAGTTGCACTCGCCCCGAATGCAGCCGAGGCACTACGCCGGGTTGCCGCCGACCGGGGCATCAGTCTCTCGTCTCTGCTGCGGACCGCTCTCGCCGCCCCGCTCGCTGATGCACGTCCTCTTCCGAGCGGTCCGGAGATCGTGACGCTTCGGCTTACCGAAGAGCAGGCCGCACGTCTCCGCTCCATTGCCGCAACGCGCGGTGAGTCACTTTCGTTGTTCGCCCGTATCCAGCTGGCAGCGCTGCTCCGGGGCGGCCATCGGAATCGGCAACAGGCTGACGCGCCGCGCCGAAGCTCCCCGCGTCCTGCAGCTGCGCCGCTGCCGGCGACTTCCCGTCGTCGAGCTCGACGCGATCGCATCGCACTCCAGGTGTGTGGGCACACAGTTCCAGCCTCAGAGGTCGAAGCCGCCGCCGACGGGCTGGTGTGGTGCCAGCGCTGCGAGCGGTCCCGCTACCCGGAGCGATCGCTGTGACTCCCGACGCGCGTAAGGCGCTCCTGTACGTCGAGCTCTACCGTCGTCGGCACGGCCAGGGTCCGACCTGGCGCGAGCTCCGCGTCGCGCTTGGCTGGACGCAAGAGAACGGCGTCGGCTATCGCGAGGCGAGCGCACGCATCCGCGCCCTCCACGCCTACGGGCTGCGATGGCGCAGCCGTGTCGAGCGCAGTCTCAACGTCGAGCCGCGGGCGCTCGAAAGGCTGCTCCAAGAGCTCCGCAAGGAGAGAGTGGCATGAGAGCGAGCGATGAGGTCGTGGCCTACCACGAGGCCGGCCACGCCGTTGCGTGCGTCCTCCTCGGTCGGAATCTGACCAAAGTCGTCCTCGGCGCGGGCCGGCGGCGCGGCTCGTTCGAGGTCGAGGAGTGGCCGCCAACGACGAGGGAGGCGATCGAGGCCGAGATCGTGAGCCTCTACTCCGGGCCGGCCGCGCAGCGGATCTTCACCGGCCGTCCCGTGCGCATCGCCGTCACGGCCACCCTCACGGTGACCACTCGCGGGAGCCAACGGACGGTCGCCGTGCACGAGAACGACGGCTCGCAGATCTTCCGCCTCGCCGTCAGAGCGACCGGGTTCGAGCTTCAAGCGATCGAGGAGCTCTGCCAACAGCTGGACGCGCAGGCACGCGAGCTCGTCGCGGTCGCCTGGCCCGCCGTCGAGCTCGTTGCGCACGTGCTTCTCGCTCGTCGGCAGCTCAGCGGCGACGACGTCCGCGGGTTCGTGAGTCAAGCAGCGCCGGACGAGCGAGAGGAGACATGAGCACGCTTCCCACGTCGGCGCGGACGGCGGTCGAGCGTGCGTGGCTCGGCGTCCTCTCCGCTCGTCACCCCGAGGTCCGCTGGACGCTCCTCGGGCCAGGCGAAGGGTGCGAGCGGGACGCGAATACCGCGCCGAGGAAGGTCCGTCGGCGCTTGGCCGCGCCACAGAATGAGAGCGCGCTCGGCGATCGGGACATGACTGCCGCCGCCTCGGACGGGCCGCAGGATCACAGCGTCGATCGCAGCGCGAAGGATCGTCCGCCGCTCGGCGACCCTGAGCCCGCCCCACGCGTTAACAAGAGAGCCCGGCGTCGCCGGTAGAAGCTCGGCGAGTTGCGAGCGACGGCGGGCCTCCGTCAGCGTGGCCCGCGCGGCGTCCACTACCGCTGCACGTTTCTCTAGCCCAGCGTGATAGGCAGCGCGTCCGATCACCGAGATGAGCGTGTCGTCCCGGTATGCCGCGAGCTCGGCCTCGGCAGTCTCGAGCTCGGCCTCGGCTGCTTGTGCGTCCTCCGTGTCCGCGATCGCCTGCGCGAGCGGACCGTCGGGGCCGAGAGCGTCGAGGAAGCGTTCCTCCACCCACGGGTCGAGCACGCGGGCGAGCGAGCTTGTGGGAGTCGGGCAGCGTCCACCAGGATGGCGAGCTCGACAGCGGTAGAGCCCAAGTCGGGAGCCGTCGCGGTCGCGCATGTGGTCCGCCTTGACGACGTAGCGGCAGCCCGCGCAGCGGACAAGCCCCGCAAGGAGGAGGCCGTCGCCGTTCCTCGGGCTTCGTCCCACGCGCACGCCCTGAGCGGCCTCCCATTCGCCACGCGGGACGATCGGCTCGTGCGCCTGTTCGTTGACGTGCTTGCCGCTGCGAGCTTCGCCAAGGTAGACGCGATTGGCGACGATGTGCTGCAACGTTCGCGGCGCCCACGACGCGTTCGCGTACGGCCCGGCGACCTGAGCTCCGTCCATGAAGTCGCAGAGCTCCTTCCAGCCGGCGCCGGCCGCTCGCCGTCGAAAGAGCTCGCGGATGACGGCTGCGCTGAGCGAATCAGGTTCGAGCCGGCCGTCTTCGCGACGGCGGTAGCCGGTCGGCGTTCTCGATGCGATGTGCACGCCGCGAGCGACGGCGCGAGCCTGCGCAGTAGACCAATCCTCTCGCTTGCGATCGAGCTCCCACTCGGCCACGCTGCCGAGCACGTTGGCGACGAGCTTGCCCTGCGGCGTCTTCGGGTCAAGGCCGACGTCCACGGCGATGAGCGTCCAGCCCTCCTCACGGGAACGCTCAAGAAGTCGGCCGAGGTCGGCGATCGAGCGAGTTAGGCGGTCGAGCTTGGCCGCGATGATCCCCTCCGCCTCACCACGCTCAACGGCGGCGAGCGCAGCGTCGAAACCGGGCCGCCGCAGTCGGCTGCCCGGCTCGTCGAGGTCTTCCTGCCACGCGACGAGCTCGTGACCGTGCGCTCGGGCGTACGCCTCGACGGCGTCACGCTGGACGTCCGGCGAGATGAACGAGTCGCCCTCTCGGCCGCCGACGCGGGATACGCGGACGTAGCCGACGAGCCTCATCGCCGGTCGCTTTCTAGGCCCGCGCAGCCGCGGCGTGACCCTTCGAGAAAGCGTGAGGCCGGGCGGTCACCCGGCCTCCGCGAGTCAACTACCGACACCAACGCCTGCAGGACGCGATTCAGCATCGTACGGGTCCGTCCGGTCGGCGTGGAATGCTTGTTGACGCCAGTTGCTTGCGGTCACAAGCCTTTGGCAACGAGTCAACAACCGAAAGGAGTCTTTCATGGCCAAGGCACCCCCGTGGCATTCGAGGCTGCAGACGGACCGTCGGGTCTACCACGACGAGACACGCTGCACCGAGGGGAACAACATCGAGCCGCGCAACCGCGTCTCGGGGATGGGCGGTCGGCCGAAGTGCGAGCACTGCCGACGAATTAGCGGCTAGCACTAGCCGACTTCTGTCGAGCTACGGCGAGCGCCCTAGACCGTAGGGGTGCTCGCCGTAGAACCTGATCGCCGGCTGGTGGTAAGAGGTCCCTCACGCCCGTTGGGCCCCGCTTGGGCAGCGGTCCGGTCCCGAGCAACCGCTTCTGCTTCCACGCCCGGTAGAGGTCAGCGAGCTCGTGCCCGATTGAGCGGCCGAAGCGCAGCCCGAGCGTGAGCACGACGCCGACGACGACGCCGGCGGCGAAGATCAGCCAGGGCCGGTAGCTGAGCGCGAGCCCGGCGATCGCGCCGCCGGCGAAGGTGTAGCCGTGGTTCCAACTGCGACGGTCGTCCATCGTCTGCCTCCTAGTGGCTGGCGTTTCCCCCGACGTCGGCACGTTGTGGTTCACTTCCGTGCCACCAAGAGGGACGTTCTGGACATAACGATAGTCCCTAAGGAGGTGGTAGAGCCCGGAGGAGCGGAACCGACGCCGTAGCTCGTCCGACAGCCCGCTGTCCTCACCGAGGACGACGCCCTCGAGCACGGCCGCGCGATAGCCGGTCAGGCCACGCGCGACCGACCTCTGAAGCTGTCGCCTCAGAGCGTCTGCAACGCCGCCGAGCCCGCCGCGCCGCCCCACGATCCGCCAGCGGTCGACGAGGAGCACGACGTGCACGCCGTGACGCCGGAGCCACGTCCGTTCGTCGAACCCGTTCTGCGGTCCGCGAGGCGCCGTCACCCTGACGAGCGCTTCGAGGATGGCGCCCTGCGGGGGCGCTCGTCCAAGCGGCAGCTTGAGTTGGACAGGCTCGCGCAGCTCTCGCCCGGAGAAGCGCGTGACGACGGCCGGCGCGCGCACGTCGTATTTTCCCCGCCGCGCCGGCCCGGTGATCGTGGCGCGCACGCGGCCGGCGGTTTCGAGGCGTGACGAGAGCGGGCTGCGGTCGAGCGCATCGAGGCGCGCACTCCCCCACCACCAGCCGGCGAGGGCGAGCGCTACGGCCAACAGGCCGAGACGGCGACGGCCCTGGGAGGCGGCCAACGCCCCGAGCAGAGGCGCCATTACCAAGGCAAGTGCGGTCTGCGTGCGCACCGCGTTAGCGGTTGCAAGGCCCAAGCAGAGCGAGCCGGCCAGGAGTTGCGACGGGTAATGGACAACCCGTTCGCTCATGGCGCGACCAGACCGCGGAGCGTCTCGAGCCGTGCGGGGCCGATGCCCGCGATCGCATCGAGCTCGTCGACCGAGCCGAAAGCACCATGCTGCTGCCGGTAGTCGAGGATCTTTTGCGCGGTGACCGGTCCGACTCCGGGCAACGCGTCGAGCTGCTCGAGCGTGGCGCTGTTGAGATGCACCGGGCCTGCAGCTACGCCTCCACCGGGTACCGCAACGACACCACCGAGCCCACGCCGCGGCACGACGATCTGCTCGCCGTCGGCGATCCGCGCGGCGAGGTTGAGCAACTCGATCTGTGCTTTCGGTGTCGGCCCACCCGCGCGTGCGACCGCGTCCGCGACGCGCGAACCGTCCTTCAACCGGTAGAGCCCGGGCCGCCGGACGGCGCCGACCACGTTGACGAACAACGTCGTCGCAGAGGTGTGGCCTGCGTGCGCGGCCACGCGCACGGGCGGCGGCACGGCCGGACGCGCAGGCCGCAGCAGCAGCTTGCCGGCAACCACGAGCAGCAACAGCGCAACGACGCTTGCAACAAGCGCGCGCCGACGGTCCAGCGGGATCTCGGGCATGTCGCCAATCGTGGCGACAACGGCGTCACGGGTCCGTGACGGCTCTGTGGCGAGAGCGTGCCTCTTTGACTAGCCGACGACGAGGTTCACGAGCTTGCGGGGCACGACGATCGTCTGGCGAATCTCCGCGCCGTTCAACTGCGCCTGCACCTTCGGCGACTCCTTCGCGCGCGCGACAAGCTCGTCGTCCGGCAGGTCGGCCGGAACCCGGATGCGATCGCGGACCTTTCCGTTCACCTGCACCACCAGCTCGAATGACTCCTCTTCGAGCAAGGCAGGATCGGCCTGCGGCCACGGCTGCTGCCACAGGCGCTCGTGTCCCAGGCGCTCCCACAGCTCCTCCGCCACGTGCGGCGCGTACGGCTGGATGAGCGAGACGGCCGTTTCGGCGGCAAACCGAGCGGCAGGATCGCCCGGGGCCTTGACCAGCTCGTTCACGAGCTCCATCACCGTGGAGATCGGCGTGTTGAACTGTTGCCGACGCCCGAGATCGTCGGTCGCTCGCGCGATCGTCCGGTGGGCCTTTCGCGCCAGCGCACTGTCTCCCTCAGCGCCGCCGGCCGGCAACTCGGCCGCTTCGCCGACGACACGCCAGAGCCGCCGCAGGAAACGCTGCATCCCCTCGACACCCGACGGGGTCCACTCCATGTCCTGGTCGGCGGGGCCGATGAACAGGATCGACAGACGCGTCGCATCGGCGCCGTACCCGTCGACGAGCTCGTCGGGGGTAGCGGCGCCGCCGACCCGCTTCGAGATCTTCGCGCCGCCCTGAGTGACGAAGCCGTTGCCGAAGAAGCGCTTGAAGGGCTCGCGGTGAGCGATCAGTCCCAGTTCGTTCAGCACCTTCGTGAAGTAGCGCGCGTAGATCAGGTGCACCGTCGAATGGTCGACCCCGCCGGTGTAGTGATCGACCGGCATCCAGTAGTCCGTGATCTCGCGGTCGTACGGCGCGTGGTCGTTGCGGGGATCGCAGTAGCGCAGGAAGTACCACGACGAATCGACGAACGTGTCCATGGTCTCGACCTCTCGACGTCCCTCGTTGCCGCAGTTCGGGCACGGCACGCGGACCCAGTCCTCGGCCTGTGCGAGCGGCGGCACTCCCTTGGGCTTGTAGTCCTCGACCTCCGGCAACAGCACCGGGAGCTCCTCTTCCGGCACCGGAACGATGCCGCAGTCGCCGCAGTAGACGACCGGAATCGGGCACCCCCAGTAGCGCTGGCGAGACCATCCCCAGTCGCGCAGCCGGTAGCTCAGCGCCGAACGTCCACGGCCGCGGCTCCCCAGCCATTCGACGATCGACTTCGCCGCCTCCTCGTGCGGCAGGCCCGAGAACTGGGCGGAGTCGACGAGCTTCCCTTCGTCGTCGATGACGACGTTGATCGGCAGGTCGAACCGCTCCGCGAACTCGCGGTCGCGGTCGTCGTGCGCCGGCACGGCCATGATCGCGCCGGTGCCGTAGTCCATCAGGACGTAGTCGGCGATCCAGATCGGAATGCGAGCATCGTTGACCGGGTTCGTGGCGAAGAAACCGGTGAAGACCCCGGTCTTGGTGCCGGCGGCGCGCTCTTCGGCCGGCCTGGCGCCGGCCTTGCTGACGTACCCGCGGATCTCGTCGCCGCTCGGGGACTTCTCGACCAACTGGTCGACGAGTGGATGCTCCGGCGCGAGCACGAAGAACGTCGCCCCGAAGAGCGTGTCGGGACGTGTCGTGAACACCGGGATGTCGATGTCGAGCTCCTCGACGCGGAAGAGGACCTCCGCGCCCTCCGACCGGCCGATCCAGTTGCGCTGCATCGCCAGCACGCGCTCCGGCCATTCCACATCTTTCATCTCGTCGAGCAGGTGGTCGGCGTACGCGGTGATGCGGAAGAACCACTGCTCGAGCTTGCGCGCCTCGACCTCGAAACCGCAGCGCTCGCAGCGACCGTTCTTGACCTGTTCGTTCGCCAGCACGGTCTGGTCGTTCGGGCACCAGTTGACGATCGCGGCCTTGCGATAGGCCTGCCCGGCCTCGAAGAACTTCAGGAAGAGCCACTGCGTCCAGCGGTAGTACTCGGGCTCGTGGGTCGAGAACTCCCGCGACCAGTCGATTGCCCAGCCGAGCCGCTTCATGGTCCGGCGAATCGCTTTGATGTTCCGCTCGACGATCTCGCGCGGGTGCTCGCCCTCCTTGATCGCTGCGTTCTCCGCCGGCAGCCCGAAGGAGTCGTAGCCCATCGGGCGCAGGACCTCCGCGCCGTTGCGGCGGTAGAAGTGCGCGAGGACGTCGCCGAGTGTGTAGACCAGGACGTGCCCGATGTGCAACGAGCCCGATGGGTACGGCAGCATCTCGAGGACGTAGGACTTGCGGTCGTTGCGCGGCGCCCCGGGCTCGGGGTTCGGCACCTCGAAGGCGCGGCTCTCCTCCCAGATCCGCTGCCACTTGGTCTCGATTGTCTGCGCGTCGTACCTGTCCATGACCGTCCTCTAGAAACGAAAAAGCCTCTCGAGTGAGAGGCCGTGGGGAGCTGGCGCGGCCTTCGCCACGATGGCTCCCTTTCCTACGAAAGCAGCTCCGTCATCGGAATGACTTTAGCAACCATAATTGGCGACATGAGCGACTACACACATCTCAACCTCAAGGACGCCGAGGATCAGGCTCCGAACTTCGGCCTCTCGCCCGATCTCGAGTTCCGGATGGCACGCGTTCCCCTGGGGCTCGAACAGTCGGGGCTCAGTTACTGCCGGGTGGCGCCCGGTTTCCGACTTCCGTTCGGCCACAAGCACAAGAACCAGGAGGAGGTCTATGTCCTCGTCAGCGGCAGTGCGCGGATGAAGATCGAGGACGAGGTCAAGGACCTCAAGCAGTGGGATGCGGTTCGTGTCCACAAAGACACGATGAGGTCGATGGAGGCCGGCAACAAGGGCGCGGAGTTCCTGATCGTGGGAGCCCCGAACACGGGTCCCGGCGACGCCGAAATGATTCAGGACTGGTGGGGCGACTAACGCGCTGAACCAGCTGATCGAGCTCTTTCCCGACACGGCGACCGTCGAGCACGGCGAGCTGGCCGTGGGTGGCGTCCGGGCGTCGGCGCTCGCCGAGGAATACGGCACGCCTCTCGTCGTGTACTGCCGGGATACCGTCCTCGCGCGTGCGCGCGCGTACGCCCGCGTGGACCCCGGGGCGCTCGTCGTCTACGGGACGAAGGCGTTTCCGAACGTCGCGCTGCTGCGGCTGCTTGCCGCCGAGGGGCTCGGCGCCGACGTCTCGACCCGAGGGGAGCTCGAGTTCGCGCTGCGTGCGGGCGTGCCCGGTGACCGGATCGTCTTCCACGGGAACAACAAGTCGGACGAGGAGCTCGGCGCCGCAGCGACCGCGGGCGCACTGGTCGTCCTCGACGCGCTCGACGAAGCCGAGCGTGCGAAGGCCGCCGGTGTCGAGACGGTTCTGATCCGCGTCACTCCCGCCATCGAAGCCGAGACGCACCGCGCCATCCAGACTGCGCATGCGGAGTCGAAGTTCGGGCTCGCCGCCGACAACGTCGTCGCCGCAGTGCGCGATGCAAGTGCAAGAGGACTCGACGTTGCGGGGCTGCACGTCCACATCGGCTCACAGCTCGCGCGCAGCGCCGAGAGCCTGCTCGCCGTGGAGCGGCTGGTCGACGTCGCGCTTCATTGCCGCGCGGAGCTCGACTGGACCGCGCGCGTGTTCGACCTCGGCGGCGGGCTCGCCGTCCGGCATTCGTTGGCCGAGAGCGTGCCGGAGCCGGAGGAATTCGCGCGGGAGCTGCTGCTCCGCCTGCGCCAATACTGGACGAAGCCGGCCCGCGTGATCTTCGAGCCGGGCCGATCGCTGGTCGGGACGGCGGGATTCACGCTCTACCGTGTCGGCGTGGTCAAGCAAACGACCGGCGTAGCCTACGCGGCGGTGGACGGCGGCATGTCGGACAACCCGCGTCCGCAGCTCTACGGCTCGCGCTACGAAGCGCTATTGGCGAACCGCGTGGACGAGCCGGTCTCCGGGACCTACCGCATCGCCGGCAAGCACTGCGAGTCCGGCGACGTGCTCATCGACGGCGTCGAGCTACCGGAGCCACACCGAGACGATCTCCTGGCCGTACCTGCGACGGGCGCTTACACGCTCGCGATGGCGTCGAACTACAACGGCGTGTCGCGACCCGCCGCGGTGCTCGTGGCGAACGGACGGGCAGAGCTGATCCGCAGGCGCGAGTCGCTTGACGATCTGCTCAGGTTCGAGCCCTAGCGGCGCGGCGCGTCGAGGAAGGGAGCAGGTCGCGTGAGGCGCTCGATGCCACGCTCGCCGGACCAGCGCGTCATCGCCGCACGAGCCTGGAGTCACGCAGCAAACCCCGGCCGGATGAGCCGGGGCGGCGCGACGAGGCGCGCATCCTTCACGGGGGGATTCCACGGCTCGGCCAGCGGCGCCGCGCCGAACGAGGCGAGCCGCCGCTCTTCTGGGGCGTCGTCGTAGAGCGTCGTGCGCTGCCGCGGGACGCGGCCCGCCGAACGGATCAGCTCCTCCATCGACTCCGGCGGGAACTCCTGCCCGTGCTCGGCGCCGGCCGACCGTGAGATCGACTCGTTCATCAGCGTGCCGCCGAGATCGTTCACACCTGCCCGCAACGCGGCAGCAACCCCCTGCGCTCCGAGCTTGACCCAGGAGACCTGGATGTTCGTGATCCACGGATGCAGCGCGAGCCGCGCGACCGCGTGCACGAGCAGCGTCTCGCCGAAGGTCGGCCCCGAGCGCGCCTCGCCGCGCAGCCACATCGGAGCTTCCATGTGCACGAACGGGAGCGGCACGAACTCGGTGAAGCCGCCGCTCGAACGCTGCTGCTCGCGCGCGTGCAAGAGGTGACGCGCCCAGTTGTGCGGGCCCTCGACGTGGCCGAACATCATCGTCACGTTCGAGCGGAGACCGACCCGGTGCGCGACGTCGTGCACGTGGAGCCACTGCGCGGTCGTGACCTTGTCCGGACAGATCACGCGCCGGACCTCGTCGTCCAGGATCTCGGCCGCCGTCCCGGGCAATGAGCTGAGCCCGGCGTCCCGCAGCTCGGCGAGGTAGTTCTCGAGCGCGAGGCCGAGCGTCGCCGCTCCCTGCCAGATCTCGAGTGCGGAGAACGCGTGCACGTGCAGGCCCGGAACCGCCGCTTTGATCGCCCGAACGACCGAGAGGTAGTAGTCCCCCGTGAACGCGGGATGGATCCCGCCCTGGAGGCACACCTCCGTCGCCCCGCGCTTCCACGCCTCCTCGCAGCGCCGCACGATTTCTTCATGCGGCACGAAGTACGGCGCGCCGCGGAGGTTCGCGGCCAGCTTCCCTTTCGAGAACGCGCAGAAGCCGCAGCGGAAGTAACAGACGTTCGTGTACTGGATGTTGCGCGTGACGACATAGCTGACCTCATCGCCGCACACCTCGCGCCTGAGGCTGTCCGCCGCAGCAAGCACCCGGTCGCGTTCGTGGCCGCGGGCGCGGAAGAGACGCGCGATCTCCTCCTCCCCGAGCTCGCCGCGCGTGTCGATCGGCAGGGCGTCACGCGGGAAGAATGGGATCGACACGTCTTCGCCCGGCGACCAGCCGTCTTCACGCGCCAGACCCAATGAGTCAGAGGCGCGCAAGACCGACGGCATGACGCCCGAGTCGATCCATTCGGCGGCGATCCACTCGGGATAAACGGGCAGGCGAGGCGCCAGCTCCAGCCCGCGACTCTCGGTGGCCCTGTGTAGCCGTTCGAGCTCCGGCCAGGGCGCCTCGGGGTTCACGTGGTCGATCGTCACGGGCGAGACGCCGCCCCAGTCGTCGATCCCGCCGTCGAGCAGGCGCGGGAAGTCGCCGTAGGAGAGATTCGGCGGCGCCTGGAGATGCGCGTCCGGACCAAGCAGGATGCGCGCAACGGCGATCGTCCAGAGCAGCTCTTCCAATTTCGGCTCCGGCGCGTCGGCCATCCGCGTCCCGGGCTTTGCCCGGAAGTTCTGGACAATCACTTCCTGGACATGCCCATGGCGCTTGGCAAGCTCGCGAATCGCAAGCAGCGCGTCGATGCGTTCCGCGCGCGATTCGCCGATCCCGATCAAGAGCCCCGTCGTGAAGGGGACGCGTTCCACCCCCGCGGCGGCAATCGTCTCGAGACGGCGGTCGGGAAGCTTGTCCGGTGAGCCGAAGTGCGGACCTCCGCGCTCGGAAAGGCGCGGCGAGGTCGTCTCCAACATGAGGCCCATCGACGCGCTGACGCGCCGAAGCTCGCGAACATCGTCCCTCGTCATCACGCCAGGGTTGAGATGTGGCAGAAGGCCTGTCTCTACGAGCACAGCCTCCGCCGCCCGAGCCAGGTATTCGAGAGTCGTCTCGCACCCGAGCGCCTGGAGCTCCTCGCGCGCGACCCGGTAGCGCAGCTCCGGCTTGTCCCCGAGAGTGAACAGCGCCTCGCGGCAGCCCACGGCGGCACCGGCGCGAGCGATGTCGAGAACCTCGTCGATGCTCAGGTAGGCTCGCTCGCCGCGGCGCGGCGGCCGAGCGAACGTGCAGTAGTGACACACGTCGCGGCAAAGCTTCGTGAGCGGGATGAAGACCTTCGGCGAGTACGTGACGAGCCGGCCGTGCCCTTCCGCGCGCAACGCCCGCGCTTCCGCACAGAGCTCGTCGAGCGGCCGGGCGAGGAGCTCCATCAATGGAGCTTAGACCCCAGTGCCGGGGCTACGGAAACTCAGAAATCGATCGAAGCGACGCCGAGCGCCGTTGCAACGAGCACCGCTCCGACACCAGCCGCGGCCATCGACCAGCGGCGGGCCGGCGTCCCGGGAGCGGCCAGGATGGCCGCGCCGCCGAGACCGAGCGTCACACCCACGAACGTCTCGACGGCCTGGAAGGCAAACCCGAGCGCCAGGGCAGCGCCGAGACCGACGCCCGTCCCGTGCAGGGCGAGCGTGGCCGCACCGGCACCGGCGCCGAAATTCCCGGGAGTGAGGGGCAGCAGACCTGCGAGCGCCATCGCCGCCAACAGGACGACGGCCACCCAGATGGGGTGGGCGACGCCGAGTGCCACTGCAATCGCGACGGCGGCGGTTACACGGGCGACACACGAGCACCCGATCCAGCCAAACAGGGCGGCGCCCTCGCGCGGTGAGCGGCCGATGGAGCGGAAAATCTGGAGCAGGCTGCCGACCCGGCCTGCTGTCCTGGCACTCAGCCGCCTGCCGACGGCGAGCACGACGACGACGCCGAGAGCGAGCAAAGGTGCGGGCCAGAGCGGGATCCGGCCGACCGTGGCAGCCGGAACGATCAGTGCAGCGAGGACGAGCGTGCGCGCGGCAGCGACGGAAGCGGCGATGCCCCCCGCCCGCCAGAGCCGGTCGTCCCCGGGAAGCGTGCGCGAGAGCAGTCCGAGCCGCACCGCTCCGCCGAGATGCGCGGGCGCGAGGGAGTTGACGAGTGAGCCGATCGCGTACCGGGCGGAGATCTGCGTGAGGCCTGCACTGCCGCCGCACGCTCGGAGCCCTACGCGCCAGCCGGCCGCGGAGGCCAGGAGGCCGATGGCGAAGAAGGATGCCGCAGCGACGAGCCAGCCGGGCTGGGCACGGCCCAGATCGGCCACGGCGCTGCTCAGCGTCCCCCGACCCAACTGGGTCACGCCGACCGCCACGCCCGCGGCGAGGAAGAGGCCGGCCCCGACGGCGTAGTTACGGCGCATGGGCCCTAGTTGACCGAGCGCGAGCTCGTCGAAGAGTCGTGTCCTGGTGTGCTGGCCTACCACGTCATCCACGCTATCGGCATGAAATGAGAGCAACGTTAAGAATGCCCGGCGCCGGTGGGCCGCCATGCCATCATGGCGGCCGGTGAGGACCAGGCCAAGACGGCGAACCAGTCGGCGTCTGCGCGTTGCGTACGTCCTGGCCCTCGCTCTGATCGGGGCCGCAGTCGGCCTGATCGTCTGGAACCGGGATGGGGGCGACAGCCCGTCCGCCAGGGCGAGCCTCACCCCGGCCAGCCTCACCCCAGCCCCTGTCCACTCGAAGAAGCTGAAGGTCGTCCATCGCCGCCTTGCCCGTGCCGGCACGCTCAACCTGTACGCCCACGACCAGGCCGGGATGATCAGCCCGGCGGCGCGGCACGCCCTGCCCCGGGTCTACGTGCCCAACAGCGGCGGCGACTCGGTCGACGTAATCGACCCTCGCACTTACAAGGTGGTCGATCACTTCCCGGTCGGCGCGCTACCGCAGCACGTCACGCCGTCGCACGACCTGAAGACGCTTTACGTCAACGACGACGTGGGTAACACGCTGACGCCGATCGACCCGCTCACCGGCCGGCCCGGGAAGCCGTTTCCGGTCGACGATCCGTACAACCTGTACTTCACCATCGACGGGCGGTACGCGATCGTGGTCGCGGAGCGGCTACACCGCCTGGACTTCCGCAACGCGCACACCTTCCGCCTCGTGCGCGCTCTGACCGTTCCCTGCGCGGGCGTCAACCACATGGACTTCTCCCCCAACGGCCGCTACGTGATCGCGAGCTGCGAGTTCTCCGGCCGCCTGCTCAAGGTCGACGTCCGCCGCTTCCGGGTCCTGGGCGTGCGCGCGCTCCCGCGCCCCTTCTCGGTGCCGCAAGACGTCCGCTCCTCACCCGACGCAAAGGTGTTCTACGTCGCCGACCTCGCTGCCGGCGGCGTGTGGGAGATCGACCCCGCCCGCTTCAAGGTGATCGGCTTCATTCGCACGGGAGCCGGAGCCCACGGGCTCGTCGTCGGGCGCAACGGCAAGGTGCTCTACGTCGCCAACCGCAACGAGGGGAGCGTGTCTGTGATCTCGTTCCGCACGCGCAAGGTGATTGCGAAATGGCACATCCCCGGCGGCGGCAGCCCGGATATGGGCGACGTCTCTGCGAACGGCAAGGTGCTCTGGTTGTCCGGACGTTACAACTCGGTCGTCTACGCCCTCGACACCCGGACGGGCAGGCTGATCGCACGCATTCCGGTCGGCGCCAGCCCTCACGGCCTCTCCGTCTGGCCGCAGCCGGGGAGATACTCCCTCGGCCATACGGGCAACATGCGGTAATGGGAACCGTCTGGCTTCGCCCGCGCGCCGACCTGTTCGGCCCGGCCGCCGCAGCAGGGCTCCTCGCTGCGCTACTGGTCTGGCTCGGCCCGCCGGGAACCGATCTCGCCGCGCATGTCTACCAGCGCACGCTATTCATCGAGCACGGCTTCGTGCTCTGGAATAACTTCTGGTACGCGGGCCGCTACAGCTTCGTGAACTACAGCGTCCTGTACTACCCGCTGGCCGCTGCGATCGGCATCAAGCTCCTCGCCGTACTCATGGTGGCGGTCGCAGTGGCCGCTTTCGCAGAGGTCGTCCGGCACGAGTGGGAGTCGCACAGCCGGTGGGCGATTCGAGTGTTCGCGCTGGTCTGGGCTCTGCTCGTCGTCTCCGCCGCGTATCCGTTCATGCTCGGGATGACCCTCGCACTGTTGGCGCTGTGGTCGCTGCAACAGGACCGCCGCTGGGTGTTTGCCGGCTTCACCGTTCTGACCCTGGCCGCCAGCCCACTCGCATTCTTGTTGCTGGTCGTCCTGCTGGCCGGAGTGGCGCTGGCACGGCGCGGCGAGCACAGGCGTTTCGTCGCCCCGGCCGCGGCCATCGGCGCGATCGCCGCGTTCGAGTTCCTGCTCCGGCGCATGTTCCCGGGCCGAGGCACGTTTCCGTTTTCCTTCGAGGAGTTCCTCGCGGCAGGCGCTTTCTGTGTGATCGGCGTGGTCCTCACCTGGAGGATCGCGGCCGCGCGGATGCTTCGCTGGACCTACGTCGTGTACTTCGTCGCGTGCACCGCCGCTTTTGCGATCTCGTCACCGGTGGGAGAAAACATCGCGCGGCTGCGCTTCGTCGCTGCGCCGATCGCGATCCTGACGCTGTCGCTCCGGCGCTGGCAGCCGCGCTTCCTCTGCGCCGTGGCTTTGGTGCTAGCGCTCTCGTGGAATCTAACCCCGCTCGCGGCCAGCTTCATCCACGGCGTCAACGACCCGGCGGCGGACGCGGCGTATTGGTCGCCGACGATCGACTACCTGAAACGCAACCTTCGTCCGTCGTACCGCGTCGAGGCCGTCGACACTGCGGGACACTGGCCAGCTGACTTCCTCGCCCGGGCGCGGATTCCGCTCGCGCGCGGCTGGTTCAGACAGGAGGACTTCCCGCAGAATCGCGTGCTGTACGGGGAGTTGGGAGCCAAGGCCTACGTCGCCTGGCTGCGGCGGGTCAGCGTCCGCTATGTCGTCCTCACGTCGGCACCGCCCGACTACAGCGCGCGAGCAGAGGCACGTTTGCTGAGAAGCGGCCGCTCGGGACTGGCGGTCGTGTACCGGACGCCGACGACCACGATCTTCGAGGTTCCCTCCCCACGTCCGCTGATCTCGGCGCCGGCCCACGTCCTCGCGCTGGGGTACTCGTCGATCAAGCTCGCAGTACCGGTCGAGGGCAAGTACCGGCTGAACGTGACTTACGCGCCCTACTGGCACACGCGGGCGGGCTGCCTCGCGCGTACTCACGACGGCATGACGGAGCTGACGGTGCGGCGCACAGGGATCGTGAAGCTCCACTTCGCGGTGACCGCGACCCGCGCGCTCGAGGCGATTGCCGGCACGCAGCCCGAGCCCTGCAGCTCTTGACCACTAGGGCTTGGCCGAGATCAGCTTGCCGAATGGATGCCAGGCGTTGCCCGACCAGCGCTGCAGGCGGACCTGCGTGAGCGGGAACCGGCTGGACGGCGTCGTGTGGGGGACGATGCCCGGCAGCACGAAGGGATTGCCCTTCTCGTTCAGGTGAATGGCCGCGTTCATCACGCTCTGGCGAGTGGGGTTCCTACCGGCCTTCTTGAGCGTGTCGACCATCGTGTAGGCGGTCGCCATTCCGGCCGTGAAGTAGCCGTCCTTCAGGTCCCGGGCGTTGATGCTCGACCCGTACTTCTTGAGGATCGACTGGAAGAGCTTGATGCCCTTGTCGTTACGCCAGAGCGGCGACGCGGGATCCTTGCCGAAGACGATCGAGATCGAGCCGTTCGCAGCGTTCGGCGGGACGATCGCCATCAGCGCGGACGCCGACGACACGTCGTTGACGAAGATCTGCGGTTTCCACCCGAGCCGCGAGACGGCGTTGAAGGCCTGCAGCGAAAACTTTCCGAAGGCGAAAACCATCAGGACGTTGGCTTTCGAGGCTTTCAGTTGCGTCACCTGCGGCTGGACGTCGGCCGAGGTCGGGTCGTAGCCGACGCTCGCAACGATCGACTTCGCTTTCGAGCCGAGCCCGCGCTTCAGACCGCCGAGCAGGTCGCGCCCGTAGTCGTCGTTCTGATACAGCACGGCGATCTTCGGCTTCTTGATGTTCTTGACGACGTAGCGAGCGTAGAGCTCACCCTCCTCGGAGTAGGGCGGGATGTAGCCGATCGTCCACGGGTATTTTTTGTAGTCGCGGCCGAAGGTGGTCGCGCCCGAAGAGACGTAGAGCTGCGGCACCTTGGCGTCGTTCAGCAGTTTGCGCACGGCCAGGTTGTTGCTCGTCCCGAGTGAGCTGAACACGGCGAGGACCTGCTCCTGCTGAATGAGCCGGATGGTGTTGTTGACCGCGCGCCCGGGGTCGTAGCCGTCGTCGAGATACGTGAAGGTGAGCTTGCGGCCGAACACGCCGCCTTTGTCGTTGACGTACTTGAAGTACGCGTCGATGCCTCGTGCGACGTTGCCGGCGATCGCCGCCTCGCCACTCAGAGGGACGCTCGAGCCGAGCTTGATCTCGTTTGCCGACACACCGGGAGTGACGACCGGGCGCGCGCCGGCCGATGTGACCGCCAGCGCGGCGACAACGCCGCACACAAAGAGAACCCTCGCGCCCACTCCCACCTAGGACCGAGTGTATAGCCGACTTGTTAGCGGCCCAAAGACACGCCGGACCAAGCCGCCCACGCCGGTAGGAAGCAGGAGCATGACGACGATCAGGACGGCGCCGAAGATCATGCTCGGGATACCGGGCTGCTTCGGATCGAGATTCAGCGCCGGCAGATGGTTGAGCCAACGCGCCACGGTGTCCGCGTGGTTCTGCAGGAAGTAGATGAGCCCGGCGCCCGCGATGAGACCAACCAGGGAGTCGAGACCGCCCACCGCCAGTCCGACGACGAGGTAGACCGAGAGGATGATCGGAAAGACGTCCGGATTGACGTAGGCGTTCGCGATCGCATACAGCGACCCCGCGACTCCTGCGTAGAACGCGGAGATTCCGAACGCGAGCGTCTTGTACCTCGCGAGGCTGATCCCCGACGATGCGGCGGCCACCTCGCTGTCGCGAATGGCCTTCAGTGCGCGTCCGGTCTTCCCGCGAACGAGCCACCAGGCCGCCAACAGCAGCACGAGTGCAATGCCCCAGGTCAGGTAATAGATCCAGTTGTTCGTCGTGGTGTGTAGCCCGAACGGCGGCTTCGCGAGGTTGAGGATCTTGCCGGTCGTGCCGCCGAGGAAGTGGTCGAACTTCTTCGGCAACTGTGGAAACGACACCGCAATCCCGAAGGTGATCAGCGCGAGATAGAGGCCGGAGAGGCGCAGCGCCGGTACGCCGACGAGCAGTCCGGCGATGCCGGCGATCACGCCTGCGATGGGAATCGTCCAGAGATCGCGGATCTGATGGCCGTACACCCCGTCGACGCTGAGCACCGCGGTTGTGTAGCCGCCGATCGCCATGAAGGCACCGTGGCCGAGCGAGATCTGGCCGCTGTACCCGGTGAGGATCGACAGGCCGAGCAGCGCGATGAAGTACATCCCGACGATCGCCAGCTCGCGGGCCCGGAAGTCGCTCACGAAGCGCGGCAGGGCCGCGACGACCAGCGTGAGCAATGCGAAGCCCGCGAGCTCGAGCAAGAGCCTGGCTCTCATACGCGTCTCACCGCAACCCGGCCGAACAGGCCGCCCGGGCGCACGAGCAGGAGGACGAGAATGAGCAGCAGCGCCGCCGGCAGCTTCAAGGTCGAGCCGATGAAGCCGACGTAGCGGCCGAGCAGCGTGATCGTGACGCCGAGCAGGATCCCGCCGACCACCGCTCCAACCGGACTGTCCAGCCCTCCGAGCACGGCGGCCGCGAACGCGTACAGCAGGATCGTCTGCATCATGTTCGGGTCGAGGAAGACGACAGGGGCGATCATCAGTCCCGCGACCGCCCCGAGCACTGCGGCGATTCCCCAGCCGAGCGCGCGCATCCAGCCCACGCGAATGCCGACGAGCCGCGACGACTCCGGGTTGACCACCGCCGCACGCAGCGCCAGCCCGAGCTTCGTGTAGCGGAAGAACAGGCCGAGCAGGACGACGAGGCCGACGGACACCGCGACGATTCCGATGTCCTGCACGCTGATCGGCACACTGCCGAGGTCGATCGTCCGCGTGGAGAAGGGCCCGTTGAACTGCCTGTTGGCGCCGCCCCAGATCACGCTCATCAGGCCGTTGAGCAGCAGAGCGAGGCCCAACGTGATGATCACGATCGTCAGGACCGGCGCATTCTCGACTGGGCGGATCACGACGCGCTCGATCGCAACACCGCCGGCGAACGCGATCGCGAGCACGATCGGAAAGGCCGTCCAGAACGAGAGGCCGTGATTCATCAAAGACCAGGCGATGAACGTCGTGAACGTCGCCATCTCACCCTGCGCGAAGTTGATGACGCGCGTAGAGCGGTAAATGATCACGATCGCAAGCGCGAGCCCTGCGTAGATCGCGCCTTCGCGGATGCCTGCTGCCAGCTGTTGCGCGAACTCCGTCCAGGTGAAGGCGTAAAGGATCATCAGTAGCCCAGGTAGGACTTGCGGACGGATTCGTTGGCGCGTAGCTCGTCGCTCGTTCCTTCCACGACGACGTTGCCGACCTCCAGGAGGTACGCGCGGGCGGCGTATTCGAGCGCCAGGTTCGCGTTCTGCTCGACGACGAGGACCGACATTCCGTCGTCGCTCTTCATGCGCGCGAGCGCTTCGAAGATCTGGTTGACCATGAGCGGAGCGAGGCCGAGCGAGGGCTCGTCGAGCAAGAGCAGCTTCGGCCTGGCCATCATCGCGCGGCCGAGCGCCAGCATCTGCTGCTCGCCGCCGGAGAGTGTCCCCGCCTGCTGATCGTGTCGGCCTTCCAGCCGCGGGAAGAACTTGTAGACACGCCGCGCCTCCTCCTTGACGTTGGCGCGTCGCGCATAGGCGCCAAGGCGCAGGTTCTCCCACACCGAGAGCTCGCTGAAGGTGCCGCGACCCTCGGGAACGTGCGCGATTCCCCCGCGCGCCGTCGCCTCCGGACGGCGCGACAACTTCTTCCCGGCGAACACGACGTCGCCGCTGCTGCGCACCGTGCCCGAGATCGCGCGCAGCGTGGTCGTCTTTCCGGCGCCGTTCGCCCCGAGCACGGCGACCAGCTCGCCGTCGCCGACCTCGAGCGACACTCCGTGCAGCGCTTTGACCGGCCCGTAGCGCGCTTCGACGTTGTGCAGTTCTAAGAGCTTCACCTTGTTGTCCCCAAGTACGCCTCGATGACCGCCGGGTTCGCCTGTACCTCGTTCGGGGTCCCTTCCGCGATCTTCTTGCCGAAGTCGAGGACGTGCACGCGGTTGGCGACGCTCATGACCAGTCCCATGTGGTGCTCCACGAGCAGGATCGTCAGCTCGAAGTCGTCGCGCAGCCGCCGGATGAACGTGCCGAACTGCTCGACCTCCTCGTGGCTGAGCCCGCCCGCCGGCTCGTCGAGCAGCAGAAGCTGCGGGCCCGAGGCGAGCGCCCGCCCGAGCTCGACCCGTTTCTGCGTGCCGTACGGGAGCTCGGAGGCCGGTCGGTAACGGACCGAGTGCAGGTTCACGTAGAAGAGCACGTCTTCCGGCCCCTGCTCGCCCTGCCGCGCGTGTGCTCCCACACGCACGTTGTCGAGGACCGACATGCCTCGGAAGAGCTCGACGTTCTGGAACGTACGTGCGATTCCGCGACGAACGATTGCGCTCGGAGCTGTGTCGAGCAGGCTCTCGCCGTCGAAGCGGACCTCACCCTCGTCGGGCGTATAGAGACGTGTGATCACGTTGAACGCCGTCGTCTTGCCGGCGCCGTTCGGCCCGATCAGCCCGACGATCTCTCCCGCCTCCGCGGTGAAGGAGACGGCATCGAGCGCGACGATGCCGCCGAAACGCTTGGAGACGTTGTCGACTTCCAGGAGAGGCAAGCGGTCGTAGCCTAAAGTGCTTCTCGTGCACCCAACAGCGGAGCGTTTCCAGGTGCGCCTGCAGGAGCTCGGCCTCGACGCCGAGGTTCGAGAGCTCGCCGACTCCACTCGGACCGCCCGGGAGGCGGCCGATGCCGTCGGCGTCGAAGTCGGGCAGATCGTCAAGTCACTCGTGTTTGTCGACCAGGAGTCGCCGCTTCTCTGTCTCTGCGCCGGCGACCGCAGGGTCGACATGGACAAGCTCGGCGACAGCGTGCGCCAGGCCAAGGGCGACGAGGTTCGCGAGGCGACGGGTTTCGCCATCGGCGGGGTGCCGCCCATCGGCCACGACCGGCCCTTGCACACGGTCGTCGATGCCTCTCTACGACGGTTCGAGACGGTCTGGTGTGCCGGCGGCACGCCTCACGCGGTCTTTCCCGTGGCCACCGAAGCGTTGATCGCCGCGATCCCGGACGTCGAAGTCCGCGAGATCTCCTAAAAAGTCTGTGCAGGGTTCTGCCCGTGCTGTGGGTCTACTCCTTCGAGGGGGCGCGCCTCCGCGGCGGTCGACCTGCTAGGAAGTCACGGTCGCGGCAGCGCCTCCTCGTTCTCAGGCGCGAAGGCGCGTTCCGAGTGTCTTACTCGCCGCGGGTGACGCGCACGTTCGCCCGCAGCCAGCGCTTCCGCGCCCGCTCGAGAGGGAGACGCAGACGCCGCACTTCGGACGCATTGCCTTCCGCTTGCGCGGCCTCCATCTGGCCGAGCAACGTAAGAAACCGCTGGTGAGCGCGATTTCCTCGGCTCTCGGCTCGTCACCGTGTTCGAACTCGCGACTCATGGTCAGGGCCGCACCGAGCATCCTCCGGGCAGCGCCTGCCGGTCAGCCGTCCTCGCGCTTGTGTCCAGCGGCGACCTGCTCGAGCTGCTCACGGTCGATCTCCTCGGCCGGGACTCCGACAACCTTGCCCGCGGTCTTCGCGCGCAAAGTCGCAGTGCGAGCCCCATCCTCGAGCTGCGAGCGCTCACCCACGATCGCACCCGGGCCGAGCTCTCCCACCACCTCGCCGTCGACGACCACCTCGAGCACCCCGTCGAGAACCAGGTACACGAGATTGGAGCCCTCCTTCGCGTCTCCCTGTTCGACGAGGATGTCGCCCTCCGACAGGCGCTGCGGACGCCGCTTGCCGTCGCCACCCATGATCTCCAGCGAAAGGTCGCGCTCCAGCGCAGTCTCGACAGCTGTGACGACCGCAGGAGAGTCCTCGCTGCCCCAGGGCGTGTTCTGCTCGTGCGCCTCTCGGTACCACTTGTCGAAGTCGATCGCTCCGCTCTTCTGGACGAGCGCTCCGCCCTTGTCGTAGATCCAGTGGCGCGGAAATGGGCTGGCGCCTGCGAGCTCGTGCTCTGAAGTTCCGTCGTGGTGGATCGTCAGCGCGAGGGTCGTCCAGGCGATCGCCGAGTTGATCTGGAAGTAGGGCTTGCCCCGCACGCTTCTCGGCGCCGGCATGCCCGTACGACCTCCGGCGGTCTGCGTAAAGCGCACCCACGCGTCCCCGACCTCGCTGTTCTGGAGCGTCGGCATGGCAACCGCGGGGACGGCAATCTCCTTCGGCCCCAGATTCAGCCTCGTCAATCCGATCCGGCCGCGACCCGCGTGCCCGTAGTCCAGGATCTTGCCGTCCTCGACCTCGACCCACGCCTTCAACTCGTTTGCCTCGCGGAAGAGATCGGCCCGGTGCATCGTGTCGATGTTGTCGACGCGATCGGGCGGCGGGGAGTCGTAATGGGCTACGCCGAGCGTGAACGGGAGCTTCGGCAGCCCTTCGACGGCCTCCGACGGGATCCAGGAGATAGACGTGACGGAGGACTCGATCCGCATAGTTGCCCCTTTCGCGACGTTACTGGTATGCGGTCGAGCCTATGCCCCTCTGGGCGCGCTGACAAGATCACTGGGCTGCGTGATCGGCGCTTGACAGGCAAAGTTTTCGCAGACGTAGACCGCCGGACGCCCGTCGACGAGGTGCTTCCCTTGCAAGAGTGGGACGTCCTCGCTCGGGCCAAACGCGACAACGGCGTTCGGATCGAACGCGGCAAGCGCGGCGTGCGCAAGCTCCGTGTCCGGCCCGCCGATCACCGCCAACTCCCGCGGGGGCGAGAAGTGAAGATCCAGCGCGTTCAATGCCTGCCCGAACGCCGAGGGCGCCTGCGGCAGGAGCTGCGCGACGAACCGAAAGACGCCCACCGCCCGCCGCTCGAGCTCAGGCTCGCCCCACAACCGCGCGAGGCGCAGGAGGACGTACGCGAGCATCGAGTTTCCGGACGGCGTGGGATGGTCGTCGAAATCCTTCTTGCGAGCGACGAGCCGCTCACCGTCGCTCGCCGTGAGGAAGAAGCCACCATGTTCGTCATCGCCGAAGAGCTCGACCGCGAGGAGAGCGAGCCGCCGCGACTCCACGAGCCACCGCAACTCTCCCGTCGCGACGTGCAGCTCGTAAAGGCCGTTGGCCACGTCGGCATAGTCCTCGAGCACGCCTGCGTGCTTCGCCTGGCCTGCGCGCCAGCTGCGAAAGAGGCGTCCCTCCGCGGTCGAAAGCGGACCAAGGAGGAAGCCGGCGAGCATACGGGCCGCTTCGAGATAGTCGGCTCGATCGAGACGGCGGCCCGATTCGGCGAGCGCCGCCAGCGCAAGCCCATTCCACGACGCGATCGCCTTGTCGTCGCGAAGCGGCTTCGGCCGCCGCTCCCGCTCCTCGAAGAGCCGCGCACGAGTCTCACGATCGAGTTCACCCCGAATGATGAAGCGCCCGTTCTCGAACGGCTGCAGCAGCTCCGGCGGAACGTCGTCTGCCTCCGTCCACGTGTAGGTCAGGCCTTCCACGCCCTGGGTATCTGCGTCCTGCGCGGAGGCGAAACCGCCTTCCGGCAACCGCAGCTCCCGCAGCAGGTAGTCGAGCGTCTCTTCGGCGACCTCTCGGTAGCGCTCGTTCCCCGTCACGAGCCAGCCGTGAAGATATGCGGGCACGAGCAGCGCGTTGTCGTACAGCATCTTCTCGAAGTGCGGCACGAGCCACTCGCGGTCGACGGAATAGCGATGGAAGCCACCGCCGACGAGGTCGTACATGCCGCCGAGCGCCATGCCGTCCAGCGTTTTCGTCGCCGGCTCGAGCTCGCCGCGGCGCAACAGGAACTCGAGCACCGATGCCGGTGGGAACTTCGGTGCACTGCCAAAGCCGCCCCAGACCGGATCGGACTGCCGCCGCAGCGCGCGTGCCGCATCCGCTAGAACTGATGAGGTGAGCGGCTCGAGTGACGGCTCGGCCACGCGGCGAAGCTGCTCGGCGATCGCATCCGCGTCGCGCTCGATGTCCGCGCGCCGATCGCGCCAGGCGTCCGCTACGGCCTGCAGCAGTTGCCTGAAGCTCGGCAGACCGTGACGCGGCTCGGGCGGGTAGTAGGTGCCGCCGAAGAACGGCTCGCCCGTCGGCGTGAGAAAGACGGTCATGGGCCAGCCGCCGTGACCGGTCAGCGAGACGACCGCATCCATGTACACGGAGTCGACGTCCGGCCGTTCCTCGCGGTCGACCTTCACCGGGACGAAGTGCTGGTTCATCAGCGCCGCGGTGTCGCCGTCCTCGAAGGACTCGTGCGCCATCACATGGCACCAGTGGCAGGCCGCGTAGCCGACGGAGAGGAGGATCGGCCTGTCTTCTTCACGCGCGCGCGTGAGTGCCTCTTCCCCCCACGGATACCAATCGACAGGATTGTCGGCGTGCTGCAGAAGGTACGGGCTCGTCTCTTGGGCGAGACGGTTCACTTGGGCACCGTAGCTACTTGCGGAAGCGGCGCCAGCCCTCGACGCCGACCGTGATCAGCGCCGCGATCCCCAATGCGAGCAGCAGCGCGTAGATCGGCTGGTCTTCGAACAGGCGCCCGCCGAGATAGCCGAGCAGCCCCCCGTAGACCGCCCACAGGATCGCCGCGAGGAACACGTACGGCGCGAACCTCGTCATCCAGCGTAGGCGCACCAGCCCCGCTGTAAAGGTCGTCGCGGTGCGACCGCCCGGGATGAACCGCGCGACGACCAGGACGTAGCTGCCTCGTTCCTTGAGGAATTTCCGAGCCCAGTCGAGCCTGCCCTGCGCGACCTCACCCATGAAGAACCGCCCGACGGCGGGCCGGCCGAGCCAGCGGCCGACCGCATAGGACGCGTTGTCCCCGGTGAACGCGCCCGCGGCGGCGCAGACGATCACCAACTCGAGCGAAAGCTGGCCGCGAGCGGCCTGGATACCGCAGACGATCAGGGCCGTCTCGCTGGGGAACGCGGGAATCAGCGCGTCGCCGGCGCAGATCCCAAAGAGCAGCGGATACGTCCACAGCGATCCGGTCAGCAGGTCGATCAGACCCTGGAGGAGCGCAAGCGGCATCAGTCAGTGCCCGTCCACGCACCGGCGCGGTAGACCTGGCCCTCGAGCCGGCGCCCGAGCAAGCTCTCCAGCCACACTGAAGTCTCGATGAGCGCGTCGAGATTCACGCCCGTCTCGATCCCGTCGCCTTCCAGTAGATACACGAGATCCTCCGTCGCGATGTTCCCGGTTGCGCGCGGTGCATACGGGCAGCCGCCGAGCCCGCCGCACGACGCGTCGAACAGCGTCGCGCCGGCCTCTAGCGCGGCGACGGCATTCGCGTAGCCGGTGTTGCGGGTGTTGTGCAGGTGCACTCCGGGAGCGTGAGTCCGCTCGACGAGGTCGCGCACTTGCCGCGGCGTCGCGACGCCGATGGTGTCCGCCAGCACGACTTCGGCGGCAGCGAACCGCGCAGCCAGCTCAGCGACCACGCCTGGATCGACGCGGCCCTCGAACGGACAACCGAAAGCGACGCTGATCGTCAGCGTCAAAGGCACTGCGGCACGCTTGATGACGCCTGCTGCGGCCGCGGCCGCCTCCTCCACGGATTGGTTCGCGTTCCGCCTGCTGAAGCTGTCGGTCGCTGCGAGCGTGAAGTTGACCCGGTCGAGACCGGCTGCGGCCAACCGCTCGTATCCTCGTTCGTTCAACGCCAGACCGGAGTACTCGGTCCCTTTGCGGCGGTGGATCGCCGCGACCACCTCTTCGGCGCCCGCCATCTGCGGCACGGCGTCGGCGCGGACGAAGCTCGCGGCCTCGATCCGCGGCAGCCCTGAGGCCGCGAGCCGATCGACGAGCTCGGCGCGGACAACCGGGGCGAGCGTCTCCGGCTCGTTCTGGAGACCGTCTCGCGGCCCCACGTCGCAGATCGTCACGCGCACGACGAGGCTACTTGGGCCGCTCGAGCTGCTTGAGGATCTCCCCCACTTCGCCCGCCAGGTCCTGCGCGAGGTCGACTTCCTCGTCCTTGAAGCGGCGTCCCGTCTCGCCGTAGACCTCGACGAGCCCCCAGACGCCGTCTCCGCCTTCGATCGCGACCATGAGCAGCGCGTCGTACCCGAGCTCTCGAAGCAGCTTCAGCTCGTTCTCGTCCGGGTCGGGGTCGTCCTGCGACACCGTCTGCGGCCGCCGCTCCTCGATCACCGCTCGCGTGAGTGGATAGTCCGAGATCAGATACCCGTGCCCGAGTCGGTCCGGCTTGCCGCTCTTCTGATGCTGCATCAGGTCGACGAGCAGATCGCCGATCACGCGGGAGATCGTGCAGGCAGGCGCGTCGAGCAGTTCGACATAGGCGCGCGCAGTCGCGGCAAGCAGACCCGGAACGGTCTTCTCGGCGCGAAGCCGTTCTCTGGCGGCGGCTACATCGACGCTCACCCGTCGATCTTACGGAGCGCCTCTATTCGTCGAAGCCTGTGGCATCGACCTTCTCGGGCTCGATCAGCACCTTGACCCGTGTTTCCGCCGGGTTCCGCCACGGATACTCGTCCTTACCGAGGTACTTCTTCGCGAGCTTGTCGATCTGGGCGTCGGCCCCCTCTTCGGTCAGCTCGGCCGGGCCGCTCACCGCCACCCATTTCCACGCGTTGTTCGGATCGACCATCAGCAGCGAGGCCCGTGGGTCGCGCTCGAGATGCTTCGACTTCGCCCGTCCCCGAGCGGTGTTGAAGGAGACCTTCCCTTCCTCGACGTCGACCCAGACGATCGTCGAGTGGGGCGATCCGTCCTCGCGCAGGGTAGTCGCGACTCCGACGTTGGGACTCTCGTCCAGGAACTTGCGGGGCTTCTCCTCGAGCTTTGCCATGCCTCACCTCCGGTTGTTTTGACCGACAACGACGCTACCCGCTAGCTTCTTCCCTGTATGGCCACTCTGTTACCCGTCGGCACCAGGAAGGGGCTCTTCCTCCTCCGCAGCGACGAGGACCGTAAGGAGTGGGAGCTGGAGGGCCCGCTGCTGCCAGGCTGGCCGGTGTACCACGCGATCGTCGATCCGCGCGACGGCGTCCTGTACGCGGCGACGAACAGCTTCATCTACGGCGGGACGGTGCACCGCTCGGCCGATCTCGGCCGGAGCTGGGAGCGCGCGGAGGAGATCGGCCTCCCGGAGGAGTCTGGCCTCAAGCTCAACGCGACCTGGCACGTCGAGCCCGGCAAAGACTCGGAGCTGTGGCTCGGCGGCGACCCGGGCGTGCTGTTTCGGTCGGACGACGGGGGGATCACCTGGGAAGTCAACCGTGGGCTCCTCGAGCACCCGACGCGGGAGAAGTGGCAGCCGGGCGCGGGCGGCATGTGCTGCCACTCGATCCAGGTCGTGGACGACACGATCTACATTGCGATCTCCGCGGCGGGCGCGTTCCGCAGCGAGGATGGCGGCGACACCTGGGCACCGATCAACAAGGAGGTCGCGGCCGACTTCCACCCGGAGAAGTACCCGGAGGTCGGCCAGTGCGTGCACAAGCTGCTCGTGCATCCGGCGCGACCGGACCGGCTGTGGCAGCAGAATCACTGCGGCGTCTATCGCTCCGACGACCGTGGGGACAACTGGGAGCGACTCGACGGAAACGGGCTGCCGTCGGACTTCGGGTTCGGGCTCGCGCTGGACGCGGAGGACCCGGACGTCGCCTACGTGATCCCAGAGGTGTCGGGCGAGCAACACTTCACGCCCGACGGGCGGCTCGGCGTCTACCGAACCGGCGACGCCGGAGCTTCATGGCAGCTCAGCGCGAATGGCCTCCCCGAGCGCGCCTGGTCCGCGGTGCTGCGAGAGGGCTTCGCGTACGACGAGGGCGGGCTGTACTTCGGAACGCAGAGCGGCTCCGTGTGGACTGCCCCCCGCGGCGGCGGTGAGTGGATCGAGGCGGTGCGGGATCTGCCGCCGATCCTCTCGGTCGAAGCTGCGCACGTCTGACGTGGCGGTTGTGCTCCTGCCGGGAACGCTCGCCGCGGAGGCGGGCGGGCAGAAGCGCTTCGAGCTGAGAGCCGCGACCGTCGGGGAGGCCTTGCGCCAGCTCCCGGTCGCGAATCTCCTGTTCGACGAGGCCGGGGACCTGCGTCGGCTCGTCAACGTCTACGTCGACGGCGTGGACGCACGTGGCCTGCGGCTGCTGGACGAGCCGCTGACCGAGGAGTCGGAGGTTCGGATCGTCGGCGCGGTGGCCGGCGGCTGACTCGCAGGCTTGTGGCTCTGAGCCACAAGCCGCGATTCCGCCACCGCTGAATCGAGACGACTTAGTGGCTCTGAGCCACTAACTCGGAATCAAGACTGTCCGAGGCGCTGCCGATCCTTTGCCGGTGCGGGCCATCGCGGTACTCCTCGTCGTTGTCGGCGGCCTCGCGGCGCTCGGCTTCGCCCGCCACGAGGAGCGCGTACGCGAGCAGGACCAGCTGGCCGCGATCGCCAGCGACCTCGCCGGCCGCAGAGTGGCCGTCCGCTGCCCGAGCTTCCTCGCGACCCTGGTCGACACGCGGGGCGAGGCGGGACGGGTGCAGTTCGATGAGCTGGGCCGTCCGGCCAACCACATGGATCTCTCGCCCCAGACCTGCAGGGCGTTGCGCCATCTGAATGCCGTCGACTTCACGTGCATCGAACGCGGCGTGTGCGGGTTCAAGGAGTTCAATGCCGGCTGGGCCGCACACACACTCGCCCACGAGTCGTTCCACCTGCGCGGCTTCCAGGACGAGGGTGTCACCGAGTGCTACGCGCTACAGAACACCAGCTTCGTGGCGGAGCGACTCGGCGTGCCGAAACAGCAGGCGCATGACCTCCAGGCGTGGCTGTACAAGCGCGGCTATCCGAACGAGCCGACGGAGTACCAATCCCAGCAGTGCTACGCCGGAGGCCCGTTGGACCTCCGACCTCACCAGACTCAGTTCCCTTAGTTACTTCAGGGTTGTCGGGATGTTCTTGATCTTGCCGGCGATGATGTCGGCGCGGATCTGCATCACCTTCGCGACCTCGGACTTCGGCACCTTCGGACTGATCTTGCCGATGGCGACGCCGTTGTCCTTGAGGCCGAAGACGATGTTCCCACCCTTGAACTTCCCGTCGACGACGAGCTTGATCGCATCGAACACCGCCGTATCGACGCGCTTGACCGCACTCGTCAGGATGTACGGCCCGAGGAAGGACTGGTCGGCGTCGACGCCGATGCCCCAGACACCCTTCTCCTTCGCCGCGTCGAGCGCGCCGAGACCACAGCCGCCGGCGACCTGGAAGATCACCCCGGCGCCCTGCCCGATCTGGTTCAGCGCGATCTGCTTGCACTTTGCAAGATCTGAGAAGTCCTCGGAGTAACTGTTCAGCGTGGTGATCCCGGGATCCGCAGCCTTGGCTCCCGCCTGGTAGCCGGCGATGAAGCGATCCACGGGCGGCTGCTTCTGGCCGCCGACCGAACCGATGACATCCTTGCCCGGCTTGCGCTTCTCTTCGAGGCCGGCGAGATACCCGACCAGGTAACCGGTCTCCTGCTCTTTGAAGAGCAGGCCCAGGAGGTTCGCTGGCTTGTGCTGTTCCTCCGTCTGGTCGACGTCGACGATCGCGAACTTCGAGTTCGGGTAATTCGTCGCCACGGTGTCGATCGCATCCGCCTCCGTGAAGCCGACGCCGATGGTCAGGTCATAGCCGTCGCGCGCAAATGTCGACAGGTTCGGGACGTACTCCTGAGTCGACTTCGCCTGGTAGACGCGCTGCTCGATGCCCAGCTCGCCCTGCGCTCTTAGCAGCCCGACGTACGAGAGGTGGTTGAAGCCGCGGTCGTTGAGCCCACCGATGTCGGTGACGAGCCCGATCTTGATCTTCTTGGCGGTGCTCCCGGTGGTCGTCGAGTTGGCCGAGGACTTCTTGCCACTGCCGCCACAGCCGGCGGCGACGAGCAGCAAGAGGACGCCGAGGAGTGCGAGCGATCGATTCATCCCTGACCTTTCAGCTAAGGTTTGCGACTATGGGGCGAAAACTGTGAGCAAGCCTACCAGCGGGCACCCCACTCCCGCTCACGTGACCCTCGCGGTCGTTCTCCAGGTGCGAGACGGCGTGTTGCAGGCGCTCCTCTGGCAGCGCGCGCGGCAACCGTTCAAGGGGCTGTGGTCACTTCCGGGCGGCTATCTCGCAGAGCACGACGCACTCGAGGAGTCGATCCGCCGCCACCTCGCCGAAAAGGTCGACGTACGCGAGCTGTCGCATCTCGAGCAGCTCGAGACGTTGAGCGATCCGAAGCGCTCGCCGCGCGAGTGGCAGCTCGCGACCGCTTACCTCGGCCTCGTCCCGAGCGACATCGATCCCGAGCTTCCGGGCGACACCGACTGGCATCCAGTCGACGACCTCCCTCGACTTGCGTTCGACCACGGATCGATCGTGCTGGTCGGACGCGAGCGGCTGCGCGCGAAGTTGTCGTACACGAACCTTGGCTTCGCGCTCGCACCCGACGAGTTCACGATCTCGGAGCTGCGCGATCTGTACGCGGCCGCTCTTGGACACGACGTCTCCGCGACGAACCTCCAGCGTGTGTTGCTGCGGCGTGAGGTGCTCGAATCGACGGGCCGACAACGCGCGTCCGGTCCCACCGGCGGTCGGCCCGGCTCGCTCTTCCACTTCCGGACGCCCGAGCTCGAGATCACGGACCAGTTCGCCGTGCTCCGCCCGCCGGGACCTGCACGCCTTCCTGTCGCGTAGTTCTCCCGCATGGACCTGAGCGGACTCCCAGCTCGTAGAGTCGGTGCGCGATGGCGGGCTCTCGAGGCGACGAGCGCGCCTGGATTCGGGGCGCACAGTCGGGATCGGTCCCCGATCTCGAAGCCCTGTTCCGACATCACTGGCCCCGTGCCTACCGCGCCGCGTATCTCGTCGTGCACGATTCCGCCGCTGCCGAGGACATCGCGCAGGAGGCGTTCCTGGCCGCGGTGCGCGGGCTCGACCGCTTCGACCGCCGCAGGCCCTTCGGGCCGTGGCTGCACCGCATCGTCGTCAACCGCGCCATCGACTGGTCCCGGTCGCGCGCGTTGCGCCGTGAGTTGGGCGACGCCTGGCTCGGTCTCGTCGCCGCTCCCGCTTCCCCGGAGAGCGAACATGCGCAGACGCTCGCAGCTGCGCTCGCCTACCTTTCACCTGAGCATCGCGCGGTGATCGTCATGCGACATCTCCTGGAGTACACACCCGGCGAAATCGCGGAGGCCCTGGGACTCCCACGGGGCACGGTCAACTCGCGGCTACGCCGGGGACTGGACGAGCTCGCCGGCCTGCTCGAGGAGAACTTGCAGTGAAACGCTGGGACGACCCCGCACCGGACGAGCGAGTAGCCGGCGACCGCAGCTGGGAGGTCGTGCGCGAAGCCTACGAGGAGCGCATCCGGGTGCCGCGCAAACGCGACTGGCGGCCGGTCGCGATCGTTGCCGTCGCGGCCGTAGTGGTTGCTGCCGCGGTGACTCCACCTGGGCACGCCGTTCTCGGCTCCCTGCGCGACGCGGTGCGAGGCGAAAGGAATGCGTCTCCGGCTCTCGTGTCACTCCCGACCCCCCACTCCCGCCTGCTCGTGAATTCGGCGGCGGGAACATGGGTGGTGCAGAGCGACGGCTCGAAGCGTCTGTTGCGGGGCTATCACGACGCCTCCTGGTCACCACACGGCATCTACGTCGCGGCGGTTCGCGGACACGAGCTGCGCGCGCTCGAGCCGAACGGCGCCGTCCACTGGTCAATCGGCCGAAGGGGCACGATCCGGACTCCGCGCTGGTCCTTCGACGGCTTTCGCATTGCGTACTTTGCCGGCCCGACGTTGCGGGTGGTCAACGGCGACGGGACGCAGGATCGCGTTCTGACGCGCGACGTGCGCCCGGGAGTGTCAGCTTGGCAGCCGGCGTCACATGCCCTGGCCTACGTAAACGCAGGCGGGAACATCGTCGTACGCGATGCCGACCGACCCACGCATCTCGCAGTGATCCGCACGCGGCTCGCTCCGCGGCAACTGCAATGGACGACGAACGGACGTCTGCTCATCGCCGTCGGATCACACACGATCGGCATCTTCGCACCGCGTGGGCCGCAGCTGCGACGAATCGACACCGGCGCCGCGACGATTGCTGCGTCATCGGTATCGCCGGACGGCAAGAGCGTCGCGTTCATCGAAGCGGGGCCAGATCAGAGCTCGCTGCAGATCACGGGGACCGGCGCCGGCCCCACCCGCGAGATCTTCAAGGGCGCGGGGATCTTCAGCAACGTCGTCTGGTCCCCGGACGGTCGCGTGCTCCTACTGGACTGGAGCAGTGCCCGGCAGTGGCTCTTCATCCACTCAGTACCCGTGAAGAGAATCGCTGCGGTCTCGAACATCCGCGCCAACTTCGGCACGGAACCCTCACTCGTGGGCTGGTGCTGTCCGTAACCGCGTGCTACCGTCAGTGCGTTCCCGGCGATAAGGAGGTCGAACAAATGACGATTGCGCTTGCCTCCTTCCGAAGAGCCACGCGGCTCGTCGTCTAGCCGGCATCACTTTCACACCTAGCGCGAGTCCGTGAGCTGATCCGCCGCGGCATCACTCGTGATGCCGCTTAGGAGGACGTGTGGGCTTTGCCCGCGCGTCCGTCGAATGCGGATCTTTGTCGTTCACTCACTCACAAAGGAGACTCGCTTTGCCTGCTCTGGATGCGCTCGGATGGGACGCCGAACTGGCGTCCGCGTTCGAGCAACTGCAAGACGACAATCTATTTCCGGCCCGCGTCGCCGCACAGCACCGCGGCGAGTTCGTGCTCTTCGCCGAGGAGAGCGAGCTACGAGCGCGTGCGGCCGGGCGCCTCTTCTACGGTCACGAGGTCGGCGGGCAGCTGCCTGCTGTCGGCGACTGGGTCGGTGTGAGGCCACCGGCGACGATCACCTCGATCCTCCCGCGGCGAAGTGCGTTCATCCGCAAGAACGCCGGCCAGGACTCGACCGAGCAGGTGCTCGCCGCCAACGTCGACGCGGCCTTTCTCCTCGCCGGGCTCGACGACGACTTCAGCCTGCGCCGGCTCGAGCGCTACATCACGATCGCGTGGGAGAGTGGCGCTCAACCGATCGTGGTGCTCACGAAGGCCGACCTCTCTCCGGACGTCGGTGCTGCAGCCCTCGCAGTCGAGACCGTCGCGATCGGCGTCCCGGTCCACCCCGTCTCGAACGTCACGGGCGAGGGGCTCGAAGCGCTCGACCCCTACCTGCAACCCGGACGCACCATCGTGCTGCTCGGGTCTTCAGGCGTCGGCAAGTCGACTCTGCTCAATCGGCTGGCCGATGAGGAAGTGATGCTCACGCGTGCGCTCGCCGCCGACGGAACCGGGCGTCACACCACGACGCATCGTGAGCTCGTCCGCCTGCCCGGCGGCGCGCTGGTCATCGACACTCCCGGCCTGCGCGAGCTTCAGTTCTGGGAGGGCGATCTCAGCGCCGCGTTCGAGGACATCGAAGCGCTTGCGCTGGAGTGCAAGTTCCGGAACTGCGCGCACATGCGCGAGCCGGAATGTGCGGTCCTGGTCGCGGTCGACGACGGCTCGCTGGAGCTCGACCGGTTGCGTTCGTGGCGAAAGCTCCAGCGGGAGCTCGAGGCGATCGCTGCCCGCACCGAGACGCGTCTCCGCCTCGCGCGGAAGAAGCGCTGGAAGCAGGTCGCGTCGGTCGCGCGGCAGAAATCGAGGCCGTAGGAGCTACGCGACTTCGCAGCCGAGCAGCTGCAGCGCCACGAGCGAGCTCTCGATGAAGGTTCGCGCTTCTTGCGCGGTGTCGAACACGTACGGCCCGGCGCTCCTGGGTTTCACCGTGAGCTCGTCGACCGGATAGACATCTGCAGCGACGACCCACTCAGTCCCGAAGTCGGCGCACGTCAGGCGCACGACGGGCCTTCCATCCTTGCGCACCGCGGAGATGAGCTCGCGAACGGCGTTGACGGGAAAGTTCATCCGCCGTTGCGACCGAGTACGTCGACCGATACGACCTGCCGCCCGTCGATGGTCGCATCGCCGATGGCGACGGTACCGCCGGCCTCGGCTTCGTCGATCACGCGCATGCCGAGTTGCTTCGCGTACTCGAAATCGGTCGCTTCTGCCACCAGGAGCGTCGTGCCGCTCGCCAGCGTCACTTCGACGCGATAGATCGTCTTCGGCTCCGGCGGCGCCTGCGTCCTCGCCTCGGCGAGCGCCATCTGCGTGATCATCCCCTGCGGCTCGATGTGCACTCGTTCGATGGCGTCCTTGATGTCGGAGCGAGCGGCGGTCACGAGCCGAATCGGGCCGTGCAGCGCTGCTTGCAGCCTCGTGAGATGCGAGGCGTTGTCGGCATCGGGCACCGCGACCAACGTGCAGTCTCCCTCCCGCTGCAGCGGCAAAGCGCAGTACATCTCAGCGACGGACTGGGGCAGCAAACGCGCGACCTCCGGATCGATCGGGAACTCGGTGAGGTCGACGAACTCCTGTCCGTTCTGGGCTGCGAGCAGACGCGTCAAATCGCGCTCAGGCAATCCGTAGTCGAGCAGGACCTCTCCCAGCCGCCGTCCGCTTTCAGCCGCCTCCGCAAGAGCTCTGTTGACGGTCTCGAGCGGCATCAGCCCCGAGCGATAGACGAGCGTGCCAAGCGGATAGCTCCGCATCTCCGCGGTGCTGAAGGGTGGGACAGTCGGCGAAGCCGACGCCGCTTGGCTGGTCTCGAACATAGTCATGCTTGCCGCAGTTCTCCAAGCACACAGTCGGCGGATCCGGGGGCGAGGTCTACCCCCCGAAAGAGCTAACTCGATGGAGCCAGACGCTGGCGGTCTGGGTCAGCGTGCCCGGGTGACCTTGCTGAGGCCGACCGGATAGTCGGCATCGAGCCCCTTGGCGTGCGCCAGCGCCCCCGCAAAGAGCTGGCCCGGAACCACGGAAAGGAGCGGCGAGAGGATCGGATGCGGCGGCTCGGGGACCGGCAGGACGTAAACAGCCCCTTCGATCTCCACCGCTGCGTTCCCGCTGGCCACGACCGTCGCTCCGGCCTCGATGACGCGCGCGGCCGCCTCGAGGACGGCCGGCAGGCTTTCGTCCCGCGAGGCGATCGTCCAGACCGGGAACATCGAGTCGAGCGCAGCGATCGGCCCGTGCGCGAGATCCGTCGCCGTAAGGGGCTCCGCAGCGACGCGGCACGTCTCGGTCAGCTTCAACGCCACCTCGCGTGCCGTGCCGAACTCGATGCCCCGCCCGATCACGTACATCCGCCCGACATATGCGAAAGCCATGGCGACGTTCGAGACCGCCTGCTCGAGCGACGTAAGCGATTCCGAAAGCTGACCCGAGACGGTGCGCAGCCCCTCTGCGATTTCGCGTCCTCTTCCTGCCGCTCCGCCTGCCACCCAGGCCAGTGCCGCCAGCGTGTTGAGGAACGTCTTCGACGCGGCGACCGCGTGCTCGGGCCCGGCGGACAGAGCCAGGGTCGCATCCGCGGCCGCGGCGAGGCTCGAGTCCGCTCCGTTCGTGATCCCAACCGTGAAGGCTCCGCGTCCACGGGCACGCTTCACGTACTCGACGACATCGGGCGTCTCGCCCGACTGGGAGAGGCCGATCACGACCGAGTCCGAGAGGTCGATCTTCGCGTCGTAGTAGACGGTGAGCGAGATCGAGTCGCGCATCGCAGTCCATCCCGGTAGCAGCCCGAATGCGTACACGCCGAAAGATGCGGCCGCGTCGGACGAGCCGTGGCCGACCAGGCGGACGACCGAGGGCTGCCGCTCTCTCATCACCTTGGTGACGGCGTCGAAGTCGGCCTCCTGATCGAGCAACCGGAGCAGCGCCTGAGGCTGCTCTCTGATCTCGCCGAGGAACAGCTCGCCCGGATTGCGCGGGCCCGGCACGGGGGGCATCAGCGTTCCAGCCGCTCGCCGTTCGCCGGATCGAAGAGATGCGCCTCGTCGGCCCGGGGCCGCAGGGTCACACGATCGCCCTGCTTCGGCGCCTTCCGCGCCTCTGAGCGTGCAACGAGCTTCATCGTCTCTCCACCCAGCTCGGTGCTGCAGAACACGAACGCATCGGCTCCAACGTCCTCGACGACATCGACCTTGGCCGGGATTCCCTCCTCCGCGACATCCAGCGACTCGGGCCGGACACCGATCACAAGGCTCGTTCTCCCGTTGGCCACGACGCCCTCCGGCAGGGGCACGTCCACGCCGCCGAAGGAGGCCGTGCCGTTGGACACCGGCACCGTGCAGAGGTTCATGGCTGGTGACCCGATGAAGCCGGCCACGAACACGTTCGCCGGCCTCTCGTAGAGATGCCGCGGCGGTCCGCACTGCTGCAGATGTCCCTCGTGGAGGACGGCCACGCGGTGCCCCAGCGTCATCGCCTCCGCCTGGTCGTGCGTCACGTACACGGTGGTGATGCCGAAGTCGGCCTGCAGAGCGGCGATGTCGGCCCGCATCTGCACGCGCAGCTTCGCGTCGAGGTTCGACAGGGGCTCGTCCATCAGGAACACGCTGGGGACGCGCACGATCGCCCGACCCATGGCGACCCTCTGACGCTGTCCGCCCGAAAGCTGGCCCGGTTTCCGCTCGAGGTAATCGGAGAGGCCGAGGAGCTTCGCGACCTCCTTCACCCGCTTTTCCCGCTCGGCTTTCTTCACCTTCGCGATCCGTAAGGGGAAGCCGATGTTCGCCGCGACGGTGAGATACGGATAGAGCGCGTAGTTCTGGAAGACCATCGAGACGTCGCGCTCTTTCGGCGGCACATCGCTGACGTCGCGATCGCCGATGTAGACCGCGCCCGCGTCGACTTCTTCCAGGCCGGCGAGCATCCGCAGCGCTGTCGTCTTGCCCGAGCCCGACGGTCCCACGAGGACCATGAACTCCCCGTCGTGGACGTCGAGGTCGAGAGCATCGACCGCAGGCGCATCCGTTCCGGGGTAGAGCCTGGTCGCCTGGACGTATCGCACCTCAGCCAACGGTCGCCGCCCCTTCGAGCTGGGAAAACGCCGCCCCGAGCTCGCGGCGCAGCCGCGCCTGGGCCTCGGGGCCCGCCTCGAGCTCGTCGAGTCCGAGCAGCGCCGCGCCCACGATTGCTGCTGAGGCGGTCGGCCTCACGGTGGCGTTCGGAGCGGCCTCGCGCAAGCCGGAATCGATGGCGGCCAGCAGATCGCCGTCGACGTCTTGCAAGACACCGCCGCCGAGCAGCACCTCCACGGGCTCCTGTGTGAGCTCCAATCGCGTCAGCGCTACACGCGCTAGCGCGACCACCTCGGAGGCGAGGTGCTGGACGATCTCGGCCGCGACCGCGTCGTCCGCTGCTTCCGCCAGCACGAGCGGTGCGAGCTCGATGACGCGGCGCTGCTCGATCCGCCCTGTGTGAATCCCTTCCGCGAGCTCGCTCGGCGTGGTGACGCCGAAGTGCGCGGGGACGGCCCACTCGAGGGTCGTCCGTGGACCGCGTCCGTCTTCACTCCGCGCCGCGGCGGACACGGCCGCCAAGCCCAGGTCGTAGCCCCCGCCCCAGTCTCCCGTAATCGCGCCCAGGGCCGGAAAGCGTGCATGCCGTCCATCCGGCCCGACACCCACGCAGTTGATCCCCGCGCCACACGTGACCGCGACGCCCCACCCGAGTTCCGTGCCGGCGCGAAGGACTGCGAACGTATCGTTGCCCACGTGCACGCTCTGAGCCCAGCCGCGCTGCTCGACAGCGATTCGCACCGCGTCCTCTTCCGAAGGAAAGTCGACTCCGGCCATCAACAGGGTCGCGACCTGCGCAACCCGACCCGCGTCGTCACCGAGCTGCGCTTCGCGCAGCGCCTCTCCCAGGAGCCGTTCCACCACGGCCAGAGCTCCGTCGACGCCGAGGTGCTGAGGCGAGCTCAGCGCGCCGCGAACGAGAGCGAGCACGGCGCCGTCGGCGTTGACGAGCGCGACGTCAGTCTTGGAGTTGCCGCCGTCGACGGCCAGGACACCAGCCCGGGTCACCTTCCGATCTCCGCGTGGAACTGCGGCAGGTGTGCGGCGCCGGCTTCGAGCAACCGGTCGACGAGCTCCTCGGAAAGAGGATGCTGGCCGATCAATGGGTGCGTCAGTAACGCCTTGCGCGCAATCGCCGGATCGCCGCCGACGGACGCCTGCGCGGCGAGCCGCTCATAGGCGCTGACGTGCTGCATCAGGCCGAGCAGCTCCGGCGCGACCGGTGGCTGGGGCAACGGCTTCGCGCCGCCGGCGTCGACCTCGGCCAGCACTTCGATCACGTCGTCGTCGGCAAGGCCCTCAACGGTCCCGTTGTTGCGGACGTCGACGACGTGAGGCTCCCCGGTGTCTGCGGCGAGCGCACCGACGAGCCCGATCGCGGCCTCGCTGTAGAACGCGCCGCCGCGCTGCTCGAGGAGAGGCGGCTTGTCGACCAGGTTGGGGTCGCGGTACAGGTCGAGCAGCTCGCGCTCGATCTCGGCGACGGTCGTCGCGCGGGGCACGCCGTCGAGCTGTTCCGCGAGCACGGCGTCATGGGAGTAGAAGTAGTGGAGGTAGTACGAGGGAATGACGCCGAGCTCGTCCAGCAGCCGCCGGCACAGCCCGCTCTGCCGCGCGATCTCGTCGCCGTGCGCCGACATGAGATCCGCGATCACGTCCTCACCGTCGAGCCACACGTGACGAACCCACGACAGGTGATTGAGCCCGACTTGATCGACCTGCACGCGGTCCGGCTCGACACCGAGCATCCGTGCGAAGCTGCGCTGAAAGCCGATCGCGACGTTGCAGAGACCGACCGCCCGATGCCCGTGATCGAGCAGCGACCGTGTGACGATCCCGACCGGATTCGTGAAATCGACGATCCAGGCGCCGTCCGCAGCACATTCTCGTACCCGGTCGGCGATCCCGAGCACGACCGGAACGGTGCGCAGGGCCTTACCGAGACCACCGGCGCCGGTGGTCTCCTGCCCGATGCAGCCGCAGGCGAGCGGCACGGTTTCGTCCGAGAGGCGAGCGTCCTGCCCGCCGACGCGAATCTGGATCAGGACGAAGTCGGCGCCGTCGACAGCCCGGTCGAGATCGTCGGTGACCTCGAGCCGCCCTTCGTACCCCTGGCGGTCGAGCATCCGCTGCGCGAGCCCACCGACAACCTCGCGCCGCTCCGGATCGATGTCCTGAAGCACGAGCTCGCTCACGTCGATCCGCTCACGCTCACGCGATAGCCCCGACACGAGCTCCGGCGTGTACGTCGAGCCGCCCCCGATCACGGCGATCTTCATCCCTTTACCCCCGTGAGCGTCACGCCTTCCACGAAGGCCTTCTGCGCCAGGAAGAAGACGATGATCACCGGCGCCATCACGAGTAACGTCGCCGCCATGGTGAGGTTCCACTGCACCTGGTGCAGGGAGCGGAACTCCGAGAGCCCGATCTGGAGCACCCAGCTGCTCGGGTTCTCGCGTGTATAGAGAAGCGGCAGGAAGAAGTCGTTGAAGGTGTAGAGGAACGAAAAGAGCGCAACCGCTGCGATCGCCGGCTTCGCGAGCCTGAGGACGACCGTGGCGAGGATGCGCAGCTCGCCGCAGCCGTCGACACGGGCCGCGTCGAGGTACTCCTCCGGAATCGTCAGGAAGAACTGGCGCAGGAGGAAGATCGAGAATGCGTCGCCGAACCAGCTGGGGATGATCAGCGGCGCGAGGCCGCCGACGAGGCCCAGCTTCGCCCACATCACGTAGAGGGGCACGACGGCGACGACCGGCGGCAGCATCAAAGCGATCAGGACGAGCCCGAACGCGAAGTTGCGTCCACGCCAGCGAATCCGCGAGAGAGCGTAGGCAACCGGAATGCTCGAGACGAGCACGCCGAGCGTGGCGAGCACAGCGTAGATCATCGTGTTCAGGGCCCAGCGCCAGATCGGCGCCTGGTGAAACACGTCCACGAAGTTATGCCAGCGAAACGGGCTCGGCCAGAGATGCGACGACAGCGCCTGCCCGTTCGTCATCAGCGCCGTCAGAAAGATGAATACGAACGGTGCGAGAAACGCGATCGCGGCCACGATCAGCAATGAGTGGTTCGCGACGGCCAGCAGGAACCGGTGCCGCCGAACGCTGGCGGGCGGCCTTCGCCTCGTCAGAGCGGCGGCGACGGGCAGGGTCTCCGTGCTCACTTCGCCGCCCCGACGTAGTGAACCCAGCGGCGCGAGTTGCGGATGATGAGGACGGTGATGGTGAACGCGACGACCAGCAGCAGCACCGACATCGCAGAGGCATAGCCCATGTTGAAATAGCGGAACCCGTGCTGATAGAGCAGCACGGGATAGAAGAGCGTCGACGCTTCCGGGTAGCCAAGGTTGTTCACAGTCTGGTCGCCCGCCTGCGAGGCCTGGCCGGAGGCGACGTTGGCGGCGACGTAGGCCTGCGTGAAGTACTGGAGCCCGGCGATGACCCCGATCACGACCGAGAAGAGGATCACGGGACTGATCGTCGGCAACGTCACCCAGCGCAGCCGTTGCAACGGCCCTGCGCCGTCCAGTTCGGCCGACTCGTACAGGTGCCTCGGCACGTCGAGGATGGCGGCGAGAAAGATGATCATGATGTTGCCGACTCCCCACAGTCCGAGCATCACGAGCGAGGGCTTCGACCAGCCGGGCGACTGGAACCACAGCGGCCCCTCGATCCCGAGGTGCTTGAGCAGGATGTTCACCGGGCCTGTCGCCGGGTTCAGGATGTAGACGAACGCAAGCGTCGCTGCGACCGGCGGCGCCAGCGCCGGCAGGTAGAAGATCGTCCGGAAGAAGCCCGCGCCACGCCGCGCACGCGCGAGCATCATCGCAATGCCGAACGCGAAGACCACCTGCAGCGGAACCATCACGGCGATGATCCAGAGGGTGTTCTTCACCGCCTGTCCCACCTGCGGATCTTGGGTGAAGAGATAGCGGTAGTTCGCCGTGCCGATCCACTTCGGCGACGACAACAGGTCGTAGTGGGTGAACGACAGATACACGCTCATCACGAGCGGGTAGCCGAAGAAGACCGAGAAGCCGATCAGCCAGGGGGCCATCAGCAGCAGGACGAGGCGGCGGCGACGCCATGCCGCCTTCCGCCTCGCCCGCGTCCGGTCCAACGGTTTTACAGCCGCCGTTGCGGCGCTCGCCATTACGGCACTCCGCCCGCCTGCGCCTGCTTCAGCTGTGCATCGATCTGCTTGTCGAGCTTCTGCAAGCCCTTCGCGAGGTCGCCGGCATGCCCGGCCTGCCACTTGACGGCGAACGCCTGGATCAGCGAACCGTACGCATTGCCGGCCGCCGTGATCGGCGTCGTCGTCGACTTCGAGTTCGCGAAGATCTTCAGGAACGTCTTGAAGTGCGCGTCCGGCTTGATGTCCGGCGACGTCAGCGATGCCTTCGTCGTCGGGACATTACGGACACCGTTCGAAAAGATCGCCAGAGCGTGGCTGTCGGTCGTCAGGTACTTGACCAGGGCCCACGCCGCGTCCTTGTGCTTCACGCCCTTGGGGATGCCGATGATCGTCCCGTTGACGTACCCCGCTCCGTAGAGCTCGGGATGAGCGTCGTCGACCGGTGCCGGCGCCGTGCCGTAGTCGAGGCTCGGATGCTCACGCCCGATGAACGCCACGCGCCACTCGCCGTCGATCATCATCGCAAGTTTGCCGATCTCGAACGCGTGCGATGCCGAGAACTCGTCGGCAGCTCCGGCGTTGAACCGCTGGAGCTTCTTGTACCCGTACCAGTCGACGAGGCTCTTTTGCCACTTCATCATCTTCGACCAGGCCGGATCCCGGGAGAGCACCGACTTGCCGCTCGCATCCACGTACTTGGCGCCGAACAGCGGCGCGTACGCGCTCAGGTCGGGAGCATTGCCGGCGTAGAAGCCGAGGAAGGGGTTGTACCCGGCAACCTTGATCGAGCCGTCGGGATTCTTCTTCGTCAACTTCTTCGCGTACGCCGTCAGCTGCGACATCGTCTTCGGCGGGCTCGTCAGCCCCGCCGCCTTGAACATCTTCTTGTTGTAGTAGAAGCCGTAGACGTCCGCGAGCAACGGCAACGCACATCGCTTGCCCTTGTACTGCGTGTAGTACTGCGACGTCTTCGGGAACATGTTCACGTCGATCTTGTCCTTCGACAGGAACGGTTTCAGGTCGAGCCAGGCACCCGAGTTGCAGTACTGGCCGACGTTCGCCGACGTGAAGGAGCTGACCACGTCCGGCACCTTGCCACTTCGAATCGCCGCGGTGATCTTGTCGTCGTTGATCCCGCCGACGACCTTCACCGTGACGTCGGAGTGCTTCTTGTCGTATTCCGCCACCACGCCCTTGAAGGCCTTGAGCTCAGCAGCGCTCCAGCCAACCCAGATCGTGATGTTGTCGGCCTTCGCGCCGGACGTGCCGGCGCTGGCCGGCGTCCTCGCGGTTGCCGCCATGAGCGCCGCGCCGAGCACGAGCGCCACGAACAACCCAATCCCCACGCGTCCCATACCCTTGCCTCCCTTGGGTGATCGTCGTCTGAATCTCGTAAAGGTTCCGAACGAGGACTCTACGACTGAGTCCAAATGGAGTCAAGCTTGACGAGAACTGGGGTAGCTGAGTTAACTTTATTGCCGAGATGGCAAAAACCGCTCCTCCGGCCTCCCGAGCCACTCCGCCGCTGCTCAAGCACCTCAACGAGCGGACGATCCTGGAAACCATCCGGACGGCAGCCCCGATCTCAAGGGCCGAGATCTCGCGGCGGGCGGGCATCTCGAAGCCCACTGTCTCGCTCGCGCTGCAGGCGCTCGTCGACGCCGGCCTCGTCCGGGAGGCAACCGCAGGACCCGGCGGTCCCAGCTACGGGGCTGTGTTCTTCGAGCCGGTGCCGGAAGCTGCCTACGTCCTCGGGCTCGACCTCGGTGCCCGGTTTCTCCGCGGCGCGGTGTGTGACCTCGCCGGCGAAGTGCGCGCACGTCAGGATGTCGAGTTGCGCGGCGCCGACGCCGACGGCGCGCTGCGGGCGATCGCGGCGCTGCGCGAGTCGTTGATCGCAGCGGCGGCGCTCCCGGTGGAGCGGATCGACGGCATCGTCCTCGGCGTGCCGGCGGTAATCGATGCGCAGAAGTCGACACTGCACCTGACCACGCCGAATATCCCAGGCCTCGAGGGCCGCCCTTTCGGCCGCGAGTTGGCCGAGCTGCTCGGGGTCGTGGTCACGCTCGAGAACGACGTCAACCTCGCCGCGGTCGGCGAGCGTTGGGCCGGCGTCGCGCGCGGCGTCGACGACTTCGCGTTCCTCTCGGTGGGCACCGGCATGGGGATGGGGCTCGTGCTCGCCGGAGAACTGCACCGCGGCAATCATGGCGCGGCCGGTGAAGTGGACTGGGCACTTGCCGGTCTGGCCGAGGACGCCGACCCCTCGGCGGACGGGGTCGCAGCTTTGGCCGGCCGGATTGCACCCCCCGGCTCGGCCGGAACGTCAGTCGCTCCTCCCTACGACGCCAGAACGATCTTCGCAGCAGCACGGCGTGGCGACTCGCTCGCACGCACAGTCGTCGAGGAGGTCGCTCGACGCATCGCCGCCAACATCACTCCCATCGCTGCGGTCGCGGATCCTGCGCTCGTCGTCCTCGGCGGCGGGCTCGGCGCGAACGGCGACCTGCTGCTCACACCGGTACGGCGGCTGCTAGCCGAGTGGATCCCTTACCCGCCGCGAGTCGAGATCTCGAGCCTCGGCGAAGCCGCCGTGCTCATGGGCGCCCTGGCCGTGGGGCTGCGCTCTGCGCTCGATAACGTCTTCGTGAATCGACCACAGTCCGTGCGAGCCTGACGCCTGCAGGGGCCAGCCTCTCCGCGCGAGATACTCAGGCTCGTCGACCAAGTGAGGTGGCCGGCATGACCGATAGAGAAGCACCGCTCGTGCTCGTGGCGGACGACGAGGAGGACATCCGTTCCCTCGTGGCATTCCGTCTGAGGCGCGCAGGCTACGAGGTCATCACTGCGGCCGACGGCGAAGAAGCGCTCCTGCTCGCGACGACGCGCCTGCCCGACCTCGTCGTGCTCGACATGATGATGCCGAAGGCGACCGGCCTCGAGGTCACGCGCAGCATGCGCGAGCACGAGGCGACCAAGGTCATACCGGTCATCCTCCTCACTGCACGCGCGCAGGAAGGCGACGTTATGAGCGGCTTCGAGGCCGGCGCCGACGACTACGTGAAGAAACCGTTCAGTCCGCAGGACCTTCAGGCGCGTGTTCAGGCGCTGCTCGAACGTTCCGCGGCGAGTTAGACGCTGACGGGCCGATACCCGGTAGCCGAAGCCGCGCACGGTCCCGGCGGTCGTCACCGCCGGCACCCGACTGGTAGTTACGGCGCCTCGTTGCTGCCGACGTCGTTGCCCGCAGAGTCGACGACCAGGCTGAGCCGGCTCTTCAGGATCCCGGGACCTCCGTTGCCACGGATGACGTTGTCCCTGAGAATCAGCGTCCCCTGCCCACCGTCCTGGCCCCCGGCGAGGACGATCCCGCCGCGTTTTGGCGGGGTCCGCCGTGCGGAGTTGCGCAGGATGTTGTTTCCGCTGATCTCGAACGCCGTCGCCACAACCGCGGGCCCGTCGTTCGGCTCGAGCTCGAGCAGGATTCCCGGCCCGGCATTGTCCTGAATCGTGTTCCCGACGACGTGCACATCGAGCGCCGGCTGACCGCGGTCGTCGGGCTCGACGTCGATTCCCGCCGCCGGCTGACCCGGCGGAGAGTCACGCACGCCGACGATCGTGTTGCGCTCGATGCGCAGCCCGATCACGGCCGTGGCTGAGATGGCGTTTCGAGTCGCGCCGCCGAAGATCGAGTCCAGGATCGAAACGTTCCCCGCATACGAGTTCCCGTTGCCACGTCCGCTGATGGTGACGTCGTCCTTTGGCGAGCCGCCGATCTCCAGATGGCTCAACGTGATCTGGTGGCCGAAGATCGCGACGCCGTACATCGACTGGCCCTCGGGGACGACGATCCGCAGGTTCGAGATCGTGACGCCCAGGGGAGCCGCCTGCGCAGCGTTCGAGCGGTTGACGAAGAAGACGGCGCTTGCGGCGATGGGGTCGCCGTCGATCGAATGCAACCGCACCGGACCGAGCCCGAGCGAGACGATGCACGCGCCGTCGGAGGTGATGGTCGTCTCGTCGTGAGAGACCCAGAGGCCGCGCGTCGCATAGCACCCGCCGTTCGGGAGCTTCGGCAGGAAGATCGTTCCACCCGCTCGATCGAGCCGCGCCTGCAGCCAGGGCGTGTCGTCACGAACCGCAGCCGTCGAGGACGGCGGAACGCTCCTGGGACCCGCCGTCCTCGCGACGGGCCGCTGCAGGCGCAGCACGGCGAGCCCGCGATTGCCAACGTAGGAATTGTCGCGCAGGACGATCTGACCCTTGCCGTCGTTCTGCCCGCCGGCGAACACGATTGCGCCCCGCCGCCCCTTCGACGCACGGCGCGCGTTGCCCCGGAGCTGGTTGCCGGTGATCTCGATCCCGGAGGCCAAGACCGGCCATCCGTTCGTGGGCGCCAGATCGAGGAAGACGCCCGGCCCGCCGTTGGCCGCGATGGTGTTCCCTTTGACGTTGACGTCGAGTGTCGGCTGGCCGCGGTCCGCAGCGCGGATGTGCAAACCAGCGGCCGTCTCACCCCGCGCGCCCGAAAGCGCGTTGCCTTCGACGCGCAGACCCACCGGCCCGAAGACGGAGACGACGTCGCGAACCCCGCCGGACAGGAATGAGTCCGTCACCGCGATCCGGCCGGTCATCCCTCCGGATCCCTTCGAGCCGGATCCGATCCGCACGTCGGTGAGCGGCGAGCCGTCGATCGTGAGCCCGCTCAGCGTCACCTCGTGTCCGAGGACGCTGACGCCATGCATGCGCCTGGCTGCCGGCACCGTGATGTGCAACCCGCTGATCGCGATGCGGACCGGCAGCGGCTTCCGCAGTTGCGAGTGATCGATGAAGAAGACGGCGTCCGCCTTGACGAACGTCCCATCTCCTCGTGGGATGCGACCTTCCCCCGGCCCGAGCGCGACGATGCAGGCACCGTCCGACGTGACCGTCGTGTCGTCACGCGAGACCCACAGGCCGCGGGTCGCGTAGCACTGACCATCGGGGAGTCGCGGGAGGAAGATGGCGCCGCCGGCATCGAGCTTCGTCTGCAGCCACGCCGTATCGTCACGAATTCCGCCACCCGCTGAGGACGCGAGGCCGAGCAGTGCCGCCGCAGAGGCGGTTGTCGCCCAGAGCCCCCTGAGTGCCGCGCAACCCCTCATCTGCCGTAGTTAACCTGCGCACGTGAGCCGGAAACGACCGCTGACCGGCAAAGGCGCGAAGAAGCTCGCCGAGCGCGAGCGTGGTGTGGGGCTCGAGCCCGACGACGCCGCGGCCCAGTGGCTCGAAGAGAACGACCCGCCGCCCAAACCGCAGCCGCCGAAAGCCGCGAGCAAGTCGAAGGTGCTGCACCAGTGGCGGCAGCGCCAGCAGCGCGGCGGCTAGACAAGCGTAGGTTGCTCGAGACCCTGCGAGAGGTTGCGTGACCTCGGACTTCAAGAAGTTCTGGGCCGGCCAGACGATCTCGAACCTCGGCAGCTCGTTCACGCAGTGGGCGGTGCCGCTGCTCGTGTATCAGCTCACCCACTCGGCGGTGAGCCTAGGCATCGCGACTGCGGCGACCTTCCTTCCCTACCTCCTGTTCGGCCTGATCATCGGCGCGTGGATGGATCGCGTCGACCGCAAGCGGGCGATGATCGGGCTCGACTGGCTCAACGCGCTCGTGATCCTGTCGATCCCACTCGTCGCGCAGTTCGGCGACCTGACCGTCTGGTGGATCTACGGCGTCACTTTCATCCAGTCCACCATCTTCATCGCCTTCAGCTCGGGGGAGTTCGCCGCCATTCCAAGCCTGGTCTCGACGGACGATCTCGTCACTGCGAACGGGCGGATCCAGGCGACCTACTCGGCGGCGCAGGTGGCTGGACCGCTGCTCGCCGGCGCGCTGATCTCCTTCTTCCCCCTGACCTGGGTGATGGCGTTCGATGCAGGCTCGTTCGCGATCTCCGCGTTGTCGCTGATGCTCGTCCGCGCCGGCTTCAACACGGCGAGCGACACACCCAAGGAGGCGACGACGATTCTGCACGACGTTCGCGAGGGTCTGCGCTATGTCCTCGGACACCCCGTCCTACGCAACATCTCTCTGATGATGGCGCTGATCAACTTCGTTACCGGCACGACCTGGGCGGAGCTCGTTCTCTTCGCCGACGTGCGCCTCGGCGCAAGCCAACGGGAGATCGGGGTTCTGTTCGCGGCCGGCAGCGCGGGTGTCGTCGTCACCGGCCTCCTGGCCGGCCGACTTCGCAAACGCTTCAGCTTCACCGCGCTCGCGATGACGTCGCTGATGCTGATGGGCGGGCTGATCGTCGTGTTCGCGGGCATGCGCTGGTACTGGATCGCGCTCCCGATCTGGGCCGCGCAGAGCGGATTGGGAATCCTCTTCAACATCAACACCGGCAGCTTGCGTCAGGCGATCGTTCCGAACCACCTGCTCTCGCGGGTCCTCTCGATCGCGGGCGTGCTCGCGTGGTCGGCGATCCCCGCGGGCGCGCTCGTCGGCGGCTGGGCGATCAGCGCCACTGACAACGTCGCGTTGGTGTACGGCGTGATCGGGATCCTCACGATCTGCATCGCTGTCTTCTTCCGCCTCTTCACGGCACTCGGCGACGCGCAGCGTTACGTGGACGAGCGTCAGGCAGAAGAGGAGCGGCTGTCGGCCGAGGCCGTCACTGCATAGTCCGTGCGAGATGGTCGACTGCTGCGGCGAGCCAGGCTCGCGCGTGTGCGGTCCAGACGCTCTGCTCGTGGCCGCCCGGATAGATCCGGAACAGGTGGGGCACGCCGGCTGCGACGAGCTCGCGGTGGAAAACGCGATTCTCGTTGCGGAATCGTGCGTCCCCGCTGCCGACGTAGAATGCGAAAAACGTCGGTCTGCGCGCGAAGCCGCGCCTTAGCGTCTTGACGAATGCGTGCGCGCTCGCCTTTGCGTTCGCCCGCGGGGTACCTAGATCGAGCGCGCGCTCGCCTGCCGGGTCGGTCGGATGGAAATATCCGCTCCATGACTCCACAACGGAGAACGCTGGCAGGTGGTGGAGCGCCAGCATGACCGCTCCGTAACCGCCGGCCGAGAGGCCCACGATCGCCCGGCCCTGCCGCGTGCCGATCGTCCGGAAGTGTGAATCCACAAAGCCCACGACGTCGCGGGTGATGGCGGTTTCCCAGTTTCGCCCCGGCCCCCAGTCCAGGTACTCGGGATCCGAATCGTTGTCGCGGGCACCTTGAGGGGCGACGATGATCGCGCGGCGACCGCTGGACGCGAGGGCCCGCGCCAGGAAGTCTGCGCCACGGAACGATCCGGCGGCGGCGGGCAATCCATGAAGGAAGTAGACGACGGGGTACCGCCTGCCGCTACTCGCGTAGCCGGCCGGCAGATAGACGGCCAGGCGGAGGCGTCCTGCCACGGCCGGCGAGTAGATCGCGCGCTCGAGCTTCACCGGCGCCTCGCTGCGAGTGTGTGCGCCGCCCGTCACCACGAGCGCGCCGAGAGCCAAGCTCACCAGGCTGTAAGCGAGGACACGCACTCGTTCGACGGTACCGATCTTCGCCGTTGCTTAACCAGCCCTTAACCGGGCATCGAGTAGAACCAGAGCATGTCGGCGCGCTGGCTCGTGCCGGTCGCGATCGCCGTCCTGGGGGCGTTCCTCGCGGTCGGATTCGTCGGGGTCGATCGCTATGGGAGGAACTACTGGCTCTACCGCGGTTTCCCGCCGCCGCACGACCCGGCGTATGTGAGGGAGCAAGGCACGGTGGAACAGATCAACGTCACGAGCCCCGCGCTCGGCGGCCGCAGCCAGAGCGTTTACGTCTACCTCCCGCCCGGCTACGCCGCGCACCCGAACAAGCACTACCCGGTCCTCTACCTGCTTCACGGCTTCCCCGGCCGACCGCTCGCGTTTCTCCTGACCGTGCGCATGGGCGTGGTCGAGGATGAACTGGTCGCGAAGCACAAAGCGCAGCCGCTCATCCTCGTGATGCCGTTCGGCTCGACCGGCACGTTCACCGACAAGGAATGGGTAAACGGCATCGGTCCTTACGAGGGCTGGCGCACATTCGTCTCACGTGACGTGGTCCACGCCATCGACGCGCACTACCGGACGGTCGCCTCGCGAAGCGGACGTGGGATCGGCGGATTGTCCGAGGGCGGCTACGGGGCACTGAACATCGCGATGCACACGCCGCAGGAGTTCTCGATCGTCGAGAGCTGGTCGGGGTACGAAATAGCGGCACACAATCACTCGATCTTCGGTCGACGGCTCGCGGGGCTCGCGATGAATGCGCCCCTCGATCAGCTCCGGTCGGTTGCGCCGACGCTCCGCCGCGACAAGACGTACTTCTGGTTCTACTCGGGCAGTGACGATCCCTTGCAGCGGCAGAACCATGACTTCGCGACGGCGCTGACGGCCGCGCGCATTCCGCACACTTATCTCGATCTCCGCGGCGGGCACAACTGGGCTCTCTGGCGCGGGATGGCGTGGCGCGCGTACCTCACGGCAGCGAAGGGTCTGGCACATGCTTAGAGTCACGCGGCCTGTCGCGGCCTCGCTCATTTCGCTCGCTGTCGTCTCAGCGGCGACGGGTTGGCTGTACATGATTCAGCCCCGCTCCGCTCTACCGGGGCCGCCGGTGAGCGACGCGCTCCCACTCGACGAGCTCTCCCGGCGTTCCGCCGTCCCCCTGCTCGTCTTTCTCGCCGTCTGGATCACTGCGGCTCTGCTGCTCGGGCTGATCGCCCGGGCAAGCCGCGCCGAGCGGCTCACGGCGGGTCTGCTGCTGGCCCTGGGCGTCGGCGGATGGGCGTACGTCACGACCGGGCTTTCGTTGTTGATTGTGCGTCAGGTTCCGGCGCACCAGGCCTTCGATGCCGCCGCAGGACAGAAGGCGATCTACTTGCCCGCAACGCTCGCGGGACTTGCGGGCGCACTGTGTGCACGCGGCCGCGCCGGCGAGCGGCCGAGAAGCCGGCTCGTGCTCACGTGGTTCGTCGCAGCGGTGGGGATGCTCGGCGTGCTGGACGCCGTGCTGCCGAACGAACGCCCTGCCTTGATCGCTTCACTTGCGCCCGAGCACGTCCATGGCGTTTCGGAAGCGCTCGTCGCGCCACTCGGCCTCGTGCTTCTCGTTGCCGCGCGCGGGCTTTCGCGTGGGAAGCAACGCGCTTGGCAGGTTGCACTGGCCGTCCTGCTCGGGCTCGTCGCGCTCCACCTCCAGCACCGTTTCGGTTACGGAGCGATCGCGACGGGCCTCGTGGCCGTCACGCTGCTGGCGCGCCGATCCGATTTCGACGCGCCGGGCGACCCGGAGACCCACCCTCGCATCGTGTTGCGCGCATTGCTCTTCGGCTCCACGATCTTCGGCTACGCGTTCGCTGCGCTCTGGGTCAATCGCGTGATGGCGGATCAGCCCTTCACCTTCCCGTTTGTGGTACGCGAGGCGACCCGCGGCGCAGTCGGCGTGAACGCGAGCGGATCCGGCCATCTGTCCGGAACGTTCGGCGAATGGTTCCCATTGTCGATGCTGCTCCTCACCGTCAGCGCGATCGGAATCCTCCTGCTCGACTGGCTCGCACCCTGGCGGTACCGGCACGCACAGGAAGCGCGCCATCGCAGGTTGACCCGTGACCTAGTCGCCGCCTGGGGCGTCGACACGCTCGCGCCCTTCGTCCTGCGCGGGGACAAGTCGTACTTCTTCGACGAGGACGAGCGGGCTTTCGTCGCATACAAGGTGGTCGGCGGAGTGGCGATTGTCTCGGGTGATCCGATCGGACCGCACGAGTGCCTCTCCGAGCTGATCGGAGCGTTTCTTCGCTTCGCGCATGCGCGCGGGTGGCGAGTTGCGATCCTCGGCGCCTCGGAAGGCGCGCTCGGCGTCTACCGCCAACACGGCCTACATGCGCTCTACCACGGCGACGAGGCCGTCGTCGACACGGCTGCGTTCTCACTCGACGGACGCGCGATCCGGAAGGTGAGGCAGTCGGTTCACCGCCTCGAGCGTGCCGGCTACACCGCAGCTGCAGTTCGCCCGAGTGGGATCGACGCGCCGGTTCGCCGCGAGCTCGAGGAGCTCGCCCGGAGCTGGCGCGGGAACCAACCGGAGCGAGGCTTCGTGATGGCGCTCGACACGCTGTTCCGCCTCGACGACGAGCACGCCGTGTTCGTGGTGGGCCGCACGGCCGACGGCTCGGTCGCCGGGTTCCTGCACTTTGCCGTCTGCCGGCGTGGCTCTGCCCTGTCGCTGTCGTCGATGCCGCGCCTGCGCACGACGCCGAACGGGTTCAATGAATGGCTCGTGTGCGTCGCGATCGATTGGGCGCGCGGCGAGGGCATCGAGCGTGTGTCGCTGAACTTCGCCCCCTTCGCGGCGCTGCTCGCGCCGGAAGCGGAGCTGTCGGCCTTGCAGCGACTCGAGCGACGCGCGCTGCTCCGCCTCAAGGGACATTTCCAGCTCGACAACCTGCTGCTGTTCAATCGCAAGTTCTTCCCACAGTGGCAACGCCGCTTCGTCGTGTACGAGAAGCGACTCGATCTGCCGCGAGTCGGAATCGCAGCGCTTGTAGCGGAGGCCTATCTCCCCTTCAGCGGGAAACATCGCCGGTGACCTGGCGGCTGGCGGGCGGCCTCGTGCTCGCGCTTGCCTCGGCTTGCGCCCTGAACTGGAGCTACTTCGTTCAGCACGGAGCCGCGGCGTCGCTGCCGCCTCTGTTGTTGCGCCGGCCCTGGCGTTCGCTCGCCGCGCTGTTCGGCAACCGCCGCTGGCTCGTCGGCTTCTGGACCGGAATCGGCGGGTGGATCTCGTACGTCGTCGCGCTGACACTGGCGCCGCTCTCGCTCGTCCAGGCGTGCGCTGCCGGCGGGCTCGCCGTCCTCGCTGCACTTGCGGGCGTGCGCTCCCGCAGAGAGCGCTTGGCAGTGGTGACGTCGGTCATCGGACTCGTGCTGCTCGCGATTTCGCTGGCGGGCGATGTGCGGACGTCGCAGCAAGCGAGTCTTCGCGACGCGGCGATCTGGATGCTCGCCTCGGTCGGGCTCGCGGCGCTCGCGGCCGGGCCCGCTGCCGGCCTGATCACCCGCGCTGCGGGTCTCGGGACGGCCGCCGGCGTCCTCTATGCCGCGGGTGACGTCGGCACGAAAGCGGCCGTCTCCGGCGGCTTGCATCCGGCATTCGTTCCAGCGCTGCTCGCGTGCCACGGGCTCGCCTTCGTCGCGCTGCAGCTCGGATTCCAACGGGGCGGTGCACTGACGACTGCCGGCCTGGCGACTCTCTGGACGAACGCGCTCCCGATCGCGGCGGGCATGTTCGTCTTTGGAGATCCCTTGCCCGGAGGGGCGCTCGGCGTCGCGCGTGTCGCAGCCTTCGCCGCGGTCGTCATGGGCGCGGCGCTGCTGACCCGGCCCGACGCCGAGCGCAAAGATCAGATCCGCGAACCACGAGCTCGCGGCGCGCCAATCGTCGGCGCAGCACTTGCGGCGCTCGCACTGCTGATCTGTGTTGGAGCGGTGCGGGCGTCCGCCGATCCACCGCTGGCCGGCTACACGCTCATCGATCAGGGCTCTGCAGGCGGGACCGTCTGGAGTGGGCGCATCCCGAATCGCTTCGTTCCGACGGACGCACGCGAGACGGACGTCTACCTGCCGCCGGACTACTCGCCGACGAAGCACTACCCAGTCCTTTACCTCCTGCACGGGTTCTGGGGCGCTCCCTCGTCGTTTGTCGTCAGCCTGCGACTCGCCGATGTTGCCGACTCCGTCATTCGCGACGGCACGGCACGTCCGTTCATCGCCGTGATGCCGCCCGGCGGGCTGCCGAACGGCTCGAAGCGAGAAAGGGCGCAGAGCGAGTGGGCAGGCGTCTGGGAAGACTTCGTCGTTCAGGGCGTCGTCCCGTGGGTCGACGCTCATCTTCCGACCATGCGCACAGCGCGTGCACGCGCGATCGCGGGAGTATCCGCCGGCGCGTACGGCTCGGTCGACATTGCGCTCCGACATCTCGGTGTCTTTGGCGTCGCGGAGTCATGGGAGGGGTACTTCCATCCCTTCCGTGACGGGCCGTTCAAGACAGCGTCGCAAGCGACGCTCGTCGCCCACGACCCCGTCCTGCTCGCACGGAAGGAAGCTGCGGCGATCCGGTCGCACGGAGTGCGCTTCTTCCTGTCGACCGGCGGGAGCCATGGCTCGGTGAAGCGGCGCTGGACGTTCGAGTTCGAGCGCGAACTGCGTGCACTGGGGATCGCCGATCGCATGTGGGCGCAACGGCCTGGTGTCGCGGGGTTCGGCCGCAATCAACTTCCCGCTGCGTTGAAATACGCCGAGCCGCCCGGCACTGGATGAGACGGCGATTCGCTGCCGGACCGCGTCCCTCTTTTAGACCGGCACAGAGACCGTGTCTTCAGCATCGATCGTCGCCACGTCGGTGCGACGAATGAGCCCGAGCACGACGATGCCGGCGGCGAGCATCAAGAGTCCTCCGGCAGTGAAGGCAAGCTTGTAGCCGTCGACCTGGGCCGACGTCTTCTCGGCGACCGAAGCGACGTGACCGAATCCGTTGAGGATGTGGTTCTCCCGGCTCGTGGCGAGCGTCGACAGCACGGCTAGACCAAGAGCACCTCCGACCTGCTGCGTCGTGTTCAGCAAGCCGGACGCCAGGCCGGCGTCTCCCGCCGCGATGTTCGTCGTCGCGATCAGTGTCAGCGGCACGAAGGTGAGGCCGAGTCCGATCGACATGAGCAACAACCCGGGCAACAGGTCGGCCAGGTAGGTGCCGTGTGTCGGGACCCGCCCGAGGAGAAAGAACCCGGCCGCCGCGAGAGCGATGCCGAACAGGGGCACGCGCCGAGCGCTCATCCATCTGATGCCGGGCTGCGAGAGCGCGGCCCCGATCACGATTCCCGCAGTCACGGGCAGGAACGCGAGGCCGGCTTTCAGTGGGCTGTACCCGAGTACCTCTTGTACGTACAGCGAGGCGAAATAGAACAACGCGAACAGACCGGCAGCGACCAGCAGCATCGCCCCGTTCGATGCAGTCAGCGAGCGGATTCGAAAGATGTCCAGACGGATCAGCGGCGCTCTCGACCGGTACTCGATCACGACGAAGGCAGCGAGAAGCGCAACAGCAACCGCGGCGAGTCCAAGCGTACGTCCCGACGTCCATCCGTATTGCTGCGCCTTCACGATGTCGTACACGAGCACGAGGAGACCGCCGGTCACGGTGACCGCGCCGGCGACGTCGACGGTCTCCGGCCGCTCTTCAGCGCGGGAGTTGGCCACGTAGCGAAGCGCAAGCAGAACCCCCACGATCCCGATCGGCAGGTTGATGAAGAACACCCACCGCCAGGACAACGTGTCCGTCAAAAAGCCGCCGACGACGAGACCGACAGCACCGCCTCCCGCAGCAATCGCACTCCAGACCCCGAGGGCTCTCGTCCGGTCGCGTCCCTCGGCAAAGGTCGTGGTGATGATGGACAGAGCCGCGGGCGAGACGAGGGCCGCTCCGAGGCCCTGCAAGGCCCGGCCACCGATCAACACATTCGAAGTCGTCGACAAGCCGTTCAGCAGCGAGGCGCCGGTGAAGACGACGAGGCCGGCGACGAACAGAAGCTGCCGCCCGAAGAGATCGGAAGCGCGCCCGCCGAGCAGGAGGAATCCTCCGAACACGAGTGTGTAGGCATTGACGATCCACTGGAGGCTCGAGGCGGAGAAATGCAGGCTGTGCTGGATGGAGGGCAGCGCAACGTTCACGATGGTCGCGTCCAGCACAACCATGAATTGCGCGACGCAGACGATCACGAGAACGAGCCAACGGTTTGTCTGGGTTCTGTCGGTCATCAGACGTTCAACGAAAGTCCTGCCACTCGTATTCGCGGCTTGTAACCGCGGTGTAAAAGGTTCGCGAAACCCGTTGACTCTGCCCCGCGAGAGCGCAACGGTACCCCTGCCGTCATGCCGAGGTTCCTCCCGATCGGGAAGGAAGCCAAGGGCGCCGCAGGCTTTCTTCTCGCCGCCTTGCCAGCATTGGGGGCCCTGCTGACCGCCCTTGCGATCAGCGGAGACCTCATCGGCAGGATGGCCCGAAACCATCCGCTCGCGAGCTTCGGGGCGTTCGGTTCGGCGTCACTCGCCGTCTTCCTGGGTGCGGTCGCGGCCTACGGCTTGCAAGAGGGATCGCGCGAGGAGCGCGGCGTGGTCTCGCTCGGGATCCTCGTGCTCGGCGCAGCGCTCGTCTTCGGCGTCTACGCCGGAGTCGAGACGTGGGGCGACCGAGCGCAGCCGAGCATTACGGTGACGCCGAAGTCGGGATCCCTCGTCGCGGTCTCCGTCCACGGGATCGGGCTCCGCTCGAGCGACCACATCGTCGTGGAGGTCGAGCAGCTCCTCCGCGGATCCGACCAACAAGGCCGGCCGACTTGGCGGCCGGGCCAGCCGCTCTACGGAGCGTCGCTCGGGCCGAACGGTTCGGGCGAGATCGCGCACACCGTGAGCCTCTCGCTTCCGGCCGGAGACTTCGACGACCTCGGCGCACGCGCATGGGTCGGCGACGAGCCGCGCCCCTGTTACACGCGCGGCAACACCACCGGCTGCGTCCGCGTGCACATTCCTCGGCCGCAGGAGCGCCCGCAGCTCTCCGTCGTCTGGGAAACCTTCGTCCGAGCGCCCCGACTCCTGGTCAGGCTCAGGGCTCGCAACTTGCCGCAGCGACCGGCCCGCTCGATGACGCTGCGCGTATTCGGCATCGCGGCGGGACAGCCACGGCGGAACCTGGCCGAATGGTCGCTCGCGCCGAATGCAGGCGGCGAGTTCGATCGCAGCCTGGCGATCGTGGTCGGCCGGGCGTACACCGACGTCTGCGTGGTCGCGAGCATCTCCACGCGCGAGCCGGAATGTCCTGCACCCGTCGAAGACGGCACCGTGTGGACGGAGCTCGCCGTGCCGCCTGCGCAGTAACGGCGTCCCTCGTTCGAGTGATTTGCCGCATGTTTTGTTGCCTTTCCCTTTCTCCTCTGCCTGACAGCAGACAGAGGAGGATTCGATGTTGCGCAGCAGCCGTTCTCGCTGGTTCATCGCATTCGTGTCGGCAGTCGGCGCGGGCGCGCTGCCCGCAGCCGGTGTCGCGGATACCGGCGGGGTGCCCCTCGATCCGCCGACCTGCATCTCGATACTGCCCACGCTGACGACCACTTGTCCCCAGCCGGCGTCGCCGCAACCGCAAACGGCCAACGTGGCGTCGGCGCCCAGTGCTCAGTCAGGACAGGCCGGGCCGGCAAGTGTCTCGGCAATCCCGGATCTCGCGCGATCGCTCCTGGCTGAGGTGAATCGCACGCGGCGTATGTACGGACTGCGACCGCTCGTCTACTCCGCCCCGCTCGCGAATGCCGCAACCGAACATTCGAAGGCGCTGGCCACGGCAGGAATGTTCACGCACGACTGGCCCACGACGGGACGGCTCTTCTCGAGTTGGATCCGCGGCTTCTACCCGGCCCGCGGCTACCGCGCGTGGAGTGCCGGCGAAAACCTGCTCTGGGCATCGCCGGGATTCACTCCCGCGAACGCCGTCCAGCAGTGGCTCGACAGTCCCACCCACCGCCGGGTGCTCTTGACGAAATCCTGGCGTGAGCTCGGCATCGGCGTCGTGTCCGCAGTCAGGGCCCCAGGAGCGTACGGAGGGCGCGACGTGCAGATCGCGGCAGCCGAGTTCGGGCTGCGGAGGCACTGACAGTTGCATCGCATCGCCTTTCTCACTGCAGCCGCGTGCCTCGCATTGCCGGCGACGACATCGGGAGCCGTAGGGAGTTACACCTTCGACGGGGGAACGAAGACAGAACGAGAAACCGTGGTTGCGGCGCTCGAGGCGAGCTCGTTCGACTGGACCTTGCTTCCCGGTCCGGTCGCGATTCACATCGTTCACGGCGAACCATCGCGCTCCCTCCCGCACGAGATCTGGCTCGAAGCCGATCTGTTGGATGCGGGCGAGTTCGCCTGGGGTGTCGTGCAGCACGAGTTCGCTCACCAGGTCGACTACCTGCTGCTCGACGACGCCCAGCGCGATCTGCTGCTGCACGAGCTCGGGGGCCGCGATTGGTGCTACAGCGTTCCTGGACTGGCGCACGACCAGTACGGCTGCGAGCGGTTCGCCTCGACGCTCGCCTGGTCGTTCTGGCCCTCGCGGCAGAACTCCATGCGTCCGACTCATCGTGGCGACGAGTCGGCAGCGATGGCGCCGGCGAAGTTTCGAGCGCTCGTCTCGAAGCTGACGAGCCACACGGCGCGACGAAGCACGAGGGAACACTGATGACAGGGTGGCTGACTAGGACGCTGGTCGGCCTGGGCATCTGGTTCGCCGTATCGGTGATGTCCGCCTTCCTGGTCGGTCACTTGCTCAGTCGGCGGTCCGCGCCCCACCGTGCCGTGATCCTCGTCGCTCCCGCAGCCGTCCGCGGTCGGGTCGAGCCCGGTCGCGGACGCTGACCGGATCGGGCTAGCGCACGAGCGTGCCGGTCGGACGGATCACGCGCCAGATGCCACCGAACTCCGTCACGTTCTGACAGAGGATCTGGCCCGCTCTGCGATCGCCGACGTAGTAGTAGAGAGGTCGCCCAGCGTATGTCACCTGCAGCCCGCCGCTTGCGCGCTTGGCGGTTCCGAGGAGTCTCGCCTGCACGCCGCTACCGGCCTGAGGACGAGTCTTGACGAGGTAGGGCGGCCACGCTCTCGCACACCTGCGGACACAGTCGCTCTTGCCGCGCGGATCGCGTGTGAACGCATAGAGCACAAAGCCGCGGCCGTCGAACAGGATTCGCCCGAAGGCAGATGGTCCTGCGGTGAGCGTGGCCCGTGGAGCGCTCGACGACGCGGGAGCGACGCAGAGGGCCGTCGCTGCGGCGAGGGCCGGGGCGATGAAGACAAGGAGCCGCATTGGCATAGCGCCCAGTCTCGTGAGAACGAACGGCGTTACAGCGGGTCAGGCCTCGCTCGAAGCGGCCCAGAGGTTGAGGTCGGCGTCGGTGGCGTACCGGTCGATCTCCGCGAACTCCTCGTCGGAGAGGTCGAGCTTGTCGAGAGCCGCGACGTTCGCCTCCAGCTGCGCCACGCTCGAGGCGCCGATCAGCGTCGAGGTCACCCGGGGATCGCGAAGCGTCCAGGCGAGCGCCAGTTGAGCCAGCGACTGATCGCGGCGCGCTGCGATCTCGTTGAGGGCTCGGACCTTTGCCAGGGACTGGTCGTTGATCAGATTGGGCGAGAGAGATCCGTGGCGGCTCGCCCTGGAACCCTCGGGAATCCCGTTGAGGTACTTGTCCGTGAGCATCCCCTGGGCGAGCGGCGAGAAGACGATGCAGCCGATGCCGAGCTCTCCCAGCGTGTCCAGCAGCTCCGGCTCGATCCAGCGGTTGAGCATCGAATAGGACGGCTGATTGATGACGAAAGGGGTTCCGAGCTTGTGCAGGATCGCATGCGCTTCCCGTGTCTTCGCGGCGGAGTAGGACGAGATGCCGACATACACCGCCTTCCCCTGCCGCACGGCGGTGTCGAGAGCGCCCATCGTTTCCTCGAGCGGCGTCTCCGGGTCGAAGCGATGCGAGTAGAAGATGTCGACGTAATCAAGGCCCAGGCGCTCCAGGCTCTGATCGAGGCTCGCGAGGACGTACTTCCGAGAGCCCCACTCGCCGTAGGGCCCGGGCCACATGTCGTAGCCCGCTTTGCTCGAGACGATCAGCTCGTCGCGATACGGGGCGAGATCCTGCTTCATGAGCAGCCCGAAGTTCGTTTCCGCTGAGCCGTAGGGCGGTCCGTAGTTGTTCGCGAGGTCGAAGTGCGTGATGCCGAGGTCGAAGGCTCGCCGAACGATCGCCCGGCTCGTGTCGAGCGGACGGTCGTAGCCGAAGTTCTGCCACAGCCCGAGCGAAACCGCGGGCAGCTGCAGTCCGCTGCGGCCTGAGCGGCGGTAGCGCATCCTTTCGTAACGCTCCTCGTCGGGGACGTACCTCATTCGGCGCTCCTCTCCTTGGTCAAAGCGTTGTCGAGCTCGCTCGGCGTCGCGCCGGTCATGATTGCGACCGCCTCGGGCATGGTGTGCGTCTTCGGCGTCACGACCGCGACACGGCGGCCGAGCCGCATGATGTGGATCCGATCGGCGAGCTCGAAGACGTGCGGCATGTCGTGGCTGATCAGGATCACCGGGAGGCCGCGCTCGCGAACGCGCTTGATCAGATCGAGCACCTGCCCGGTCTCCTTGACCCCGAGGGCCGCCGTCGGCTCGTCCATGATCACGAGCCGGCGTGCCCAGGCGGCAGCCCTAGCGACCGCGACCCCCTGGCGCTGGCCGCCGGAAAGGTTCCCGACCGCCTCGCCGATCGACTGGACGCCGATGCCGAGCTCCTCGAATTGACGTCGAGCTTCGCGACGCATGCCGCGCTTGTCGAGGAGGCGTAGCAGACTCCCGAGCGGGCCGCGGCGGCGAGTCTCTCGCCCGAGGAAGACGTTGGAGGCGATGTCGAGTGCGGGCGCAACCGCAAGATCCTGGTAGACGGTTTCGATCCCGGCACGTTGCGCGTCACGGGGCGAACGGAAGTGGATCCGCTCGCCGCCGAGTGAGATCTCACCTTCGTCCGGCTGCAGCGCACCCGACAGCGCCTTGATCAGCGTGGATTTCCCCGCGCCGTTGTCGCCGATGATGGCCAGGATCTCTCCGGGATAGAGCTCGAAGTCGGCGCCGTTGAGCGCGACGACCTGGCCGTACTTCTTGACGAGCCCACGCGCTTCGAGAATCGGTTCGGGAGAATTCATCCGCTGCGCCGGTGCAGAAACTGGTCCACCGAGACCGCGAGGATCACGAGGATGCCGGTCACGAGGTACTGGTAGATCACCGACACGCCGATCAGTGTCAAGCCGTTGCGGAACACCCCGACGATCAACGCGCCGATCAGCGTGCCGATGATCGTTCCGCGTCCACCGAAGAGACTCGTGCCGCCGAGGACGACTGCTGTGATGCTGTCGAGGTTCTCGGTCGTCTGTCCTGCGTTCGGATCGCCGACCTGCGTGCGCCCGATCAGCAGCCACGCGGCGATGCCGTAACTGAGGCCCGCCAGGGTATAGACGGAGAGGAGAACGCGATCGGTGTTGATGCCGGTGAGGCGCGCAGCTTCGCGATTGTCTCCCGTGGCGTAGACGTGCCGGCCCCAGGCGGTCTGGTTGAGCCCGTACCAGGCGAGCGCATAAAGGACCAGCATCAGCACGACGCCGTAAGTGAAGTCCGTCCCGCTGATGTTGAACGTGCGGCCCCAGAAGAGCTCGAGCTTGGGCAGCCCGGTGAAGGTCAGGTCATTCGAGATGATGTGGGTCAAGGCGAAGGCGATGTTCAACGTGCCGAGCGTGATGATGAACGGAGGCAGCCGAACGCCGGTCACGAGGCCGCCGTGCAACACCCCGAAGCCCACGCAGACCAGAATCCCGAGGAGGAGCGCCGGCAAGGCCGGAACGCCATTCGCGACCGCGAGCTTCGTCATGATCACCTGCCCGAGCGCCATGACAGTGCCCACCGAGAGATCAATGCCCGCCGTGAGGATGACGAGCGTCTGCCCGATCGCCAGGACGCCGACGATCATCACCTGCTGCAGCACCAGCGAGAAGTTCTCCGCCTGGAAGAACCGGTCTGTCTTCAGCGAGAAGAACGCCATCGTGACGACGAGCGCGATGAACGGCCCTACCGTCGGCGCCGTGATTACGCGACGGACGAGCTGCAGTGTCCCCGTCGGTCCCAAAGGCGGATCCTAAGGCCGCAACGGCCGCGACCGGGGGCGAGGAGGAAGCCCCCGGTTGCGGTCGCTGGACGGACTACCTAGCCCCAGCAGTTGGCGAGGCCGTATTTGACGCTTTTAGAGGGCACGCCCTTCAACGGCTTCTTCGCGATCAGGTTGAGCCCGGTGTCGGTGTAGCCGGACGCCTTCGCTCCGCCGTTCGCGAACTTCACGACTGCTGCTACGCCCAAAGACGCCATCCGCAGCGGGTACTGCTGCGACGTGGCGTCGATGATTCCGGCACGGACGTTGCGCACGCCGGCGCAACCGCCGTCCACGGACACGATAGTCACTCCGTTCGGCTTCTTGCCGGCGTTCTTGAGAGCCGTCCAGGCGCCTGCGGCGCTCGGCTCGTTGATGGTGTAGAGGACGTTGATGTTCGGGTTCTTCTGGAGGCAGTTCTCCATTGCCGGCTGCGACTGCGTCTGCTGGCCGCCGCCGTTCGCCACACAGGCGATCTGCTTGTCGTTCTTTTTGATGCCGAACCCCTTCAGGAACCCGTTGTGGCGCAGCGCACCTACGGATGACCCCGCGTGCTCGTCGAGCATCGCGATCGTCACCTTGCGCCCCTTCGTCGCCGCGCGTGCGTACTTGCCGATGAACACGCCGGCGTTGAAGTTGTTCGTGGCGAACAGCGCGTCGACCGCAGTCGTGGGGCTGGTCGGCGAGTCGAGCGCGATGACCAGCACTCCCTTCGCCCTCGCCTGCGCGATTGCCGCGTTTTCTGCCTTCGCGTCGGCGACCGTGATCAGGATCCCCTTCACGCCGGCGGTCACCATGTTCTCGATCGCGGTGATCTGGCCGGCGTTGTCGGAACTGCTCTTGCCGGCGGCGTAGATCAGCTCTGCACCGGCCTTGCTGGCCGCCGCATTCGCTCCCGCGTGCATCTTGACGAAGAACGGGTTGGTCGCATCCTTCGTGATCAGCCCGACCTTGACGGTCGCGCCTCTAGCCGTCGGCTTCGCGGCTGCCACCGAGACGACGACGGCCATGACGACCAGAACGGCGAGTGCTGTGAGAAGACCAAACCGCCATGGTCGGCGTTCGCCTCCTTGCGGATGGCGCATGCGTTCCTCCCTTCCCTCATTGCCCAGATTGTGGTACCGATAACACGGTGGTGGTCGAAAAGTCAAGCGCCACAGACAGGCTTGGCATGATTCCTGGCCAAAAACCGTGTTACCGATACCAAGAATGAATCCAGGCAACACCACGATCAGAGACGTTGCCCGCCTGTCGGGGGTCTCCCCGATGACGGTTTCGCGGGTGATCAACGACAGCGAACGCGTCAGCCCCGAGACGCGGAAACGCGTCGAGGACGCGATCTCCGAGCTCGGGTACGTTCCTAGCCGCCTCGCCCGCGGGCTCAGCCGCCAGCGAACGGGCACGCTCGCGGTGATCGTCCCAGACGTCGCGAATCCGTTCTTCACCGCGGTCGTGCGGGCCGCGGAGGAAGTTGCGCGCCGAGCCGATTACCACGTGATCCTCTGCGACACGCGCTTAGACCTGGACGTCGAACGAGACGTCATCGAAGAGCTGATCGCACACCGCGTCGAAGGAGTGATGATCGCGCCGGTGAGCGATCGCTCGGCCACACATCTGCGGCGGCTCGACGAGTTCGGCGTTCCGTTCGTCCTCATCGATCGCACGCTCCCGGGCGTCGACTGCGACGCCGTTCTCGGGGACAGCCCGGGCGGCGCGCGCCAACTCGTCGACCATCTCGTCTCGCTCGGGCACCGGCGGATCGGGTTCATCGTGGAGTCGGACGACGTCTCGACTGCGCGCGATCGGCGCAGCGGGTACGAGGCCGCACTGAACGCGGCAGGCATTCCACTCGACCCGGCGCTCGTCGCCAAGGCGACGCCGGATCCGACCGGCGGCTCGGCGGGAATGAGCCGGCTGCTCGAGCTCGAGGAACGACCAACGGCGGTGTTCACGGTCAACAGCCTCACCGCGGTCGGCGCGATCGAAGCGGTGCGCGCCGCCGGGCTCGAGGTCCCGGACGACGTCGCGCTCGTCTGCTTCGACGACATCGAGTACGCGTCGAGGCTCTATCCGTTTCTGACTGCGATGGAACAGCCGGCGCAGACGTTCGGCTCGCTCGGAACGCAGCTGCTCCTCGAACGCATCGAGGGGCGCGGCCCCGACCGGCGACACGAGGTCGTTCTGCCCGGCGAGTTCATCATCCGCAAGTCGTGCGGCGCCAGGTGACTCCTTTGGGCGGTATCTAGTCGAACGCGGCCCTGAGAGCTTCGCGCGAAGCGCCTCCTTCTGCGTAGCGCGAAGTGCCCTCTTCTTGCAGCTCATGAGCGCCTGCCAGAAGCGCGCCGTAGGCGGCACCCGCCAGCAGGCTCCCGGTGGAGATACGCCGCACCCCGGCAGATTCCAGCTCGCCGAGACTCGGCCCCGACGGCAACGCGAGGACGTTGAGCGGGACTTTGACGGCCTCCACGACCCTCGCGATCTGCGTGAGGTCGGTCAGCCCGGGCGCATAGACGACGTCAGCCCCGGCGTCGCGATACGCGATCAGGCGGGCGATCGTGTCGTCGAGATCGTCGACACCGCGGATGTGGTTCTCGGCCCGCCCTGTCAGCACAAGTGGCTCGTCCCGTTCGCGCGAAGCTTCCGCGGCTTCCGCAACACACTCGGCCGCGAGGCCGAGATCGTCAATGCCGCCCGTATCCGGGTTGTAGTCCTCGATCGAGAAGCCAGCAGCTCCGGCCTCGGCCAGCAGCTCGACCGTCCGGCTGACGCCACCGGGATCGTCCGGGTAACAGCGCTCGCTGTCGACGTTGAGCGGCAGGTCCGTCGCGAGCGCGAGGGCTCCGACGTGCGCGACGAGCTCGGCGCGTGACACGTTCTGGTCGAGCTTGCCGAGCGACCAGGCAAAGCCGGCGCTCGTCGTAGCGAGCGCCTCGAAGCCGGCGGATGCGAGCAGCCGCGCGGAGCCGATGTCCCAGGGATTCGGCATGACGAACAACTGCTCGCGCTCGTGAAGCGCACGAAACCGGGCGCGGCGTTCGTCGGCCGAGTCGCTCATCGTCGAGAGTGAATCAGGAACCAGGCCCGCGCAGGCCGGAAGGCGGCTCTAGTCCTTGTGTCACGGTCTGAAGACACCGGGCGGAATCGAACCGCCGGCGCGTCGCGCACAGTGGCCTTGAAGAACCGCGCCGAGAGTGGAACTGTTCAGTGCATAGGCGAGAGCGGAGCACGAGCCGTTCTCGGGCTGGCGTTTAAGGGGAGGCACAAATGGTTGCACGAATCACAGTCGCGGTCATCGCCGCGCTGGCGCTCGGCGCCGGCGTGGCCGTTGCCGCTACACACCTGGCGTCGTCAACCGCCACCGCCGTCTGTGTGAATGACACGAACGGTTTGATGCGCGCGGCGTCGACCTGCCGCGACGGCGAGCACGCACTCACGATCGGCGGCGGCGGAAACGTCGCGGCGATGCAGCACGGCACATTTACCGTGCCGTGGGGCCAGAGCGGCACTGGAAAGGTTCTTGCGCTGACCGGCGTGACCGTATCGGGACGCTGCGAGGTTGTCCCACCTGAGGTCGGAGACATCGCTCTGGCTCGCATCCTGATCGAGGCCGCAAGCGGCACGACGATGGATGCATTCGCCGAGACTGGCCCACCGCAGAATCCCATAGGCCGGACATCGATGCTCACGCGTCCAATCAGTAGCGGGGGCACAGGGCCATTCGGGGACCTAGCTGCGAGCAACTCCGCGCTGAATGCGATCGTGACGTCGAAAGGCGCAACCGCGACGATGACCCTGGGTGGCTACGTCGACACCAGTTCGAGGACCTGCAGGTACCTCTGGGAGGCGGTCGAGGTTCCGAATTAGGAGAACGAAAGCGGGGTGGCCGGCAAAATCTCCGGCCACCCCGCAACGCCTTCTCGCAGCACCGCTTCTCGTTGCGAAGGAAAATGAGCCTGTGATCGACGTAGCAGTGCTCGGGCGGGTGGGCATCGACCTGTACCCGAACCAGCTCCGCACTCCGCTGCGCGAGGTTCGCACGTACACGCGCTTTGTCGGCGGCTTCGCGGGCAACGTGGCGACGGGGCTCGCAAGACTCGGACTGACGCCGGCGATCGTTTCGCGTGTCGGGCCCGATCCGCACGGCGAGTTCGTACGCGACTTTCTCTCGGCGGAGGGAGTCGACGTCCGTTTCCTCGCAGTCGACGAACGCCTGATGACGCCGCCGACTTTTTGCGAGGTTTGGCCGCCCGATAACTTTCCGATCACTTTCTACCGCTATCCGACCGCGCCGGATTGGCAGCTTGCCCCCGAGGACTTCGACGGCGAGGAAGTCGCCGCCGCACCCTTCCTGCTCGCCACCGGCACCGGGCTCGCCCAATCACCGAGCCGCGAAACGACGCTCGCCGCTCTCGAAGCGCACGACGGCACGACGATCTTCGACCTCGACTGGCGCCCGACCCTCTGGGAGCGAGCCGACGAATACGGCGAGCTCGCTCGAACTGCAGCGACACACGCAGACATAGTGATCGGCAACGAGGAGGAGGTCGAAGCGGCCGCGGGAGATCCGAGCGCGTTGCTCGAGCTCGGAGTGCGCACGCTCGTGCTCAAGCGCGGCGAACGCGGCGCTCTCCTCCTCCACGAAGGCCACGAAGTCGATGTGCCGGGCTATCCCGTCGAAGTCGTCAACGGGCTCGGCGCGGGTGACGCGTTCGTCGCGACATTCGTGCAGAGCTTGCACGCCGACCTTCCGGTCGAAGAGGCGGTGCGCCGCGGTTCGGTGGCCGGCGCGATCGTTGCATCGCAGCTGGCATGCTCGGAAGCGATGCCAACACTGCAACAGCTCGAGGCGGAGCTCACGTGACGGAGCTCCTGCTGCGCCACGGCGAGTGGGACCTGGTCGACCCCGCGTCGGCGTCGTGGCGGTACCTGTCCTTCCGTGTCGAGCGGCTGCGGGACGGCGAGCAGGTCTCGCGGCAGACGGGAGGCGACGAGATCGCACTCGTGCCGTTGGGCGGGAGGTGCGCGATCGAGAGCGGTGGCGAGCGCTGGGAGCTCGGTGAACGCTCGAGCGTCTTCGACGGCATGCCCTGGGCCCTGTACCTCCCGCGCGATAAGGAGTACACGCTGTCAGCCTTGGGCGACGTCGAGGTGGCGGTGTCCGGAGCGCTCGCCGACGACCGACTCGAGCCGCGCCTGGTCACGCCGGACGAGGTCGAGATCGAGGTGCGCGGCTCGGGCAACGCGACGCGGCAGATCAACCACATCATCAAGCCCGAGTTTCCCGCGCAACGTCTCCTCGTCGTGGAGGTGTTCACGCCGGCAGGGAACTGGTCGAGCTATCCGCCGCACAAGCACGACGAGGATCACCCGCCCGGAGAGGTCGTGCTCGAGGAGGTCTACTACTACCGCACGCAGACCGAGCCGCCGGGTGCGTTCGCCGTGCAACGCCTGTACAGCCCGCAACACGGAACGGACATCACGGAGACCGTGCGCGACGGCGACATCATGCTCGTGCCGCACGGCTACCACACGACCGCGGCAGCACACGGCTACGACCTCTATTACCTCAACGGCCTCGCCGGGGATCGCCGGTCGATGGCGTCCGCGGACGATCCGGCGCTCGCCTGGATCCGTCCTGCCTGGGCGAAGCTCGAGCTCGACCCGCGTGTGCCCATGGTGACGCTGGAAGGACGGCGAAGTTGAGCATTCGCGTCGCGAACGCGCCGTGCAGCTACGGGGCCTTCGAGATCACGGTCGGCATCCTGCCCGACGTTCCCGGGCCGGAACGCGTGCTCGATGCGATCTCGGATGCAGGCTACGAGGGAACCGAGCTCGGCCCGCCCGGCTATCTCGGCCAGCGCGACAACCTGCGCAACCGGCTCGAGGACCATGACCTCGAGCTCGTCGGGGGGTACATCCCGATCCGCTTCAGCGAGCCCGAGCACTGGAACGAGGACCTCGCGGCCATGAGCGGAACGCTGGACCTGTTCGAGGCCGGCGGCGGAACCGAGACGAAGGCGGTGTTGGCGGACGGCGGGTCGCCGGAGCGCGCGCAGTTCCCCGGCCGGGCCGCTTCGGATCAGTCGATCGGGCTGGACGCCGCCGGCTGGCGGCGGCTCTCCGAGGGCGTTGCCCGTGCGGCCGATCTTGTGCGCAATCGCGGGTTCGAGCCGACGTTCCACCATCACACCGCGACGTTCGTCGAGGCACCGTGGGAGATCGAGCGCGTGCTCGAACTGACCGACGTCGGCTTGTTGCTCGACACGGGCCATCTTGCCCTCGGTGGCGGCGACCCCACCCAGGCCCTCCGCGACTGGGGCGAGCGGATCAACCACCTGCACGTGAAGGACGTACGCAACGACGTGCTCGCAGGCGTGATCGCCGACCGTGCCGACATGCCGGAGGCGTGGCGACGCGGTGTGTTCTGCGAGCTGGGAACGGGCGACGTCGACCTCGACGGCTTCTTTGCCGAGCTGGCACGTTCGCAGTACGCGGGCTGGCTGGTGGTGGAGCAGGACATGGTTCCACAGTCGCCGCAGGACGCCGCCGACGCGGAGGCTGCTCAGATCCGTAACCGCGCCTGGCTGACCGAGCACGTGCGCCTTTAAGAAAGATCGCGCGTCCAGGCCAGGTCGAGCGCGCGCAGCGGGAGAACCACGCTGACGTGTGGCCCGACGAGCAAGACCTTTTGCTCCTGCGCGACCGCCCGCCAGCTTTCGTCGCTGGACCAAGCGACCGAAACGAGGATGCCGAAGCGCCGAACACGCGGGAGGTCTCGCCGGCGGGCGTCGTACACGCGCACGCCGCCGGCCGTTCCCAGCACGACGTAGTTTCCTCGTGGGCTCCCTCGCAATTCAGTCACACGCGACGGCACACGCGTCTTGAGCGCGACTATGCGCCGTCCGGAGAACACGGCGAGCACGGTCCGCGACCCATTTGAGGCGAGCACCCCAAAACGGGCGGGACTGAGCCAGGCGACTCGGATCGCGTGCCAGCCGCCCACCCCCCGTAGCGACGGCTGACCCTCGAGCGCGCCGGCGAGCTGGCTCCGGCTCCGCAGCACCTGCGCCCGGCCCGTCCGCGGGAACTGGACGATCGCCCCGCGGCGAATGTACGTCATCGAGCCGTCCGGTCTCCACGCCGGTGCGCAGCCGCCGATCATCGGCAGTGACGGTCCCGCGGCTGCGCTCACGATGACGCGCCGATGCTCATCACAACGCGCCGCAAGCGGTGTGTTGCGAGGCCAGAGCGACCAACCCGGTGGCGCGGACGCCGGCGAAACGAGGGCGCGGCAGCCTCCGTCACGCGGCGCCGGCGTGGCCGCCAGCGACGGCAGCCGCAGTGCGTGCAACCCGCAAGCCGAATCGACGTAATACAGCACACCGCTTGCTTTGTCGGTCCGCAACCGTCCGGCGATCGCATCGCGATCGCTCTGGAGCGCCTCGCTCACCGGCAGCACCTTGTGCGCCTTCGCATGCGATTGCTGTCTGAAGACCGACTTGCCGACGGTATCGACTACGGCAGCTCCTACGACACCGAGCGCCAGTAACGCGAGCGCAATCGTCCCAAACCGCGGTCGCCGTCTCACGGCCAAGGCCAGTCCGTCCCGACCGCAAGAGGCTGACCGCCCACGGCGCTCGCGCGCGCAGCGATACCGGTTGTGACCGCCCGCCGGTCGTCGTCGAGCGTCGGGCCGGCCGGACCTGCGCCGGTGCAGGCCGCAACGAATGCCGTGAGCTCGGCGACGTAGGCTTCCGCGAAGCGTGCGCGATAGTCAGGCGGGAAGCGCACGGCGTCGGAGCGGTCGATCAGGTCCGCCGTTCCGTCGCCCGGTCCCCGCACGAAGACACTGGCCTCGCTCCCCACGACTTCACAACGGATGTCGTGTCCGAACGACGACGTCCGCGACACGTGCGTGACGGCGATGCCGCCGCCCGCGAAGCGAATCGTCACGACGCCGTTGTCGAGGTCGCCGAGGTCCGAGAGCTCAGGGTAGACGAGGGCCTGCCGTGCAACCGACACCTCCACGGGCTCGTCTTCGAAGAGCCAGCACGCCGCATCGTAGTCGTGCGCCGCCATGTCCAACAGAAACCCACCCGTGTCCCGGGGATCCTCGCCTGCGGGCCACTCGGTGTCGCGGCTCGTGAGCAGGATGACGAGCGGCGTCCCGCCTTCGCCCGACCGAACCAGGCGGTGCGCCTCCACGAAGCCGGCGTCGTAGCGCCGCATGTAGCCGACCTGAACCACCTGTCCGGGACGAGCCGCGCTCTCGAGGCGAAGACTGTCGTGCTCCGCCAACGACGTTGCGCCCGGCTTCTCGAGAAACAGGTGCTTGCCCGCCCTCAGGACATCCACGGCGAGGCCACCGTGGTCCACCGAGCGGGCGGCCAGGACGACCGCGTCGACATCGTCCCGGGCGAACAACTCCGCGTAGGTGCCATGAGCGACTCCGAGGCGCCTCCCCACCTCCTCGGCGCGCCCCTCGCGGGCCGCGGCGACCGCCACCAGTTCGGCTCCGGAGAGCCGCTGGGCGTTCTCGGCGTGGAGGGTGCCCATTCCGCCGAGACCGGCGACGCCGAGCCGAAGAGGACGCGTCGCCCTTGACACTGCAAGAGCGAGTATGGCAGCGTCGCAATCGCTTGCGCAATCGATTTTCCAGCCTGGCGGCCAGCGAGCCGCAGGAGAGCTCTGCGCCTGGCGTCGTCCCCCGGCGCAAGGCGACGCTCGCCGATGTCGCCGAGCAGGCCGGCGTCTCGACCTCGACCGCCTCTCGGGCCCTGAACGGCCACGGCGGTCTTGCACCGGCTACGCGTGCCGCCGTGCAGGACGCGGCCGCCAAGCTCAATTTCCAACCCTCCGCGCTCGCCCGGTCCCTCCGAACACAGCAGACCCTCACCGTCGGGTTCGTCGTGCCGGACGTGTCGAGCCCGTTCTACGCCGCAGCACTGAAGGGAGCGCAGGGACGGCTGGAGCAGGCCGGTTACCGCGTGATGCTGATGGATGCAAGCCTGGACGTCGACCGGGAGCTCGCAGCACTGGAGACCTTGCTCTCGCATCAGGTCGACGGCCTGCTCGTCGCGAGCACGGGGATGGCGCGCTCGCTCTTCGACGGCGCTGTGGGCGCCGCGGCGACGCCGACGATCTTCTTCGACGGAGTAGTTGAAGGCACCGGCAAGGGTGCGGTCACGCTCGACAACGAGGGAGGGATCGCGCTGCTCGTCGACCATCTTGTCGAGCACGGCCACGAATGCATCGCCTTGCTCGCGGGGTCACAGCGCGAGAGCGCCGGGGCTGCGCGCCTGCGCGCCTTCCACGCCGCGATGGCCGCGCACGGCCTGTCCCCGGCAGATCGGTACGTGAAGGTTTGCGACTGGGAGATAGCCGACGGCCGGCGCGCGGGGCTGGAGCTGCTCGCCGACCCCGAGCGCGCAACGGCCGTGGTCGCGTCCAGCGCGGAGCTCGCACTCGGCTTCATGTCGGCCGCGGCGACCATGGGCACTCGCGTGCCCGACGACGTCGCGCTCGTCGCGTTCGACGACCCGTATTTCGGGGATCTTCTCGATCCTCCACTCACGGCGGTGGCGTACGACGCCCGCCAGATCGGCGCCACGGCTGCGGAAATGCTCGTGGAGGCGATGCGATCCGACACCACGGCGGTCGAGGTGCGCGTCCCGGTCACCCTCGTCCGGCGCCGTTCGTGCGGCTGCCGCCCGGAGGTCTCCGGATGAACGGGAGCAGCGATTCGCCGGCGATCACCTTCCGCGGCGTGACCAAGCGTTACGGCGGACAGGACGCGCTCCAGCCGACGGACCTCGAGATCGAGGAAGGTGAATTCTTCTGTCTCCTCGGGCCGTCGGGGTGCGGGAAGACGACGACGCTCAACCTCGTGGGCGGCTTCATCGCACCGACGTCCGGCGAGATCCTGATCAGGGGCGAGAACGTGAACCGCCTTCCTCCGTACAAGCGCGCGGTGAACACGGTCTTCCAGAACTACGCGCTGTTCCCGCACATGACCGTGCGTGACAATGTCGGCTTCGGTCTGAAGATGGCCGGCACCGCAAAACGCGATGCGGGCGGGAGGATCGAGGAGGCCCTCGGGCTCGTCGGTCTCGACACGTTCGCCGATCGCCTGCCGGCGCAGCTTTCTGGCGGACAGCAGCAGCGTGTCGCGGTTGCCCGTGCGCTCGTCAACCGGCCCGCGGTCCTGCTGCTCGACGAGCCGCTCGGCGCTCTCGATCTGAAACTCCGGAAGCGCCTTCAGATCGAACTGGCCGAGATCCATCGCGACGTCGGCACGACGTTCGTGTACGTCACGCACGACCAGGAGGAGGCGATGTCGATGGCCACTCGTATCGCTGTCATGAACGAGGGACGCATCGAGCAGGTGGGCACGCCGCACGAGATCTACCACCAGCCGAAGAGCGCCTTCGTCGCCGACTTCATCGGCGAGTCCAACTTCATCGACGTCGAGGTCGGGACCGGTGGCAAGGCCTCCCTCGACAACGGTGCAGAAGTCCCCGCCCCGGAGCCGCGCGCAAGCGGACGGGCAACACTGATGGTGCGGCCCGAATCGATTCAGGTCCAACGTGTCGCGGACTCGAACGGAACCGGCCTGCGGGGGCGAATCGCCCAATCGTCGTTCCTCGGCAGTCACACCCGTGTGGCGGTGAAGTGCGACGGTGTCAGCGCACCGGTCACTGCCGCACTCTTCGGCAACGAGGGTGCTGCCGCGAGCGATCTTCTTCCGGAAACCGAGGTCGTCCTGATCTGGGATCCGGCAGACGTAGTGCTACTAGAGGGGTCGAACCGACGAGAGGAGGATGTACGTGACGTCAATTGACGAGCGCTTGTTCGACGAGCGCATGAGCCGAGGCCGCATGTTGCGGCTCGGGGCAGTCGGCGCCGTCGGAGTCATCGCAGCAGGATGCGGAGGCTCTTCGAAAGGATCGAGCGGGGCAGCATCTGCAACCGGGAAGAGCGACAAGGCGGTCACGCTGAACTGGCTCACCTGGTCGGATCACTACGCGAACGACCAGTTGGCGGCGGTAAAGCAGCAGACGAACGAGCAGGGCCGGCCGCAGCTGTTCAGCGACAACGCGGATGCCTACCTGAAGATCAAGCAGACGGGGAGCCAGTTCGACATCGTGTCCGGCGACGCGCTCTGGGTTCCGAAGTACAACAAGGACGGGTTGACGGAGTCGTTCGACCTCTCGTCACTACCGGTCTCATCGCAGCTGTATTCGATCGCCCGGACCTTTCCGTTCTGGACGGACGGCTCGAACTACATGGGCTATCCATTCTCGTGGTCGACGGTGCAGATCTACTACAACCCGAAGTTCGTCAAGACGATCCCGGACTCGTGGCACGCGATCCTCGATCCGAAGTACAAGGGAAAGATCTCACTGGAGAACATTCCGACGGACATGATGGCGATCGCCGGGAAGGCGACCGGCGCCAAGGAGCCGTACAGCATGACCACAGCGGAGATCGCGGATGCAAAGGCCTATCTGAAGCAGTTCAAACCGAACGTCCTGAAGCTCGCATCGCAGAACAACGAAGTGGTGCGCGCTCTCGCGGACGGCTCGGCGTGGATCGGGATCACGAACCTTGGAACCGACGACCGTGTGAAGGACGCGGGCGGCCCGCTCGTGAAGCCCGCCTATCCGAGTGAGGGTACCGTCGGCTTCATCGACTCCGAGCAGATGGTGGTGGCGTCGAAGAACAAGGATGCGTTCCCCCGCTTCATCAACGCGATGCAGCAGGCCCCGTACATCGCTCAGAACTTCATCACCAACGGGCGACCGCTGTTCAACGAGAAGGCGTACAAGATGCTCGTGAACCAGGGTCACGGCGACCGCGCTCAGCGGCTGCTCTACAACCAGCCGGACAAGGCTCTGAAGATGACGCTGAAGGGCCCGTCCGGCAACGAGCAGGCGTACACGGACGCCTTCAACGAGGTGTTCGGCGCCTAGTGTCCCTGCCCGGCTCGAGCCCGGGTGTTCCAGCGACCCAGCCGGCAGACGTCGCACTGCCGCTGGGTCGCCCCGGGCGGCGGACCTGGTCCTCGTGGCTCGGCGAGTACGCGGGATTCGCTCCCGCACTCGTCCTCTTCGGCGTGTTCTTCCTGGTCCCGCTGGGTCTGATCGTCTGTTACAGCTTCTGGCAGACAATCGACTACAACGTCGTCCACCACTGGACGGTCGACAACTACCGCTACTTCTTCAGCGTCCCCACCTACGTCTCGACGTTCTGGGCGACGGTGTGGGTGTCGTTCGCGGCGACGGCGCTGACGCTCGTCATCGCGTTTCCGTTCGCGTACTGGCTCGCGCGCTACGTCCCGAAGCAGTACCAGAAGGTGTTGCTCGTCCTCGTGATCCTGCCGTTTTGGACGAGCTACCTCCTGCGCGTGTATTCGTGGCTCACAATTCTCGGGCCCGAGGGAGCAATCAACCGGTTCCTCCATTGGACCGGCGCGACGTCGAAGCCAGTCTCGTTCTTCCTCTATGACCGTCCCGCGGTCATCCTCGTGCTCGTCTACCTGTACTTCCCGTTCGCGGCGCTGACGCTGTACGCGTCGCTCGAGCGCTTCGACTGGAACCAGTTCCGCGCAGCCATGGACCTCGGCGCAACGCCCGGGACCGCGATGTGGCGGATCCTCCTGCCGCAGATTCGGCCGGGCATCACCACCGCGGTGATCTTCGTCTTCATCCCGATCCTCGGCGAGTACCTGACACCGCAGCTCGTCGGCGGCGCGAAGGGCGTGATGATCGGGAACCTCATCGTCAACTTCTTCCAGGGCGCTCAGTACACCCGAGGCGCGGCGGCCGCCTTGCTGATCGCCGGGCTGATCGTGGTGCTGCTCGCCGTCTTCCGGCGCTCGCTCGAAGTCGAGGATCCCTATGGCACGTGATCTCGACATCGTTTCGCGGCGCGGCCGGCTCACGCGCAGCGCCCTCAGTGTCTGGGCAGTCCTCGTCTATGTCTTCCTCTTTGCCCCGATCGTCCTCCTCGTGGTCTTCAGCTTCAATGCCAATCGGTACGGCACGTTCCCGATCACCGGCTGGACGACCAAGTGGTACGGACAGGTCTTCCACGACTACCAGATCCGTGACGCGCTGACGACGACGATCCGCATCGCGCTCGAGGTGACGGCGGTCAGCACGATCGTCGGGACAGCGGCGGCGTTTCCGCTCGTCCGCTCACGCCTGCCTTTCCGCAGCGGCATTCGGATCGCCATGGTCCTGCCGATCATGATTCCCGGTCTCCTGATCGGTGTGAGCCTGCTTGTCCTGTTCACGAGCGTGTTTCACCAGACGCTCTCGCCGACCACCGCAGTGATCGGCCAGAGTGTGTACACGACGCCGTTCGTCCTCCTCCTCGTGGCGGCACGCCTGCAAGGCTTCGACGCCAGCCTCGAGCGCGCTGCAAGCGACCTCGGCGCAAATACCTTCAACCGGCTCCGGTACGTCGTGCTCCCTCTGCTCGCCCCGGCCATTCTCGCCGGAGCGCTGTTCGCGTTCACGCTCTCGCTCGACGAGTTCATCATCACGTTGTTCCTGATCGGCAGCCACAACACGCTGCCGATCTATATCTACACGCAGGTGAAGTTCGGGATCACTCCCGAGGTGAACGCGCTCGCCGCGCTGCTGCTCGCCGCGTCGCTCTGCCTCATGGCGTTGGCGTTCGTGCTGCCCGGGATCGTGCGGCGTGCCCTGCGCCTGGTGCCCCGCCGAGCCGTCACTTAAGTCTCGACGGAGACCCAGCCGCCGTCGGTCGCGCTCCGCAGCGTCGCTTCGAGCACCTGCATGCCGCGGTGCCCGTCGGCGAAGGTCGGAAACGAGCCATGCGGCTCGCCCGCCATCGCCCAACACGCGTCGGTCAGGATCACGCGGAAGGCGTCGCCGTAGCCCTCGGCATGCCCGGCCGGATAACGCGCGAACTCCGCGGCACGGCCGGAGCCGACGATCGCGGTGCGAAGCGGTGTCGTCAAAGTTAGTGGCTCTGAGCCACTAAGTCGCCGGAGCCCGCCTTCAGAAACATCTGCGTCAAGACATCCATGTCCAACCGGGCCTGCTCCGGGGGCGTCCGGCACTCCGTCCCATTCACGACGCAGTCGTGGAAGTGGGCGATCTCCCGCGCGAAGCTCTCCTCATAGGACTCGAAGGACTCGGCAACTCGCGCGCCGTCGCGCGCCCGCGAGACCTCGTACACCGTCGGAGATTGCTTCAGCCACGGAGACGGAAACGCGAGCGAGTGCACCTCCTCGGCAAAGTAGAACGACACCGACTCGCGGTACTCGTAGACGTCGAGCAGCTGGATCCAGGCGCTGTCCCAGCGCGATCCGTTCGCCAGCCGCACCGCTCCCGTCACCGCTTGCCCTTCGTTCCACCAGTCCCCGTCGATCACCTCCGCGGGAAGCGGCTCGCCGAGGCGCTCGAGCAGGCCGTGCACGAGGTTCACGTCGTGGACAAGGCTGCCCAGGAACGCTCCCTCGAACGCTGTGATCACCGCCGGGCTGTCCAAGCCCACCGCCTCCCTCACCTGTGCGCGCATCTGCTGGCGCCCGGCCTCGAGAACGTCCTCCGGAATGTCCGACCCGCGTGCGATCTCCCCCGGTCCGAAGTACGGGCCGAACTCGGGGTCGTGCACGACGACGCGGATGTAGCGAAGCGATTCGGCCGAATCCGGCATCCCCTCGCGCATTTGTTCCCACGCGCGGTCGAAGCGCTTCATGTAACCGACCTGCACGACCTTCCCCGTCTTTCGCTGTGCCTCGACGACCCGGTCGGCGTCCGTGAGCGTGATGCACATCGGCTTCTCGACGAAGACGTGCAGGCCGCGATCGAGGGCGGCGAGCGTCGCTTCCGCGTGAGTCTGCGCCGGGGAGCAGATGAAAACGGCATCGAGCTTTGCCCCTTCGAGTAGCTGCTCGTGATCGGAGTACGTCGCCTCGAGGTTGTAGAGCCGCTGGAGCCCCTCGCGAACGGTGGCGCTGGGATCGGCCACGGCAACGAGCTCGAAGCGGTCCCGCATGTGCGCGAGGTAGTGGAGGTGCATGGCCTGCGCGACGAGACCGCCGCCGACAACGCCGATGCGCAGCCTCACGCCAGGACCTGCTTGGCCACCTTTTCGAAGGCGAATGCGATCTCGTCGAGATCCTGCTCCTCGCAGCGCGGCGAGACGTCGATGTGGATCGAACGCTCGAGCAGCTCGAGCGTGCGCGGGCAGTCGGGCGCGGGTCGCCCGTCGGCTTCGATCGCCGCGAGAACGGGAGCCCAGAAGGGATAGACGTGGAGGTCGGGCGTATCCGGGTCGTAGATCCTCATCGCAAGCACGCCTTCCGCGTTGAGCGCGCCCACGGCCTCGGCGGCGCGCGCCGCACTGTCGGCGAACGCAATCAGCGCGATTCCCGCGTCGCCATCCTCGTCGTTCGCTCGGCGGAGTCTCAGCCCTCGCAGACCGTTGATCTCTGTGCTGAGGCGCGTATGGTTGGCTCGCATCCGCTCCAGCAGGCCGTCGAGCCGCGTCAGCTGAACCCGCGCCATCGCACCCGTCAGCTCCGACGCGCGGAAGTTGTAGCCGGCGAACTTCGGCAGCCCGACGCCGCGCCGCACGGAGTTGGCGCAGTCGTGTACGTCGAGAGCGAGATCGAGAAGATCGTCCCGGTCGGTGATCAGCACGCCGCCCTCACCAGTCGTGATGATCTTGTTGAACTGCAGGCTGAAGGCCCCGGCGTCGCCGAACGTGCCCAGACGGCGCCCGCGGTAGCTCGCGCCGGCTGCCTGGCAGACGTCCTCGATCAAGACGAGGTCGTGCTTCCTCGCGATCGCAACGAGCTCTTCCATCGCGGCCGGCGCTCCGCGCATGTGCACGGGGAGAATCGCGCGTGTCCGCGGCGTGATCCGCCGCTCAACGTCGGCCGGATCGAGCGTCAGCGACTCGTCCACCTCGGCGAGGACGGGAAGGGCGCGCGAGGCAAGCACGGCGTTCGGCGTCGCGTTCCACGTGTACGCCGGGACGATCACCTCGTCCCCTTCACCAACGCCCGCGCCGATCAGGGCGCAGATCAGTGCGGAGGAACCCGCGTTGAGGCAGAGCGCGTGCTTCGAGCCCATGTGCGTTGCGAACTCGCGCTCGAAGGAGAGGACCTCGTCCGGCCCCTCGCCGACGCCGTAGTAGCGGAAGAGATTCTTGCTCTCGATCACGCGGCGCAGCGCTTCGAGCTCCTCCTGCCTCACCTCCATCCCGCCGGGAAACATCGGAGCCTCCGGCCGGGTGCGGGCCGGGGTTCCCCCGTCCCGGGCGAGGGTCAGGTCACGCTCGGTCCGCGTGGGCGTCGTCATACCGGCCGCCCATTCTGGACATGAAATCGTTTGCGATCAAGGCGAGAAGCCGCTCGAGCCGACTTAGTGGCTCAGAGCCACTAAGTGACTGTCTCAAAGGGCAGCAACAGTTGCGTGCCCCGCACGAGGCTCCCAACGCCTTCGACACCTCCCGGGAATCTCGCGCCAGAGGTAAAGACCCTGGCGCACGGGTCGCTGCTGAGACTCGGAGCTGACGCCTTCAAACGCGAACGCAGGTGTAAGCGGCATAGATGCCGTCCTCGCTCAGAAACCGCGCCCTGACCTCAAACCCTGCGCGCTCGAGCATCGGCTCAAGCAACCAGGTGAACGTCGAGTGTTCGGTCCGGACGTGCTCGGCGAGCTGAGCTGATGTCCAACCCCGCGCAGGGTCGGTCGGAGCGGAATCGAGCCATATCTGGATGGAAGAGCTCGCCTCGCTAGGGGCGAACGAGAAGACGAGATCCTGCAAGAGCAGGACTCCTCCTGGCCGAAGCATCTGAGCGATCCGTGTCAAAGCAAGTGCTTTCCAGAAGTCCGGGAGATGGTGCAGTGCGTTCCGCGTCACGACCGCATCGGGAGGCTCGCCCTGGTGTTCGTAGGTGAGGAAGCCCGCCTGGACTGCCTCGATTCCACGCTCTCGCATCGTCGCCACCATCGGTTCGGATACGTCCACGGCCACGACGCGTTGAACATGCGGTGCAACTGCGTCGGCGAATGTTCCCGTACCTGCGCCCAGGTCTACTACCGTGCTAGATGCCCCGATCCCCAGCGCTTGGAGTTCCGCGACATCTTCGCTCCAGTTGGTCGGTGACTTCTGGTCGTAGCCCGCTACGTAGGTCGCGTCTAGGTGCTCTTGTCCGGCGTGTGAGAGTTCGTCAAGCTCCCAGGTCGGCCCCTGTCGTGAGTCTGGCATCGAGGAATCCTCGCAGGCACGTCCGTCGGGGCACATTCTCCCGCACTGGCGCAGGACACGCTGGTGCTTCTCGACAGGACCAGCACCTCGATATGCCGAGTCATAAGAAACCGTTGCCAGCTCCCGACCGTAATACATGACAGTGGCAGGCCTTACTCCGAAAGGAGGGACGGCATGCAGCGCCTGTTCTCGTTCGCAGCGCTCGTTGCTGCTTTGGCTTCAGTGGTGGTGGCTCCGGCCTTGGCCGCATCGCCGGGCACCAGCGGTCAGCCTTCGCAGAGCTGTCTGAGCTCGACTGCTCCGATGGAGCCGGGGCGGGCGGCGTCGGCTCCAGGCTCGGCGTTCAACGAGCCGTCGTCGACCAATCCCGCAGGTGGAGTCGCGGGTCAGATGTACGCCGGAAACGGCCAGACGACGTCGACCCCGGCAAACGGTGCCGCGGTTTCTCAGTACGACG